>Ga0325410_1000356_pt1 | contig 46658 bp, 36 predicted proteins | sample PopdelMetagenome_16_FD_206182 | JGI IMG/M metagenome (GOLD analysis project Ga0325410, IMG submission 206182) | Populus deltoides microbial communities from Bellville, Georgia, United States - Xylem-PdIQD-R3 | ecosystem: Host-associated > Plants > Phyllosphere > Stem > Wood/Secondary xylem...
ATATTCTCCATAAATTTATCTTTCAAATTCTATACTTTATCTTTCTTTTCACCTCTATGCTTTTTAATTAAACTTTTTTATTGCAATATTTACTTAGTGTAATACCTAGTTGTCTTAAGTTTTTCTATAAAAAAACCTTTGTTGTTTATTTTGTTTTTTTTTAATATAATAATTATAATTAAGAGAAATGATCTCTTTTGATTTAATTTATTGTTGTTTATGTGAATTAAACTATATATCTATTTGATTGCGAGATAGTTAAAACATCCACACACAAGATATATCCCGAGAATAAAAATTTATTTGATAACAATGGCATATGCAATATTTTTGGGGCCAAATTTGTACAGGCCATAAGACTTAAAGAGCTAAATTAATATTATTGAAAAAATATATTTAGATTTATAATTCTAGAGGTCTTTATTGTGGATGCTAATTTTATTCAAACTCGATGGATACCAATTTAAATTAATTCGAATTAGTGAGTTTATTTTTTATTTTATTTTTTTAAATAATTATCTTTTCAAATAATTATCTTATTTATCTCGTAACAAGTAAGGTACAAATATTATCAAACTCAATTCAAACTTAACCTGAAATATATTTATTTGTGTGTATATATATATTATTTTTTTTATATTGAATAATAAATAGTAATAGGGTGACGAATACTCGTATAAAAACTCAAAATCTGATGGAGAAGATATAGATATTTAATTTTTTTCTCTTCTGTTGGGTAATGGGTAGGATGAATATAGTAAAAATGTGATCTATAAATATTAATTATCATTCTTAATCCTTATGTCAAATAAAAAAAAGAAAAAGTAACCTTACGTGTACATAAATGGACTTCTTGCTTTGTTCTCTAAATCAGGCTTTTTTTCAGCCCACTCACAAATATATACGAGCACACAAATGCAGAAGTAACCTTTTATTAAGAGAATAGCTCTTAAAAATTATATAGGTTCTCAATTTACAAATTGAGACTGGAAATGGTATTCTTGTGAAAATAAATAAATAAATAAATAATAATAAAATTTAGAGCTTCACAGCAAAGAGATATTTTATTTTAAGTAAAATTAAAAAAAAAATGCTACCTTCATTCTCACACTCACGATTTCATTCCTTGTTATCAAAGAAAGTCTAAAAGATTTAGAGCCTGTTTGTTTCTGCGTTTCAAAAGTGTTTTTGATAAAATTTAAATTTTTTTTATTAACTTTAAATTAATATGTTTTTAGTGTTTTCAAATCATTTTGATGTGCTGATGTCAAAAATGATTTTTAAAAAATAAAAAAAACATCATTGACATGTATTTTGACACGAAAAGCTATTTGAAAAATAACCGCAACCACATTACCAAATACACTCTTAGTTTTAGTCGATTTACATGCTAGTTAGATATATCCTTGACTTCAAGTCAGAAAGAAAAAAACTTTCAAATGAAATTTTATATTTTAATTTTATTTAAAATTAAATGTCTTTGTGACTCTTGAGGGAGTCTTCATAAAAGAAGTAATTTATTACCCGATGTTCTTCTATTCTTTATTGATGATAATTCCCGATTAACATTTATTAAAAGTTATTTCCATCTCATTGTAGTAATGATTGAAATGTCATATTAAAACTTCTTGGCATTTCATTGCAGTAATGAAAAGTGAAGTGTCAAAGTTTTTTTTTCACTTTAGTTTTCAGGATTTTTTTTTCCATTTCATCTCCTGACACTTACTTTAATAGATGTTAAACTTCATAATTTATTTTGATTTGTTTGTTATAGAATTATACCGATTTGATCGTCTGGGTTGCAAGTTTTGTGGGTTAGTTGTGTTGACCAATATTTTTTTTGTTATTTTTTAATTATTTTTTTTCTTAATTTCATATTTTAATATTCGTTTAATTGAGAATTAAGCTTTATAATTGCTTTTTTATTTGTTTTTTATTGAGTTATCATGGTCTTATAATTTAAGTTGTGAGTTTTGCGAGTTAGCCTTATTGACTCGAGTTTTTTTGTTCTTTTTTTAATTGAATATATTAATTTTTTAATTTCATCTTTCAACATTAAGTTGATTGAAAATTTGATTTATAATTTTTTATTTGCTTTTAAAAAGTTATCTCGATTTTCTGACTCGGGTTTGACAGGTTGACTCGGGTCATTATTTTATCCTTTTATTTTATTTTTTTTAATTTTATCCTTCAATATTGAGTTGATTGGAAATTAGGCTTCATAATTTATTTTAGTTTGTATTTGATGAGGTTATCCAAGTCTCATGACCTTGGTCACAAATTTTGTCGGTTGACTTAAAAGTTTTTTATGTCTTTTATTTAATTGATTTTTTTAATTTCATCATTTAACATTAGATTGATTGAGATTTGAACTTCATAATTTGTTATGATTTACTTTATATGGAGTTATCTTGGTTTCATGACTCAGGTTTAGAAGGTTAACCCAAGTTAGTTCTTAAATTTTGTTTTTAATTTTTTTCTTCAACATTGAGTTGATTAAAATTTGGATTTAATAATTTTTTTATTTGCTTTCTATAGGGTTATCAAGATCTCATGACTTGGGTAACAAAGTTAGTAGATTAACCCGAGTTGATCCAAGTTAATTTAATATGTTGTTGTTTCAATACTTAAAAAAAAAGATGTAACTTGAATTTTATTTTAGTCAAACTATATTTTTATTGGTTATCCGAGTTGTTATTAGATCTACCAAGTCAACTAGATCACATGAGGTCAATCCCCATATAGTCTTTTTTTTAAAACAATTCTACTAAAAAACACATTAACAACACTTGAATATAATTTTTTACGTCCAATTTGATCCGATCCGTGATATAACACGAGAAATGATCTAGTGAGATACTAAATACTATGATTATATATCCCGGAACTAAAATAATTATGTTGCATGAAAGAAAATTTTTTTTCTAAAGTAATTGGCTATCATTATCCAATTTTAGCCCTTTATTTTCAATATATTTTTAAGAAAATATAAAAAATTATATTAAAAATGTTTTTCAAGAAAATTTACGGTCATTTCGTAATATTTTGACACTTTTTTTTATTTTATTGCGTGATGAGTTTCTTTTAATAAAATGAACAAATATAAAATAATAAAAATAAAAATAAAAATAAAAATGATAAGAGGATTAGGAAGTGAAAATGATGAGTAAAAAAAATAGAGAACCAAAATTATAGGGAGACAAATAATATAATAAAAGAAGAAGAAAAAAACTAGTTGAGCTTAATAAGAATATTTGAACAATCTGCATCCTATGGCCCAAAAAAAATAATAAACTCTAGGAAAAAGTAAACAAAAATAATGTCATAAGAAGCTTTATCATTATCAGATTTTAATACTTTAAAATTCCTTTGAGGTGATAGCTTAATATGAAAAAGTTTGTGGGACACGACTTACTAACAAACGATTTTGTATATTACCTTATTTTTTGAATTTTTTAATTTATCTTCTCAAAATACATGGCGTTTAACTATTTCCAATTTTTTGGATAAATGTATGGAAAATGTATTGAGCCATTTTCTATATTTTTTAATGTGTAAACATTTTCAATTTTTATTCTCAAAATGGATGGACTAATATGCTATTAATCAAAGTATTATGTTTCATAAGTAGTCCAATCTTTAATCCTATTTTCAACACCATTCATGGCAAAATTCGAAAAAATCCTTTCTATAAAAAATTGCAAAAGATTTAACAACTTTTGTCACCTCTCACAAAAAGCAACTCCTTATCCAATCAATTGTCTTTACTTTTGTGAATATTCATATTCATATTGATTAGTTTTGAATTTCTTTATAAAGAGAGGGGAAATAAACACAAAGTATAGTTTGAAATTTCATTTTTTTCTCAAAAGCCTACATCAAACCAAGCTATGAGAGATTATAAAAGAGCTTAGATCAAGTAGAATTAGATTAACTCTTTGAAGGATGAAGTGACTTGATTAACTAGCTTGCTAAAATAGATCATTCACTCCCAAAAGTTTGATGAATAACCTTTATATAATAGAATCTCAAACACTTATCTAATTAATAAAGGCTTTCCATTTATTGCTCCAAGTGCTCTAAGATCCTTAAAGGTTCTTATGGTCATACCAAATCCCTCATAAACTATTATTGCTATTATTGGTGCATATTTTTTAGTCCTATTATGTGTTGCACTCTCTCCAAGAGGTCAAGTAACCTAAGAACATTCATCCTTATTTTAGTCTGACTTAGTCCATAAAAGAAAACACCATGAGTCATCTTTTTTTCTTCTAGTTACTCTTATTGATATTTATCAATATCTTTTGAATACATATTAGATAACACCTTAATTATTCAAACTAATCCAACTACCTTTTCCAAAATGGTACAATAAAAGTGCTAACTATAAGTACTATACAAAAGTTATGGGTCATTTACATTTTCAAACCAAGCTATGAAAGGAGTCATATGCTAGATGTTTTTTGTTTTAGCAAGTTCAAAATCTCTGTATTGGTCAAGTACACATGAGCTTAATATCTATAGACACACCTTAAAATGTACTATGGTAAAATAAAGTTATTCATTATGAGAAATTGTTGATCCATTATTTTCATGAAAACTTGGATGAACCTGCTCTTAACTGGTATATAGGGTTAGATGCTCTAAAATAAAGAAATAAAAAAAAATTAGTTGATGCTTTTTTAAAATAGTTTGAACTCAACTTGGAGGTGACTTTGAGCAAGTCTGATCTTCAAAGAGTGAAGAGAAAAAATAATGAGTTAATCAAGAAATATGTTATGAAGTTACACAAAATGACAGCACAAAAATACCTTCCTTTATTCGAGAAAGAGCTTATCTCTATTTTCATTGATACCTTAAATGATTTATACTAAATATGGTAATTTGAAGTTCATTTTATGGATATGGTGACCACAATAAACATGATTGAGCAATTTTGAAATCAGGAAGGATTAGGATTCCAATAATGAGGTTTGGTGCCATGTCAAAAGATGCACTAGAAAATAGCCCTCAAATTGGGAATCTTGACTATACATTATCTAATTTGTCCCCTTAACTTAATTTTAGGCCATATTAAATATCATCTAGTTTCTTGGCATCACTAACTTGTCAAGTGCTATTATCTAAGATTGACTTTTTCTTTCTCTTAACATTGTTTACCAATACCTTTTGAGTACTTGACACATTATCCGAACTCCATCAAATTCTATACAACCACCATAACTTGGGTGTTAAAAACCAAATATAATATGGAAATAACATGATGGGATTATAAGCCATTCAATTAAAGCTTGCAAGAACATAAGGTATTAAATCTGAAAGTTGGTGAGCAGGAGTAATGCTATATTTGAGAAGAATAATGGTACATGACATATCATCACCAATTCACTATCATCATAATAAATGATAGATAAGGATGATGAAAAAGGCATCTGATAAGTGTCATCAAGTAGAAGGTGTTTGATGGAAAAAACAAAAGGTGTTTGATGGAAAAAACAGATATAAAGATGGAATAAGTTTTGCATTGTCAAACCATTTTTATTGCTAAACTTTATAAATAACATTGCTAAAAATTTATTTTTTATGGGATTTATTTTTCATTTATTTATGACTACATTGCAATCTTTTAATGAAACATGTTTTTCTTTGTTTTATTGTTTTGAAATTAAAAGATGTTTTTATGAACGTATATTTGACATTATATTTTCATCCGTGATTGGATAAAAATAATGACAAAAAAAGAAAAGCATTTTTGTCAAATTTCAAGATGTAGGGGGTAATCCTTCTTTTTAAAAATATTTTATTTTTTTCACCCTTAATAAACCTTAGAAGGGTGAAGCCTTGATAATCCCTTTTTCAAATCCTTGTTCATTCATAAACCTCAATGGGAAAATCTTGTTTAATGGCTACATCCAAAATGAAATCAAATGATTTAATGATATAAATAATGATAAATAGTATGCATTCAGGTTATGATCCCACCATTTATCCTCCAAGGTTAACCTCATGGTTTTTTCTAATTAACAATGATTTCTCTGTTAAAATAACCATATTTGGACTTGAGATGAAAAAAGGTCATCTTTGGTATATTCTTTATAAAAAAAATCCCATGTTATCCCTTTTGAGTCTTAAATATCTTTCTTTTTTGGATAATAACCACACTAGAATCACTTGTCATATTAGAGGCATGTTTTGAAAGTTTTTAGACAACTAATAAAATTCTTTAAATAAAAAAATAAGTGAAATGAACAAAACTAGCATAAGAAAGAGTAGGAAAATGACAAAAAAAGGAAGCAAAAGAAAAAGAAAGTAGATGAAAAAAATATCTAAAGCATCTTTAATGATGATTAAAAATCTAAAATTAAATACAAAATGCCAATATAAAGCATGAGGTAAAATTTGGAATTGAAGTGAGATCAATCACTACAGTATCAAGATCAAATCGATAAGCTTAAAAGATCTCAGCACATAATAAGTGATCATATGCCCTTAGGCCCTTAAACACCTTTTGAGCCTTATGAATATCTTAGTATTTTATAAACACAAACCTCAGCCTACATTATGTGCCTTTAAAAATTATTTCAAATAAAAAATAATTTGTTATATTGATAAGTTATTGGTTTATAGAAAGAGAAAATGAATGTTTTACAAGCAAAATTATGACTTGTTTGTGGGTTGCATATCATTTTTTATGACATTAAATCATGGATCTTTGTCAATAAATGGACAAGATTAATATAATTTGAAGCAAGATCCTCTCTATTTGAAAGCCAAATTTTTTTGAAACCTAACTTTTCTTTCCAAAATAGCTTTATATTATTGAAAAATCCTTATAAGCCATTCATTTTCCCAAAAAAGCCAAAATCATAGGATAACTATTCCCTTTACAATCCCCACCAACATTCATTTCGCTAATAAAAAAAATCTAAAAATTACATCCTAGTATTAGAATGACATGTTTTTGGTGTTGACTGAAAGTCAAAATTTCTATTTAACAAAATATTTCCAAATCTACATCTTAATAAGCTTATTTCAACAATTAGACTTACATAAACATAACTATTATGATTTGTTACTCAATCCCAACAAATATGACTTCATGTAAATAAGGGAAAATGTCTTACAATAAAATTCTTTTATTGACCAAATTTGAAAAGTTCTTTGTAAGAATGAGGATGATGATCATCCATGAAGATGGACATATTTAGATTAGCTAAGGGCATTTCATTTTGAAGAGATCAATTATGACAAAAAAAATGATAATTTTATGAATTCCATCACAAATTAAGGTGACAATTGTTTTATGTTATAAATGAGCAATGATGAATGGATGTCATTAAATTACATTCGGGGACAATGACAAGTTGAGTCAGTAAGGACTAGGCTAAAATGATGGATTAACTATACACATTCATTGATAAAAAAAACAGGGAACATGAGAAGGAAAAGCCATAGTGACCCTAGGAGGTGCCCATGTAACTTAAAAAGAAATTCAAACATGTTAGTGATCAAGTTTGGAGACACTACCAAAACCAAAAGATCTTTGAAGATGCAGATCATATAAAAAATAAATATTAAACTTTCAAAATGTACAATTTATCTTTCTCCTAAACTTTAAAAGGTATCTCTCTCAAAGACAAATTTAGGACCAGTCGCTACATAAAGGATGATGTTAAGAAAGAAGCATAAAACAAGCTCAAATCGAGTTTGTAATCAATACACTTTTAGCCAAATCTCATAGCCAAGTAAGTCAAACTAAACTCTCAATGAGCCTATTTAAATTTCATGTTGAGATTGGTCGCCTCTTAACTGGACCGTTTTAGATTTCTAGTTAAGTTTTGTCACCTCTCAAGTTAACCTATTTAATTTTCTATATCGACTTTTTTCACCTCTGAATTTGACCTTTTTCAGTTTCTTATTTAGGTTGATCACCTCTTGAGTTGATCCATTTAATTTTTCCATTGAGGCTAGCCACCTCGTGATTTGACCTATTTAGATTCATGTTGAGGTTGTTCACCTGTTGATTGATCCATTTAATTTTCATGTTGAGGTTGCCTCTCGATTTGAACCATTTTGATTTATTTTGAGTATAGTCGTTGAAAATGAGATAAAATTAAACAATTCAAAATTTCTAGTAAAAATAAAATAAAATCAACTGGCTTGTAGCATATATTTTGAATATTTGCAAGTTTGAACATTTTGGGTAGTCTTTAGTATAAGGGAGGTGCTGCCGATTTTTTTTTTAAAATCAAATTTTATTATATAATTATACATTAAATTTGTGTAGATGCATAGAATAAAATCAACTACATGTCGTGAGTAGATGATCGCAACTAGTTCTTATAACAACGATGATGACGTGTCATTAGGTGTCGACCAAGAAGAGGCACCTACATTGACTCATGACGATGGCTCTTCCAACGCAGTTCCACAACGTAGAGGCAGTGTCCTTTCATAGCGGGGTCAATTCTCCCGCAAGTACGAACCACATTGGAAGGACGACCTTTCAATGTAAGTTTGTTTTGTTTTGAGTTGATTTGTGTTTAACAATTTGTGAACAACTAATATTTCATTAATTTTATTGATTTTCATGTTCATAAATATTGAGGCTGCATGAGTAATAACATTGACATTTAAATCGTCGATGAAAATTCTATTGTTTCAATGGAGCCAAGTTTCCAAACATCTTGATCAAAAACCTTATATCGATGCATGGTTTAGAAGATTTGAGGTTAATGTTAACTTAAAATTTTAACTATTTTTTATTTTATATTGAAATTATTGATTTATTTTTTATAACTTTTTATACATAAAACAAATTTGAGTGGGATATCGCAAATGATAATGTTGTGAGGAAGGTCTGAGAGAATCATGTAGTAACTAGGTAACATCGAAAACAATACGATATTTAAAAAAATAATTATATATATTAAAATCTCATTTATCATTAACTCATATAAAATACATTTATATCATGTAAGTTGCGTGACTTTTGGTATGAGGCGCAAAAAAAGCTAAAAGATATACCAGAGATGGTGCTCTACCAGGCTATAATGACATGACAGTTTGGAAGGATTTCTAGCCGCCATACATCCCGGGAGGATATATGGGCGCAATATATTCAGTACGTGATGTCTGAGCGGTTCACACGATGCTCACAGTCCGGTGCTGAAAATCAAAACCATAAAATTCACAGTTCGGTTACCACGCATACTGGTAACTCTGTTCCGTTCATTGCACATATGAAGCGGATGGTAAGATTAATTTTAATAACATCTATCTTTAATTAATTTGTTGTTATTTATAAATATATTTAACTTGCAACCTTTTCTTTTCTTATAGGCTACGACTCTTGGACGTGAGCCGAGTCTAATAGAGCTTTTTATGAAGACGCACGTGCGGAATGAAGACCACTAAAAAAGGGTGCAATAATTTGTTAACAACCGTGCTCAACACTTCATGGTATGTTCATTCAACCATTTTCCTTTGTAAGTTATTATTTTCTTGAATTGAATTTGATGATTTCTTTTTTAATTTTCAGGAGACATAATAGCCGGTTGAGGGAGAGATATGAGGACAATCCTTCGACTCACCTAGATTTTGATCCGGATTTATGGATGGAGACAAGATCATCTAATGGACCCGATAGAAATCGGATGTATGAACTCTTTAACACTACAACCGAGAACTTGTAGGCGACCCGTAGTGTCTCAACCGTTGGGAGCTCCCAATTGGTATCGAGCATCTAGTCGTAGGAGTTTGTGGCCTTGCAACAACACATAACTCATCTCATCGAAAAATATGAGCAACTTTCGGTGGATTATAAACAACTCTACCAAATTGTCATGAACATGAGATCACATATAAGTGGTACATATGTGCCCCCTTTTTGGCCGTATGGTACTGATAATGATCAGCCTCCTCCTCCTCCTCCTCTTCCAGCACCACCATGGTTCTAGTTTCATTTTTATTTGTACAAACAAAATTATAATGAATATTTGGATTTTATATTATTGAAGTTTATTTTTACATATTTCAAATTCATATAATTTTATTTTTTTATTATTCTATACAATTTTATATTAATTATTCTATACAATTTTGTTTTCAAAAACATTTTTTAAATATTACAGACGAAGTTACTAACGGCCTCAATCTGTCGGTATTTTCTATAGAGTTGGAAAAACTTTATTGCATATACCACAATCAACATTATTGCAATGTAGACAATAAAATAGAAAAAAATAGAAAAACAAATGTAGGTTTTAGGAATAGAAAATGCTTACCTTAATGGCATGCTTAATTTCAAAGTTTATCTACATTTTAGTACAAAAAAATTAAAAATACATTGTTAATAAACCAAAGAACAGAAGAAAAATAAGAAAAATAATATGTCAAAATATTCACTATATATACTTGTTGATTGTGTTGAGAGGAAACACTTGAAGATCTTGAGACAGTTGAGGATTGAGAGAGTGAGATTGGTGATAATCAGAGAATTTGAGATAGTGAAAATAGTGAGAGATTAAGAGAATTGGAAAAAATGAACTGAAGGCATTCTTGCTGGGTTTTATACTGTGTTTTTACCGACAGAATCACCTATAGAATATTAAACAATATTATGTTTAATTAATCTGTTGGTGATTCTCTCAATACATTCACCTTGAAATTTTAATTTCGCACTAAAATTTTCAAAAAACCCTTTAGAATTTTCTCAGTCCATTGGTAATTCCCTCACTAATGTTAAATAGTACACAAGGTCAGAGATGCATTAATTACCCATGCTTTGGGTTACACAATTCGTGGGCAATTCCATTGGTAACCTGCAACTAACTCAGAGGACTTTAATTGACATCACCAATTTGGGATGTGAACAGTTCCTTCGCCTCTAGAATACACCAACGGTTTGTTTCCATTAGTGTTTCCATTAGCGATATGGGATGTGAACAGTCCCTTCACCTCTGAAATACACCGACAGACATAAACTGTAGGCGTGTCCATTAGTGTTTCCATTAGCGATATGGGATGTGAACAGTCCCTTCACCTCTGAAATACACTGATAGACACAAACTGTAGGGGTTTCCATAAGTGATGTGCACAGTTTAAGACATATTGTTTTTGTATTCCCTGCATATCTTCCCTGCAAATACTTAAATTGAAAGCTACATGCACAACACAATAACAAGAGTTCACATAACAATTATAAAATAAATATTTCTTTGTATATAATTTATCCATAAATATTAAATTATAAAAAACTTGCATTACACTTTTGTGTTCTGATAGTTAGTCAGAATTATCTTCTTCTTCTTCAATTGAATCGTCGTCAGCTTCATTATAATCTTCAACATTGATAACATTGTTATCATCATCTTCATCGACTTGTGCTTGTCTGTTGGAGCTTAGAACAACATTCAACTCCTCAGCATCAATATCAACAAGACTATTATCGAAGATGCGAAAATTTGAATTTTCTTCTAAGTCAATCGATGGAGCAACTTGATATGGTTCAACCAACTCACTAACTTGAAAGACACCATCTCCCACATTTGTGTCTTTGTTCTCATCCTGAACAACTTTGACATGACTCCTGGGTTTCATTTTTAAAATGGATAACCAATCAACTCTTGAACAATTCTTTCTAAAGGAAGGGGTGTATATATAATAAATATGCTGGCATTGCTTAACGAAAACAAAAACATTGTTTACATTGCAGAATCTTGCTTTTGAGTTAATTTCAACCAAACCATAGTGGGGATCTACGTTGATTTCTTTGTTAGTGGTGTTATACCAATAGCATTTGAATAAAAACACTTTATTATGATCACTATGATATTGCAATTCAATGACCTCTTCTAATTTACCGTAATAATCAATTTCAAACTCACTACAAGTTAATCCCTTAACACAAACACCACCGTTATATGTCTTTCTTCTATACTCGTATTTTTTAGTATGAAACATATATCTATTGACAAAATACTCATTGTAGCACTTCACTTTTCTTTCAGGACTCAGGTTTAGTAAATATAATGAAGCACTAGCATTCCTTTCTATTTGAGAAACCTTGTACATCAAGTACAACAATGAACAGTAAACAATAATTCAGTAACAAAATTAAGTACCATGATAGATAATGAGTTTGTTGTTACTCATTTTTGGGTTACCACAAAACAAAATGAGAAAATACAAAAACAAATATGCCAAAAAATATTCAGAAGAAATTCAAAAAGTAATAGGAGCTAGAAAAGGATGCTGGAATACCGAGAAAGGCCAAAATTGGTTGAAGAGGTTCAAAAATGCAAAAGGTTAAAATTTGACAGTATATTTTTGACAGATAAGAGCCGTGTTGACAAAGAAAATTCAAGTTGAGGAATAAAAGTCTAAAATTAGATGTTTATGGACTCAATTAAATTTTATCTAAGGTAATTGAATTTATAGAGGATTGGTTTGTAAGAAAATTGATTTTTAAGTCAGCATAGGCTTTTATTAGGAGGAATTAAAGTTCTGGGGTCCAATTATAATTTTGAAATAGTTGATTTGGCTAACTCAGGGGTTTAATTGCATAATTATTAAAGTTTGATGGTCAATTAGGGACTTAATTGAAACAATCCGAGACCAAGGAGGAAACTAGAAAAGGCGCTAACATTAAGGGATCCAATTACAATTTTGTCGGGGACTTGATTACAAAACTGCAAAACATTCAATGGCCGAATCAAAAGAAACCCAAGCGGTGCCGTTTCCACCATTTCATCGTCTGTAACAGCTAGTATTCTGTGATAATAAAGGAAGGAGATGCTGGCAGCGATAATGGAGCCGATTCCAAATCAAGAAGGGAGCGTATCGTGGCTAAAAACCCTCGCCACCGTGATGCACGTTGACTTACCAAAAACACTCGCGTCCTCTGGCTATAAAAGCCAGAAGAAGAACTGAACGCAGGGGACAAAAAAAAGAGAGAGAGGGAGGAGAGGTTACATTGAGGAGAAAGCAAGAGAGAAACATAGTAGGAGAACATAAGAAATAGGAGAGAGAGCGGAGAAATATTGAGAAAGCAAAAGGGGGAGCAGACGAATCAAACCGAACGGAAGCAGAGGAAACAGAACGCAGATAACATAGCACCATCACCATCTTCGTCTTCTCCAAACCAGGTATGTTCGATGTCCTTCTCAGTTCATGTATAACGAGTTGATTCATGTTTAGTATGTATAAGAAGAAAAGAAAACGTAAGGAAATCAACGCTGCAATCACTTTGTTTTTTTTACTTTTTGTTCTGTTCCTATATCGAAAACAAGATGATGAACAATGCGAAGGTAATTTAATTACCTTCGCACTGTTCATGCACGCGTAAAATATTACGCATGCATAGGGAGAGATGGGCTGGTCATGCCCAGCCCAGCTGCGCAGGTTGGCTGGGTCCAGCCCAAATAAAAAAAATAAAAAAAATATTTCAAAAATCTATGATTTTTTTGTTTTCTACGGTATTTTAATCAATATTAGTTTGTATTTTTATACTGTAAAGATACAAGTTTGGTGTTAAAATACCTGTTTTTCTGCAAAACATAAAAAAATAAAAAAATATTTTGTATTTATGCATACGGCCAAGTCTCTCAAAAATAAATCATATTGTATTTTCATATATATATATATATATATATATATATATATATATATACAAAAAATGAAAATTCAAAATATGTATTAACACGCATTTTGGCTTTAATAACCAGGTTATTAAAGCCACGAGAAATAGGCCAATATTTCAAAATTTTCAAAAAAATTATTTTATTTTCTTTTAATATCTGGGGTTATGACCTTATATGTAAGACATATTCCGGATATTAAAATTCTTTTGTTGACACCAGAATTACTCGATAAGAGAAGGATCTCCTTACCGAGGAGGACTTTTCTTAAACCATAGACGGATCAACAACTAGAAAACACGACCAGACCTTAGATTTTATCAGACAACAAAACAATGCAGCTTACCTTAGGTAGGAAGTATTTGGGGTGCTAATACCTTCCCTTTACACAACCAGTCCCCGTACCCGATCTCTGAGACTAGTTAGGGTTCCTATTGACTAAAATACTAGGTAGCGACTCCACTCTATTTTTCCACTAATAAAAGACAAAAATCCCTTGTCTCCCCATATTTGCCTAATAGTTAAAATTTTGAGCATGGATGTTTTCGCTGCGACGCCATACACGTGTGACAGAATGGCAACTCCATTGGGGACCTTATGGATTAAGCTTTGTTTTTGTCTGATAATTGTGTTTTGTTTGGTTTGCGTGTTTTTTTTTGTTAATAAGCTTATTTTGTTTATTTATTTATTACACGTTTGAATTTCTGTACATTTATGTTCATGCATTGTATAGAACTGTCTCATGCATCACATACTTTAATTTTTTAGGAAGCACACACAATCTTATTAAGTTAGGAGGGGAATTAGCGATCTGCCCTATAACTATTGGTCGGGGTTCAGATGCTTGAAACACCCAACTCATATCTGAGTGCCTGCTTGGTAATGGTGAGCATACATGCCTTAACTGTTCCTTGCAAAGCCCCCATACTATCTTTATAAAGACCGTCACTGGACAGATATGGGACCCTTTTTGAGACTTAGATAATTAAACTACCTTTTTGTTTCATGAGATATATACTTTCATTTGCATCAAATTAATCATGTTAAATTTATCACTCCAGGTTCTGAACTGAAATCATGACTAAGTACCTATCTTTCCAAGAGTTTGGGCAAGAATCTGAGTTGAACCAGATAGCTGAAGGAAAATGTCCAAGAATCGATGCTAATAGGTTGCCATGCATTACCAAGATAAATCACATGGTAAATGACTTAGGGAAATTGTTGTCTATAATGGGATATGTGGACGAAACTCTCTTTGAAGATATGGGAGAATAGCGCAACTAATGAGGCTACCCATACAAGCGTCAACAATCAAAGCCCTCCTGAACTTTTAGGATCCTAGTTATCGATGCTTTACTTTCGGGAACATTGATATGACACCTACCATGGAGGAATATGAAAAGGTCCTAGATTTTCCAAATAACGGCAGAAAAATCTACTTCAGACAAAAATTTAAAGACACAGCTTCAGAGGTAGTCAATTTATTAGGCTTGGGAAAAATCAGTCAATGCAGAGTAGCTGATGGGGGTTTTAAATGGAAGTTCATTGAAGCCGGAATGAAGAAGAATGCTGAGGAAGGCAAGTTGGGGGATGAACGATACAAGTAAGTGGCCTTCGCCATCTTTGGACTAGTATTATTTCCATCTGAAATTGGAGTCATCAGTTTAGAAGCTGCAAATGTCTTCGTAGAATATGAGTATGACCGAATTAATCCTTCTTTAGCAATTTTAGCCAAAACCATGTTGTCACTTAACCATTGTAGAATGCATGGAAAAGGAGCCATGAGATGTTGCAGCCCTATGTTGTATTTATGGATTGTTAGTCATATTGAAACTCCAAAGGACATCTTTAATAACTTTTGGTGGTTTGACCTCCGACCATTAAAGGTTACCATAGAGAAAACTTGGAAGAATTGGGACGAGACGGTTTGGATAGACAAGTATGCCGCACTACCTCAAAGCAATTTCAAATGGAAAGCACCATGGATGAATGACCCTATCTGCACAATGAGCTGTGGAAACAAGACATGAGTCCCCTTGATTGGTGTAACCAGATACATCAGTTATGCACCTGCACTTGTAGCAAGACAATTGGGTAGAATGCAATATGTACCAAGGACTCTGGGTTTAGCAGATTTCACAGGTTTGTTCAAGCATCAACCATTCCTTGAAGAGATAGAGCTTATCCAACAAGACTGGAAAAAGCCCCTGTTAGTAAAAAAAGAAAGAAGGAAGTAGATTTGAATCGTCAAGCAGCCAGAGTTATACAAGTTGGAGAAATCAAGAGCTTTCTGAAGTTGTAGCACCAAAGTCAGCAACAGTACAACAAAAAAGGAAACGAATTGATGACGAGAAAGAGTTGAGAGAGTAGCTCGAAAGATGTATAATTGATCTAAGCAAAAGCAAAGGGCAACAACAACTCCTGGAAAGGCAATTGGATGAAGAAAATACAATGAGAAATTACTTGAACCAACAGTTGGAAAACAAAGATAAGCAGTTGAAAGAATGGCAGAAAAGGGCCAAGGTAGCTGAGGAAATAACAAAAGGGGTCCAGAATGAGTTAAGGAATCGAATAAACAAATGTGGTGAATTGGCTAACAAGAATGGGCTTATTGAGAAAGAATTGGCCAAGATCAAAGTATGATATGAGAGATTACCAGAAGAGAGCTGAGTCTTCGAAAGGACGAAGAATAGCTTTGCAATCCGAGCTTAAAATACGAGAAGAGGAGTTGAGGAGCCATTACTTTGAAATGGAAGAAGGTTTGAATGAGATTAAACAAAAACGTCAAGAATGTCAGGATTATATTGACAGCTTTGCAGTTCAAATTAACTCCAAAATAGTTGAGCTAGATATTGAGAGAGAAGAGCTACAAAGGGCAACATATAAGGTGGCACAAATGGAGGCAATGGTCCGAATATTGGAAAGAAGTAATGAAGCCTTAGGGAATAGCAATGAAGTGATAATCGTTGATAACACCTTGTTCCATGATAAGATAAGATGTATGACAAAACAGGTCGAGCAAGTAACCCGCTATGCGGAAAAGCTGCATCAACAAGCCACCCAAGTTGGAAATGATGTTACAAAGTATCGAGAGTACATGGGGGCTGTCATCTCTTTTATTGGGGACTTAGCTAATGGAGGAAATGCCTTTTAGGGTAGTGATGTATAAGGCCCTTTTCTATTTTTACTTTGTATAAGCTACCTTTATTTATAAGAAAGGCCATGACTTTTTTTCTTTCTAATGGATTTTGGTAACCAACCATGATAAGAACTTGGCAAACATTCTTTTACAGCAATCAGTTCGACTCAAAAATCTTGCCTAAAGGATTACGAAGGTCATGAATCAGTTCTAACAAAAAAAAAAGGACTGTCGTATATGCATTACATTTTCATCACACATTTGTTTACAATTTATCATGTGCATTCCAGATTGTGAAACATAATTCCCTCTTCCAAAGTCTATCACACCCGATTAAGATCAAGAATGGAGAATGAGGAGAGAGCTCACTTAGAGTCACATTATCAAAATGAGTTGGAATCCATGAAGAATGAAGTTGCTCGCATGACCAATCTGCTCGAGCAACTTTTGAAAGCCAAAAACGGGGAGGGAACATCTACCCAACCAATTATGGGAGCACCAGCAGCTCATATCCAAGGGACATCTCAAAACTTAGGAGTAGATTCAATGGCAGAACAACACTTTGTGCCTATCGCCCCTATCCCGCCAAGTCAAGCTCCCATCACCGTGGATTTAATAGCAAATGGACCCCTTGGCAATAGATCCACTGATTTTATGAACTACGACAAGTTGTCAGCTTTGGAAGAAAGATTAAGAGCAGTTGAGGGTAATGATTGGTTTGATCCTATGCGAGCAGCAGAAGTGTGTTTGGTATCAAACATCATAGTACCAAAGAACTTTAGGATACCTGAGTTCATCAAATACACTGGATTGGAATGTCCAAACACTCACCTCCGATATTGCTGCAATAAAATGGCCAAGGTGATTTATGATGACAAACTGTTAATCTATTTTTTCCAAGATAGTCTGGTGGAATCTGCCCTAAGCTGGTACATGAGGTTGGACAATGCTAGAGTTAAGAAATGGAAAGATTTGGTGGAGGCTTTTCTTAAGCAGTACAAGTTTAATTTGGAAATTACTCCGGATAGAACAAGCCTTATGTCAATGGAAAAAGGAAGCCATGAGTCAGTAAGGGCTTACGCGTAAAGATGGAGAGATGAGGCAACACATGTTCAACCACCTTTAATAGAAACGGAGATGGTAACCCTGTTCGCCAATACCTTCAAGGCACCTTATTATGGGCATCTAATGGGCAGCTCATCTCAACATTTCTATGATGTTGTACGTGTGGCAGAAAGAATAGAATAGGGGATTAAAGCTGGGCGTATAGCAGAACCATTGGAGAAGAAAGGGTTTACGGGAAGGAAAAGAGAAGGTGATATTAACAACTTGGAAGGCGGGTACAAGGGCAAGAAAGTAAATTACCAAAACCCACAAATGCTCACCCTTCAATCCATCAACATAAACTTTGCCAAACCTTTTCAAACCAATCAAATAAATTACCAACCAAACAACCATGACAATTACCAAAGGCCAAATACAAGATATCTGTTGGAACAGTTGCCACCACTACCCGTTGTATGCTAAACTGTTGAGTCTTGGACAAATAACTCCAATCCTCTTTCCACCGTTCCAACCCCCATTTCCCCTATGGTACAAACCAGAATTAACTTGCGAGTATCATGCTGGTAACCTGGGACATGGAATCAAACTTGTTATGCTTTCAAGAAGAAGATTCTATAGCTTATCAAGATGGGCTGGGTGTCATTCAAAGACAAGCCCAATGTTAATTCAAATCCATTGCCTAATCATGCTACAAGTAATAATGGAGTGAGCATGGTAGAGGTTGGGAATCAAAGCAAAGGGTTAAAAGTACCTATATAGAAGTTGTATGGTATGTAGGTACAGTCAGGGTTCTTAAAAATGAATAATGAACATTGTATAGAAAGGAGTGATTTTTATGAGTTCCATGAAGAGGAAGGACATCTTATAAATAATTGCATGGAGTTTCGCAAAAAAATTGAGAAAATGATGACCATGGAAGAATTGAGGATTGAAGCCATGGAGAACGATGATGAAATAGGAATGATGGAGGGCCAAGACAGGTTGTCAGAAGTATATAGAGTCCAACCAACAGCTTATGGGTCGCCAAAGTTAATCCTGGTTAAACCTTCCTATACAAGGAAGAATCAAAGTGCAATGCCCTATAACTACGACTATGCCTCCAATGTGGAGACCCCTCTTCCTCTGTTCCAAACTGAGGTTAGTGGGTTGACTGAGAGGCCTGTGCTTCACACCTGAGGAGTTAAGAAAAGCAAAGAGTAAGAAGGTGATAGACCTGGGTAAAGAACTAGAAGTTAATAAACCAGTAACCGAAGAGGAGTCAAATGAACTGAAGTTGATAAAACATAGTGAATATTGCATAGTAGATCAACTAAAGAAAACTCCAGCTAGAATCTCCTTTATGTCTTTGATACTCAGCTCTGAACCGCATCGAAACGCCTTGCAAAAGGTATTGAACGAGGCATATGTACCCTAAGATGTTGAACAGAAAACCATGAAACATTTGGTGGGGAGGATCCATGCGACTAATTATCTATACTTTACAGCTAACGAGTTAGATGCTGAAGGAACTGGACATAACAAACCCTTGTACATCACCACTAGGTGCAAGGATTGCCTCATAAGAAAGGTGTTCGTCGATAATGGTTCGGCTCTTAATGTGTTGCCAAAACACATGTTGAAAGAAATGCTAGTTGATAAATCTCATATGAAGCCTAGTACTATGATGGCAAGAGCATATGATGGCTCACCAAGACAGATAATTGGGATTTTAGAAATGGAGTTATATGTGGGACCACAATTGTTCCTGGTGACATTTCAGGTTATGGATATCCACCCTTCCTATAGTATGTTGTTAGGAAGACATTGGATTCATACAGCTGGGGCAGTAACTTCATCGTTACACCAATGTTTGAAGTACATCATGAACGGGATGTTGGTAACTGTCAAGGCTGAGGAGACAGTATCCATGATTAAGAATGTGGTTGTACCTTTCATCGAGGCGGAGGATTGCAATGATGAATATAGCCATACTTTTGAGATTATGAACACTGACTGGGTGCCTGAAAACACAATGATAAGAAGGCCAAGGATCTTAAAAGCAGCGAGGAGGGCCGCTTAACGTTTTTTGGAGCATAAGATTCCATTTCAACATAACCCTATCACCGAAAATCCAGAAAGGGTTAATCTAATAATGATTAAATGTGCTAATCAAAGATTTGGGCTGGGGATGAGCCTAAAAAGGAGGATCATCGATGGGCTGCTGGTAGAAGAAAGGAAAGAAGAATGGCTAGGATTCAAGGAAGAGAGCTTGAAGAAGAAGAGCTGGAAATCCCTCCCCTAAGGGTATCGTTTCCAAAGGCCGCATATGTAATGCAACCTGATAAAGATTTAGAAAGCCTTAGTAAAAAACTATTAACCATGGACATAAACACCTTGGAGAAGGATAAAGAGGAAGGAAGTGCCATGAATATGGTATCGGGAGTGGAAGATGAATCACTACCACAACTGACTGTCTATACTCTAGAAGAAGTCTCCACCAAGACTTTTGTGCGAAAGCTGGCCATGGGCGAGAAGTTTCAGAACTGGATGACCCAAGAAGCTATTGTAGTGTTTAAAATCTAAACCAATTTTGTCTGCATTTACATGTTTCTGTCATTGCTTTTATTTGCTTTTATTTCCTCTAGTTGACAATCAAGGCTCCTGAGGTCAGCCAGATTTTATCCTTGTCATCGAGCCCACCCTTTGCTTTAATGAGATCATGCATTTTTCAAATGTTGTCTATTTATATACACATTTACACTAGACACCTTCCGCTTTCAGGAATCTTGAAAACGGATCTTCCACAACATCACATACACTTAACATCAAGAATGAATGGCCAAAATTTAACAAACATGTGATTGCGGTGGAAGAAGAAGAATGAGATGAAAGCAATATCAGAGAACTCGCAAAACTGGTGGAACAACATGAACAGACTTGGAAGCCCGCTATAGAAGAACTTGAAACCATAAATGTGGGTAGTAATCAGTCTAAGAAAGAGTTGAAAATAGGGACCTTAATTACTCTTGAGCAAAGAACAACGATGATCGCCTTACTACAAGAATATGCAGATGTTTTTGCTTATTCTTACGAGGATATGCATGGTTTAGATACAAATATCGTAGTACACAAGATCCCACTGGAGGAAGGTTGTAAACCAGTCAAGCAGAAATTGAGGAGAGCCCACCCAGATGTCTGGGTCAAAGTCAAAGCAGAACTCGAGAAATAGTGAAATGCAGGCTTTCTAGAAGTAGTTAAATATCCACAATGGGTATCCAATATTGTTGTTGTGCCAAAAAAGGATGGAAAGATTAGAGTTTGCATGGATATCCGGAACTTGAACAAAGCTAGCCCCAAAGATGATTTTCCGCTACCACACATAGATGTTTTGGTTGACAATGCTGCACGTAGTTCCACATACTCCTTTATGGATGGTTTAACTAGATAAAAATGGCTCCAGAAGATAAGGCAAAGACAACTTTTGTTACACCTTGGGGAACATATTGTTACAAAGTTATGCCATTCGGTTTGAAGAACGCATGTTACTACCAGAGAGCCATGTTGGCTTTTTTTCATGACATGATGCATAAATAAGTTGAGGTGTATGTAGATGATATGATCGCAAAGTCCAAGAAGGGAGAAGATCATATAAAAGTTTTGAGAAAACTATTTGAGAGGTTGAGGAAATACGAACTAAAGCTCAACCCTGCAAAATGTTCATTTGGGGTTAAGTCCGGAAAGCTGCTAGGATTTGTGGTAAGCGACAGAGGTATATGTAGATCCTGATAAAGTAAGGGCCATTCAATCTATGCCGTCCCTAAAGATCGAGAAGGAGGTAAGAGGATTCTTGGCTGAGTACGAGGCTTGTATCCTGGGTTTGGAGGCCGTATTAGAACTAAAGATTGAAAAAATAGATGTGTTTAGTAACTCAATGTTGATTATCTGTCAGGTGAAAGGAGAATGGCAAACCAAAGAAGAAAAACTAAGGCCGTACCAGGAATACTTATCCACGCTATCAGAAGAGTTTAAAGAGATAAGATTCACCCATCTAGGGAGAGAAGGAAACCATTTTGCGGACGCTTTGGCTACATTGGCTGCTATGGCTATGATTGATCTTGGGCGATAAGTGCAACCTGTAGATATTGACATAAGAAATAAACCAGCTCATTGTTGCTCGATTGAAGGAGAGATAGATGGAAAGCCTTGGTATTACGATATCAAGAATTTTGTGAAAAATCAGGAATATCCAGCAGGAGTGTCATAACCCAATTTTTGACCTTTTTATTTTAATTATTTTATTTACTAAAAAATGATGAAAAAACAAGCAAAAATAAAATAAATGAAGAATGAATTAAAATTTGGGTTCAGGGCAACATGATTGGAAGTTTAAAAATTTAATTAAACTCTTGACTAGTTTAATTAATTAAATCAAGGGCTTATTTGGAGAATTAATAAGTTTTGATACTTAATTGAGCTTGGAATTAATTTAATTAATCAAATCAGGGATTTAATTGGAGAAATAGCAAAGTTTGGGGTTAATTGGGGGCACAATTGCAAACAGATTAAAGTCCAAGGACTAACTTGTAAAAGACGCCAAAATCAGGGGTCCAATTACAATTTAACTAGGGGCTTAATTACAAAACTTTTCAAAATTCAAGGTCCAAAATGAAAGTTGCCATTTCCAGTTGTGAACGGCGCTGTTTCTGAATCAAATGCTCCACCTTCTTCGTCGCTCAAGACCGTTTCGGCAGGAGATCTGTAACTGCAGATCGTGGGACGCATGGACAAACGTGGCTCACGCTGATTACCACGTTCTCTGGCTTTATAAAAGCCAGAGAAAAAGAAGAAAGGAGAGAGGAAGAACCAGGAAGAAAAAGGCAGAGCCAAGGCTGAACAGGGAGAAAAACCGGGAAGAAGAAAAAGCCACGAAGGGCAGGGGGGACCCGAAAACCAGAGCAGGGGACAGACGAAGACAGGAGGGCACCGAACAAACCGAAGGAGGGGGAAGACAAATAACACAGGAAGACTAAAAAGCAGGGGAAAGAACACTAGAAACAGGAACACAACGGGGGAGCTAACGAAAAAAGACCCAGAACAGAGGAGGATTTTAGGCACCGAAGACGAAAGGAGGAGACAGAACCAAGGGGGATTTTGGGATGAAAAACCAGAGAAAAACCCCAGCAACAGGGGAGGAAAAAAAAGCGCACACAGAACCTAGAAAAAAACCCAGAACCGGAGGCAGCAACAAGAAGGCAAGAAAACGGAAAGATAGCAGAAAAGAAGAAGGACCTAGAACCAAAACCATCGGGGAGAACCGGCATCACATCATCTTCGTTCCTTCATTTCTAAAAAAAACAAAAGCAGAGAGGAGACAAACAACCGAGAGAAGAAGAAGCAGAGGGCAGGAAAGCAAAGGTAGAAGGAGGAATTCTAGTTTCCCAGCGAGGAGCGTGTTCACTAATCTTCGCTCGAAACAGTAGCACTCTAGCAGAACAGGTAAGCTTTCTTTAGCTTTCATAGAATAATTCTCTTTCGCCTTCACAGATCAAATAAGTTTGTTAATTACCTCGCATAGTACACAGCACGAGTGCTTCTTGTTGGCTTTTGCCCGGCCGGGCTACTGGCTTGGGCTAGTGGCCGGGCCGGGCTGGCTGGGTCTAGCCCAGCCATATGGGCTGAGCTGGACCCAGCCCCAAAGAAATTATGCTGGGCTGGGCCCGGCCAAACCCAACCCAAAAAAAATAAAAAGAAAAACAAAAAGGGTAGAAAAAATTAAAAAATGTGTATGCATGAATAAAAATAATGTAAATTTATTGGTTTATTCACTGACGCCAGAGTCAGGAATAAAAATACCGGTTTAAATTTATATTATTTTTATTCGTTGTATTTTATTTTATTTAGCTAGAAAAATAAAAAATATGTGCATGCATAAAAATAAATTTATTTTTATTTATTTATTCACTGGCGCTAGAGTCAGGAATAGGAAAATATTGATCTAATTTATTTTATAGCTACGTGATATTTACCAACGCCAGAGTTGGAAGTATCCGTAGTTGAATATTCACTGGCACCAGAGTCAGGAATATTATAAGCAAATTATCATAGCGTAAACTAATAAACATTTAGCAATTTAAGATGAAACTAGCAATGTAGCCTGCCTCAGGCAGGACGTTTAAGGGATGATAATATCTTTCATTTTACGTAACCAGTCCCGAACCATAGAATCTCTGTTGACCAGTTAGGGTTCCTAGTGACCATAATACTAGGTGATGACTCCTTAAACAAGACCATTCCCCATCAAAGAATAGGATGCCAGAAATCCATTCTTTCCATGATATACTTTTTATTTTTAAGGCCACCGCGATGTTATCAAAGATGGATAAGAAAACCCTAAGAAGATTGGCTAGGGATTTCTATTTAGATGGAGAGATTCTGTATAAAAGATCATTTGACGGAACCTTGCTAAGGTGTCTAAATGAGACAGATGTTAGAAGTGCTTTACAAGAGGTGCATGAGGGGATTTGCTCAACTCATACTAGCGGCCATATGGTAGCAAGGAAAATACAAAGGGCCGGTTATTTGTGGATGACGTTAGAGAAAGACTGCATCGACTATGTCAGGAAATGTCACAAGTGTCAAGTGCATAGTGATAAGGTCAATGCACCTCCAACTCCACTGTTTAATCTAGCATCTCCATGGCCATTTGCAATGTAGGGAATCGATGTGATTGGGCTTATTAACCCAAAGGCTAGCAATGGACATAGATTCATTCTCGTAGCAAATGACTATTTCACAAAATGGGTAGAAGCCAGTTCATACGCCCATGTGACACAAAAGGTGGTGAAAAGGTTCATTGAAAAAGACTTGATTTGTCGGTATGGTCCACCTGAAAAAATAGTGACTAATAATGCACAGAATTTCAATGGGAAAGCAATAGTGAAGCTCTGTACAAAATGGAAAATCAAGCATTCAAATTCCTCCCCATACAGGCCAAAGATGAATGGTGCTGTGGAAGCTGCCAACAAAAACATTAAGAAAATTATTCAAAAAATGGTAGTCACTTACAAAGACTGGCATAAAATGTTTCCATTTGCTCTCCATACATATCGCACTGCAGTGAGAACCTCGACAAAAGCCACTCTGTATTCTTTAGTATATGGGATGGAGGCGGTGATGCCTTTGTAAATAGAAATTCCCTCGTTAAGGGTGTTGATGGATTTAGAACTAGAAGAGGCTAAGTGGGACAAAGTGAGATATGAACAGCTAAATATGATCAGTGAAAAGAGGGTAGCTATAATATGTCATCATCAGCTTTACCAGAAAAGGATGGCCAAAGCATATGATAAGAAAGTTAGACCTCGTATGTTCTAAGAAGGAGATTTGGTACTAAAGAAGCTCTTAGCTTTACCAGGGGAAAATCTAAGCAAATGGGCTTCAAATTATGAAGGTCCTTATGTAGTGAAGAAGGCTTTCTCGGAAGGAGCTCTACAGTTGTCCAGAATGGATGGAGAAGGTCTAGTCAGACCTGTGAATTCCAATTCTATAAAGAGATATTATGTTTAACTTTCTCCCAAAATCAATAAAATGAAGTTTGACCATGATTTCTTGGTGTACAGAATTTTTTCTCCCATTGCATTGATCTCACAACACTTAATCTTCTAAAAAAAAATCTGGAAAGATCTGACTTTGTACATGATTACAAGGAATGTATCATAAGACGATCAAAGGTGAATTTTAAGCATTTCTAGGTAAAAAAGGCACGCACCAAGTCAAACAAACCAAAGATAAAAGACAAAACCTAGTCTTTAAAAGCATTTTGAATTGAATAAGGTAAAATGTATGGGTAATCACTCTATAATCATGTGCAATTGTCGGACAATATGAGAACAAAGTTTATCAATCCTAGTAAATATGCGTTTGAAATAAGAAAAGACCATCTTTGTTAAAACTTTCACTTTCTAAAGGTTATAAAGACCTGACTAGGACCACACCCCATACTAGGGGGCAATAAGAGATCCTTTATTAGAAAATATGAACACAATGGTAAAGTCAAGGGTAAAAAGGGGCTAAAAATAGAAGCCCCATGATTGATATAGGGCTAAAAAGGAGAAGGAGTGCAAGCAAATTGCCAAAGAGAACACTTGGATCTTTACAAGTCAGAACCCAACACTTGGGGGCGAAAAGAAAATAATAATAATAATAATAATAATAATAATAATAATAATAATTCAATGACTTAGATAATGATCTTTAAGCAAGTTTCTCGAAAACAGAGCCTACAAGACAGCTTCATAAGAACATGAGATAGAAGAAGATTGGTCCTAAGTCTTTAAACCCTTAAACACTTTTTGAGCCTTAAAACATCCTTATTCTTCCATAACCCACAACTGTAATCGACATTACAAGCCTTCAGAAGTCCTTTATATTAAAGTGCATATAACCTGGTTTGATAGGCATTGGGCTTACGGTTCATTTGGCATGATAAATGAGTGATAATCTGTTTTTTTATCCATGCAAGAAAATGCTAATATGAGACTATCCTTTTTCTACACAACCTTCTCAAAGAAGATACTTGAAACCTTTCGAAAAGACCAAACAGAAGACTACCTTGGAGAGAGTCCGATCTAAAGTCAAAATCACATTCTAGAAACCGATAAAACCTTTTATGGGAATGCTTAAAAGAATTTTTGATGTATGTGTAGAAAGTTTTAGTTGTTATGAACAAAGCCAAAACTTTTAAAGATTTTTTTTCTCTCTCTCTTTTGAAAAGATTTTTGTGCTGCAAAAAAAAACCCTTATATTGAGAAAAGACAAATTAAAGCGTTGATAAGAGCATGATAAAAAGCAATGACAGATCATGTATTTTTGAAAAGGATCACTAAAAAGGGTTGGGGATTCCTACTTTGAGATATAATGGGACAGCATGAAAGATGTATTTCAGCATATTCAGACACATGAACAAGCTTATGCCAAGAAAGGGTTTTACGAAAGGGAAGGGACCTATGTTTCAAAATCAGGTAAGGATGCATGCATGGCATCTAACCTCAAGGCATTGCATATATTTTATTTGTAATAGTAAAATCCTCAATAAAATCCAGCAAGATTAAGGACAAAGAAATGATCACTGAGCTAATAATAATAGAGAATCATAGTCATGACCATGGAATAGGGAAAAAGATGAGAATGAACCCTACCGGTAGGATCGCCGGATGGGATCTAAGGTTAATATAACCACACAGGTTTTGGTTTTGGATAAAGGGGATCACCGGACGGGATCTCAGGTTAGCCCAACCACATACAGGATTTTGGTCCTTGTTAAAGGGGATCGCCGGACGAGATCTCAGGTTAGCCCAACCACACACAGGATATTGGTTCTGGTTAAAGGGGATTGCCGGACGGGATCTTAGGTTAGCCTAACCACGCAGACTTAGGTTCTGGTTAAAGGGGGTCACTAGATGGGATCTTAGGTTAGCCCAACCATGCAGATTTTGGTTCTGGTTAAAGGGGATCGACGGACGGGATCTCAGGTTAGCCCAACCACGCAGGATATTGGTTCTAGTTAAAGGGGATCACCGGACGGGATATCAGGTTAGCCCAACCACGTAGATTTTGGTTCTGGTTAAAGGGGATTGATGGACGGGATCTCTGGTTAGCCTAACCGCACACAGGATATTGGTTCTGGTTAAAGGAGATCGCCGGACGGGATCTCAAGTTAGCCCAACCACACACAGGATTTTGGTTCTGGTTAAAGGGGATCGCTGGACGGGATCTCAGGTTAGCCCAACCACATACAGGATTTTGGTTCTGGTTAAAGGGGATCGCCGGACGGGATCTCAGGTTAGCCCAATCACGCAGACTTTGGTTCTGGTTAAACAGGATTGCCGGATGAAATCTCAGGTTAGCCCAACCGTTTAAAGGATTTTAGCTTTGTTTAAAGGAAGTCACCACAAGAGATTTAAAAAAAAAGAAAAAAAAAGAGAAGTAAGTAAGAAAGAAAAAAAGAAAGAAAGAAGAAGACTAAATTTAGAGGGATGCCAAGATCAGGTTCTCAAGATAATCAAGTTCCTGGTTGAAACCAGATTGTGGTAAAGATAGAATTTCAGATCAACCCAGTTTTGAGAAGATCAAGATTGAAAGTTCAGTTTTGTTTATCTTTACAAAACTTACTACGCAAAGTCTTTGCTCTGTAAGCATTGTAAAGAGGGGACATCTGTTGTTACTCATTTTTGGGTTACCACAAAACAAAATGAGAAAATACAAAAAATATATATCAAAAAATATTCGGAAGAAATCCAAAAAGTAATAGGAGCTAGAAAAGGATGCTGGAATACCGAGAAAGGCCAGAATTGGTTGAAGAGGTTCAAAAATGCAAAAGGTTAAAATTTAACAGTATATTTTTGACAGATAAGAGCCCTGTTGACAAAGAAAATTCAAGTTGAGGAAGAAAAGTCTAAAATCAGATGTTTATGGACTCAATTAAATTTTATCTAAGGTAATTGAATTTATAAAGGGTTGGTTTGTAAGAAAATTGATTTTTAAGTCAGCGTAGGCTTTTATTGGGAGGAATTAAAGTTCTGGGGTCCAATTATAATTTTGAAATAGTTAATTTGGCCAAATCAGGGGTTTAATTGCATAATTATTAAAGTTTGATGGTCAACTAGGGACTAAATTGAAACAATCCGAGACAAAAACCAAACTTCTAACATTAAGGGATCCAATTACAATTTTGTCGGGGACTTTATTACAAAACTGCAAAACATTCAATGGCCGAATCAAAAGAAACCCAAGCGACACTGTTTCCACCATTTCATCGTCTGCAACAACTGGTATTCTGTGATAATAAAGGAAAGAGACGTTGGCAGCAATAATGGAGCCGATTCCAAATCAAGAAGGGAGCGTATTGCGGCTGACAACCCTCGCCACCGTGATGCACGCTGGCTTACCAAAAACACTCGCGTCCTCTGGTTATAAAAGCCAGAAGAAGAACAGAACACAGAGGACAGGAAAAAAAAAAGAGAAAGGGAGGAGAGTTTACATTGAGGAGAAAGCAAGAGGGAAACATAGTAGGAGAACGTAAAAAATAGGAGAGAGAGCGGAGAAATATTAACAAAGTAAAAGGGGGAGCAGACGAATCAAACCGAATGGAAGCAGAGGAAACAGAACGCAGATAACACAGCACCATCACCATCTTCGTCTTCTCCAAACCAGGTATGTTCGATGTCCTTCTCAGTTCCTGTATAACGAGTTGATGCATGTTTAGTATGTATAAGAAGAAAAGAAAACGTAAGGAAATCAACGCTGCAATCACTTTGTTTTTTCTGCTTTTTGTTCTGTTCCTATATCGAAAACAGATGATGAACAGTGCGAAGGTAATTTAATTACCTTTGCACTGTTCATGCATGCGTAAAATATTACGCGTGCATAGGGAGAGATGGGCTGGTCATGCCTAGCCCAGCTGCGCAAGTTGGGCCCAGCCATAAGGGTCAGGATAGGCCCAACCCAAATAAAAAAATGTTTCAAAAATCTATGATTTTTTTTTTGTTTTCTACAGTATTTTAATTAACATCAGTTTGTATTTTTATACTATAAAGATACAAGTTTGGTGTTAAAATACCCGTTTTTCGGCAAAACATAAAAAAAATATTTTGTTCTTATGCATACGGCCAACTCTCTCAAAAATAAATCATATTGTATTTTCACACACACACACACACACACACAAAATGAAAATTCAAAATATGTATTAGCACGCATTTTGGCTTTAATAACCAATTTATTAAAGTCACGAGAACTAAGCCAATATTTCAAAATTTTCAAAAAAATTATTTTGTTTTCTTTTAATATCTGGGGTTACGACCTTATACGTAAGACGTATTTTGGATATTAAAATTCTTTTGTTGACACCAAAATTACTCAATAAGATAAGGATCTCCCTACCGAGGAGGATTTTTCTTAAACCATAGACGGATCAACAACTAGAAAACACGACCAGACCTTAGATTTTATCAGACAACAAAACAATGCAGCTTACCTTAGGTAGGGCATATTTGGAGTGCTAATACCTTTCCTTTACGCAACCAGTCCCCGTACCCGATCTCTGAGACTAGTTAGGGTTCTTAGTGACCAAAATACTAGATGGCGACTCCCACTCTATTTTTTCACTAATAAAAGACAAGAATCCCTTGTCTCCCCATGTTTGCCTAATAGTTAAAATTTTGAGGGTGGATATTTTCGCTGTGACGTCGTACACGTGCGACAAGTTTGTGATAGTACTTACATGTGTTTCGAATCACGTGGCAAATTGTTCATCTTGTAATCAAAATATTTAGGATTTCGTCTGCTATGAGTTATTATATAATAAATATTGTTGATGTTACCTATGAGGTTTTCAAAAATGTATGAGTTTGTGATATTACAATAGATAAATAGTCCATTTATAACAAAGTTTAAGTAGTATATATACTTACTAAATACAAGGTCTTAGTTTATCGCAGTTCAATAACACATAATTATGTGTTTGTTTGAATTCTATTTCAGAAAAATATCTTTCCCTTACAACATTTTTAGGTGTGGGTCATCCAGGATTGGAGAATATTGACAAGTTCCCACTCTAAGGCATTTCACCACCACCATCATACCATGGAACACGGTTGATTCTCGTTCTCAAATGAGACTCAAAATAGTACAAGATAAATATTGAGATCTCCTCAACAATATAGGTCTCACATATCGAAGTCTCAACGTATGTTTTGTTCTTCACCGTTTTCTTAAGATTGAATAAGTATCTGCATGAAATTAAACAAATATTTTAAATTAAGAAAAACAATGAAAATATATTAACAATACATTGTATCTGTAATATCTAACCTCTTGAATGGATACATCTATCTATACTGGACCGAGTCTCCAACTTTTGCCTCATATGATAAATGTATGGATAGATGCTCCATAGAGTAAAAAAAGGATGGAGGGAATATCATCTCAAGTTTGCATATTGTCTCGATGATATTCATTTCAAGCCTCTCAATGTGTTGTGTCCACAACTTGTTGGAGCATATATCTCTAAAGAAATGATTGATCTTCATTAGTGCATCCCATATCCCATTTAACAATCAATCACGAAAAGCTAGTGGAATGAGTGTTTGCATAAACACGTGTCAGTCATGGCTCTTCATTCTATACAATTTGCATTCCTCTAAATTAACCAATCTTGATATGTTCAAGCATGTCCATCAGGAAAATACAGAGTCTTAAGCCATTGGTCGACTAATAGTTGTGCATTCTTCTCTAAAGTGAAGCTTGCTTTTAGCTTTGCGACCCGTGACCCATTAAAAACCAACTCCATATTTTTACAGTGACAAAACAACGCTATATTCATTTTTGCCTTGACATTGTCATTTTTCTTCCCCTTCATGTTCATTACCGTGTTGAAAATATTCTCAAACATGTTCTTTTCTATGTGCATGATGTTAAGGTTATAGTAGAGGAGATTGATCTTCCAATAAGGAAGCTCCTAAAAAATATTTCGCTTTACCTAGTTATGGGTCAAACTAAAGCCAAGAAACTTGTGCTTACCAGATTGGAAACCAAACATAATGTCATCATACTCTGACACCACGTCATGCAATTCTTCACTAGAAAGACGTGGCGGTGCAATGTCCTTTTCAATTCTACTGAGAAAAAAATCCTTTATGTTCTTTCTGTACATGTGATCTGTTGGCAAGAAACGTCGGTGGTAGTAAAAAAAAGACATTTTACCCCTGTTTGTTAATATGAATGCCTTGTTGTTTTCCATGCAGTAAGAACATGCTAGGTTTTCTTGCGTTATCCAACTAGAAACTATTACATAAGCTGGAAAATCATTGATAGTCCACATCAAAGTTGTCCTCATAAATTTTTTTTTGTTTTCTCGATACATCATAAGTCAAAACTTTGGAGGACCACAATTACATCAACTCATCAATCAACGATTAAAGACAAACATCTATATTTGAGCTCGGACTGTTAGGACCGGGTATGACCATAGATAAAACATGAACTTTTGCCTCATACACATCCCCGGTGGCAAGTTATAAACCGTGAGTATAACCGGCCAACAAGAATGAGGAGCAATAAATGACCCGAATGGGTTGAATTCGTCTGAACACAACCCAAGATGCATGTTCCTTAATTCAGCTGAAAAGTGAGGATGTACACTATTAAAGTGTTTCCATGCTTCACTGTTAGAAAGATGCACCATCACTTCATCCACCGCATCATGCGATTGGTGTCATGTCATGTTCTCAACAGTCTTTGGTGACATGAATAATCTCTATAGTGTAGATGTGATTAAGAAGTATCCAAGTTTTTTATATGCTGCAAGAGTCTTTCCCACGCCAATTATGGGTTTGTAATGGGAATGCCCATATGTCATACACTTGGTCAGCTCAGCATTTTCAAGGTTGTACAACATGCAAAAGTTTGGACACATGTTAATTTTCTGGTATCCTAAACCGAAGGGTTTCATCATAGACTTAACAATATAGAAGTTCTCTTTCAGTCTGTTTTTTAGGTAAAATGCTTCTCGCCCATTCAAAAAATTTCTCATAACTGATTAGTACTTAAAAGTGCATTTTTATCAATATTTTATATCATCATTTTGCACTTGAAGTATCAATAACTCCTTAACTAGAGCATGTTATATAATAATAAGTCTGATAATATAAAATACCTTTAATTTATGGTAAATGTTCATTTTAAATGCAGGCCTATCATATAAATCAAAGGATTGATTGATGAGTTTAACCACTGAAATTGAGAAGACAAAGAGAGGGCTAAGTTTAGAAAAGATATGCTGGTTGCATTCAAATTGGAACACCATTCGGTTATTGAATCATAACTGGAGCTGTAGAACTTGGATTTAGGTCTAGTTTATATGGATAGAAAACTAAGACATAAGCCTAAAACTTTCATGAGAGTCCAAGATTCAAAAGGACCGTTTTCAAGTTCAAATTATAGCAACAATAGAGAAGTTGGAATTGTCTTGCAACCCAAATACTATTCAGTGTTCAACCCATATCTCAAGTTCTAGAAGTCCAAATAACCTCATTCTTGTTTTGTTGGAACGCTGAGACAATTCCCCAGAACTTGCATGAAGACTATCTATTTAAATTCTGATGTTAGCAATGATGTTTTCTGTAGATAAGAAGATAAGGATGATTACCAAGTCAAGAGGTGGCCACCCACTCAACAATTAGTCATCAAATCAATAGTTTTGAATTTTGGCATATAAAAGGAGGCATTTACCATGCATTTAGGCATCTTGGTTTTTATATCAAGATCATGTTCTTGCTCTCTCTCTCTCTCTTTATATTTTTGTAATGCTTAAGTTTAGCTTTCATTAATATCTTGTTTATGCCTTTCATTTCCTTTATTATACTTATATAATCATGTTCTCCTCTTGTTTATATAGGTTTCTCTTATTCATAATGTTTAGCTAAGTTTATAATGTCAAGGTGAAAAGGTTACACTAATGGTGTAAGAATAAGTATAGTATAAACTCAACATGGACTTTAATGTTTGATACTAACATGTTTTATATTTATTATCTTACTCACTCTTAATACCTTGCTTATTAAATGATTAATCTAGATTTGTGTTCAACAACCCTTAGTACAACAAATACTTGGCATTTTCATAACCCAACTGTATGGTATAACCGACACCTGTGCTATGAAAGGAACTTGATTTGTTGTTAACATAAGTTATCACCATGAATACATGATAATATTTACAAGTATTGGCATTACTCGAATAAGATAATTAATGTAATCATGTTAACAATTTATAATCCAAGTGGACCCTCCTTTGTGTGTGGTTTCTAGTCAAGTAATAAAAAGAGTTTATACTATACTTATTTGAAATATCATTAGTGAATCCTTTAACCTTGACAATTGTTTTATCTTTGTTTAAATCCTTACATCATTATCACATTTCAAAGCTCTCTTCAAATCTTTTCTTTTATTTATAATTCTATATAGTTCACCTCTATGTGGTTCAACCCTAGTCTTGCTGGGTTATTTATTACTTCGACATTCTTACACTTGGGATAAGACATCAACTCTTTGATCGTGTCAATAATCGGCTTTACTCAATCTATAATCTGACTTGATGGTGAACACCTATGCAACGACCAATAATTTATTGTGATTTGTGCAGCCATCCCATAATGGTTCATCAGAATCTTTTAAAAGATAAAAAAAATGGTTGCGTCTGAATTAGATTCTTCTTCTATGATTGGACATTGACTGACATTGCCATGATTCATTCTCGTTGCATCCACAACCATATTCCTGTAAGGATTACTGCTATTATTTACAACTCCATGTACGTTGCTAGCACTAAAAGTTGACTGAACAATCCTTTCTATCATGCTCTCGTTACGAATAAATAGTTCTTCGTGTGCATACTAACACAAGTACTCCTCCATGAACCCTTTGTGTAGAAGATGTATCGTTACATCATCTAGATGGAGAGACATTTTATTTTTACACCTCCTGTATGGACATCTAATACCGCCTCCACTAATATTTCTCGAAATAGATGTAATGAAATTAATAAAATTCTGAACCCCATTACAATTGTTGTTACCTAATTTTTGACCCTCCTTTTCGATAAAATTTTTGAAAAATCCAAAAATAGCGAAAAACAACGAAAATCCAAAAAAATATATATTTAATATATTTGCATCGTTTTTAACATTTTCAACGTCGTCTAAAAAAGAATTTAAATTTTCAAAGGTTTTTGGAACGCGTTCGACTTTTCACGCATCATTTTTAAAATAATTGATTTTTCTCATTAAGTTGATGTTGATATTGCTCGTTTTTAAAAAAATACAAAAAAATTAAGAAAAATCAAAATTTACAAAAAAAAAAAGAAAGAAAGTTGATGGACCAATTTTGAGGTCCAAGCAACATTTTGCATATAAATAGTTGCCTTTAACACACACTAAAATAGAGGGGGTTTTGCAATTAAGAGGGAGACAACACAAAAAAGGAAAACCCTAAAAAACTTAACTCTTTCTTCACCCTCAACCTAAAAAGAAGCGGCGGCCCCCCTTCAGGAGATTTTTCCCTTCTCGCCAGAAGAGCTTGTCTCCCTGAACCCTTCACAACACCAGCCTCTCCATCCCCCACAGAACCGGCCATCCCCTTCCCTCATCAGAACCTCCCTCTCTTGGCTAGCCCTCATCTCTTTGCCAAACACAAACCAGACCTACTCCCTTCCCCTGGCAAAAAAGCTAAAACTATCCGCCCCTACCTTTGAAAAAGAAAAAAACAGAAGCCAGTCAGTAGCTCTCCCTCACCCAGCTCTCCTTCTCCCCTCAGCCAACAGACTTTCCCTCTCAACCGGCTCACCCTTTTCCCCTTCCTTGCTGCAACTCCCCTTCATCTCCCCGCAGACCAGCCTCCACCGAAACAAACTCGCAACAAGGCCAACCACCGCTGCCACCAATCGGAGTTGAAGACCATCCAGCAGCACACCCACAGAGCCATCAGTGTTGTCTATACCGTCAACCACAACAACAGGTTCACCGGCGCCCTCGGCACCGCTGATCCGCCCGTCAACAACAACCCAGTAGCGGCCGTAGAAGACCGCCACCATGGATTTGTTACTTGTAGAAGAAAAATCAATGAACCAAGAGAAAGAGAGAAACTAGAAGAGAGCAGATCTAAAAGAGGGAGGAAGAACCAAAACTTTGCTTGCGTTTTTTTTTCTTTTACAGGTGATGGTGGTTTTCACCGCCGGCAGGGAATGGAAGAGGAGAAGATGCTGAGCCAAATACCGCTGTTTCCAGTTTCTTCCTCGCGATGGCGCGTGGAGTAGACATGCCGGCACTGTTCCGGCTTGTAGAAGGCCATCCTTGTAATTTCAAACTGTTTTGGGGCTAATTTTTGTAATTTTAAAGTTGTTTAATGTATTTTTTTGTTTAGTTTTGATTTTTTTATAATTTGTATTGTGGATTTAACAAAAAAGAAAAGAAAAGAAAAGAAAAGAAAGTATAGTGAAAGTGAATGTATGGTTAGTATTTTGTTTATGAATTTTTTTATGATAAAATTGCAAAAATAAAGAAGAATTTAATATTTTGATTTGCTCACGGTTAAGAATTATGAACTTATACGTAAGTCGTATTTCTAATATCCGATGAAAGAACAAAATTTTTAAAACTTCTTTATCACATCAAAGCCACGAAGCAGCTTACCTTAGGTAGGGTGTGTTAGGGGTGCTAATACCTTCCCTAACCACAACCAGTCCCTTACCCGTGAATCTTTGACAAGACCAGTACACTCGGGTTCCCTAGTAGCCCTCAATTAAATACTAAGTGGCGACTTCCAATGAACCAATCAAGCGATTGACAAGCAAAAAATCGCCAGCCGATGCCGCGCTGGTGACGTGCGACAGAATGGCGACTCCGCTGGGGAAGGTACTGTTTTTGACAATATTGGACTAAGCTTTGTGAATTTGATGTGTTTTAAGTTTTTTCATTTTTGTCTTGTTTTATTTTTGTTTTGTCCATGCATTTTTAGAATTGTTTCATGCATCACTTGTATTTATTTTTGAAAGCACACACAAGCTTCTAAGTTAGGTAGTGAATTAGCAATCTTCCCTATGGCTATTAGTCAGGGTTCAGATACGTGAAAAACCGAACTCATATCTGAGTGCCTTCTTGGTAATGATGGATATACGTGCCTTAACCATTTCTTGCAACACCCCTATACTGTCTTTACAAAGATCATCATTGGGCAGATATGAGACCCTTTTGAGACCAGGTAGAAAACCTACCCATGTTCACATAATGAATAGAACCTAACCTTAGGTTGTATGAGCTATTTTTATTTGCATCAGGGCAAACCCTTCTTGAAGCATTTTGAACTCAAGACTTGTGGGTGACATAATGACCGTCACTCAAAAAATTTTCATTGTAGAGTTTAGGGCAAGAATTAAGATTCTTGCTTCATCATGCAAGAGTTACGATCATATGTCACCCCTCGAAGGGTGAGTTCATCATATAGATTACATGTTCATACATTGTCATGCATGTGCCGGGATGAAAAGTGGGTCTCCTATGAGTCTACAACACCCGACCTTGAGCGAAAAACACAAAAGATGAAGATTGTGCTTGTCGTAACATCCATTTTCAAGAAACGTTGGAGTCTCTGAAGAAAAGCTTGACTCACCTCTAGCTTACTCGAGCAAATACATAGAAATATCTCTGGGGAAGTTCCTTCCAACCGACCTATCATCTTTGTTCAAACCCCAGCAACAACTCAGCCCGAAGAAATTGGGGGCAAACATGGTCAAGAGCCTTAACACAACCAAGCATTTCTATAAAAGCTTTTGTGGGAAGGCCGATCGAAATGGAATTGCAGCACCATTGTAGAATGGAGCATGTTCTTGTTCTACCAAAACATAACTACCTCTGTTCGATCATGCTTGCAAAACTTCTTGATTTTTTGTTTCAACCTGTTTCAGTCTTGTTGGTAAGCTCATAATGCCACAAGACTTCCTATATCAAATGAGTCTTTCTTGTTAATAAGATCATGTGTTTTTCCTGTATTCATGACATGACTTCATTTTTTGTTGTTGTTTCATGCAAATAACATATCGAGCATAACCTTAAGCATGAAACCATTGCGCCAAGAATCTTTGTGGCGTGTTTCTCTTTTCTTTCAAAATTATGCATGATCGCACATGTTCACAAAGATTTTTTAGGAATTCAAAGTTTTTGGTATGAGACAGAAATCATATTGGTGTTTGTCCAAACAAACAAGTTCTGGAAATTCAAGTGATTCCTTAGAAAGATAACCATACACCTAGAAAACTTGAAAAAAAAAACCATGAGGTGACTCTAAATTTGAGTTTTATTTGAATGAATAATAAGAAATCACGTTGCATACTCGCATGAAAGCAAGGCTTACCGATCCAAAGTGCATGTGTTTGAGATGAGGAAAGCCATTTTTTTTATAATCCGTTCACGAGGCTAAAATATATCATTTGCAGTCCCCTTTTGAGCCTAATGCTTTTTTGAGATAAATAACCTTGTCTAGGATCACACCCCATACTAGGAGCAAGTGCAAGAGACATAGAAAAAAAAACCTCAATGATTGAAAGTGCCCCAAACAACACTAGGGACATAAAAGAAAATTCTCAATCATCAAAACTGCCCATGCAAAGCTGGGGCATGATAAAGAAAATCCAAAGGATCCAAAAATTTTGAGTAAAAAACCCAATACAATGATGCTCAAAATCAAATGAAGAAAACAAAAACAAAGAGAAAGAGCCCAAGCCCAACACTAGGGGACACAATAGACCCTTTTGGAAAGACAATTCAAATGAAAAAAGGTCAAGAAACAAGCACAAGTGATCCTTAGTCTTGAAATCCCTTAAAACACCTTTTGAGCTTGTAAATATCCTTCTTCTTCATAACCAACAGCCCAAGCCTACATTACGTGCCTAATCAAGCCCTTTCTGATCAAAGGCAAGCAATCTGGATGGTAGGCAGTGCTTTCTCATGTGAACCAAATCATTATTCATGCAAATAAAATGAATGCTTTGAAACCCTCAAATTAAATCTGAAACCTTTTTGACCAACCAAATTTCACTTCATATTTTTCACCAAAATCAAAACAAAAATTTTTCATCACCTCTAAAAATCTCTCCATAGGAATCACTTAAATTTCTTCAGAATAAGTTTGCTTTGAATTGATGTCAAAATGATTTTTATGTCTGGAATAGCTTTGAAATTCCATAATTTCTACATGAAAACAACTCCTTGTCAAACCTTCCTTCACATAACCTCATCCTCAAACCCGAATTGAATACTTAGGGGCATGATCGAGTTGGGGGGCAATCAAAAACTCCTGGTAAGGCTGGCTTCATGATTCCCTTTCTAAGAAAAATGCCTGGCAAAATTGGCAACCCTTGAGATAAAAGGTGGAGGACAAAGAAGTATGATGATATCAAGCCCTTCCCAGAGGTCAAGATCACAAGATATGAGTCAAGTAAGCAAGAGTAAAGAAGCCATTGAAGTTTACTATCAACACTCCAACTTTTGAGAAAGGAAAGACACCATGAAGAAATAAGGACCTATATTTCTCAGGTAAGTATACATGCATATCAATCATAATGCATTGCTTTCATCATTAACAAATCGGTGTTACACCACATTTCAAGTGCGCCTTTGAGCCCTCACTTCTCAGGTAGTGCGTTTTCTAACCCTACCTCTTTCTTTTTTTGAGTGCGCTTTTGAGCCCTCACACCTTCTTTTTCTGAGTGTGCCTTTGAGCCCTCACTTTCTCAAGTAGTGCATTTTCTAACCCTACCTCCTTTCTAGTGTGCTTTTGAGCCACCATCTCTTGGGTAGTGCGTTTTCTAACCCTGCCTCCTTTCGAGTGCGCCTTTGAGCTCTCGCCATCTTTTTTCAGGGTAGGTCACCCATTACAACGTGACCAATTCTCCATGTTTTTTTATTTAGGTAGGTCACCCATTACAATGAGACCAATATTTTTTGGATAGGTCACCCATTACAACTCAACCGTTCTCCATCTTTTTTTTTATCTGGGTAGGTCACCCATTACAACTCAACCGTTCTCCATCTTTTTTATCTGTGTAGGTCACTCATTACAATGAGACCATTCCTCCACTTTGGTAGGTCACTCATTACAATGAGACCATTCCTCCACTTGGGTAGGTCACCCATTACAGCACGACCACTCTTCCTTTTTCCATTTTCGGGTAGGTCACCCATTACAATGCAACTATTCCTCCATATGGGTAAGTCACCCATTACAACACGACCACTTTTCCTTTTTTCTATTTTTGGGTAGGTCATCCATTACAACACGACCACTTTTTCTTTTTTCTATTTTTTGGTAGGTCACCCATTACAATTCGACCATTCTTCATGTTTTTTTATCTGGATGCGTCACCCATTACAATGAGGCCATTCTTCCACTTAGGTAGGTCACCCATTACAATGAGACCACACTTCATATTTTTTCCACTTGGGTAGGTCACTCATTATAATGAGACCGACTTTTTTCTAGGTAGGTCACCCATTACAGTTCAACCACTTCTTCATGTCTTTTTATTTGGGTAGGTCACCCATTACAATGAGGTCATTCTTCCACTTGGGTAGGTCACCCATTACAATGAGATCACCCTTTCCATTTTTCCCTGGGTAGGTCACCCATTACAATGAGACCAACTTTTTTCCGGGTAGGTCACCCATTACAATTCAACCACTTCTTCATGTTTTTTTTTTATCTGGGTGGGTCACCCATTACAATGAGGCCATTCTTCCGCCTGGGTAGGTTACCTATTACAATGAGACCATTCTTCCTTTTTCTACTTGGGTAGGTCGCCCATGAAAATAGACTAGGATAAGCATGAGTGTGTGGGCTGGTTGCCTCTGAAAATAGACCACTTTCAGTGTGTGTGGGTGGTCACCCCTGAAAATAGACTAGTGTAAGTGTTTGTGTGGGCAGGTCGCCCGTGAAAATAGACCAATGTGAGTGTGTGGACTGGTCACCCCTAAAAATAGACCATTTTTCTTCAAAAGGGGTAAGCTGCCCAAGATAATGAGATCATTTTCCTTTTCTTTTCTTTACAAAGCTTACTATACAAAACATTGAGGAGTTTTGCTTCGTAAGCATTGTAAAAAGGGGGCATCTGTTGTTACCTAATTTTTTACCCTCCTTTTCGATAAAATTTTTGAAAAATCCAAAAATAGCGAAAAACAACAAAAATCCAAAAAAATATATTTTTAATATATTTGCATCGTTTTTAGCATTTTCAACGTCGTCTAAAAAAGAATTTAAATTTTTAAAGGTTTTTGGAACGCGTTCGACTTTTCACACGTCATTTTTAAAATAATTGATTTTTCTCATTAAATCGACGTTGATGTTGCTCGTTTTCAAAAAAATACAAAAAAATTAAGAAAAATCAAAATTTACAAAAAAAAAAATGAAAGTTGAGGGACCAATTTTGAGGTCCAAACAACATTTTGCCTATAAATAGTTGCCTTCAACACACACCAAAATGGGGGGGGGGAATTTTGCAATTAAAAGGGAGGCAACACAAAAAGGAAAACCCTAAAAAACTTAACTCTTTCTTTACCCTCACCCGAAAAAGAAGCGGCGGCCCCCCCTTCAGGAGATTTTTCCCTTCTTCTCGCCAGAAGAGCTTGGCTCCCTGAACCCTTCTCAGCACCAGCCTCTCCATCCCCCATAGAAATGGCCATCTCCTTCCCTCATCAGAACCTCCCTCTCTCGGCCAACCCTCCACTCTTTGCCAAACACAAACCAGACCTACTCCCTTCCCCTGGCAAAAGAGCCAAAACTGTCCGCCCCCCACTTTTGCAAAAGAAAAAAACAGAAGCCAGCCAGCAGCTCCCCCTCACCCAGCTCTCCTTCTCTCCTCAGCCAACAGACTTTCCCTCTCAGCCGGCTCACCCTTTTCCCCTTCCTTACTGCAACTCCCCTTCATCTCCCCGCAGATCGGCCTCTACTGAAACAAACCCGCAACACAGCAGTGTTGTCCATACCGTCAACCACAGCAGCGCCGTCCACAGGTTCACCGGCGCCCTCTGCACCGTAGATCCGCCCGTTAACAACAACCCAGTAGCGGCCGCAGAAGACCGCCGCCGCGGATTTGTTACCTGTAGAAGAAAAATCAACGATCCAAGAGAAAGAGAGAAACCAAAAGAGAGCAGATTTAAAAGAGGGAGGAAGAACCGAAACTTTGCTTGCGTTTTTTTTTCTTTTGCAGGTGACGATGGTTTTCACCACCGGCAGGGAATGGAAGAGGAGAAGATGCTGAGCCAGATCCCGTTGTTTCCAGTTTCTTCCTCGCAGTGATGCTTGGAGTAGACACGACGGCACTGTTCCGGCTTGCAGAAGGCCATCCCTATAATTTCATATTGTTTTGGGGCTAATTTTTGTAAATTTAAAATTGTTTAATGTATTTTTTGTTTAGTTTTGGTTTTTTTATAATTTGTATTGTGGATGTAACAAAAAAGAAAAGAAAAGAAAAGAAAAAAAAAGTATAGTGAAAGTGAATGTATGGTTAGTATTTTGTTTATGAATGTATTTTTTATGATAAAATTGCAAAAATAAAGAAGAATTTAATATTTTGATTTTCTCACGGTTAAGAATTATGAACTTATACGTATGTCGTATTTCTAATATCCGGTGAAGGAATAAAATTTTCAAAACTTCTTTATCACTTCAAAGCCACGAAGCAGCTTAACTCAGGTAGGGTACGTTAGGAGTGCTAATACCTTCCCTAACCACAACGAGTCCCTTACCCGTGAATCTCTGACAAGACCAGTACACTCGGGTTCCCTAGTAGCCCTTAATTAAATACTAAGTGGTGACTCCCAATGAACCAATCAAGCGATCGACAAACGAAAAATTACTAGACGATGCCGCGCGGGTGACATGCGACAACAATAATTTATTATCCACAATTCTTTAGGTGAATCTCGATACATCCATGAATGATCATCCAAGACTTCTATCGAACCTCTATAAAATAATGATGACAACATGTATTAATTAACTACATTAAGTAAATAAATTTGCAAAAATATTGGTTTAGCTCAAGATTATCTAACTTACTTTCAAACTTCTCTTAAATATTCATTATTAATTATCTACATACATACAAATTTATACACTAAAATTAAAACGAACCCATTAAAAAAGCCATTATTTATTTCATCTCAACATACCTAAGTTGGTAATTTGACATAAGTTTCAATAATTTACAAATAAATACAATTTTATAAAATCTAAAACAATCCATAACACGTACAAAATCATAAATCCATACTACAAGTTTGTTTTAGAAAAAAACAATAAAACAACACCCAAATAAAATACGTATATTGAAAAAAAATCAATAATAAAATTGACATTTTAAAATTGTGTTAAAATTAAAAAAATATAGATTTAATTACTAAAAATAAAAAATCTGCAATAAATCAGAACACGGATGTTATGGCTATAAAAGTTAAAGATGGATGAGTTATGTTGAGATGAGGGGGGTTTTTTAAGGGAGGTGGTTGTTTGCAGTGGGGGGGTTGTTTAGATGCAGAGGGAAGAGGAAGAAAAAATAGAGTGGAGGGTCGATGGCCAGGTCATATATTAACTATTATCGATGGAATTACCGATGAAATATTTTTGTTTGTAAATCCGTAGGCCATTCTGTGAGTGAAGTAGACACATCACTGTACGAACATCCTAGTTTGAATCCTACTGTAATTTCATCGGTAAAATCATCCATAAAATCTTTCACATCATCGCACTGCTTTATTTTTTAAAATTCTTTATATTCCGTATGTGTTTTCGTCGGTATATACCGACAAAATTTTTTTGTTGGTATATACCGATGGTTTTAGCTAGGGAATTAATTCAGTCGGTAAATATCACCGAAAAAATACCATCGGCAATTCTGTTTGTATTCGTTGAATTTCTGGTAGTGTTCATACAATTTGGATTCAAAATTGGTTTTCTAAACCCATTTTGGTCATAAACAATCCTTGCGAACCCATGATAAACATCCTTGCTTCAACATGTATTGCTTAAGTTAAATAAAAACTAAAACAACACTATTTTATCAAAAAAAAAAAAACAACTTAAATAGAAGACTTTTATTACTTCTAAAACATTAAAAAAAAGATTTAGAATACATAATCAAACTATTACAGTAACAAAAGAGGCAAGCAGTGCATTCTAAACCTCATTTCCATGTTTGTGAACATAAATATGAATGAAAAATAAATAAAAAAAACACTCTAAACAGGCCATGTGGACTCTATTTTTAGATTAAAAAATATACTTAGAACATTTACTTTGTTTTTACTTTTCTTTGGAAAGTTTTTGCCTCTAACAACTTACTACCCTTTCAAAACTTAAGAAACCTTTGTGTTTGTCTCATCAACCTTTACACTTAGGTTTTTTATCAAGATTTTTCATCCATCCTTTATTTTTTATTCGTTCCCCCCTCTTTTGGTTCTGATTTTCCAAGGTATTTATAGGGTTTTGCTAGTTTTTTTAATGGATTCAATCAATGATTGATCAATGTTTGGCTCTTTAATCAAAATGAGAGAGTTTTGAACAAATTTCAATAGCTGCAAGTTTTATCCTTGGCTGGTTTTGCAATAGTGGTTTTGCAATAAACTCAAAGATGGTTTTTACAAAACTTGGAGGTCAAAGTGAGGTTTTTTAGCCTTTTGATCTTAAGAAGAAGGTTTCAAGCCCTTAATAAGAACCCTTTGAGATGCTTTCAAGTGTGAACACATAAAAAAATGGTGGTTTTTGTATAATAGCTATCACAATCACAACTGACTAAGTTGACTAATTTTAAAGCCTCGTCACTGTAACTCTAATATCATCATCGTTGACTATCACCTAAAATTGATAGAGAGAACACCTTTCTTTTGGATCAAATCTTGCTCGATTTGGATGTCTGTAGCTTCACATTCATTCGTTTGAATATGTCAACTCGATTAGACAAAACAGGGTTTCTTATAAATAATGGTTGAACGACATATCTTACGATCCCTTCATTAAATATGAGTGACGTGTTATCTAGGTTAAACTCTAAAAATAGGGTTTCTTAATTTGGGTTGTGACAATTTTCACTTAAGTCTTTATTCTTCTAATTTTTTTTAGTTGCACATGTGATTGCCTCCCAACTTTTAATCTCATGCAATTCCACCCTTATCAAACTCAATTGCCAGCCTCAAAATTCATCACCTTTTTCAATTAGGTCATTGGTTCTTAATTTATGCAAAATGACCATTAATTAACCATCAAACTTTTAACTATCTTCAATTTGGCCCTTGATTTTGCCAATTTAAGTCCTTGAAGTCTCGCGTCTTTTACAGTTTGGTCATTGGTTTTGAATTTTTTCAATCAAGTCTCTAATTGCCTATCAAACTTCAATATTTATCAATTAAATCCCTAATTTGACCAAATTAGCTTTTCAACATTGCAATTCAAACCCCAAACTTCAATTATTTTCAATTAATGCCTGAATTGAATCTAAAAACCAAATTTCCTTGCAATTAAGCCTTTCTTCAATAAATTCAATTAAAATCAGAAAAATCCCAATTGAGTTATTAAATATTTAATTTTGATTTTTTTATTTTTAAATTGAATTTTTCTTGTTAATAGGGCTTTCATCATTCAAAATTGAACTTTTAATTTTTCAACTCTTCGTACTTTGGTCCTCCTCAACCACTCTTTGAAAATTTTCTGGATATTTTTCATATTTTTCCTATTGATGTATATTTTTTTTATTTTTCTAGTTTATTTATTTATTTATTTTGTATCTTGTATATTTATTTAGGGTCCCAAAATAAATAACAATAAATTTCTGAAAAACTAGTTAGGATTTAATTATCATAAAATAATTTTTTTTTCTATATTTCCACCGTTTAGCTGGTGGAGATATTCCCTGCAACAGTGGCGTTCAGTTTGATTATTTGATATACCACGGTCTTCTTCTGTACGTTTATGTTTATAGCTAGGAGTACTTAGACTGTTTCCTTTCCACAGAAATCAATTCCCGCAGATGCCGACGTGCCAGGGCTGCATAAAAAAATGGATAATTTTCTTCATGGGGAAATTTAATCAAAGTTTAGAAGTTAGTGCATTGAAGTTCTTGTTAGGATTGAAATTGATGGGGTTTCGATGACAAATGCGAAGAATGAAAGAAAGATCCAACAGAAATTCTTACCAAAGATACAGTCGCCTGGTTTGGTGACCATTTTAACCACTCTTTGTAAATTCGTCCACATATATTTAAATAACTACAATAGCATGTATCAAGATTTAAAGCAGTCATGTAAGATCTTAATGTAGTCTCATCAACGAAATTATATATATATATATAATTGCTATAAATTGTTATAACTAAACCATCAACCTAACATTGTAGTATTTACGTAAATCTTAGTTTTAGAAGTTGTGGAATACCAATACTTTTTTTTTTGGACATCACAGCCCAATCTTTCACAGTGTCGAATTAATTGTAATGATTTACATAAACTATTGAATCAACGAGAGTACCTACTACCTCGAGTTATGATAAGATAATACGTTAGAAACTAATATAAATTATATCTTGAGATCTAATAATATAAATTATATTTTGAAATCTCATCTAACAGTTTAAAGTATTGGATTGAACTAATTCTTTGACATGATATCAGAGTCTTGATGACCAAGCGGTCACGAGTTTGAATCTCATCATTCTTATTTATTTGATAAAAAATTTAGCACAAAATAGTGTAAGTCTATATAAGTTTCAAATTCAAAGAACTTTTACTTGAAAATGAGTGTTATACAATAATATAAATCATATCTCGAAACTTCATCTAACATATTGGACTTGAACCAACTCTTCATATAAGTTATCAAAACTTTACCTCTTGGTTTATACTTATAGGTTAACATTTTAATACATTGTCCTCAATAATCATTAATTTCTCTAGCACCACTGTTTATTTAAAATGGAAATTACAATAAGTCAAGGGTGTTAAAAGAAAAGTATTATTCTAAAAACTAATTTAAAATAAACATAATATGATGGATAATAAACATTTCTCATTCGTTTTATATAGCCTAGTAGCTATATATATAATCTCAATCCTCAGAACTGGATTAGATCACCTCATTATTTAAAAAAGCTGTGGTTCCCTGTATTTAATTATATTTATCACGTGAAAAGTGATGACAAATCTTGCTTCCAATTAATAACAAATTGTCATCATTTTTTTCTTAACA
>Ga0325410_1000357_pt1 | contig 46651 bp, 34 predicted proteins | sample PopdelMetagenome_16_FD_206182 | JGI IMG/M metagenome (GOLD analysis project Ga0325410, IMG submission 206182) | Populus deltoides microbial communities from Bellville, Georgia, United States - Xylem-PdIQD-R3 | ecosystem: Host-associated > Plants > Phyllosphere > Stem > Wood/Secondary xylem...
AAAGGACGAATATCCAAAATATTATTGGGAATAATTTGTTATTATTCACTGTTAATATTTGGATAAAGAAACCCGGAGTGGTAAATATCCAAAATAATTTTCTAGGAATAATAAATCTGCACACATCCTTGAAAGAAGCCTTGATTATAATCGAGGACATTTTAATTTTTTTTACTCCACGGTTTACGAGCCGTGAGAGTATAAAACACTAAGACAAAAAAAAATAAGTTTTTAAAGCACCCTAGATTTCTAAATTTTTGTCCCTCCTCCTTGCGATTTACAAGTCGCAAACTCTTGAAAAACTAAGGGAAAAATGAGCTTTTAAAGCACATGGAACTTCCTTGGATTTCTATCTTAATAAATTTAGTTTGAATCAAACCTAGAAAAACTGATGGGATTAGAAAACACCAACACTATAGCAATTATAAAGCAAACCAAACACCAAGTAGCTTACCTTAGGTAGGGCGTACTAGGGGTGCTAATACCTTCCCTTTACGAAACCAGTCCCTTACCTTAGAATCTCTGAAAGACCAGTTAGGGTTCTTAGTGACCAAATACTAGGTGGCGACTCCCTTTTACACAAAAAATAAAAGAAACAACCCGAAATCAATTGAGGGTCGCCGCGACGCCGCGCTCTGCCGCAAGGGTGCGACACTTGTTTTCATGGAAAGCTGAGATAATTTCCCAGAATTTTCATGAATACTATCTGTTCAAATTCTCATGTTAGTAATGACTTTTGTTCAGACAAGAAGATAAGAGTTATCACCAAGTCAAAGAGGTAGCCACCCACTTAACAATTAGTCATCAAATCAATAGTTCTGATAAAAGGAGGCATTTGCCATAAATTTAGGCATCTTGGTTTTCAGATCAAGATCTTGTTCTTGCTCTCTTTCTTTATATATTGTAATGTTCAAGTTTTATTTCATGTTATATTAATCTCTTGTTTATGCTTTTCATTTCCTTTCCTTTACTTAGTTAATGTATATCATTATTATGTTTTTTTTTATATATTTTGTTTATGTTTCTCATCTTCATTATATTTAGTTAAGTTTATTTTGTCAATCTGAAAAGGGTACACTAATGGTGAAAGAATACGTATAGTATAAACTTAACATGGACTTTAATGTTTGATACTAACATGTTTTGTATTTGTTATCTTACTTACTTTTAATGCCTTGCTTGTTAAATTGTTAATCTAGATTTGTGTTGTACAACTCGTGGTACAACAAGTACTTGATCCTTTCATAACCAACTGTATGGTATAACCGACACCTGTGTTATGAAAGGAACTTGATTTGTTGTTAACATAAGCTATCACCATGAATACCTAACCACATTTACAAGTATTGGTATTACTCAAATATGATAATTATTATAATCATGTTAATAATTTATAATCCAATTGGAACCTCCTTTGTGTGTGGTTTCCAGTTGAGTAATTAAAAGAGTTTATATTATACTTATTTGAAATACCATTAGTAGATCCTCTAACCTTAATATTTGTTTTATCGTTGTTTAATCCTTACATCAATATCACATCTCAAAAGTTCTCTTCAACTCCTTCTCATTTATTGTTTATAATTTTATATAGTTCACCTCTTTGTGGTTCGACCCCGGTCTTGCCGGGTTATTTATTATTTCGACAATCCTGCACTTGGGATAAGACATTAATCTTTTGATCGTGTCAATAATTAAGTCATCTACATATACAAGCACAATCAACTTGTCTGTAGAATTCTGTTGAATAAACAGTGAAGAGTCATCATTCTTCTTGTGAAACCATGTGTCTGTAAAGCAACACTTAATTTTGCATGTCATGCTCGTGGACTCTGTTTCAATCCATGGATGGATTTGTGAAGTTTGTAGACCAGGTTAGGAGAGTGACTTTGTGGATGTCCTGGGGGTAGCTTCATGAATACTTCCTCTTCAAGTTCTCTATGCAGGAATGCATTGTGTACATCCATTTGATACAATGACCAGCCTTGATTAACTGCCACTGATAACAAGACACGGACAATAGTCATTTTCGCAACTGAAGCAAAGATTTCCTTGTAGTTGATTTCAAATTTCTACGAGAACCCTTGAGCTACAAGCCGGGCTTTATGCCTTTCAATTGTTCCATCTACATTGAATTTTGTCTTGAAAATCCAGCGGCAACCAACTGCATGTTTACCTGCAGGAAGAGGTATGATGCTCCATGTTTGATTATCAGCAAGTGCACTCAATTCTTTTGTTATAGCCTGCTGCCATACAGCAGGATTGAGCTTCTTGAAATGACTTGGGTTTAAGTGCTTTAGAGATGAAGATGAGGGAAGCTAGGTGATCTAAGGACAATTTATCATATGACAGAACTTTCGAGACTGGATGCTTGACAATATATGTTACATACTCTTGTAATCCGGGAGAAGGCTGACGTGTTCTGTGCGGCATTCTTCTAGGAACTTCATGACCTTGAATAACAAGGGCTTCTATATTGGGCTGAAGAACATCAGGTGCTGGACATGCACCCAAAAGATCTGCAGTAGTGGTGGAAGGAGATTGATCAATAACGGGCTAAACTCTAATATTTGGAACTTCAGGAACCTGTTGTGGCATAGAACATACATTCTAATCATAATAACTGGAACTAGGCAGCGAAAACAAGTTAAAATCATCCTTTTCTTGAGTTGTGGCAGGGTAATAAGGAATATCTTCAGAAAATCTATTATCTCTTGAAATGTACATTTTCTTTTATGAGGGATCATAACATTTGTATCCCTTTTTTGTTTGAGAATACCCCAAGAAGATGCATTTAACAGCTCTGGAATCAAGCTTGTCCTGTTTTGATGGGGTAAGTGCACAAAACATAAGCATCTAAATACCTTTCAATGTGCCAATTTAGGACTTGTAACCTGCAAAACTTCAAGAGGAGCTTTAAAATCCAACATGCAGCTGGGTAAGCGATTTATGAGATAGACAGCCGTAAGAACACTGTATGACCAAAACCCCTTTGGAACATGCATTTGTAACATTATAAGTAGATCATGATTTTTCTGTTCATAGACTCCATTTTGTTGTGGTGTACCAACATAACTAGTCTGATGCAATAAACCATTAGAATGTAAATAATGTGTCATGTCTTTGGACATGTATTCTTAGCCATTATTTGATCGGAATGTTGTAAGATGACTGGAGAATTGATTTTTAATTAACGTATGAAAATCTTGAAAGCAGGAAAACATATCATTCTTAGCCTTTAACAAATACACCCATGTGACTCTAGAAAAATCATCAATAAAGGTTACAAAATATTTATAACCATCTGAGTGTATAAGTTCAAACACATGAGATACATGTGTAGTAGAATTATTAAATGGAAGTTTAGATGATTTGGAAAAATGGCAAATCTCACATTCAAGAGGTTTCGAGATGGAAACTGAATTTATTTTGCTAAGTACATAATCTGACGAATGTCCTAAACGACGATGCCATAAGAGTGACTCATATGATATTTTGAAACTAATCTAAAGGCTTTTGGGAACGCGATTATGCTGAAAAAAATAGTAGAGACCATGTAGGAAAAAAACCTTAACTAATCGTCTTTTTGGTTAATCGGTCTTGAAATAACCTTATGATGAATGAAAATTACATCACAATTAAAAGTAGAAGTTATCTTACTGATCGAGAGTAATTGAAAAGGAAAAGAAGTAACATATAGAACATCATACATGATTTCAGAGACAATCTTAATTTTTCCCTTACCCTTCACAGGAGACCCCTTCCTATTTTCTACCGAAACGAAGGCAGGAGAAACAAATCTTTCAAGGTTAGAGAAATTTATCAACTTGTTTGACATATAATCAGTGGCTCCAGAATCAACAATCCAAAGATCATGCATATTATCAAGTTCTAATGCAGTCATAAAAGTAGTTAGAATACCTTGGCTGGTGTTTATGTCTGTCTCTTCTAGAAAATCCGTGAGGTGACTGATCAATGCAGTTGAGTTCTGTTGATGCTGTTTCTGTCCAACAGTTCTAGTGATTCCAGACTGTATCTTCCTATGGTTGTGTTTGTCTTGCAGATAATTTGTAAAATCTTGTATAAAGGTAGTGGGGTTGGCAGTGAAGTTATCAGTTGACAGAGTTGAATATGTCAAATGTGCTTTATAGTTCATTCTCTTCTAGAGTCATGTTTGCTCATTAGAAAATTTGGGTTTGAGTTCTGGATGCTGCTGCCAACACCGGTCAGTGAGGTGTCCAATATTATGACAGTAGTTACACTTCAATTCAGAATGTTTCCCCAGAATGATTTGTCATTACCTGCTTGTTTTGATAAACAAGCATGCTCGGGCATACTAGAACTGGAGTTCTCATTATGGGGTATTGTCTTGACATGATAACCATGGGTAACTGTTGTTCTAGACTGAGTTTCATGATTCATCACCTTCCTGCGGATTTCTTCACGCTGAACCATTGTTTTAACTGACTGCAGAGATGACAGTTCTGGGTTTAATAGGATGTGGCTCTGCAGATCTTCAAAGTTAGAACCAAGGCTTGCCAAGAGCTAGAAAATTTTGTCTTCCTCTATTTTTCTTTGTAAGACAGCAACATCATAGGTATGAGGATGATAAATCTCTAGTTCATTCTATAGACTTTTCAAATTTCCCAATAGTTGAACAAATGGTCTATTGTCTTGATAAAGATTTGCAATTTCATAGTGAATATGAAAAAATCCATGCTGCATTGTTTTGGTTGCCATACATGTCGCGAATGACATTCCAAAGATCATGTGCAGATTCAGAGTAGCTGAAAATTTCAACCAAATTTCATTCCATAGAATTAAGCATCCAAGACATCACCAACTGATCTTTGGATAACCATATTTCATATTCGGGAGAGTCCACATCTGGAGACCAAAATGAACCATTAATGAATCCCAATTTTGATTTTTCACCGAGAGTAATAGTGATGGCTCTTAAACAAGGAAGATAATTGAATTCATTTAGTAATACTGAACTCAATCATTAAGCAATATTGGTGTCATTAGTATTATTGTTGAAAAAAGGAGTTACCTTTGAGTTAGAACTTTCTTCCATAGTGACTGTAGAAAATTCTTCCATAAAAGCAGAGACTAATGCTCAATTAATGATAGAAACCTAGCTATGATACCATGTAGAAATTTAAAGAAGTATAATCTCTCAATCATAAATTTACTGATGGCAGAGTACAAGTATATATTGGCTATAATCAAATTCCTAACATGGCAGCTACTAGATTTGATTTTGTCCTTGGTTATGAAGGAAATAAATAATAATTACATGATCATCTAAAATAGAAAATAGACATAACATATAGGAAATATAATAACATAACATATATGAAATATAATAACTACAAGATCTTGTATATTTTCTCTTGATGCTGTAGTATCTGCTCCATTAATCTCTAGTATCTTCAAGAAAGAGAGGTCCAAATCAAGAAGTAAGAAGACTGTGAAATGCTACAACTATGGCAGAAAAGGGCATTTTAAAAGGGGTTGTTGGTTTAAAAAGGGCATAAATAACACTACAAAGTTATCAAAACCTTAAAGATGCGTTGCAACCACCTCAAAAGATAGGGATGTCTTATATTATGAAGCAATAACAATCTCTACTGATAGAAAAGAGCTCATAATGTTTGGTTAATGGATTCAGGAGTAACATGGCATATGACTCCTAATCGACATTGGTTTCATACATATGAACCCATATCTGAAGGCTTAGTGTTCATGGGTAATTATCATGCTTTAGAGATTGCTGGCATTGTCACTATCAAGTTAAAGATGTATGATAACTTAATTCGTACTATTTTAGAAGTGTGACATGTGAAAGGCTTATAGAAGAATCTTTTGTCCGTGGGAAAATTTGATAGTCATGTCTATAAGATTCAAACAGACAATGGAATCATGAAAATTATTAAAGGAGTGCTAGTGGTTTTAAAGGCAAGAAAGATAGTTACAAACTTGTTTGTGTTAATGTGAGAAACACATCATGAGACAGAGGTGTCAATCGCATCAGTCAGTCCTGCAGAAGAGAAGATGATGATGTGGTATAAAAAACTAGGCCACATGTTAGAGGAAGGTTTGAAAATTCTCTCTAATCAAAAGTTATTCCCTGGACTTACAAAGGTTACTCTACCCTTTTGTGAGCATTGTGTTACAAGTAAACAACATAGGTTAAAGTTTGGCACATCAACAACTAAGAGCAAATGTATCTTAAACTTGATTCACTCTGATGTTTGGCAAGCACTGGTTGTATCCATGGGAGGAGCAAGATACTTCGTATCATTTATAGATGACTTCTCCAAGAGATGTTGGGTGTATCCAATTAAAAGTAAGGCAGATGTGCTCGTAGTCTTCAAAACCTTCAAAGCGCGGGTAGAACTTGAATATGAAAGGAAGATCAAGTGTTTGAGGACTCATAATGGAGGAGAATATACCAATGATGAATTTGATAACTTTTGTCAACATGAAGGTATCAAAAGGCAGTTCACAATGACATACATTCCACAACAAAATGGAGTGGTAGAGCGGATGAACAAACCTGTATTAGAAAAAACAAGAGCAATGTTGAAGGCTGTAGGTCTAGGAAAGCCATTCAGGGCAGAAGCATTTAATATTGCTTGTTATGTGATAAATCGATTTCTATCAACTGCAATTGAGCTGAAGACACTAATGGAGATGTGGACTGGGAAGCCAGGTGATTATTCTTGGTTGCATATTTTTGGAAGTAATGTGTACGTGATGTATAATACTCAAGAAGTTAGTAAGCTGGATTCAAAATCTAGAAAATATGTATTCTTGGGATATGCTGATGAAGTGAAGGGGTATCACTTGTGGGATCCCACTGCCTACAAGGTAGTCATCAACAAAGATGTCATATTTGCAGAAGATAAAAAGCAAATGGAAGAAAATAATAGCATTTTAAAGGAGATTACAACAATCTAGATGGAAAATACCTAGAATCATACTTCTTCTAAAGCTGCATTAGAGCATGAAGAACAAGAATAGATAGAGTCTGAAACTCCCGAAGTTCGATGATCAACTCGTGAAAGAAAACCACCTGCCTGACATTCAGAATATGTTACTGAGAGCAACATTGCATATTGTCTTCTAACAGAGAATGGAGAACCATCAACTTTCTATGAGGCTATAAAAAGCATAGATGTATCTATGTGGATGACAACAATGCAAGAGGAGATTAAAGCTCTACACAAAAATAACTTTTGGGATTTTGTTCCATTACCACAAGGAAGGATGGCCATTGGCAACAAATGGGTTTATAAGATAAGGTGTGATGACAATGATCAAGTGGAACAATATTTTGCAAGATTGGTGGTGAAAGGATATGCTTAGAAAGAAGAAATAGATTTCAATTAAATATTTTCTCTGATGGTACAACTTACTACAATCAAAGTAGTCTTGCTGATGTGTGCTATATTTTATCTTTACTTAGAGCAGTTAGATGTGAAAATTGCATTTCTTCTTGGAGAACTTGAAGAAGAAATTATATGCTCTAAGCAGAAGGTTTTGCTGAAACAGGCAAGGAGAACTTGGTTTGCAGGTTGAACAAATCTTTATACAGTCTCAAACAAACGCCAAGGTGTTGGTATAAGAGATTCGATTCCTTCATAATTAGCCTTGGGTACAACAAACTTATCTCAGACCATTGTACATATTACAAAAGGTTTGAAGAAGATTGTCGCACGTGTGTGGCGTCGCGAATATCGTCCACCCTCATGTATGTATATGTATCTATCTCGTACCTGGAAAGTATGGGGAGACAAGGAATTATTGTCCTTTGTCAGTGGCAAAGGAAATGGGAGTCACCACCTAGTATTTTGGTTACTAGGAAACCTGACTGGTCTTAGAGATCGGACACGGGGATTGGTTTCATAAAGGGAAGGTATTATCACCCTAAATAAGATGATGGGAGATGGCTAACCTGGCGGTGGCCTTGGTGGTATTAGAGTTGACAGTGGCGTTGTGGTGTTGCTGTGGCGGCGGCTGGGAAGCCTGGTGGCAGCTGCTGTGAAGCATCTACTTCTCAGTGCAAAGGCACCAGTCCTTGTGTCTTCTCTCCCCCTCGTCTGTTTGCTCTTCCTTATTTTTCTTCCTTTCCCTCGGCTGTTTCTTTTTCTAGTCTCTATTTTTCCCATCTGCTTTCTACTGTTGCCTTTTTTCAAGGAATGCCTCCATGAATAAGCCCATGCTTTAAACAGTTTCCAAAGGCCCAATCATAACCCATACTCACAAACGTATAACCCTGGTTGGAGAGATCACCTAAATTTTAGTTGGAAGAGTTGTAACAATAATGCACAAACTTCATAGCAACCATTTCAAGCACACCATAATTTTCAAAATTCTCATGGATTTGTACCTCTTTATGCTCCCTCTCCTAGAAGAAATCTTGAGGAAACATTGCATGCATTCATTGAAAAGCAAGAGACAATCAATACTCAAAATGCTCAAACCATGGTAGATCTAAAAAATGCTTTTGCAAAATTCATATCTGCTCTAAGTTTTCAAGAGAAAGGTAAGTTTCCATCTCAACCACAGTAAAATCCCAAGGGGCAATACAATGCAAATGCAAGTAATTCCGGAAGCCAACACATGAATCAAGTCAAATCAGTCATCACTCTTCGCAGTGGTGAGGTTATTGAAAAACCCACTCTTGAACCTTGTCAGAAAGATGATGAGTTAAGCTCTGAGGGTAATGAAGGGGTTGAACTTGAACATTACAAAGAAAAGACTGATTCCCCACCAGTACTTCCATTTCCTCATGCCATGACCAAACAAAGGAAAGTCAATCACAATTCTAAAATCTTTGAAACTTTGAAGCTGGTAAGGATCAATATACCTTTGTTTGATGCTATTAAACATGTACCTTCTTATCCTAAATTTTTGAAAGACTTGTGCACCGTGAAGGGAAAACTGGATGTGAAAAAGAAAGCCTTTTTAGCTGAACAAGTAAGTGTCATTCTTCAAAACAATAATGCTTTGAAATATAAAGATCCTGGTTGTCCTACAATTTCATGCTTTATTGGAGAACATAAAATTAAAAAAGCTTTACTTGATCTTAGACCTAGTGTGAATCTATTTCCATATTCGGTTTTTCAAAGTCTCAATCTAGGTGAGTTAAAACCAACTTCTGTAACTCTTTTACTTGCTAATAGATATGTAAAAATGCCTAGAGAAATAATTGAAGATGTGTTAGTATAAGCTGATAAATTCATTTATCTTGTAGATTTTATTATCTTGGATACACAACCTGTTGAAGCATGTAATTCAATTTCAATTATTGCAAGATGTCCGTTTCTTGCAACTTCTAATGCATTGATTAATTGTATGAATGGACTGATCAAGCTATCATTTAGAAACATAACATTGGAGATGAATATTTTCAACATTTGCAAGCAACCTAGAGATGATAATGATTTACAGGAATTAGATCTTATTGAAGAATTAGTTTATGATCAATTTGAATCTACCTTGAGTAAAACTGAGTTTGATGAATCTGAAGAATTGCAAATGATTTATTCTCAGGAAGAAATCAAGGACAAGAAAGGCCGATAATGTTGTCGCAGATCATTTGTCAATATTGACAATAGATTCGACATCTGACATCCCACCAATCAATGATTACTTTCCTGACGAATCCTTACTTTCTCTTAGTCCAATGCCATGGTTTGCTAATTTTGTCAATTTTCTTGCTTTAGGATATTTGCTAGCTCATTGGAGTACCCAAGACAAAAGAAAGTTTTTGAAAGAAGTGAAGAACTTTTATTGGGATGACCCTTGCTTATTCAAATATTGTCCTGATCAAATATTTCGAAGATGCATTTTTGACATGAGGTAAGTAGTTTCATTAAATTTTTTTCATTTTGAGCCATGTGGGGGTCATTTTTCATTAAAGAAAACAACTGCAAAAATCTTACAATGTGGATTTTATTAGCCCACCATGTTCAACGACACGCATGCATTCTGCAAAACTTGTGAAAATTGTCAAAAAGTTGATATTGGTCAAAAAGTTTTACCTTATAATTCTCGACTCCATTTAATTCCTAGAAAGCTAAGATCAAGATGGAGCGGTCCATTTATTGTGAAACATGTGTATCTTTATGGGGCCTTTGATATTGAGAATCCAAAGAATGGCAATGTTTTTAAGGTAAATGGACATCGTTTGAAAGTTTACTTTGATAATTTTTTAATTGAAAATGACTCCATTGAATTAGGTGATTTTGTATATAAAGATTGATTATTTTTATTTATTTTTTTTCTCACATTGTGTTTGTGTTTCTTTTTGGTGTGACTCTTGTTTTGCTAGTCTCTCTCACCCCGGTCAAATGGCGGATAACGGTACTCCGTGACTTTTAAGTCGATTCTTTCAGTTTCCCATGATAACTGATATCTGTGTATATATTTGTTCAATTTGTTGTTCCTTCTCTTTTCTTTGCATCTCTTTTCCACTTCTTATTTAAAAAAATGGACACCACTCTTGAAAAATTAAGAAAGTATTTTCCCGCTCTGCCTCAGAATGCGATTACAAAAAATTACCATGCTAGGTGTGCAAGATTGAAATTGTTAATGAACCATAGAATTCCCAAAGATATTCGCTGGCTAATTGAAGCAAATGTCCGATTACCAGGTGAGTCCAATTCTTTCATTTCATACATGTCTGGAACAGGTAAAAACACTTTTGCGAAGAAACATCATGCAAAATGACTGAAAGTTTGTCACCGATGTGCCAGATGGACTTGTAATGCACAATGTTGTTCTTTAAAAATGGTATCTATAAACCGTGAAGATAAAATACAATTCATTAAGGATGGCCTGAGTGAGGAGTCTTTAGATAATCTTCTAGTAACTCTTGAGACGCATCCTAGTGGAGATGTGCATCATACAATTCATGATTTATGGCCTTATTTTCATAAAGAACATGATCGACTTAGTCTTGCGAATCTGACTAAAAAAGACCTTGTTTGTCAGTTTTTTAAAAAACTGGATGTGAAGCTTATCCCCGACCCAAAGAGGGCGTTTAAACCGTTTTTGGACGTAAAACCAAGGGAAAATGTGAGCCACAATCACAACTACCTGTACATACACATTTTTTGACCAAAAATAAAGAGAGAGAGAGAGAGAGAGCGAGAAAGAGAGACTTCAGTTTTCCTACATATAGGTGGTATGATTGTATTTTTTTTATTTCTCATCTATAAAATCTTCTCTTCCTTCCCTTCATTTCTACTCAACCCATACATTCAACAGATATAGAAGTGTGTAGAAATGGTAGGTTCCTCATGTCATCAAATAAGAAATATTTGTATTTTCGGTGGATCCAGTCCTAAGAAAGAAAAAGAGTTTTTAGAATAAACAAATCATCTTGGTCAGGTACTAGCTGAGAGAAAGATTCATTTAGTGTATGGGGGAGGCAGCCTTGGGGTAATAGGGGTGTGTAAATAACTGTATTTTTAGGAGGCAGTCAAGTTTTGGGGGTCGTCCCCAACGCTTTAGCAAAAGGGGACATCATTGGAAAAATAATTAGAGAGGAACTACAGGTCTTCACACTGTCTGATCGAATGAATGCAATATTTGATCATGCTAACGCCTTCATTGCCTTACCAGGTGGTCTGGGCACATTAGAAGAGATATTTCATATTTTCTCTTGGGCCCACCTGAACATTCACCAGAAACCTATAGGTTTGCTCAATGTTAATGGTTTTTATGATAATTTATTGTCTTTTCTTGATCAAGCTGTGGAACAGAAATTTCTAACATTTTCAGCACGATAAATCATAATTTCTACTACTATTGCTGAACAATTAATTGACCAACTACAATCTTTCATCTCTGTAATTGATCCCTCCACGAGTCGCATAAATTGGTCAACTATGGAAAGCCATGAAAAGCTTAGATTGGATTTGAGCCTTCGTTTGTGAAACTTTGTGTCTTTTGGTTTTGATAATAGCATATTATTTTGTTTTGTTATTTATTATATTTGTTTAAGTGTGTTTCAGGTGATGTCTTCTATACTCTATCTTTCTACCTTAGGACATTGAGGACAATGTCTCATTTTGGTTGGGGGGAGGATAGTAGTTGACATTAAGAAAAAATTAACTTACTAACTGTTTTTGCTATTATTAAAACCATTTGACAAAACTGTTATTAGGATGGTAGAGTAAAGAGGAATTTTATTGACTCTTGAGATGCATCTTAGTAAATATTCTTATCAAGGTCTATCAGAATACTTGAAATATTCAAGTTTACAAACTCTCGCATTGTTATCACTTGATTCTGCTTATATACTCATTTAACAAGTATTCTTAAACCTTCATTTTCACACACACACTTTAACATATGATTTAGGGTTGCACATTGGATTATTACATTATTTATGTTCTTTTGTTAAAGGTAACAATTAAGAGAAAGGGATAGTATATAATTTGCAAAAAAAAAAAAAACACAAATTGATAATATTGATGATAATAAAAACGTAGATAAGTTTGGTTTCGTAGCCTGCCTAACCTAAGCAATTAAGCTTGAAGGGGTGTTTTAACACCTGCTACCTTAAAGTCAACTGACTTGGGAGCTATTAGCCCAGTGCTTGTTACATGGGTTGAGGAGAAAGCTTAAGGAAATCAAACATTGCACTATCTACATATCGGTATTTGCAACCCCAGTTGCTAAGCTCGAAGAGGTGTCTCAACACCCAATGCCCTAAGACCAACTGGTTTTGGAGTCATTAGCCAAAAGCTCGCTATATGGGTTAAGGATGCATTGTGTTTTAAGTTATATGTATATATATTAAAAAAAGAAGATAATAATCCCAACCCAAGGAAGTTAACTTTAGAAAAACATTAGAACAAAATATTGTTTTCTTCCCATATAAGCCTCATCATCTATGTTTTCATACATTAAGCACATAAAAAGAAGGTTTATTAATATCTTGTTTCAACAATATAAAGTAGATATATAAATTTAATGAGAGTTTGTTTATTTGGATAGATTAATGGAAGTTGAATGATGAATGTCTTGCTTTGTGAAACTTGCAAATTGTTTTTCTATTTTAACACTTTGATTATTAGGGACTAGTAATAAGCTGGTTTGGGGGTGTGATTAATACTTAAAAGTGCATTTTTTTCAAGGTTTTATATCATTATTTTGCACTTGAAGTATCAATAACTACTTAACTAGAGCATGTTTTATAATAACATGTCTGATAATATAAGATACCTTTAATTTATGGTAAATGTTCATCTTAAATGCAGGCCTATCATGTAATATCCCACATCGATGGGTGAGGGTTTGGTAGATGGCCTTATTAGTAGTGCTGGTTGCTAACATACTGTATGCGTTTTGAGGCGTCAGGCTCAGAAGTTGGCTCCTGTCACCAGGAACAAAACCGTGAGGGCGATAAGGCCTAAAACGGATAATATATGACAGGTTGGGTGTTGCGATGTCGCAGTCGCACAAATTAATTAACCTAGCTTCAAACACAACACACAAGATAGTATAAAGCAAGCAAGGGGTCGATCCCACGAGGAAGATTCAAGTCAGATTTTTATGCTAGATGATATGCAATTTGGGGGGGGGGTTTGGACATTATCTAGGCTAAAGCAAAAGAAAATAGAAAACTATCAAGATAAATTAAATAAAATCAGAAAATTATCAAGAGAACAAACCATGGTCACAAGCACACATCCACCTACAGAAATCAGAATTGATCATGGAAACGAAACATCAATTTATATTCTGAATATTTATCTCTTCTTAACATTGGTTAGTTAACGGATCCGCCGTATAACTAACCCTAACCATCAAACAACCACAGTATCCGCACTAGTAATTTAATTCAATGGAAGCCTTAAGAACTAGATAAGTTGATTAATCAAGAAAACATAACTGTCTGCAATCTATGTTTGATTTGATTGAATGTTCTCCCTAAGATTAATAATGTAGATCCACCATAATTATTAAACTCAGTTGCTTCACAAGTTCATATACCACAACTCCAGTTTTGATATCAAACTTAGCAATAGATTGTCTACAATAATAACTTAGAGTCCGCTGTAGCAATTAAAATAAACAATCATAGGAAAAATAAGCATAGGAGAACAAACATATTTATCATATAAACTGAAAAGAAAAGTTAAAATAAATCTCACAGATCTTGAAATCTGAAGGTTTCCGTGTCCTTGCAACCAGGAAAATGAGTTTAGCCTTGCATGTTTGTTGAACAACTAATCAAAAAGAAGGAAGAATGCATAATTTCGACTTTCTTAGAGGAGGGGGGCCTTTTCTCCTCTTGGTTGGCTCCCCCCCCTCTCTTCTCTCATTCTTTTTATATCCTAGGAAACTCTAGTCTCTATTTTACAAAATAGTCCTCCCTTAAATAGACAGTTTACAATTAAGTACTTCAATAACTATTTTCCTAAAAAAAAAATAAAGCCTTGCATGAAATCTTCAAGCTTTAACTTAGAGGAGCTAAATTGCTGAAATAAAAACTTGAATGTTGGTTTAGATGCTTCGGAATGTAATTTGGCCTCGTTTCTTCACGAAACCTGTTTGCTGGCAGAATTCGGTTGTCATCTTTGAAAACTCATATGTCCCTCATATGATATCTTTTTTGGATGCAATTTGGAAAGTTGATAGGTCTTTGAGTTAGGAATCAAAACAATTGAGTTTATATCAATTGGACTTCTATAGCTCCATATATTCAAGTCGGAATGGCCAAAGGTCAACACTGGCAGATTGCAAGATTTTATTTTGAAGGCTACAATTTTCATGCTCTTCCTTATTTTATTTTCTTGCCTTATATGTCCAGAGAGGTATGGATGTTAGCTTTTTAATGCCACTGAAATCACTTCATTTCGATCTCTAGAGCTCACGCTCTGCACAAAACATTGACTGACGGTTAAATCTGCTAATTACCTCCAATTTACTTCCTTTTGCATCTTTCATCCAAAAGTGCCTTCAAAACATAAAACAAAGAATATCAAGGCATTTTATATATGAAACATAGGCAAAACACTAGTTAAATGTGGATGAAACTATCAAATAATATGGTTGCATCACTAGGCCGGGTTGTTACATTTGGTATCAGAGCCGACCTCACTAGTTGTTCGAATGTGCTGACGGGTTCGTCGGGCTCCTTAAGGGGGGTGGATTGTAATATCCCACATTGACGGGTGAGTGTTTGGTAGCTGGCCTTATTAGTAGCGCTGGTTGCTAACATGTTGTACGCGTTTTGGGGAGTCAGGCTCAGAAGTTGGCTCGCGTCACTAGGAACAAAACTGTAAGGGCGGTAAGGCCCAAAGCGGACAATATACAACATGAGTTTAACTTCTGAAATTGAGAAGACAAAAGGAGGGCTAAGCTTAGAAAAAATATGCTAGTTTAGTCCAAACTGGAACATCATTCGGTTATTGGATCAAAACTAGAGCTGTAGAACTTGGATTTAGGTACGGTTTATATGTATGGAAAGCCTAAAACTTTCATGAAGAGTCCAAGATTTAAAAGTGTCATTTTTGAGTTCAAATGGTCACATCAATAGAGAAGTCAGAATCTGTCCTACAGCCTAGGCACTGTTCAATGTTCAGCCTATATCTCGAGTTCTATATGTCCAAATGTGTTGATTCTTGTTTTGTTGGAAAGCTGAGACAATTTTCCAGAACTTTTATAACGACTATCTGTTCAAATTCTGATGTTAGCAATGACATTGTGTTCAGACAAGAAGATAAGGATTGTCACATCTCAAAGCTCTCTTCAACTCCTTTTCTATTATTATCTATTTCTTTAGTTGTAGTTTGTATAGTTAAGCTCCCTATGGTTTGACCCCGGTCTTGCCGGGTTATTTATTACTTCGACACTCCTGCACTCGTCTCACATCTCATGATTTTGACCTCTAGGAAGGGCATAATATCAGTAAGCCTTTATCTTAAGGTCACCAACTCCGCCCTATTTTTTTATATATATAGAAAGGGAGTCATGGAGCTAACCTTATTGTATGTTTGTTCGACTGCCCCCTGACCTGATCATGTCCCCAAATGTTCAATTCAGGTTTTTTTAGGGATGAAACTGTGTGAAAGAAGATTAGGTTATTTAGAAGAAGATGTTTTCATAGAGACTTTTGGAATTTCAAAGCTATTCCGAACAAAAAATTATTTTGATGTTAGTTTAAAACAAACCTGTTTTGAAAAATTCAAGCGATTCTCATGGATAGGTTTGCATAAGTGTTGAAAAGTTTTGTTTTGCTTTTGGTGTGAAGTGATGTTTTGTTGGTCAAAGAGATTCAAGCTTCAATTTGACAGTTACAAAGAATTGATCTTCAAAACATTCATTTTACTTGTAAGAATAATGACTTGTTTCACATGAGAACGCATTGCCTACTGATCCATATTGCCTGCCTTTGATCAGAAAGGACTTGATTGGGCAGGTAACGTAGGTTTAGGCTCTTGGTTTTGAAGAAAAATGATACTTATTGGCTCAAGAGATGTTTAAGGGATTTCAAGATTAAAGATCACTAATGCTTATTTCCCAACCTCCTCTTTTGGTTCATGGATTTTCTGGACGTTGGAATTGATTTGCAAAATGATGCTTCCATGGGTTTAGGCTTTTTTCTTCTTTTTGCTTTGAACATCATCATATTAGTAATTTTTGTGGTGTGCTCAAATCTTTTGGCTCTTTGGACTTTTTCAAGCCCCCCAACTTTGTTTAGGCACCATTAATCATTAAGGTTTTTATTTCTCACTCTTCCCCCTAGTGTTGTTTGGACACTTTTAATCATTAAGGATTTTTTGTGTTTATAGTATTTGCCTCCTAGTGTGGGGTGTGATCCTAGCCAAGATTATTTTTTAAGAAAAACTTATTAGGCTCAAACAGAGATGAGAAAAGATACATCTAGCCTTATAAAATAATTATCAAAAATGATCTTTTCTCATTTAAAACTTATGCATCTAGAATCGGCAAACCTTGCTTTCTCCCATGCGAATATGCAAAATGGTTTCTCATGTAACTAAAACTCAGCTTTAAAGTCATCTCATGATGTTTGGGTTACTCTTCAGGTTTTCTAGGTGTATGGTTACATTCTAGGATATCACTTGAATTTTTAAAACTTGTTTATTAGAACAAACACAATTTGATTTTTGTTTTATACTAAAACTTTGATTTCCTAAAAGTGTTTGTGAAAACATAGGATCATGCGTAGTTTTTAGAGAAAAGAGGAAAACACCAAAGAATTCTTAGTGTAGTGGTTTTGTGATTGAAGGGTGTACTTATGCGAGTGTGTTATTTACATGAAACAACAACAAATGAAGGCACATCATGAACACAAGAAAGCACATAATCTTATTAACAAGAAATGATCATTTAATAGAGAAAGTTTTTGTGGCATTATGCGCCAAATTTCCAACAGGTTGAAATATGACAAAATCAAAATAACTTTATAGATATGATTAAACAAAGGCAATTATTTTGGACACAATAGGGGCAAGCTCCGTTCTGGTACATTCCTCTTTATGGTGGAACTTCATCATCTATCATGGACACCCTTGAGAATATATGCTGCCTTCTTCGCACCTTATTGTTGTCATTAGTTCTTTTAGGTTTCCTAGGCATTCTACCTCTAGTGCATTCTACCTTTAGATTTTCTTCAAATGTTATCCACTCAGCTTTAATTAATTGCATGAGCTTTTTCTTGAAGGTACTACAGGAATGAATGTTATGTCCCATTGTGCCAACATGATATTCATAGGTGAGGTTGGGTTTGTACCAATTGGGGTAAAGTGGTTGCAGAGGTGTGAATGGTTCTTCTAGAGCTATATGTTTGATGCTTAGTAGCTTCTGGTACATCTCATTTAAAGGTAACAATAATAGGGGTAGTTGTTCCTAGTCCCTTTGGTAATCCTTCTTTGGTAAATTTTCAATTTGGCTTTTCGCTTGGAAGTTTTGGGGCTAATGTTTTTTTTTTTTTGGGAAATGGAGAGTTGAGATTGATATTGACAATCTGGGATGGAGTGTGGTAGTTTTGGAAGGAGTTTCTCCTACCTATATAACCACCTTCAACATGGTCGACCTCCTTCCCTTTCCCTTCAAAGCCTCTTTTCTCAATGAGCACATAAATTCTACCACTCTTAACTCCTTGCTCTATGCGCTCAGCTACTGCCACATCATCATGCTCGTAGTAAGGTGCCTTGAGCGTGTTGGCAAATAGAGTGACCATCTCTTTGTTTAGGAGTGGGAGATGTACCTGTACAACTAGATCTCTCCATCTTTGAGCATATTCCCTTATGCTTTCTTTGTTCCTTTTCTCTAGATTGGACAATCTAATTCTATTAGGAGTAATGTCCATATTGTACTTGTACTACTTGACAAATGCATTCACCAAGTCTTTCCATTTGCGGGTCTTTGTGTTGTCCAATCTCATATACCAACTCAATGCTGCCCCACTTAAGCTATCCTGAAAAAAAGTGCATCAGTAGTTTCTCATCATGTACTACTTCTGCCATTTTGTTGCAATAGGACTTGAGGTGAGTCATAGGGTATTGTGTTCTAGTGTCTTTGATGAATTCAGGAACACAAAAACTTCTTCAGGACAACCACATTTGGGACCAGACACATTTTTGTTGCCCGTACTGGTTCATATAAGTCTACCCTTTCAATGACTCTGATTCTTGCTTCTAGTGCCATCATTTTATCTTGATCAATGTCATCAAATGACTTAGTCTTGTAGGACTTGTTGGCAAATGTATCTATGACTGCAAGGCTTGATGAATGGGTCAGTTGGAAGGACTTTTACCAGAGACATTTCAGAGTGTTTGCTCAAGTAAGTTGGTGAGGAGAGCAACACTGGTCTTCAGAGACTCCAACTCTTCTTGAAAATGAGCATCACGATGAGTGTTGTTACTCATTTTTGGACCCCATGTGCTGGAGATGATGTATACCTCTTTTGAATTGAGTGTAGGAGTTTAACTTATGTTTGCTGGAAGATTGACAAAAGCAGAGAAATAAAAAATATTTTTTTGAAACCCTGTTTGAGTTGTTTTCTACTCTCTGTATCCTTCCTTTTTGCTGCCAAAATTGTCAGGTTTTCTTAGATTGATCAGAAGTCTTCATAATGATAAATTCATTCCTTCTTTATCTGGTCTTTAAGGTTAGATAAATCCCTTAGAATTTGCACTAAAAAAACTGGTTCTGCTGCTGTCGTAATTTTTTTTGTTCCAACTTAGACTTTGATTCTGACTTGGTTTCGTATGATATCTGACCATCCTAACTATATTATGTCACTCATGACATGTTGAAAAATTGACCTACACCTTTATTGGGTCCTAGGGATCAATGATCTTAGAGCAGACTTTCAGTCAGATTTGAATGCTCGACATTGTCAGATCAAGAACTTTTTTGACCAACTAGATTATTCCCAGATTCTGTTCTTTAAAATGATTTTATCTCAATTCGACTACTCATCAAAGTTGTAGTACTGGACACGTAGATAAATTTGGGCTTTTGAATCGCTTGATTTCGATATCAGAAGCTCAAGATATTCCCATTTGAATATCTAGTGTGAAAGTAGAGATTCCTGCCGTGAGAAGGATCCTGACCCGAGTTTTGCACTAAAAAACTCTATTTCCATCACAAATTTTGATGATTTGTTCTTAGGTCATACTCTCAGTCATATCGGGATTTTCGGCATTGTCAGTTTCTGAATTAGATCATGAGACCCTTGTTGATCAACCAGATTACTACTAGATTCATGTTGTAATTTTTTTTAGCTTCAGGACTTTGTTTGGTTTTTTTTTTTTTTATGTTTTGTGCACATTGACTTGTGTTTTAAATTGGTGTGTCGAACCTTGTTTATTTGAGATTAATTGTTTTAAGCTTCTTGCGAATTTTGGAATAGGTGAATATTTTTCGTGATGTTTGCGTTTTGACAAAAAATATATAAAAAAAATGTTTTTTTATGTGCTGCATACGATCAATACCCTAACATGTTTTGAATACTTTTTTTATACAAAAAATATTGGAAGTTTTAAAAATGTGTTTTCGCATGGATTTCTTAAACACAAATTTTTTTCTTGCATTTTTGGATTTTACAACATGTTTGTAAAACTCCAAAGGGTATTGGCCAATATTCCAAAAAATACAAAATTCTCATTTTGGGGGGAATTCATCTATTATTCACCGCTAATGTTTGGATAAAGAAATATTTAAAGGATGAATATCCAAAATATTATTGGGAATAATTTGTTATTATTCACTGTTAATATTTGGATAAAGAAACCCTGAGTAGTAAATATCCAAAATAATTTTCTAGAAAAAATGAATCTGCACACATCCTTGAAAGAAGCCTTGATTATAATCGAGGACATTTTAATTTTTCTTACTCCACGGTTTACGAGCCGTGAGAGTATAAAACACTAAGGCAAAAAAAAAAGGTTTTTTTTTTAAAAGAACCCTAGATTTCTAAATTTTTGTCCCTCCTCCTTGCAATTTACGAGTCGCAAACTCTTGAAATACTAAGGGAAAAATGAGTTTTCGAAGCATATGGAATCTCCTTGGATTTCTATTTTTAATAAATTTAGTTTAAATCAAACCTAGAAAAACTGATGGGATCAGAAAACACTAACACCATAGCAATTATAAAGCAAACCAAACACCAAGCAGCTTACCTTAGATAGGGCGTACTAGGGGTGCTAATACCTTCCCTTTACGCAACCAGTCCCTTGCCTTAGAATCTTTGAAAGACCAGCTAGGGTTCCTAGTGACCAAAATACTAGGTGGCGACTTCTTAAAACAAAAAAAAACGACCCGAAATCAATTGAGGGTCGCCGCGATGCCGCGCTCCGTTGTGAGGGTGCGATAATGAGTATGCTCTTCGTCTTTCATGTTTCTCATTCAGAGTCAAGTGTTGTAAACTCTTTTGGGACCTATATATCAATCTTATTCATGCATGTCTGTTATTTATAATGAATGGATGAATGTGTATGGATGCAAATGTATGTGCATGCACCTCGATTAGGGAGCCCATCCTCTAATAAAATATTCTAGGCCATTACACGAGGGTAAGTTTTCTACCTAGTCTTGAAAAGGTCTGTGAAGTGCCTAGTGACCATCTTGCATGAAGGCAATATAGGGGTTTACAAGGAATGGTTTGGACATAATGTGACTGTCATTACCGAGTAAACACTCAGTTCTTAGTTGGATGTTTCACAAAATCTGAACCCTGACTAAAAGTCATAAGACAGACCACTACTCCCCACCTAACCTAGAGTTGGGTTACTATAAAATTAAAATGCCCGATGTGCCTATGCATAAACAAGAAATAAAAATGCTAAAGTAGTGAAAATACGAGATAAAATTGAATAGACCAAAATCAATACACATACAATCAAACAAAAAAAGCTTAGTCCGACCATACTATCACATATGTGTGGCGTCGTAGCGAAAGAATCTGCTCTCATATGTGTTATCTATCAGGCAAATATGAGGAGACAAGGAATTCTTGTCTTTTATTAGTGGAAAAATAGAATGAGAGTCGTCACCTAGTATTTTGGTCACTAGGAACCCTAACTAGTTTTAGAGATCGGGTACGGGACTGTTTGCATAAACAAAAGGTATTAGCACTCCAAGTATGCCTTACCTAAGGTAAGTTGCATTGTTTTATTGTCTAATAAAATCTAAGGTCTTGTTGTAGTTTCTAGTTATTGGTCCGTTTATGGTTTAAGAAAAGTTCTCTTCGATAAGGAGGTCCTTATCTTATTGGGTAAAAACCTAACCATTCTAAAGTTTTAAAAAATTATCTTTTTAATATCGAGACTACGCCTTATGTATAAGCTCGTAATCCTTAATATTAAAAGAAAACAAAATGATTTTTTTTTGGAATTTTTAAAATATTGGCTTAGTTCTCGTGGCTTTAATAAACTGGTTATTAAAGCCAAAATGCATGCTAATATCTATTTTTTTGAATCTTTGTTATATGAAAATATGATATATTGTTTTTTAGATATTTGGCCGTATGCGTGAAAACAAAATATTTTTTAAATTTTTTCAATGTATTGCCGAAAACTAGGTACTTTAAAACTGCATTTGTATCTTTACGATATAAAAATACAAAACAATACTAAGCAAAATTCAATAAAAAAATTTGTTGAAAATAAAAATCACAGATTTTTTTTGAAATAATGTTTTGAAAAAAATTTTCTTTTTTTTTTCGGGCTGGGCCCAGCCTGCCCCATGTGGTCTATTTTTAGAGGCGACTAGCCCAAACACTCACACTGATCTATTTTCATGGGCGACCTACCCACACATGTTCATCCTGATCTATTTTCAGGGGCAACTAACCCACATACTCACACTGGTCTATTTTCACGGGCTACCTGCCCACACATGTTCATCCTGGTCTATTTTCAAAGGCGATCGGCTCACACACTCACATTATTCTAATTTCACGGGCGACCTACCTACACATACTCACTATGGTCTATTTTCACGGGCAACCTACCCACATATGCTCACAGTGGTCTGTTTACAGGGACCACTAGCCCATACACTCATACTGGTCTATTTTCACAGGTGACCTACCCACACATGTTCATCTTGGTTTATTTTCAAGGGCGACCGACCTACACACTCACACGATATATTTTCACAGGTGACTTGCCCACACACTCACACTAGTCTATTTTCACGGGCGACCTACCCACACATGCTCATAATGCTCTGTTTTCATGGGCGACTAGCCCACACACTCATACTGGTCTATTTTCACGGGTGACCTGCCCACACATGTTCATCCTGGTCTATTTTCATGGGCGACCGGCCCACACATTCACACGGTCTATTTTCATAGGCGACCTGCCCACACACCCACATTAGTCTATTTTCACGGGCGACCTACCCATGCATGTTCATCCTGGTCTATTTTCATGGGCGACCGGCCCACACATTCACACGGTCTATTTTCATAGGCGACCTGCCCACACACCCACATTAGTCTATTTTCACGGGCGACCTACCCATGCATGTTCATCCTAGTCTATTTTCAAGGGTGACCTGCCCTTTTGATTGGGTTTACCTAAGATCCCATCTGGCAATCTAGAACCAAAATCTATGTGGTTGGGCTAAACTGAGATCCCTTCTGGCGATCCCCTTTAACCAGAACCAAAATCTATGTGGTTGGGTTAAACTAAGATCCCATCTCGCGATCCCCTTTAACCAGAACCAAACTCTGAGTGGTTGGGCTAAACTGAGATCCCATCTGGCGATCCCCTTTAACCAAAACCAAAATTTATGTGTTCTTCCTGATGGCAGGGTTTGAACTTTCTTCTTTTGTTTTGAGAATTTTCTAATGGTAAGGTTCTTCTTATTTTTCTTCTTGATGATAAGGTTTGATCAAACTTTTCACTTAATGCTTTTTTTTTTAGTTTTTGTGATTTTGCAGGACTGACATCTATCCGTGCTAATTGCAGGGTTGACATTTGTCCTTCCTGATGACTGAAATTAACTGGGTTTTTCTCGATGACAAGGTTGGAAAACTTAGTGTTTCCTGATTGCAGGGTTGACCTGAAAACTCCTCATGATGACAAGGTTGATCTTCTCATTTCTTTGAGATTTTCCTAACAGTAGGGTTCATCTCATCTTCTTCTCGTTCTAGGGTCATAACCATGATTCTCTGTTATTATCAGCTCAATGATTTTTTTTCTTTTTTAATCTTGTTGGACTTCTTTGATGATATTCTTGTAACGAATAAAAATATGTGTGCAATGCTTTGAGGTTAGATGACATGCATGCATCCTTATCTAATTTGAAATATAGGTCCCCCCTCTTTGATGTTCCATCGTCATAGGATACCTTTGTTAGTTATCCAAAACCTTCTTTGCTCTTTCCATGTACTAGCCCGTTCATGTGCTTGTTATTCACTCCACTGTAAACGCAGCGCCTATCCTAGGCTATCTTCGATGATTACTGGTTACACTATTTATCAAGCTTGACAATGCTCCCAAGTGTGGTGTTGCTTGATTCGTCATGAAGGATCTTAACAAATCATTCCTCTCCTGGATTGTCTCAAGAATCGTTCTTTGATTAGCTGTGTGCATCCTACCAGCACTCATCAAGAGGTTTTCTGGTGTCATCCTCATCTTAGATTGCTAATCAGCCATCGACTTACCTCTATTATAATCTGAATTATCTTTCTTTAAACCACATTATCCTCAGTTCACCGATTCATCGTTTAATCATTTTTTTATTGCTCCCTAGCTAATTTGAATACTGCTTGTTTTTCCTTTTCAGGGTCTATTGTATTTCCCCCGGCTTCTCAACTTTTCAAAAAGTGTCGAGAAGTATTGATGTCACTTATGTCAAGGATTTTGCGAACTCGATCGATGCTCTTCTTGTTTGACTATCTTTCTTGTTCGGGAATCAACTCTCATATTTCAAAGATCATGTCTATTCAAAGTCTAATTATTGAAATTAAATTAAAGGTGTTAGAGGGTTTCAAAAACCTAGGATCAACATCAACTATTCATCATTTCTCTTTCTCTTGTTTTCTTTGTAGAGAAAGTGACATATACTCTTATTAACCTCAAATATCAGAATTCTCTTAACATAGGTCATAATGCAAATCCAACTTTTTCTTTGATGAAATCTCAATCATCTGATAACATCAGGAGCTTTATCATGGATGCCAAAAGTCATGTTTGTAGCTCAATATTTTTTTTTATGGCTTTCATATAGCCTTTCTCACAGTTTTCTAACATGCCCCCAGTCTAGGTCTTTTTTCTTTTAGCTCTCTCTCAAACGTTGGACTTTTGTTCTTAGCCTTCTTTTTACCATTGATTCACTTTTGTCTTCTTTAAAAAAATCTCTTATTTGCCCCCAGTGTGGGGTGTGATCCTGGCCATGGTTTCTTTTAAAAAGAATATTATATCAGGCTCAAAATGGGATTGCAAAAGATATATTTCCAGTATTGTGAAAGGATAAAACAAAGATTTCCTTTTCTCATTTCAAGCAAGGTCAGTGTGAATCGATAGATTTTGACCTTGTCCAGTGTAATGATTTGGACTTGCAAGAATCTTGATTCGTGAGTCCATAACTACCGAATCCACTACATGTCATTACGCATATTACTAAAACTTTGCTATATGGTAGGTGATTCAGTTTCATGTGCGAGCTCAAAATTTGTTTGGTCACCCCATATCATTTTAACAAGTATCAAGTCATTTCTGCAATCAAAATACTTTTAAACTTTCAAGATTGATTAGCCTTAATCGAGTATTGGAGTTCAATCAAAATATTTTGCCAAAATAAACTTTGAAAGAAACATCTCGTTATTTCAAAACAATAAAAGACAAATAAAAAGGCATGTTTCGTTAAAAGAATGAGATGTGATCCCAAAACAAAATGGAAAATGGAAAAATTCCATAACAATATTATTGATAATTCATTGCCATTCTTGGATTAGCTTTTCTAGCAATATCTATGTTTTGCCAAACATTTTCGATAACTTGTCATTCTAAAGATGTTCTGGAGAAATTTAGCCAATGACATCACCTTTCACACACTCAACTTGCCTCTTGTTCATCCACCTTCAGAGTCATCTCTCATCATTGTTTTGGAATCCATGGCAGAACCTTCAATCTTTCCCCTCTTCATAACTTGTTCAATTCTTTCAGCAATCCTAACAACTTTATGGAAATGTTGAGCTGAGCTTCCTATTAAATGCGCATAATAAGGGGATTGAAAGGTGTTGGCAAACAACATCACCATTTTTGTATCTATCAGTAGAGGTTGAACATATGTTGCATTATCTCGCCATCTTTGCGCGTATGCCTTCACAAACTCTTGGTTTTCCTTCTCCGGAGCTATTAGAATGGTTCTGTCAAGAGCAATTTCCAGATTAAATTTATACTGCTTCAAAAAGGCATCTACCAGGTCTTTCCATGTCTTGATCTTAATATTGTCTAGTCTCATGTACCAGCTCAGAGCAGATCCAGTGAGACTATCTTGGAAAAAATATATCAGCATCTTATTGTTATGGATCATTTCAGCCATCTTGTTATAGTATGACCGGAGATGGGTATATACACATTCTAGTCTGGTATACTTGACTAAGTCTGGCACTCGAAACTCCTTCAACACCACAATATTTGGAACTAAACAAATTTCTGCTGCTATCACAGGGTGAATTAGGTTATCTCCTTCAACTGCTCTTAATCTTTCTTCTAGGGCTACCCATTTATCATGGCATGTGGGATTGGTAAACTTATTGTCAGAATGTCCTTTCGTTGTTGGATTCACGGTGATCTGAGCATGACTTGGATAGACAACGACGAAAGGGACAAAATGATTCCCAGTTATTGAGTTTGCCCCTAAGTTCTGAGATGTGTGAGGTACGTGGATTGATGGTGTTTTCACAGGAAGTTGTACAGAAATCCCTTTTCCATTCTTAGAGCTCAACACTAGTTCAAATAGATCTGTAAGTCTAGCTACTTCACCTTTGATGCTCTCAATTTCATTTTGATAATGGGCCTCCAATTGAGCTATTTCTTTATTTTCCATCTTTTAGGTGTAGCAAATGTTGGGTGGGGGACCTATGTTTCAACTTGGAATGGATGATAAATGTATGAGTATGTTCCTATATGATGAGCTCGCCCTTCTAGGGTTGACACATGATCGTAACCCTTGCATAATGATATAAGAATTTTAATTCTTGCTCTACAATAAAAATTTCATAAGTAACGACCATTATGTCAACCACAAGTCTTGAATTCAAGATGCTTGAAAAAGGGTTTACTTTGATGCAAAACAAAAGGTAACACACACAACCTAAGGACATGTTCTATTCATTAAGTGAGACAAAGGGTAGGTTGACTATCTAGTCTCAAAAAAGGTCTCATATATGCCCAATGACGATCTTTGTAAAGACAGTATAGGGGCATTGTGAGAAACTGTTAAGGCACATATACCCACCATTACTAAGCAGACACTCAGTTATGAGTTGGGTGTTTCAAGTATATGAACCCTAACCAATAGTCATAGGGCAGATTGTTAATCCCCCACCTAACTTAGAAGCTTGTGTGTGCTTTTTTCAAAAATTAAAGTTTGTGATGCATGAGGTAGTTCTATACAATGCATGAACATATATGTACAGAAATTAAAGCATGTAAAATAAATAAATAAATAAGCTTATTAACAGAAAACACGCAAACCAAACAAAACACAATTATCAGACAAAAATAAAGCTTAGTCCACAAAGTCCCTAGTGGAGTTGTCATTCTGTCGCACGAGTGCGGCTTCGTGGCGAAAAACATCCACTCTCGTATGTGTTATCTATCAAACAAATGTGGTGAGAGAAGGAATTATTATCTTTTATTAGTGGAAAAATGGAATGGGAGTCGCCACCTAGTATTTTGGTCACTAGGAACCCTAACTAGTCTCAGAGATCGGGTACGGGGACTGTTTGCGTAAAGGGAAGGTATTAGCACCCCAAATACGCATTACATAAGGTAAGCTGCATTGTTTTGTTGTCTAATAAAATATAAAGTCTTGTTGTGGTTTCTAGTTGTTGGTTCGTTTATGGTTTAAAAAATATCCTCCTCGGTAAGGAGGTACTTATCTTATCAGGTAAAAACCTAACCATTCTAAAGTTAAAAAAATATCTTTTTAATATCGATACTACGCCTTATGTATAAGCTCATAATCCTTAATATAAAAAGAAAACAAAATGATTTTTTTGAAATTTTTGAAATATTGGCCTAGTTCTCGTGGCTTTTATCGCATGTGTGCGGCAATCATCCACCCTCAAAGGTATATTATATAGGTCTATCTGGCAAATGTGGAGAGACAAAGAATTCTTGTCTCTTATCAGTAAAAATAAAATGGGAGTCGCCACCTAGTATTTTGGTCACTAGAAACCCTAACTGGTTTAAGAGATCGGGTACGGAGACTGGTTACGTAAAGGGAAGGTATCAGCACCCCAAATACGCCCTACTTAAGGTAAGCTGCATTGTTTTATTTTTCTGATCAAAATCTAATGTTTGGTCGCTTTTTCTAATTGTTGGTCCTGTCTGTCTAAGATTCAAGAAAAGCCCTCTTTAATAAGGAGGTTATTATCTTAATGGGGTAAAACCTAACTGTTCTAGCATCCGAAAAAAATTTAATATCCGAAATATGTATTACGTGTAATATCATACCCCGAATACTAAAAAAAAACAAAATAAATTTTTTGTTGTTTTTAAAATTTTGGCCAATGTTCTCTTTACTTTAATAAAATGGTTATTAAAGCCAAAATGCATGCTAAAACATTGTTTTTTTGGTGTATGAAAAAAAAACACAATATGATTTTTTAGCTTTAAGACACTTGTCCGTATGCACAAAAAACATGTTGCTTTTTTTTTAGTTAGCAAAACCCGGGTATTTTAATACCATATTTATATTTTTACGGTGTATTTAATTGGAATGGGCCAACATGGCCTAACATAAAGAAATGGGCCAGCAATGACCCAACATAAAATTGGGCTAGCACCGGCCCAAAAAACTATAATTGGCTGGTTACTGTGCATATCAGTAACTAGCCAATTATTTTTGTTTTTGCTGCAGAACGTGAATTTTTCATGTTCTGCATGCAAAATGAAAGAAAATGAAAGATGGAGCAACAAAGGAGAGAAAATTACCTGACGTTAAGAGGTGTGGTTGTTGTCGTCTGCATTGGTGGAGACGGTGGCTGGACCTGGTGGCGCTACTTCTTCTCTATCCTGCTTCTCCCCTGTTCTTTTTTTCTTCCTCTCTTTGTTTTTGTTTCATTCTCTCTTGTTCTTTTTTCTTCTTTTCTCCTCCTCTTCCTCTCGGTTTTCCCTCTTGTCTCTTCTTTCTCTCTATTCCTTTGTTTTCTTTTTTTTCTCCCTCCCCTGGTTTTTTCTTCTTTTTTCTACTCTATTTTTCTTCATCTTTTTCTCTCTTCTTCCTTATTTTTTTCTGTTCTTTCTCTTCCTTTTTTTTTTCTCTCATCCCCTTTGTCTCGTTTCTCCCCTGTATTTATAGGCAAAACAGGGGAGAAAAGTAGACCTACTACCCCTGCTCAGTCAATGGCGCAGGGGTAGGGTGACCTGGACGGCCACTGTGCAGCCGCCCCTACACCACCCGAGGGACACCTCTCCTCCCTTTCCTCTAACAAATGGAAAGCTTTAGGCAAGTGAGGGTCCTTGGTCAGCGTCTTTTTGAAAAAAAAAGGGTGGAAAACAGAGGCAGAAAACCCTTCTTCTTCCCCTGCTTCGCGCGTCCAGGGGAAGAAGAAGACCCACAGTGCTGTTCAAAACAAAACCATTTTGGGCTTTTTTTTTAATGAACAGTGGATAAAACGGCGTCATTTTGGACAAAATACGCCATTTCATTTCAAAGAAAAGGGCAGCAAAAACATGTCAAAGTCCAAATCAGTCTTCAATTTGAAATTTATTCAATCAAGTCCTAAATTGCAATTTTGATTTTAAAATTAATTCAATTATATCCCTGCTAAATTCAATCGCCAGCCCTGAAGTTGGCTGCCTTTTCTAAATTGGTCCTTGGATTTGGATTTATGCAATTCGACTCTCAATTGATCAACAACTTTCAATTTTCTTCAATTTAGCCCCTGATCCAGTCAATTTCAGTGCCTCCATTTACACGCATTTTCTAGTTTGGTCCTTGGTTTTAGATTTCTTCAATTAAGTCCCTAATTGGCCATCAAACTTTAATATATATGCAATTAAGCCCCTGATTTGACCAAATTAACCTTCTAAAATTATAATTTGACATCAGAACTTTAATTTCTTCCAATTAAAGCCCAAATTGACTTAAAAATCAATTTTTCTTGCAATCAAACCCTCCATAAATTGAATTAAACCTTTAATAAAATTTAATTGAGTCCATAAATATTTGATATTGGACTTTTCTTCCTCAAATTGAATTTTCTTTATCAACAGAGATCTCATCAGTCAACAAAATACTGTCAAATTTCAATCTTTGTATTTTTAAACCTCCTCAACTAATTTTTAGCCATTTTTTGAGCGTTATGGCATCCTCTTTTCACTACTATTAATTTTTATTTTTCTTCCAAATATATTTTTTATTTTTTTGCGTTTTTGTTTACCAAAAAATAGGTTATAACAGATTCCTCCTCTTTACAATACTTATAGAGCAAAGACTTTGCGTAGTAAGTTTTGTAAACATAAACAAAATTGGTCTTTCAAAATTGGTCTTCTCAAGTTTGGTCAACCAGAAAACCCATTCAGCGATTCCTTTGTATCAAAGCTAAAAGGTTATGTGTGTTTGGGCTAAATTGAGATCCTTTTCACCGATCCCGTTTAACCAGAACCAAAATCCTGTGTGATTTGACTAAACTGAGATTCCTTTCGCCAATCCTTTTAACCATAACTAAAATTATGTGTGGTTGGGCTAAAGTGAGATTTCTTTGGCCAATCCCCTTTAACCAAAACCAAAATCCTATATGATTGGGCTAAATTAAGATTCCTTTTGTCAATCCCCTTTAACCAGAATCAAAATCCTGTGTGTGGTTCATAATACCACAGTTCAATAAAGACTATTCTTGAAACCAAGATTGTTCCCTTCTTTTTCCCTTCCCGGGTCAAAACTAATCTCTTTGTTACTCCCCCTTCAATGATTCCTTCTTTGTCCACAAACTCGCTGGACTTCAATTCAGATATTTCCTCAAGCAAGTCAAAAACAAAACTATGTATGCAACACTCTAAAGTGGAATGATAATGCATGCACCCTTACCTGACTTGAAACATAAGTCCCTGACGTCTTGTAAAACCCTTCCCCTGTTATAAGCTTATTTCGTGTGTTTGCAGTCAGATGTTGGCATGCATTTGTTACACTATCCTTCTTACCCATCATATTTCAAGGAAGAAGTCTCCACTTTTTCACTGGATGCCCCCCTTTTAATTCTTTTTTACCCTTGTTTATCATGATATTGCCAATGCTTCTATTTGTCTTTCTTAAAATGAAGGGCTTTTGGGTTTTTGTCTTAGCATAAAAAGAAAAGGACAGGTTTTCCAGAAGAAATCTTTAACAAAAACTTGAAATTGTTCATGGCTACCAGAACTTTCAACATATGCACTAAAGACTCGTTTAAACAACTCCCATCAAAGGTTTTCTCAGGTTTTGGAATGCAGTTATCTTTGGGTTAGACCCTTTGTACAAAAGTGACCTTATGTTTAATCTTTTCAAAAGGTTTCAAGTATATACTTGAAAAGGATGTAAAAAAAGAAGGATTGTCTCATACTAGCATTTTTCTTGCACGGACAATAGCAGATTACCACTCCTTTATCAGGTCTAGTAGGTCATTAGACCATTATTTATTAAACCAAGTTACTAGCGCTTGATTAGAAAGGATTTCTAAAGGTTTGTAATGTAGGCTATATTTATGGGCTATGAAATAAAGGAATTTTACAATCTCAAAAGGTGTTTGAGGGTTTCAAAGACCCGGGATCAACTATTCATCAATCATCTTTCTCTTATTGTTTTTGTAGGGAACATACATATAACCTAGTTAACCTTAACGATCCGAATTCTCTTAACATGGGTCATACTAAAATAACTAATTTTTCGTTCTCTAATCTATGAAAGTCATTTGGAGATTCTATCCTCGATACCAAAAGCCAAAGTTTGTAACCCTGTTGTTTTTTCTTTTCTTTTCTTTTCTTTTCTTTTCTTTTCTTTTCCTTTTTTTTTTTCAGAATGTCATCTAGATGATAATGAAAGCCTAAATATTACATGATCAATTCTAGCATCCATCTTCATTGCTTTTTCAGGATGATAAGGAAAAGACTGGCATCAGTATTTTCTGCCCCCTAGTCTATGTCTCTTTTTTTAAAAAAAACAATTTCAACATCGTTGGACTTTTTCTTAACCTTCCCTTTTCCTATTGATTCTATTAGTGTCTTTCAAATATCTCTTGTTTACCCCCAGTGTAGGGTGTGATCCTAGTTCAAGTTGTCATAAGGAAGAAACCCGATCTAGCTTAAATGGGGACTATAAAGGATGAAATTTTTAGAAAGTGAATGGATGACAAAAATGGCCTTTTCTCATTTCAAAACGCATGTTGTTAGGATTGATAAACCTTGTTCTTATCCTAGGAAAATGTGTGTGATTACAGAGATGATTACCTAACCATTTATCCATGCAAATTCAAACAAATGCTATCAGAGACAAGGTTTTATCTCAGAGTTAGCTTTGGGGTTTATTTTGGTTTGGTCACCTCTTTACCGAGAAATGCTTAAATTTCATCTTTGAACGCTTTAGATGCATTTCTTGTAATCATGCATAAAATCAGCTCTTTCAAGATAAACAAAATAAATGTTGCGAGATCAATGCAATGAAAGGGTTCTTCACACAAAGAAATCATGGCCAAACTTTACTTTATTGATTTTGGGAGAAAACCGAACACATTTAGACATAATATATCTTTACAGAGTTGGAATTCATAGGTCTGGCTAGATCTTCTCCATCCATTTTAGACAATTTCAGAGCCCCTCCTGAGAAAGCCTTCTTTACTATATAAGGACCTTCATAATTTGGAGCCCTATTACTGTGATCTTCTCCTGGTAGAGATAATAGTTTCTTCAGTACTAGATCTCCTTCTTGGAACACACGAGGCCTAACCTTCTTGTCATATGCCTTGGCCATTCTTTTCTGGTAAAGTTGAGGATGACAAATTGCGGCTATCCTCTTTTTATTGATCAGGTTTAACTATTCATATCTCACTTTGGCCCATTCATCCTCTTCTAATTCTAAATCCATCAACACCCTTAACGAGAGGATTTCTACTTCTGAAGGCATCACCGCCTCCATTCGATATACCAAAGAATATGGTGTAGTTCCTGTCAAAGTTCTTATTGTAGTGCAATATGCATGGAGAGCAAATGGCAACATCTCATGCCAATCTTTGTAAGTGACTACCATTTTCTGAATAATTTTCTTGATATTCTTGCTGGCTGCTTCCACAGCACCATTCATCTTTGGCCTGTATGGTGAGGAATGTGAATGCTTGATCTTCCATTTGGTACAGAGCTCCACTATTATTTTGCCATTGAAATTCTGTGCATTATCGGTACTATCTTTTCCACCGGACCATAGTGACAAATCAAGTTTTTCTCTATAAACCTCTTCACCACTTTCTGAGTCACATGGGCGTATGAACATGCTTCTACCCATTTGGTGAAATAATCAATAGCTACAAGAATGCATCTATGCCCATTGCTGGATTTTGAGTTAATAGGCTTGATCCCATCAATTCCCCACATTGCAAATGGTTAGGGAGATGCTAGATTAAACAAAGAAGTCAGAGGTGCATTGACCTTATCATTATACACCTGACACTTGTGACATGTCCTGACATAGTCGATGCAGTCTTTCTCTAACGTCATCCAGAAATAATTAACCTTTTGTATTTTTCTTGCCATCATATATCCGTTAGCATGGGTTGAGCAAATCCTTTCATGGACCTCTCGCAAAGCCTTTCTAGCATCTGTTGCATTCAAACACCTTAGTAAGGTTCCATCAAATGATCTTTTATATAGAATCTCTCCATCTAGATAAAAACCCATAGCCAATCTCCTTATTGTTACTCAATTTTTTACCCATGTTTTAATAAAATTGTTGAAAAATCCAAAAATAACAAAAAACAACAAAAAATCCAAAAAATAGTTTTTTTTAATATATTTGCATTGTTTTTAGCATTTTCAGCATCGTCTCAAAAGAATTTAAATTTTCAAAGATCTTTGGAACGCGTTCGTCTTTTAACGTGTTATTTTTAAAATCTTTGATTTTCCTCATTCGAGGCGATGTTGATAAGAAAATTCAAAAACATAAGAAAAATCAAATTTACAAAAAAAAAAAAGAAAGTTGAGGGACCAATTTTGAGACCCAAGCAATATTGTTATCTATAGATACTGGTCTCCACAACACATAAGAGGAGAGCAATTTTGCACAATGAAAGGGAACCACCAAAAACCCTAAACCACAAAAAACCCTAAAGTTTTCCCTAAACCTATCTTCTGTACAGGGAAGCCGCCGCCCCTATTTTTTTTTACTGAAAAGCAGAGAGCCCCTCTGGCTTCCTCGGATCTTCTTCAAGCCGCTGACCCCCCTGGTGATTTTTTGTTTTCCTTCCCCCTTAGCCCAAAGACTCTCCCCCTCACCAGACTCACGGACCAGCCAAGACCTCTCCCTTTCCCTCAGCCGATTCTCTCCACAACAGCCAACACTCCTTCTATCCTCTCCTCTCACAGCCGGTTTGTTCTCCTTCTTCATCCATAGAAGTCAGCCACCGTTGCACCTCCATCTCCCATACCGGACAAGCTCCTCTCCTCCAGCCGTTCCTCCAGCGCCCACAGACCCATCAACGCTGAAGCACCTTCCTCGGCAGCCTCTTCTTCTTCGGTCTTCTCAACAGCAAATGGCCAAATCAACAGCCCGAAGCCAGTCCAGCGGCGACACCCCCTCTCGGCCGTTCCTCCTGGGAACCGCCAACCACCGAAACTGAAGGAGAGGAAGATAGAAACCAAAGAAGGATCTGCGGTGAAATGAATCTAAAAGGAGAGAAGCAGATCTGAAAAAAAAACAAAAATAAAAGGCTAAAATCAACTGGTCTGTTGTCTTTTTTGGAGTTTTACAGGTCACTGCTGGCGAGGAAGGGAAGAAGAAAGTAAGCCATTCCCGATCCCACCATTTCCAGGCTCTTCCTCGCGGCGGCACGTGGGGCAGATGCGCCGCCACTGTTCCTCCTGTTCCTGAGGCTCTGCAACACTGTTCCATGGCCTAGAAGGCCTTCCCTATAATTCCATATTGTTTTGGGGCTTTTTTTGTAATTTTAATGTAATTTTTGTTTATTTGTTTTGAATTTGTATTTTGTATTGTGTATGTAAAAAAAAACAAAAAAAAAGAAAAGAAAAAAGAAAATATAGTTAAAGTGTATGTATGGTTTGTATGTTTTTATGGATGTTTTGTTTTATGATGAAATTGCAAAGAATAAAGAAGAATTTAATATTTTGATTTGCTCACGAATAAAGAATTATGAACTTATATATAAGTTGTATTTCTAAAATTCGATTAAAGAACCGAATTTTTAAAACTTCTTTAACACATCAAGTTCACGAAGCAGCTTACCTCAGGTAGGGTGCGTTAGGGGTGCTAATAACTTCCCTAACCACAACCAGTCCCTTACCCGTGAATCTCTGACAAGACCAGTATACCCGGGTTTCCTAGTAGCCCTTAATTAAATACTAGGTGGTGACTCCAACAAACCAAGCAAAGCAAACGAGAAATAAAAAAATCACCAAGCCGATGCGGCGCGGGTGACGTGCGACACTCCTTAAGGTTTTCTTAACCATCTTCGAAGCTCCCTCTGGATATTCTTGATTTTGCACAAAGTTCTTGATATCGTAATAACAACGCTTCCTATCTATCTCTACTTCAATCGAGCAATAATAAACTCAGTTATTTCTGATGTCAATGTGTATTGGCTGTACCTTATGTCCGAGATCAATGGTAGCCATAGCAGCCAATGTAGTCAAAGCATGTAAAATGGTTCCCTTCTCTTCCCAGGAGGGTGAACTTTATCTTTTTGAAGTCGTCTAATAGTATGGACAAGTATTCCCGGTAAGGCTTCAACTTTTCTTCTTTGGTTTACCATTTTCCTTTCACCTAACAGATAATCAACATTGAGACACCATATACATCCACCTTTCTAATTTCATCTCTAATACAGCTTCTAAACTAAGTATACAGGCTTCTTATTCAACTGTATTGTTTGTGCATTCAAAGTGCAATTTAACTTAAGCTAGATATTGCTTCTGATCAGCAGAGACTATCACTGCACTGGCCTCGTTACCATATACATTCACTACTTTGTCAAAAAACATAGTCCACCAATCTGTCTTCTCTTCTTCTTCCTCTATTGACAATAAATTTTCATCTGGAAAATCAAAATCCAACGGCTCATAGTCTTCAACAGCATTATCAGCTAAGGGGTTAGCAATCACACTCCCTTTCACAGCTTTCCTTGTCATGTACACTATGTCATACTCTGACAACAAAACCTGCCACCTTGCAATTCGGCTAGAGAGATAGGGCTTGTTACATATATACCTCAATGGATCTATTTTTGAAATCAACCAAGTGGTGTGATATAACATATAATGTCGTAATATTTTTGCCTCCCATCCCAATGCATAACATAGTTTCTCTATCATTGTGTATCTAGACTCACATTCAATGAACTTCTTACTCAGGTAATAGATAACCCTTTCTTTCCTCCTTGTTTCATCATGTTGTCCTAGTACACATCCCATAACTGTTTCCGTCACTATCAGATACAATATTAACGGCCTTCTTAACACAGGAGGAACAAGCAAAGGCGGACTTTGCAAATAACGCTTGATTTTATTGAATGCTTCCTCACACTCCTCATTCCAAGTCCTAGGATTCTTCTTCCTCAACAGTAGGAAGATAGGTTCACATGTGGTAGTTAGTTGAGCTATAAATTGGGCAATATAGTTCAACCTCCCCAAAAATCCCCTCACCTCTTTCTCTGTCTTTGGGGTTGACATGGATTGGATGGCTTTTGCTTTATCAGAATCCACCTATATACCTTTACCAATAACTACAAATCCTAGCAGCTTGTCAAACTTTACCCGAAACGAACATTTTGCAGGGTTGAGCTTTAGTTCATACTTTCTCAATCTTTCAAATAACTTCCTCAACACCTTGACATAATCTTCTCCCCCTTTTGACTTAGCAATCATATCATCTACATACACCTCGATTTCCTTGTGCATCATATCATGGAATAGAGTCACCATGGGTCTCTAATAGGTGGCCCCTATGTTCTTTAAAACAACAGCATAACCTTGTAGTAGTAGGTTCCCCAAGGGGTGACAAAAGTCGTTTTGGCCTTGTCTTCTAAAGCCATCTTTATCTGGTTGTATCCTGAGAAACTATTCATAGAGGAATATGTGGAAATACAGGAACATTGTCAACAAAAATGTCTATATGGGGTAGTGGAATATCATCTTTGAGGCTAGCTTTGTTCAAATTCTGGAAGTCCATGCAAACTCTAATCTTTCCTTCCTTCTTAGGTACGACAACAATGTTAGATACCCACTACGGGTATTTAACAACTTCTAGGAATCCAGCACTCCATTGATCCTCGAGTTCTGCTTTCACTTTGATCCATGTAAGACCAATTTCTGATTGACTAGTTTACAACCTTCCTCTAATGGGATCTTGTGTACAATGATATTTGTGTTCAACCCATGCATATCCTCGTAAGACCAAGCAAAAACATTTGCATACTCATGTAGTAGAGCAGTTAACTCCGCCCTTTGCTGAGGTGTGACAAGGTCCCTATTTTCAATTCTTTTTTAGACTAATCACTACCCATATTTTTGATTTCGAGTTCTTCAGCAGCAGGTTCCCAGGTTTTTTCATGTTGCTCTACTAGCTTTGTGAATTCTCTGATATTACTTTCATCTCATTCTTCTTCTTCCATTATGATTACATATTCGTTAAAGTTTGGCCATTCATTCTTGATGTTAAATGTGTGTGATGTTGTGGAAGATCCGCTTTCAGGATTCCTAGAAGTGGAAAATGTTTGATGTAAAAGCAAGAATATTAAGACAAATAAATGTAGAGAAAAACATGATCTCATTGATTAGAATAAAAATGGGCTCAATGACAAAGACAAAATCTGGCTGACATCATGAGCCTTATTTGTCAACTAGAATGACAAAAGCAAATAAAACAATGACAGAGGCATGTGAAGGCTAACAAAGTGGATTTACATTTTAAATACTACTGGAGCTTCTTGGGTCACCCAACTTTGAAACTTTTCACCCTCGGCCAGCTTTCACACAAAAATCTTGGTGGGGACTTCTTCTAGAATATGAACAGTCAGTTGTGGTAGCACTTCATCTTCCCTTTGAACTACTATTTTCGTGTCACTTCCTTCCACCTTATCTTCCTCCAAGGTGTTGATGCTCACAGTTACCAACCTTTGAACAATGTCTTCTGCTCCATTATCTGGTTGCATCACATATCTTGCCTTTAGGAAAGACACCATAAGGGGAGGGATTTCCAGTTCTTCTTCTTCAGGCTCTCTTCCCTCAATTTTAGCCATTCTTCTTTCTCTTCGTTTATCGACAGCCCAACGATGATCCTCCTTTTTAGGCTTATATCCTAGCCCAAATCTTTGGTCAGCACATCTTATCTTGATTGGATTAATCCTTTTTGGTATTCCAGTGATAAGGTCATACTAGAATGGGATTCCACGTTCCAAGAAGCATTTAGCTGCCATCCTTGCTGCTTCTGAAATCCTTGGCTTTCTTAACACTGTGCTCTCAGGTACCCACTCAGTGTTTACAATCTCAAAAGCATGGAAATTCTCATTCCTGCAATCCTTCGCCTCAATGAAAAGTATGGCCACATTCTTTACCATGGATATTATTTCCTCTGTTTTCACGGTTACCAACATCCCGTTCATGATATATTTCAAACACTAGTGTAGTGATGAAGTTACCGTCCCAGCTGCATAAATCTAAGGCCTTCCCAGCAACATACTATAGGAAGGGTGGATATCCATAACTTGGAGTGCCACTAAGAACATTTGTGGTCCCACATACAACTCTACCTCTAAAGTCCCAATGATTTATCTAGGTGAGCCATCATATGCTCTTGCCATCATGGTACTAGGCTTCATATGAGATTCGTCAACTGGCATTTCTTTCAATATGTGTTTTGGCAATATGTTATGAGCCGAGCTGTTATCGACGAGTACCTTTTCGATAAGGCAATCTTTGCATTTAACGGTGATATACAAGGGTTTGTTATGTCCAGTTCCTTCAGTATCTAATTCATCAGCCGTGAAGTATAGGTAATTAGATACGTGGAATCCTCCCTACCAGGTGCTCCATGGTTTTCTGTTCAATGTCCTGGGGTACATATGCCTCATTCAATACCTTTTGCAGGGCATTTCGATGCGGCTTAGAGCTGAGTATCAAGGACATGAGGGATATCCTAGCTAGAGAGTCCTTTTAAGTTGATCTACTATGCAGTACTCACTGTGCTTTATCATCTTCAGAAATTCATTTGACTCCTCTTCCGTTACTGGCTTATTAACCTTTATTTCTTTGTCAAGATCCACCATTTCCTTGCCTTTGGCTCTCTTCAACTCCTTGGGTATAAAACAACGACCACTTCGCGTTAGCCCACCGATCTCAGTATGAAATAAAAGGAGGGGGGCTTGAATGTTCGAGGTATAACCATAACTATATGGCATTGCACTATGATCTCTTTTTGTAAATGAAGGTTTAGGTTTAGTCAGGATCAACTTTGGTAACACATTAGCTGTAGTTTGAACTCTACATACTTCTGACGATTTATCTTGGCCTTCCATCATACTCACCTCCTGGTTGCCCCCATGGTTTCAATCCTCAATTCTCCCAGGATTAGCATCTTTGCAACCTTCTGGCAAAACTTGATGCAATCCTCGATATAATGTCCCTCTTTCCCGTGGAACTCACAATAGTCATCCCTTCCCAGCTGATATTCAGTGTTCATTTTCAGGAATCCTAATTGTAACAACATGTTGTACAACCTTTTCATAGATACCTTCAACACTTGGTTTTGATTACCAATCTCTATCATGCCCACTCTCGTATTACCAGCAACATGATTAGGCAATGGATTTGAATTGATGTTAGGCGCGTCTTGGAAAGATACCCTCCTTATTTTGATGAGTTCTAACAACTTCCTTTTAAAAGCATAGTAAGTTTCAATTTCGTGCCCAGGATTACCGACATGGTATTCGCAAGCTAGTTCTGGCTTGTACTATATGGGAAAGGGTGGTTGGATCGTTGGTAAAAGGATTGGAGTTATTTGCCCAATGTTGAGCAATTTAGCGTACAAATCATTTAAAGACATTGGTAGTGGAAGTAACTGCTCAAAAGTATATTTCATTTATGGCCTTTGGTAGTTGTTTTGGTTGTTTGGTGGGTGATTTATCCGGTTGGTTGAATTTGGGTGCAAGGGTTTGGTAAAGTTTATGTTTGTGAATTGAGGGGTAGGCATTTGTGGGTTTGGGTAATTTACTCTTTTGCCTTTATACCCTCCTTCCAAGTTGTTAATATCCCATTCTCTTCTTTTTCCACTAAAACCCTTTTTTTTCTAAAGGCTCTGGTATGCATCCGGCTTCAATGCATTGCTCTATCCTCTCTGCTACGCGTACCGTGTCATAAAAATGCTGAGATGAGCTGCCTATTAAATACTCATAGTAAGGTGCTTTAAAAGTATATCATATCTTGGCTCATAATACCATTGGACCTACTTTCAGAAGGCCCATCCGCTGTTAAATCCATAGTGGTTAACGATTGAGCCGACCAGATAGGGATGGCTAGCATAAAATGTTGTTCTGCTACTGAATTTGCCCCTAGATTCTGAGATGCGATCCAAATGTGAGACGTGAGTGAACCTGTAAATGGCTGGGCAGACATTCCCTCCCCACTTTTTGCTTTTAACAGTTGTTCAAGCAGATTAGTCATCCATGACACTTCATTTTTCACTGATTCTAATTCGCTCTAGTAGCGGGATCCCAGTAGAGCCCTTTCTTCATGTTCCATTCTTGTTCTAAGCCTGGTGTAGTGGACCTTAGGTGGGGGACCTATATTTCACTAGAGTATGCAAATGACATATTATAAACAGATGTATAATGAAAATGAGATGCATATGTGATGCGTGTTTTTTAAAATTGATTCATGACTTTCGTAATCCTTTAAGCAAGATTTCTAAGCCGAACTGATTGTTGTAAAAGAGTATATGCCAAGTTCTTTATCAGGATTTGACTACCGGAACTCATTTAGAAAGGAAGATAGGTTATGACCTTTTTATAACTAACCAAAGCTTGTACAAAAAGTTTACAAAATAACAACAGCCCTAATACATTGCTACTCTAAAAGGCATTTCCCTTATTGGCTAAGGCTTTAATAAAGGAAGTGAGAGCCCCCGGGTATTCTCGATACTTTATAGCACTATTTCCAACTTGGGTAGCTTGTTGTTGCATCCTCTCAGCATAGCAGGCCACTTGCTCGACTTGTTTCGTCATATGTCTTAGTTTGTCATGCAACAAGGTGTTATTTGTGATTATCACTTTATTGTTGGCTCATAAGGCTTCATTGCTTCTTTCCAATGCTCTGACCATTGTCTCTAACCGTGCTAACATAGCCCTGGCTCTTTGTAGTTCTTCTCTTTCGATGTCTAGCTCGGCTATTTTGGAGTTCATTTGAACTGCAAAGCTGTCAATATATTCTTGACATTCCTGGTGCTCTTGCTTCAGCTTATTTAACTTTTCCTCTATCACACCGTAATGACTTCTCAACCCCTCTTCTTGTATCTCCAGCTCAGATTGTAGAATCATTATCTATTCTTTTGAATACTCAGCCCTTTTTTGGTAATCTCTTATGTCAGCCTCGACAACCTTTCTCATACTTCTCTCCTCCTCTAACTGTACCATATATTGGCCATGCGTTCTTCTTTCTTCCTCCATGTCAAGGTGGGCTAGCCGATTCTTCTCTTTCTTAGCTCTCATCTTCCTTAGAAACTGCTCCTTTCTCTCTTCAAGGAATCCAATATCTCTTTATTCGTATTAATCTTGCCTTTTACTAATTTCTTGATCTTGGCCAACTCTTTTTCTGTGAGCCCATTTTTGTCAACCAGTTTATCATTTTTAGTTATGCGATCCTTTAACTCATCCTGGATCCCTTTAGTTATTGCTTCAACTATCTCTGCCCTTTTCTACTATTGTTTTAATTGCTCCTCTTTATCTTCCAATTGTTGGTTTAAGCAAATCCTCATCGTATTTTCTTCCTCCAATTGTTTTTTCTAGGATTCGATTTTGCCCTTTGTTTTTGCTGAGATCGGCGCCGTATTTTTCCAACTCTCTTCTTAGCTCTTCCTCATTATCAGTCCTTTTTTCTTTTTGGTTGCTCTATTGTTGACTCGGGATGCTTAGGTCAGGACCCTACTACCCCAGAAAGCTTTCCATTTCTCCAGACTGCATAATTTTAACTGACAGATGATTCAAACCTGTTGCCTTCTTCCCTTTTCACCAATAAAAGCCTTTCTCAATCTTGTCGAATGAGTCCCATTTCTTTGAGGTATGGTTGATGTTTGAATAAACCCATGAAATCTGCTAAACCCAAAGTTTTTGGTGTGTACTACATTCCACTCAACTGTCTTGTTACGAGTGCCGGGGCATAGCTGATCTATCTAGTTACACCAATCAGGGGAACCCATACCTTGCTTCCACAACTCATTATGCAGACTGTGTTGTTCATCCATGGTGCTTTCCATTTGAAGTTGCTTTGTGGTAGTGCAGCATACTTCCTTATCCATGCTTTCTCATCCCAATGTCTCCAAGTCTCCTCCATTGTAACCTTTAGTGGTCGAAGGTCAAACCACAAAAGTTGTTGAAAATGTCCCTTAGTGTTTCAATATGATTGATAATCCATAAATACAACATAGGGACGCCACATCTCGTGGCTCCCTTGCCATTCATTCTGTAATGGTTGAGTGTAACAACCCAGCTTTTCAAGCCCAAACAATGGTAAAAAAAAAAATTGTACTTGACACACATCGTGTCGGTAATTGGTGAACTTGTTTCCTCACATTATCAAGATACAATCCATACATCAACAACAATCAACCTTTCATTTAAAAGTGAATCTTACATAGACCCAGAATATTATGTTTTTGTGTTATTACTATTCAAATGAAAAAAATAATGAATATGATATTATTCATGCATGGACAATATTTATTCATGTGTTTTTATTTTGTTTTATTTTTATTTTCTTCAATATAACAATAACTTTATTTTGTAAAATAACATCTTTGTCTTTTACATATGCATGTGTGAGTAAATATTTATTTAAAAAAAAACAAAACAATGTTAACGACTTTTTGTCAAGTTAGGATTATGTTTTTTATATTAAGTTTGGGTTTTAGCAACTAGGTTAACATGTCTCCTAGTCTTTTGGGACTCACGTAGGCCTAACATATTTTTAAAAAAAGCTTAGTAATAAGTCGATGAGTTTTTGTCAAGTTAACATCAAGTTTCAATTAAACCCAAATTTAGATTTTAATGGTTAGGTCAGCATGTTTTCTAATTTTAGAAATCGACGTAGGCCTAACATGATGCTTTAAAACTTGAAATAATGTCAATAATGGGTTCATAAGTCTTCTCAAACTACAGACCAACATGAGATGAACGTAGTATTTTATTCAATCTTTTGCTTCATAAATAATAATAATAATAATAATAATAATAATAATAATTATTATTATTATTATTATTATTATTTGAAAAAAAAGTTGTTAAACTCCATATTTAGGGTTTGACATTAACTTAACGAATATCCACCAATAATAAATAACTTGAAAATAATCTTAGAAAATATTTTGGATAGTAATGGCATGCATACAAATAAATTTAGGATAAAACACATAGTTAAGATAACATTTCTTTGGAAACGATGCAGTAAGTGTGATTTTCATCCTTCTTTAAGCATAATCAACCCTTTGTTAGATATAAGAAATCAATGTATATTTTTGAATTCTTGTTCTCCTTAAGAACTAGGTGGCAACTCCATTTTCTATATTCTCCTTTAATTTTGGAGGTCTGATATTTTTGTGTTAGGTGCAACACAAATAACACCCAACCTTGGTTGTGCTATTCAAATCTATCTCAAAATCAAAATCTTCAAAGTTTTAGTTTTTTTTATGTATTCCCATAATCCTTATAATTAATATCCTATACTTTTCCAACAAGGTCAAAGACTTAAACATCTTCACCATTCTCGCACCAACTAGAGTATCAAGTCTCCTCAAGCATATAAAAAAATTTCAAAAGCAATCAATAATACATTAACCATTTCATAATAATAATAATGATAATGATGATAAGTATGAATATTTACAGAAGCCATGGTTCATTCAATCAATCATTGCCTATGATTCAAAAAACATATTTACAACTTGATTTAAAGAGGGTAGCTTTCATATAAAAAAGAAAAATGATGCATATATCATAAACACATAATACTTTAAGATCATTGACGAAGCAACCTGAATATGATGTTATCTTGATACTGAACAAATCATTTAGTTGAATCCAAGTAAAAAAGATAAACTGAAATGAGTCTCCCATGTTGGCTTTTAGTGAACATGAAGAAAAATCATCATGGTGATAAAAAAATCATATGTTTGAACATTGCAAATTGAAGTCATACTAGTACTTTTTATACATCTCGAACTTTGTTCTTGTGTATTGGAATTTAACCCTGGAGCTTGATATGAAGAACCACCCAAAAAATAACTTTAGATACTTCTCCGTTAACGTTGACTTATAGGCAAAATACCACGCTTCTCATTGAATTAGTGGCATAAAGTTTAACATGAGCTCAAAAATCGAATATGGATTATTATGATTATCAATCGATAATGTTCGCAAAACTAGAAGATATCAAAAAATATATCGATGGATTGCTTATAAGAAGGTTTATGATGATTATCAGTCGACGATGTTAGCATAACTTGATGATATAGACAAAAAAAAAAGAAAAACAAAAGGATTTGTGCTAATGGATTGTTTAAAAGGAAAAGGTCAAACGAAAATACAATTATAATAAGGTGCACAGCAAGTTCTTTTATAGATGGGGTTTAGAATAGAAGGCAGTACTTCCTATTGATTATAAAGATAAGGAAATTTAAAGATGGTAAAGAAACAATTTTAGACCTGTTTGTTTGCAAGAAAGTATTTTTTTTTAAGTGGTTTTCTTGCAAAGTGAATTCTAGAAAAGAAAATTATTTTCCGATGTTTGATAGTGTCATAAAAAATAAATTCGAAAACACTTTCCAGTGTTTGATTATGTTATGAAAAATGAGCTAGAAAGTACTTTATTAATATTTTGTTTTTTTTCAAGTTTATTAAAATAATAAGAAACAAATCTTACAAATTAAAAAGTTGAATGGGAATGGAATTGAAAACAAATCTAATTTCATAAATTATCTCAAATAAAATAAATAATAATCAAAATAATAGAGATCAAATCTGATAGATAAAAAAATTAAAAAATGATGAAATTAAAATAATAATAATTACAATTTCATAAATTATTTTAAATAAAATAAGTAACAATCAAAAGAATGAGAACCAAATTTGATAGATAAAAAATTTCAATAAAAAAAATGATAAGAGAAAAATAAATAATAATCATAAAAATAAGGACCAAAGTTAATATAAAAATCAAATTAAATCAAATTTTAAGGGATGAATTTGAAAAAAAAAGATTCAAACAAAATATATAGCAATCAAAAGTTTGAGGACCAAATTTGATATAATCAACAAATAATATGATATTTTTAAAATTTTCACAACTTCTGGAAAGTGTTTTCCGTCCAAAATAAAAGGAAAACACTTTCCTGAAAATTAAGCCAAATTTTTCTTTCACAGAAAATGTTTCCCGTTGACCGGAAAGTGTTTCCCGTTGACCGGAAAGTGTTTCCCGTTGACCAACTTTCCTAATGCAAACAAACACATGAAAGTTTAGAAAGTGGTTTTCTAGAAATTACTTTCCGAGAAACAAACGCATCCTTAAAAACATAAATAGTCCATGGCCTAGGGCATTGCTTTTCTATGTCATACTTGTATCAACTTTTTAATTAAAGAAACAAGAACAAGTAATTGTTAATTTGATAATAAATAGTAACTAACTTTCTCATCCTATCACGAATGTATTCCTTCATCATCAACTTATCTACTTACATTTAAAGTTTTTTTATCTTCTTGGGGTTGCTTCTATAGGTTGGATGGTTAGAAAAAAAAATAAATTTGTGTGAAAATATTTTTAAAATTGCTTAAAATTTAAGCAATAAATTTGCTTCCTTTTGTGGGTGTTCCGACCATGACTGCAATATTCTTGCCAAGCTCACCCTCGGATATTTTTGCTCGAGATTGATATTCTTTCTATTGAAATTCTTCATTGTTTCAAGCCACTAACATGGTCAAGTGTAAATGTGGAGGTGGGTCACCTTACCGTCCTATATTTCCAAAATATTTATCCAATTGTATACATATATAGAGTATAGTAACATAAAATTTTAGTATTTAATTTTCTCTGTCGACCCTCCTCTATTAATAATGAAAAATACAATGAGAGTTAAATTTGAACTATTGTAAAAAAAAGTATTGAATGCTACATATTTCAATAGCTAGTTTTCTTAAAAAATGCACAATTCCATTATTTAATTTGTATATTATCTCAAATGCATAGAGTCTTAATAAATTATAAGAATTTACGTTTTATATATATATATATATATATATATATATATATATATATATATATATATATATATTATAAGAATTTACGTTATCCACAATTCAAATGCATAGAATTAATAAAAATGCACATCTCTTGAGGGATCACCTATCAATTTTGCATGGTATAAACGAGGCTGATCAAAAGCCGCTCGAGTCAGATAATCAAGCTTTCATTTTCTATAAGCCAATAACAGGAAAATATTGAAGAATTTTCCA
>Ga0325410_1000362_pt1 | contig 46347 bp, 25 predicted proteins | sample PopdelMetagenome_16_FD_206182 | JGI IMG/M metagenome (GOLD analysis project Ga0325410, IMG submission 206182) | Populus deltoides microbial communities from Bellville, Georgia, United States - Xylem-PdIQD-R3 | ecosystem: Host-associated > Plants > Phyllosphere > Stem > Wood/Secondary xylem...
ATCCAACGGTAAATAAATTCTCAGAAACCCGACTCAAGTTTGACCAATGGACAAACCCAGAGTCAAAGTTAAGTCAGGTAACTCGAGTCATATATAAGAAGAGCCTCTCTCCAATAAATATGCAAGGAAAAAAAACGAACCAAGTCCTGTCTCTGTTTCTTGTCTAGCCATGGCTGACAACGGCCATGGCAACAGTTACTTATCTTTTGGTTCAACAAACAGACAAGAAAACATCGGTACAGTGTTAGCGTCTTTACGTATAGAAATTCGACCACAAGAACAAGGTGGAAGAGAAGTTCCATTTATGTTTCGTTCTTCCAGATCATCAACCACTTATGGTGATGGTGATCAGAGTACTCCGATGGTGATTGACAGTGAATCTGTAGAAGAAGGAGGAGAAAGAGGAAGCAATGAAAGAAGAATAGAAGAGAGAGATGGGTTTTCTTTAACAAGGAAAGAGAATGAGGGTACTGTTGAAGAAGCAAAGAGAAGAGAAGATATAGTGGAGGAATATGATTTGGATGGATTGAATTGTGCTATTTGTATGGAGTCTTGGAGGTCTGAAGGTGATCATCAAGTCAGGTTAGAAAAAGTAACTGATCATGATTTTACCAGGGTTGTTCTTTAAGCCTTTTATTAATGATTGGTGATCAAAATTTGTTAAGTTTTTCCCCCCCATAATAATGCACAAAGTAATCAGTGACCATGTTCTTGAATTTATGATTAATGATTGTCAACTGAAGATGATTAATTTCTGGGTTTTCTTGGATGTGAACTTTGTTTCAAATATGTGGTATATAAAGCAATTAAACTGCAGATAATTGTGATGAATGCTAAATTCTGTTGTTATCTTGAAAAATGGGTTCATATTTTTAGTTTTTCACCTTTATTTTATAGTTTATTTTGATTGTTGCTTAATGTATTTTGCCCAATCATCTAACTTGAATGATTAAATGTGGCAGCTGCCTTCCTTGTGGACATTTGTACGGTTTTTCTTGCATTAGTAAGTGGCTACAACGACCGGTGCCTACTACGAAGGTATACTCCTGTCATCTACTGAAAAGTTTATAGAAGCTGTCATTTATCTCTTTCTTGATCCATTGGTGTATTTCTTCTTCGTAGTGTCCTCAATGCAATGCAAAGTGCAAATTCAAGGATATTAGAAAGCTATATACAACGCCAGTGGTAGTTATTGATGAAGGGCTACAAAAGGTTGTACTCGGGCATTGTCTTTTGGGAATGACATTTTTTTCTGTGTAAATATGTAGAAATATAAACTAAATAAAGATTTATCTTTCTGCAGAAAGTTGAATCGCTTGAGGATGAAATTGGCTCCCTTAAGACCGAGGTAAGATAATTAATGACGATGGTTATGATATACAAAATACTCTATTTTGTTTTTGGATGTTTGTTCTAGTTTGTCTGTTACAAGAACAGCAACTGATATTCTATAATTTCCCCCCTTTTATATGCAGAAATCTAATTTGCTTGATATACAAGATAACTTGCTCGAAATACAAGATAATTTGCTCAAGTTATTACGCAACCTCAAGGAAGTATGATCTACTTTGATGGCATACTGCTTAATCTTTTTAATCAGAATTTCAGAAATTGTAGAGATATTTCTAAAGAATATGGGGTAGTTAGATAGTCGATAAAGAGTCAGTTATGGTTATGGGCCTCTAGTCATTGAGAAAATCTTGTTTTGTCTTCCAATTGAAATCTTTAACTGTGATTTTTAATTCCTGGATCTAATTCTCGTGGCTTAAGTCCTGAATGCTCCAAGGTCTTAAAAATCAGTTACTTTTTATGATACGAAAAGTAATAACGCCGTGTTATCTCTTTCCTATTTTAATTTCCTGGGTGCATCACACTGTTGTTTTCTGTTGGAAGTTAACTTTCCCTAAAATCATTAAATGTATAAACAATAGCTTTCAATGAAAAATGTTAAAGATGTCATCTTAAATTCCTATTTATTATGGTATTGAGTTTCTTAATGACCTACTTTCTTTTAAAAGTATCAATAACTTTCTCCTAGCAGCCATGCTCTCTTGATGCATCAAACTTTTTCTGATTTGAGCATGCTGTATCCTTACATAGTAGCTTGTCTTAGTTTCTTATAAAGCTTTTCTCATTCTCCCCTTTTCTGTCCTAACGGGCTTGATTTTGGTTTTCCAGAAACCAGCTTGTACAGAGAACACATCATTTGAGCAAATGGGAAGTAAACCTCATCAATTCTATAATGCAAAAGAAGCTCAGGGTGCACAATCTGGTAATCTCTCTGCATGATTAACTTAAGGAATATGATTGCAGTTCATATATTTTTCATTTTCATCTCTGTTGGCTTCCTTGTTCAATCAAGCTAAGATTTCATATCTTTTTGTGCAGTTCATCTTTATATTGAGTGTTTTGATTGACTAATCCATTGCCTGATAAGCACATTCATATGGAAGTTTGTTGCTAAGTAATAGGAGACATGGCTGAGTTATGTAGTTAAAATTGCGTGACAATCAAAAATATACAATAGGAGTTGTGAAAATGCAGATGTACAACCAGTAAAAGACTTACTAGTAAAATGTGGATTTAAAAAACTTAAAACGTGGATTACAAATAGTAAAGATTCATTTTTCGGTCTAATTGTATGATTTCTCCCAAGCATTTTACAACTTGTTAGCTTCCAAAGCAGATACACATATATATTACCTTCTTGATATATGGTTTTTACCATCTTTAGTTGTAGAAGGTTTCCTAAGCATTGTGAATTGAATCATTCTTGTGAAATAATGCAACCTTCCTATTCCTTAATATTTACAAACAAATCGTGTGTGTGTTTTACTGATCTGGAAGAAATCTGCTATTCTTCAATGAATCTGATATTCTAGTGTGTGACAACATGACAGAATTAGAGATTGATTTTAATTGCTGTTATTCGATAATGCAGGATTTTCCTTCGGCTCATATTCTTCCAAACAACTCCTCCATTGCAACTTTAAATTACAGGTCTGTTTGTTTCTGTTGTTCTTTCCTTATTTTTCTTAAGCACGATGGGTGCCTGTTTCAACTATTCTGGAGTTAAATTTTTTCATGTGAGTGTTAGACTGTTAGTATGAAAGGCTATTAAGAGTTTATAATGCAATGGTGATCGTGTGTTCCTAGATAATGTTTGAACATTATATATGACAAGAAAGAATTGGAATGTTATCTGATAGACTTTTACAATATCAGCCCATCAAGTTTTCCCCCATTTTGTTGAATATGTTCACTTAATATGTTCTTTTCTCCCATACATGGTTGTGGTCTTTTAAATCCCATGGTTTCTCTTAGTGTTATGTTTCAAGTTGTTTCTTTTGTTGAATAGTTGTTAACCTTGACAGCATGAGTTGGCCATAGAAGGTGGAAGGCTGTTTGCCATGGACTTCTCTTATCAAAATCTGATTCTCACTCGAAGAATTGCTGGGATGGGTGGGATGCATATGCTCAACAAGGTAAACTTCTTGGTTGAACAGGGAGAACAAACCTGAGTTTAGTAACATTCACACACATCTGATTTATACTGTTTGAAGTTTGATGGGTTTAAGGTTTATTTTTTTACAGATTAACTTGATTAATCCTCGTGAAAATGAAGATATACAGCTTCCTCCTAGCACCAAAGCTGTCAAGGATATACAAATTTCTCCTTGTGGTAAACTCACCCTTTTGGCTTCACTTGGGAAGAAATTATCAATACTTAGGTGAATCATTGTGTCCTTCTGTTCAGTGAGTTCATTTTTTGGACTTCTTTATTGCAACTAATTGAACTCAAGTTCTTTTTTGTTTTAGCATGGAAAGCAACAATATTGTCGTGACCTATAATCTAAGGGTTTGGCTTCCTTGACTATTTAAATTTTCCCAATTTAACCTTTCTGGATATTCCTAACCCTACAAGTTGTGTTTCCAGGTCCCAGCTTGGTCATGTTCATGGGATCTAAACAGCCCTCATTATGTGTATGCTGGCTTACAGGTTTGATCCCTAATTGTGGATAGCATTCCATATATTTTAGTGATGTAATTCACAATATTCGAAAGATTATCATATTCTTAGTTTTATTGCTTGATATTATTGAGAGAGTGAAAAGTTAGATGGCACCATGCTCCTCCACTTCTAAAATTTTGTTAGGATTCCCACCTTGAATCATCAGATGAAGCCCTTCTCTTCTCTCTGTTTTCTCTTCCACTTGCTAGACGTCCATCAGATATTTTAGGTATTTGACGTTCTACAACTGCTTCAATGTTATCATTTTTTATTTTATTTTGCAGAATGGCATGCTTTTAGTATTTGACATGCGCGGGACCCTGAATCCTCTGCAGTCCATGGTTGGACCAGTGCCCGGGCCAATTCACACTATGCACCCCCTTGCACAAAACCCTGTTCTTGGTTCCAATTCTCAGAAACTGCTTACAGCTTCCTCTTTGGGACCATGCGTCTGGAACACTGATGCTGGAAAAAGGTAGTCAACTTGAACTTCATTTTCATAAATAATTTGGATGGCCAGTCCTGACTTGCCTTTACTTTTGCTGAAGGCCATTTCTGGTTCCTGGATTTGAAAATCAAGGGATTTGCACTTCACTTGCTTATGGTCCATTAAGCGATGACATTGTTGCTTCATATCATCCGAAATCCAAGAAATCAAATGCTACGGTTAATTCCCAATGTATAGATCCAGATTCATCCCCTTTTCCAGGATCAGCCACACTGTGTTCTCAACTTCTTGTCAAGAGAATAGCTGATAGCCATTATCGTAACTTGGGATCTACATCTGCCTATTTAAGCAACGGTCAAATGGCTAGGACTGCGATTATAAACATGCAGAATTGCTTCCCCTTGTTTGCCTATGGAGATGAAGCAACCCGAGGATTGAGGTTGAAAGAACTACCAAGTTTCAATGTGACCCAGAATCTTAAACCACATCATCACCCCATCCTTGATGTGAAGTATGCGCATAACCAGGACACAGGTATACTTGGCTCTGTGAGCGAAGACAAACTGCAACTTTTTTCCACGGAACTGTTACAAAAGAGGTATGTTTATCTGATGGTAACCTATACTGCTGTAACTTTGTTATCTGATGAGCATAGTTCACGGACTCTGTTTATCTTATGCTACCTTTTTCAATGATCAGGTAGAGACTTTTGGAGCACTTTTGAGGTCTTGTTTACCATTTTCTCGATGAGTCACAAGATACAAGAGTAGTGAATCTAAGTATATTCAAGCATATGCGATGTTCATGTAAATAGATAGCCAGTTAGATTGTACATGATGTGTATATTATAGTAGAAGGGATACATACATCTTAGAAAAACATTTGGCGGGAGAGATTAGCAGAATTAGAACAAGTGCACATTGCAATTGTGCTTGAATGTATCCCGGGATTCAAGCAAGTGGCCTTTGGTTTTGTTTTGTGACTGGACTACTTGTTTAGTATTTCAGGTGTTTCTAGCATATTTATAACAGTCGGTCCAATCCTGCTATGCAATCCATTGATTTAATTTTTAAACCGGATTTAAAAAAAAATTAAAATGATGTTATTTCATTTAAAAAATTAGAAATATTAGTTGGGTTGATTTTTGGCCCGAGAGTTGACTCAACTAATTCACAATTCAAGTTCGAGTTTTGGATTGAATTTTTTAACTATGATTCAAAGCTCATTTGCTTCTTTCCTTATGATTTTCTTCTTTTGTTTTTTTTAAATGAATCTGGTATGGGATTTAACATGAAAAAACTAAGCATTTCCATCTCACGGAGATGTTTTAAAAATGGAAGGAGAGATGATAGACAAATTTATCAACTGTATTCTTCTTCTTCTTTTTTATTTTTCCCTTGAAACACACGACTCTCTTTCTTATTCTTACATTAATTTAAATTAGGACATACGTAAATACTTCACTGAGATTCACTTGTTAAATGAGATGGTGCATTTATGGAAGTTAATTAATTTATGAACTCAGTGATGGAGATGATAAAAATTTACATTGTCATTGCATATCTAGGTCCTTATTGTTGTATAATATGACTTTGACATTAGGGGCTGGCAAATACTTCTTCCTTTCCCGTTACAATATGGTTCTTTTGACATTATGACGTGCTTTTGCAACTATTTATTGTCAGATGAAATTCAATCACCAGATTGAATGTGCCATGTTTTGTCATGTTTAATAGCCTCTGGCCCTTAATGAACAGAATCTCCCAATACACTTGGGAGTTTTAAATGGAAGATCATTCTCTAGAATCTCCTTTTTGTGAGAGTGCCATTGGTGTCATTTTCTTAATATAGGGTAGCCCCAAGTCATTTGATTTCTTATCCAAGTAATTTCTGTAATTTTTATTTCTCATTCATTTTCATTCATGAAATACCAGTCAACTAAAGGGATGCGTTCATCAAAGTTCTGTCTACACTCTCTGCTGGAGACACTCCTTCCTCGTTCATCAACTAAAGGCTTTTCGATGCTATTGTTAGCCACTGTGTTCCAATCATCATGGGTGATCAAATCGAGCTCCCCTGTAAGGATGAGATTGACTACAGCCAATTCTCAATTTTCTTCTCTATAAACGAGGCAATACAACCAGACTACATGGTTAATCAGCTCCGGCAATTTCCAAAGGACAGATGGATTAAAATGTGGAGGCAGTTTAAGAAGATCTCCCAACAAATTAACCCCCCCCCCCCCCCCCCCCCCAACCCCCCACACACACAATGAAAGAAGATGCAGTCAACATGTTACGGAAGCAGGTAAAGCACAAGCTTCCATGGGTTCAACTTGCTGTACATAGAAATAGGCGAATGAAAGTTCCAGACTGGTGGCGACGGAGAAGATGATTCCGGAGCTTTCTTACACAACACTGTACATTCACAATATTTTTTTCATCGCGCACATTTATAACCCTTTACGGGAATAATCTGAGGCAGTTGCAATCACCACCTGTCATCTGCCATTATACAGAATCACGATATGTTCACTTTGACTAATCAGCATCATATCAAAGAAGGTTCTCTTTTGAAGATGAAGACGGGCAGCAATGCATCATTGCCTGTGTGATATTCTTTTATTCATTCCCAACAGTTCAAATGTGAGTTCTGAGTGTGAAATGACCTGCGGCTATAGACATCCAGAATTTAGCAGGCAACCGTTTTTGCTCTGTTGTACTTGATGTTTGTAATTTATTTAATGGAAGAGATGAAACCTTCCATTCACGAGAAGTTATCTGGCAGAAATTTGTGTTTCTTTCTTTTCAAGTTTCATTTTATTTTAATTCAATAGCTTTTTTCATTGCTTTGCGATGTCAGGCTGCGTATTACTTTTGCAGTGAGCAGTGAAGTGACGGAGAATTGCTTCCTGTTGTTTGCCTGTAGAACCTGGAACCGCATCATCACCTGATCGATGATGTTAAGCATCTTCTAACCAGGGCACAGGAATATTTAGAATGACAAAACTTGTACCTTTTCTGCAAAATTCGATACTAGATATGTATTGTTCATAAAACAAGATGTTGCTTATTGTCACGTACCGAAGAGGTGTTCAGGACAGAGCAGGGGAAGAAAATGCGTGCATGGTCTGGAAATGTCAAAGCATTTTAAGTTGCATAAGATGAAGAAATTTGGAAACCAAAAGGTTTTGGTCCTCCCATGAGTATCAGATATTCTCCTGATAATCTATCCTTCAAATCTAGCCAAATGTAATTTTTTCAAGGATTTTAATCTTTTGTAATGTGTAATTTAAGGAATTTTCAAGGAAAATCGAAAAAAAAAAAGGAAAATATTTTCAAATCGTCGAAATTTTGATGGGTCAAAAATGAGGGAAGTTTTGAGGAGGAAAAAAATTCCGACCTGCCGGATTCGAACCAGCGACCTAAGGATTACAGAAACCACTACAGTCCTCCGCTCTACCAACTGAGCTAAGGTCGGTTTATTGTTAGTGGTTCGAGATAGAATATGTAATTGTTTTCAAAAGAGTTTTGACCCCGTTGGATGGTGAGTGAATGTGGCATCAAAGCTTTGTTACTTAGGGGTGATGGTTTGTTCAAGCAAAAGGAGAAATTGAGATAACCTTCTTTAGTCCTGGAAATCTAATAAACACAGTAACTCGATTCAATTTTATAAGATTGCTTGTCGGTTAAGGCACTAATAAATTGTACATTTTCAATTGATTGGTGGTGAGGGAATTTTACTTTTTTTCTTTCTTGATTTTTTTTTATTTTAAATCTTAAAACTAATATTTAAGATAAATTTTGTATAGAAAAACTTAATTTTAATCGACAATTAAGTTATACCCTTTCTTCAAATAAAAAAAATACTAATAAATGATATAAATAGTTAAAACTGCAACTAAAAATAAAGTATAATTAAATATAAAATAAGTTATACTTCAAACTCTATCTTGATCTGTTTGGTATTGTAATATCGGTGGCGGTTCAAAATGTTTTTTTACTTGAAAATACATTAAAATAATTTTTAAAAAAAATTATTTTTAATACTAATACATTAAAACAATCTGAAAATATATTAAAAAATAATTTAAATTTTTTTTACACCCCATAAATTTCAAGTTACAATTAATTTCTCGTGCCATAATCCCCACTGTAGCCGTGACTCTTCACCAAAAACTAGGTTTCAAGTTCAAACCTCTTTGTCCTTAATCTAGACGACAGATTTGCGAGCAAAGGGCAGATAGAGTAAAATACAGCATGTGGTATAAGTAGATGTTGCTTTTGGATCGGTACAAGTTTGAAATGACCAAGACACCCATTGATTATACACCTTTCATCGGATTGAGCAGTAGGTGAAGGGCATATCAGTCACCATGGTACAAAGACAATTTAGCTCATCCACTCCAAATATTCCAAATCAAATCCACGTCAGCTGGAAAGAGATTTTAAAAAGACATTTTTTTACCCATGAGGGTTTAAAATTAAGGTAAGAATAAGACTGCATTAAATATTAAATAAAAATTAAATAAAAAACTTTAATCTAGATATAGATAATCCAAGACAGATTTAGTCTTAAATTTTTAATAGGAAAGATGATCTGGAAATATTTATATTTTTTAGAAAAAAATTAAATCAAAAGGATTATGTATACTAGAGAGAGAAATTTTAGTGTGTTTTAGGATTAATTACCAATACGAGAGGCAGATATAAAATGAAAAAAAATATAAAAAAATATTTTTAAATATTATAGTTATTCCTTGAACAGTCTTGAGCCGGAGAAAATGACTTCTACTTTTAACACAAAGATTATTATATTATCATTACCATACCATGTGCCAATAACTATCAGAAGTCAAAACCGAGCGTTCTCCTAATTTCCTCCCCCCTCTCTTTCTCCCTCTCTAAAATAAACACTCAAAGAATCCAATGCGTTTGTAAAGAATCTGCAGCGAGGTATGGCCCAACCTTTTCTTTCTTTCTTGGTGCAATTCTTTTTTGGGTTTTCGATTTCTTTTTGCTCAAGATTACGTTTTTAAACCATAATGGGTTTGTTATTTTTAACAAAAAAGAAAAAAAGATTGGCTAAATGCATGCTTTGTTAAATCTGGGACATGTTTTTGGGTTCTGGATATGGTTTTGAGCTCATAGGGTTTGTTTTTTCAAGTCTTGTGTCTGTTTTGTACGGTCTGCTTGATTTGTTTTCACATTTTGAGCACCTATTGGATACAGTATTTTTGTTTTTTTTTTTTTTAAGAAAAAAAACAAGAAGAAAACAGGAAGAGCAGTGTAAAAGTAGGGAAACTGTGGCTAATGTGATGAGCAAAAGAAGACTGGCTTTAAGAATGCGAAAGTTAGTTAATTGAATGATGCGGTTCTTGAAATCTATTGTGTTAAAGATTATTTGATTTGTAGAACGAGGAATTGCATAGTAGCATGGTGGAACTTAAGTTGAATATTTGGCGCCCAACTTAGTGAATTGTGCAATGGAAAGGTTGGTCTTTTGTCTTGTTTTTTCTTAGTGGCTTGGTGGGGATGTGAAGAACTAAATGTAAATACATGGTGATTCCATTTTGTGGGTTTATATGTGGAAAAGCTGATACTTTTGCAACAGATCTGAATTTGTGTTGACTGTGAGAATAAAATTTTGTTGTGAATTTAGATGAAAAGAACATCTCTAATGATGCCTGACAAACAATGATGTCTTTGGTTTAAGCAACGCTTTACATGTTATGTGCCCGCAAGGAATCTTATGTTAGAAAGAAGGATAGAGGATGGATATGGATACTGATAAGACCAAGGCATCTGCTTTTCTAGGGTGGGACTTCTGTTGTGTTAACATAAGTGGACTCTGGAACTTTTAGTGATTAATTTAAAGAAAAATTTAACAGATTATTGGTTTTGCAGAAAGAAGAGAAATATGATTAATGGAAAAATTGGCTTTAGTTTAATATTTAGTCCAGCGTGAAGAATGTGGTTACTTTTTTCCAGCATGCCACTTGGTATTCAAGTGACATTCTGACTCATATTTCCTTACTGTTTCCTTTCTTTTTTGATTTGCCAATCACACAGAAGGACTATTTTATGCTAAGCAGTTGTTCTGGAAGCCTTGCTTCATTCCAAGTAGCTATATCTTCTGATATATCCCTGAAGGAACTTGTTAAAAGGACTACTGGTCAACAGTTATTCTGTTAGTGCCGTAGGGAATGCTCATTCAGTTTAAAGCCAATGGAGGTAAATCCTGTACGCTCCCATTCCAATGAGAAGCAACCGTTAGAGCATTCTACATCTACCAATGGAGAACATGAGCACACAGAAAAAGAGAAGAGTGCTTCCGTGTTCATCAATCATGGTGAGTCTCTCGCCTTAGTAATAAATATCAGCAATTTCACTAGATTCATCTCCTGCCTAGCATATCTTCATCTAAACAACTCACTTGGTGATTTTGCTTGACACAAGTTTTTTATATAGTCTTACATCTGCAGGTTTTTAGGGTTCTTGTATATGTGAGTTTTTATACTTCTTTTTTTTTGGAGTTGAAAATCACTTTTGCATGGTAACATATTTTTTAATTAGAAGTGGTGTTGGAGATTTCTTTTGCTATGTAAAATATACACATGATGCCAATTGAGAATTTGTGCTTCTTAAGGAGAAAGACTAAAGAAGTTTATTTCTCCAACCTTGACTGTCACGGAGTAATCTGAGTAAATACTATTGACTATGTTCTGTGCAACATAATGCCTGGAAACTTTTGGTATTCCCTTCTAAATCAATGCGACGTATAGGTTTCTTTGTCAAGTCTGAAGGTCTCAAAAGGTAAGAACCTCTCTGGTTATGGTTTTGAGACTTCTGTGCATCTTTCTCTCCTAGTGTGAATCCAAATAACAAGCCTTCGTCTATTCATATTTGTCCTTTCCTGTTTCTCTCAATGCATAATATTCTTTTCTATGAGCATAACCTGTCCAAATTAACTGTCTAGCTGCAATTGCATGGCATGAGAGCAGAAGAAAGTGGACTGGAGATCAATCTCAACAGCCACAAAGAATGATTAAGGACCCAATTATAAGGTAACCATTTGTAAAGCTTCTTGAATGCTATGGGCTCTATTTATGTGGCCTAGAGATTTTAACATCTATAAGCCTTGAAGCTCTTTAGTCTGAATAATTTCATATATCGTGTTTTCGTAGGTGCATGAAGTAAAACTTTTCTCGTCATTTAATAGGGAATGAATAAGAATAACAATTGCACTTCCCTACCAGGGTTAATGGAGACTACTGAAAGGTTTGGAGAGTGCGATGAATTGTTGGACATGCATTTTGCTGGCTGCTGCACTCAGCCAAGAATAAATGCATGTACCAACTTAGTTAAGTAGGGAGTTGATGGACTATTTTGGTCCTTCCCAAACCTACATGAAAAAAAAAAAGAATTTTTAGCAAGTGGCTTCATAAGTAGGACTAACAGCATTACACTGGCCACACCGCCAAGAGAAAGTTCAGGCTTCCTAGTTAGTTTGTGTATTCTGATGGCTCATGTTATCATATGTGGTCACTGTTGCTATTTCCCCCCTTAACTACTGCGCTAATGTCTTCCCAATTTGTTTGTATATTCTGTTGGTTCATGACATTATGATATTGTTTATTATTTTTTTTTCTTGTACCTACTCAAATTAGTGATCATTACCACTTATGGTCCTACCTAAGTGTGAACCAATATGAGAGAATATAAGAAATACTATCTTTGAGCATTTTTCACATGAGATGGTGGATCAAACATTGCTTCCTTGGAGCCAGACATGCTGGTAGATGAAACATAACAGCAGAATTTTTTTTCTGGCAGCTGGTCAACAACCTATGAAGATTTGCTCTCAACTCACGAGCCCTTCCCTGAGCCAATCCCTTTACCAGTAAGCTCTCTTCTGACAAACATACTTACACTAGATGAGTTTTGTTGTTTGTTGGATTTGAATCTTCTTTTAGTCATAGTGCGCATGAGCATGTGCAGGAAAGATCATGGTTAAAGATTTTGGACTGGTGATTCTTTGAGATCATTCAGAACATTCCACTTAGTTTTACGCTTATTTTCTCAAGCAGTTGTTGATCACAATTCAATTGATTGTTGAATTTTGCAGGAGATGGTAGATTTTTTAGTTGATATATGGCATGATGAAGGCCTCTTTGATTAAATAATCGATGACAGTGTTTTAATTCTACTGTAACGGAGACTATAGAAGGTAAGAATACAAAGATTTTTGACAACCCGAAAAGGCAACCTGATTTCTTGAAACTGATTCATCCATGTAGAATCTGATATGGAAAGCCATGTACCTGAAATTGATTTCAGATTAGACTAGCAAGGATTTTTCATTTCCTGCTTATCCTCACCTGGATTACAGATCCCAGATGTAATTTTACTTTGGTTGGTAGCAAACAACCTGCCTTTTTAGAGCATATTAAAACAATAAAAAAATCCTAAAAAAATAATATTAATATGAAGCTTTTTAAAAAGAAAAAAAACAAATCTTTTGAAAGAGTGGTTCGACTACAATGCTAACATGATGCATATTCACTGTGAAAGCCATTCGTTCAGTTCTTGATAGCATTGGCATCGCATGGAGAATGATGCACAGCTTTGCAAGTTAGTCAATTCCTTAAAGTTTTTCATGATGCTATATAAAATTGCTAGTGATTCAGTCGTGTTAATATATAGCTGCAATTTTCTTTGCTGATATTAATATAAAACTAGTTCACGACAGTGTAATGGCATTGATATGGTCTACGAAGTGTTGCAATGTCGACAATGAACATCCATAAACATCTCTAATCTTGCTGTTTTTTTTTTAAAATCATATGGTAGAATCAAAATTTGTGGTTGATTCTAAAAAATATTTGTTTTTTTCAACTTCTCTGTTGCCTCGAGGAGATTAGCACCGTGGGATGGTAAACAGATTTGTTTCTTATTTTATTATCTCAAGTTCGAATCCATGAGAAAACCTTTTTATGAATATACTAATCTGAAGAATAAATGATTTGTCTGAAATGAATTAATAAAAGACTTTGATTTATGGATAACCAAAGTTAAATTCACCTCCCTTGTTAAGGGAAGGAAGAAGATCCATCTTAAAAAAAAAATCCAAGAGGGAACCTTGGAAAAGATAAACTCGCACGAATAAAATATCTCTGCCCCTTCCACTTCTATAGTCAAGCCCACTTTCTTCTGTTCCAAGTATAACTTGGATGGTCGCACCCAAAATGATCTTCACCATTCATAACCTTGACTTCAAGAATTCCAATAACTAACGATCATGATCTCTAAAAGTACTTGATCAGTATACACTAGGACCCGCATCTCTTGGTCAAAACTCAAAAAGACTAAAGTCTTGACCATCATTCGAGACCTAACAAATTCATCAAGCAAAATAATCAAGTTCTTTGCTAGTAATTAGATCTGCAAAACCCTCAAATTGAATCCATAAAATCAACAGATAATTTCAGAACACACACACACACACACAGAGAACAGTCCCTTGCGTATACAATCAACTTGCGTGCACATTTCTAACAGTGGACCCTTTCTCGCGTAATCAAAACCCCTTCTATCTTACCGCCCGCAATCCAAAGCAAAAGAGACACCGCATCATCGTCAACACCAACACGTCGTCTCCCTGACGTTTCCCTGGCTCCCTAACACAGGGTGAAAGTTTAATTTAGTTCTTGTATTTGTTCAGATATTCCACTTATATTCCCATAGTTAAATGTTCTCGTTGTGAATTCTAGATTCTCCAATTTGTCGGATTGTGCAAACATTATTGAATGCTAACAGCATCTAATAAGGTACTATTTTCTCAATTCTTCTCCACCTTCTAAGACGACCTCGTAATTTATGATTGTTTCTGAAAATTGTTGATACGGACATAATTTTGATACATGGTACAAATGTAATATTTTATGCAAGACTATCCCATAAAAAGAGGCTAGGCATGAATTTGGTCGTAAAAACGCTTTTTTTTTCCTTGTCTATCATTGCATCGAACACAAATACAGATAAATTTATCTTGCGTTTACTTGCTTTAAATTATACTATGTTAACACTACTAGTTTTTCATAACACAACCAGATGTGACAAAATAAATTAAAATAAATAGATAATACCTAAGAAAATTGAAAACTAAAAAATTATATATTTTAAAGAGTTTAATAACTAAAAAATAAAATATGTTTAGCTCACTTTTCATTCCATTCTTAAACATAGAAAAATTGTTTTAAGCTTATCGTGATGAAACAAAACATTAAAAGGCAATTTATCTATTTTTTAATTATTTTTTTAAAAAAATATTTTTCTTGAAACTCATTTTTCAAAAACAATTCACTTTTCACTAAATAAACTAGGCATCAAAGGAATTTTTAACCACGAGAATCAAATGGAATATTAAAAAGCCATATAAGAACTAAAATGTACTTTAACCTACACATAAGCTAACGACTAACATTTTTTAAAATAGTAAAAGAGTTGAAGAATGGAATAATAATTCTTTTTTAAAAATATATTAAAATAATAATATTATTTATTTTTTTAAAATTATTTTTAATATTAAAACTATCTAAAGACAAAAAAAAATAATTAAATAAACAAAAATTTTAATTTATAAAAAACGCCACGTGTTCCCAAAGGCCTCTAAAGACTAGTAGTTTCGCTTTCGCCACGTATCCCTCTCCAAAACAAACTAAAGTACACTCCCTCTATATAAAGATCTTACCTTCGTATCTGTCACTCCATTCCTGGAGAACCTGAAAAATGGAGAACCTGAATTTCCTTTCTGTCATTCTCCTGTCACTTATCGCGATATCTCACGCGAGAATACCAGACAATCCTTATCTCAATCTCGAGAGGTCGAATTTCCCGTCTGTACAGGCAGGGAAGATGATAAGAGAGCTGAATTTGTTTCCAAAATCAGAAGTCAACGTGATCGGCGGTGGTGATGATGGTGCTGGTGCTATTAGCGAGTCAGGGCACAATAAGAGGATTGTAGAGAGGAAATTTAGGTTTCCTAATGTAGTTGGTGACGAGGAAGAAAGCTTTACCGTTGATGATTTGGGGCATCATGCTGGCTATTACAAGATTGAGCATTCTCATGATGCTAGGTATTTGATTTTAAAAACCCTAGGTTTTTTTTTTCTTTGGTTTTGTGTTTGGGGAGATGGGTTATGTTGGTTTTTGTGTTTGCTTGTTTTGGTTAAAGTTTTGTCTTTTTGGGTAAAGCTTGAATTTTTGAGGTTGGTGTTTAAGTGGATTGGTGATTATTTGAGATTTTTTTATGTGTTATGTAATTGAATGTTTGATTTTGCTTGAAGTTTTGTGTTTTGGGTAAAGGTTGAGTTTTTGAGGTTGGAGATTAAGTGGATTAGTGATTATTTGAGATTTTTTTTAATGTGTCGTGTAATTGGATGTTTGATTTTGTTGAAAGTTGAGAGTGGAATATTTTATTTAGTTGGTTTCCGATGATTGATGATGATGATGTAGTAATGAATGTCTGATTAGGTTTTCATTTTGTGTGAAGTATAATATTTCGGAGGTTTTTCTTGTAAAAAGTTTATTTGTTGGTTTCTGATTACTGTTGACTTATTGGTGTAATTGTGGTTTGTAGGATGTTCTACTTTTTCTTTGAATCAAGGACCAGCAAGAAGGATCCTGTGGTCATTTGGTTGACAGGAGGACCAGGGTGTAGCAGTGAATTGGCTATGTTTTATGAAAATGGTCCTTACACTATTGCAAATAACCTGTCACTTGTGCGAAATGAGTATGGTTGGGACAAGGTAAGATGCTGTTAAATCTTCTTAAGCCAATGCCATAATTAATATTGGACTATAGTTTCTTAGTCTTTTCCTTCTTGTTCCTAACTTGTATTGAAGTTTTCCGTAGTTTAGCAAATATGATTTGTGAAAAATCATATCATGTTATGCCAAATGAAGCAAATATCCAATTTCTTACCCAATATTATTAAGAGTGTGTTTCATATTGTGTATCATTTAACAAACTTTGGTCAGCAATCGACCTAGGGTAACAATCCATTGATATGTCCTGTAGTTATCTTGTAGCCGTTCAACCTACAAACTTTGCAATTTGCATGATTTCATTGTCGCAACACTTAAACTAGCTGCTTGGTGAACAACTAGTTTTATTTGGCTTAAGTTTCTTGATTGCATCTTGTGAATATTTGCCACCAAAATAATTATAATTGCACTTTAAAATTTTGTTTTTCTTCACCTAGGCTCCCAGTTGCGCTTTCTGTGTCCTGGATCACTGTAACTTGGTTCTTAGTGCATTGGTTTGGCCGTGATGGTTTATTAGCATATACATGAGGCACAAATAAAAATAACGCTGCTTTCTGGGAAAAAAAAAATGGTTTGTCACTAGCACTATTAACTCCACTTCTGTTCTCTATTCCTTTTCATTAACGAGGTTGGAAAAACTGCAACTTGCCTGCTTGCTGACAAGAGAATTAACATGTTGCTATGATGATTTTGCAGGTATCAAATCTTCTATATGTTGACCAACCCACTGGTACTGGATACAGTTATAGTAGTGATAGGCGTGACATTCGTCACAATGAAGGCGGAGTTAGTAATGATCTATATGACTTCTTACAGGTTAGTTATCCTGTATTTCCCTGTGATAAGAAATGAGATAAAGCATGATATTCTGGTATCCCATGAACTTCTAATATATTAATAGCTTGAGGAAAGAACTGTAATTGCTAAAGTTTTACTATACTGAATGCTAGTCTTAGTTTGGGACATTAAACATACACTGTGAAACTTGAAAGGATTGGTGGGTGGTTGTTTTGAAATGATTGAGATTTGTTAACGCAACATATTGAAAGGAATAAGTGCATTCTTTGTATGGCACCAGGCCTTCTTCGAGGAGCATCCTGAATTGGCAGAGAATGACTTCTACATAACTGGAGAATCATACGCTGGACACTATATTCCTGCTTTTGCAGCTCGGGTCCACAAAGGAAACAAAGCTAAAGATGGAATTCATGTAAACCTCAAGGTATATAAATGATTTTGCCTAATACTGACTTTTGATGGATTTGTATAACTTTTATTAATTGCAATTCATAATTTTGAGCAGGGATTTGCCATTGGTAATGGGCTTACTGATCCTGCAATCCAATATAAAGCATACACAGATTATGCACTGGATATGGGAATAATTAAACAAGCTGAGCATGATCGCATCAACAAGATAGTTCCAGTCTGTGAAGTGGCAATAAAGCTTTGTGGTAATGTTGCATCTCAATTTGCTCCAATTCCTTTCAGAGATCAATTTCCTTCTTGATTGTTTCATTGTTTTTAGATCACATATTTTTGTATCAATCAAATTAGTTGTTTCAAACTTCGAAGTTTTATCAGTGCATGAGGTCCTATTTTGTTGATTTTAGCTCTGTGGTTCCTTGCTTGAACATGTGCTTTCTGTCTCAGGCACTGATGGTACAGTCTCTTGCTTGGCCTCCTATTTAGTTTGCAATACCATATTCAGCAGCATCTTATCAATTGCTGGTAATATAAATGTAAGACCTCATAAACCCTCCTGTTGGAGTGTTCATGTGCATCATTTGTTTTTCAAATTCCAATGGACCTCCCTCTCCTCGAAGGAACTCTTCTCTGTATTCATTAAAATATGTTCTCGGGGAAGTTAATCAGTCACTTTCATAGACATGAAAATAATGTGCGTACTGAATACATGTGTAACAAACAACCAAAAAATTACAAGCATTGATATATTCTCGCTGCAGTATTATGATGTTAGAAAGAAATGCGAGGGGAGCCTCTGCTATGACTTCTCAAATATGGAGAAATTTCTGGGCCAGAAATCTGTTAAGGAGGCACTTGGTGTTGGGGATATAGACTTTGTCTCCTGTAGCACTACAGTCTATATGGCGATGCTTACAGACTGGATGAGGAATCTCGAAGTGGGCATTCCTGCTCTCCTTGAGGATGGAGTCAAGTTGCTTGTGTATGCTGGAGAATATGATCTCATCTGCAACTGGCTCGGTAAGTAATACCAACTACCAGGGTATAGCGAGTTTCATTTATTTAACCTTTATCCAAGGCTAAGGTTAAATATTATATGAGCAGGTAATTCAAGATGGGTTCATGCCATGGAGTGGTATGGTCAGAAAGAGTTTGTGGCATCTCCTGAAGTTCCTTTTGAAGTTAGTGGTTCAGAAGCTGGAGTGCTGAAAAGTTATGGGCCTCTCTCATTCCTTAAGGTCACTCTCTTTCTCTCGAAACAATTAACTTCTGACTTTTTTGCCAAAAATGATAGCTTCTATTTTGTAATCAGTGCTAATCTAGTTGCACAATGCATCTGCCAACAGGTCCACAATGCAGGGCACATGGTTCCCATGGACCAGCCCGAGGCTTCATTAGAGATGCTGAAGAGGTGGACTCGAGGCAAATTGTCGGAAGTCACACAAGAGCCCCAACAATTGGTTGCTGAGATATGATTGCCTTTTATCTAGCTTTAGTAAGAGTGACCGTAATATGTGGTTTCCCTTTACGCTTGTAAATATTATTTTTCTCACCGATCAAACAGAATCCTAGACAATGTGGTATCTTGGCTTTTGATTCTCTGAAGGTTATAGACTCGTAGAATCAGAGAGTTTTATGGATGCATGTCTTCTTACCTGACTGTAATATCGTTTATGCATTGTGCTGAAATCTTACATTGCAAATATCTGTTTGTTTAATTTTAGCATCTAACAGCATGCTATCCGGATATATCAACATGAGACTGCAGCATTTGTCCACAACTACCTACAGAGGCGCACACTTTTGGCCACCTTGTACTTGACAGTTTTCCTTCAGCCCGATATTTAGAGGACAGATGCCAGTTTTTGCAGATTACCACCTTACCATATGGGTCCATGTGGTTGTTCACTGCAGTTACGAGATTATTGCCATGCAAAGCATGAAAAGCCTTTTTTTTTTAGGTAACATAATGATTATTTTAGGACAAAAATCGATCCTTGTACTGAATGTTGGGCCATCGTTTTCCTGTTATTTGAGGATAAGATTTAACTTAACTGAACCATGTAATTTCATAGTAACATTTTTTATTCACTCTAATCTAGTTTCAATACTGGTCAGATTAATTTTTTGGTCATTTAGTTAATTCAAGTTTATTTCAAAACGAAGTTGTTTTAGTGTTTTTTTTAATGAAATAATATTGTTTTAAACAATTTTTTTTAAAAAAATATATATCTGAGTTATATTAGTAACAGTGAATTTGTTTAATGTCTTGGAGTTAAAATAGTTAGGTTTTATCTGGAACTGAATCAAATAATAAATTAGTGGACATTGGATTGACTCATCAAATTGGGGCGAATTTAATAATAATGTTTAGGAAGCACATATATACATATCAATTAAATAAGAACTAGGTCTCCAATGGCGTCCACAAAAATCTTTTAGAACCCCGCATCATAAACCTATTTGCATAATTTGAAGTGGCAAGTTATTGTTGGACACGTTGGAAGATACTGGGAACAGTAACACTGGAAAAGATGCAAACCTTCGTTAGCTACTTTTATCAAGAACATAGAGCAACGGAGTATGTGAACAGTTAACTCCCGAAAGACCAGGAAAAGAAGTGCTTGCTCTCATGGCTTTTGCTGTTAAATTCTCAACCAACCATTGTTTAAACTCTCATGATCTTTTGCTTCCTTCGGTTTCATCAAACCCAACCTCAAAGATATCACCAGTTTCTTCTCTATCAACAAGAGATGCTGGCCATCACATGAAGCCTAAGCACCCATCAAGAGCATCTGCTGAAGGTTTCCTTGGCTCCCTTTCAAAGTTTACTAATTAGTATTGCTTCAGTTGAGTTTTTTACTTGTCACTTGCAGGAATTCCTAGTTAGTTAATAGATGAAAATTTTAAGTTTACTAATTATTCAACAAGCGTAAACCTGTCCTTTTGGATATATACAGGACTACAACCAGCTGTATTTGCAGCTCTTGTTCCAAACAGTGCTGATAAACCACTACAAGAATTAATAGAAAGAATTCTGGCTGGTAAGCTGATCTTGCTGATTTCAGTAAACTCCTAAGCAAACATCCTGCATCTTCTCAGTTCTCACCAACGAATATAATATAATTTCCTGTGCAGACGGCAGATCAACCTATCTCAACATAAGCGAAAGGAAAACAGATAATTGAAGGCTTGAGATTACTTTCTCAATGAGAGTGTAGTTTTTGGAGTTTCCAGGACAATCTAGTTCTCATTGATTGTGATTTATCAGAGAAGTAGTCACAGCTGCCTGCATCAGTTGGAAGAATTCTTTTTTTCTCAGAATATTTTTTACTGTATTGAAACCTGCTATCTACATCACTTCATATATTACAGAATGGATAATGTTTTTTTCAGGGTGAAAGAGAAATATCATTATCAACAAGAAAAGAAGCAGGAGCCGAACCCTGCTTCCAAAGCTTTATCATAGCAAATCCCGTTACTGCACAAACCATGGAAGCGACGCTGAGTACTAGCAGGATTGCACACAAAACTGAAATCTAAAAGTTTATACTGATATTTCTATTCAATGCATTACAGATACATATTTCACAGTACATTCTCATATATCATGTCTGTATCAATATTGCTGATAAATCAGACATACAGAATTCAACTATATGTGTGGTCATCGACAAGACTCCAACTGGAAGTAAATTTGCAATTCTCCCCTCCGATGGAAGAAATTCAACACAAGACTCTCCCTTTGAGCTTCGACAAGATATACACTCTTCACAATTCTGGCTGCAGCCAAGGTGGCTCCTCTCGGAATGCTAACGACTATTGATCTGAAAAATGATCGCCTCTGACCTGCCAAATAAGAGAGTTGGTCAAAAGCTTTGATTTAAAAAAAAAAGTATTCTAAACGAGTCTCAGCTACCATAAATCCCAAGGTCTTTGCAACCTAGGTTGTGCATGAGGCAGGGTAGGAAATTTTTTATGAAACCAAACAAAAAGCATGGAACAATTTTAATCTGTTCAGTTTAATCCAATCCTCACACACTGAAAAAGAAAAGATCGCATCCAAGAACCATAGATGAAAACATATCCGAGAATTATAAATGAAGAGGTCAGACATGAGATATTGGAGGAAATTAAACAGTAAGAAGAGAACAAAGCAATCTTGTTTAATTCCCTCCAATCCTCACATTCGGCCAAGACATGATATTCGTTTAGTTGCATGTTGGAGAAGAATCAAGTAAAAGAAACTAAACAAAATCGGCACCAAAACAAACAGTGACATCTCTTTAGTTCCCTCCAATTTTCACACACAACATACACTCTTGACTTTGAGGCTTCAACAGGTTTTGCCTTTACCACAGGCTTTGTCTCGAACCAACCACCGGATATTTATAGACTCTCTAAACTCCAAAGGAACAAGACAAACTAACTTCACAATTTTCACACGAGCATGATTCGCATGCTCAAAAGCAGTTACAAACACTGTGTGCATGTTTGTACGGTTCAGAGCATTTGAATTCTCCCTGTATATGTGTGGCCCAGATTACAAATCCTCTAGACAGGTTGCACAAACGGGTGCAATGCTGACGACAGCCAAGTTCTGCGGTAGATATTTCAAAAGTAAATTAGGTTTATTTGGGTTTATTTGAGAGAGGCCGAACTCAACAGAGCCTGGTAGGATAATAATCTCCCACTCACCAGGAACACGGCCCATATTAGAGCCCAGATAAATGACTACAAAGGCCAGCCCAAGATACCTTCCCAGCTCTTTAATGACTCAACAAACGATACATATTTACTTTACTTCCAAAGGAATATTTTCCTGAACCATGTAAGTAGCTGCAATTGCTATAAAATATTTTCAAGCTCTGTACAAGCAACAAAAGGTCGTGGGCACTGGTGAAAAAATCTAGGAAGTCTTTATACTGATCTTCGCACTCCATGTGTTACAAATACATATTTCTTGACAAAAATAAAAGAGTAAAAAAAAAAATTTACTTCTATCTCACAGTCAATTCTCATGTTTAACGTGACAAGTACATATTTCTTGGTTTCCTCTCTGGGCTTCAGCTCTTCTAACTTTGCAGCAAGAACGAACCACCCCCAACCTCTTGCCAGACAAGAAAGTTGGTAGAAAGCTCTAAGCAAAGAGCAGAAACCATCAATTCAGTCACAAAAACAGGGGGAAACTTTTTCTCCCCTCTTGCTAAATGTCTTGGAAACTAATATTATCAAAATGAACATCTATCCATGGAATATCAGATGAGCAAATGTCACAGCTGATTCACCAGCATTTCCCTCACAATCCAAGAACATCAATCTCAAAAATAGTTTCAGTAACACTAACCAGCATAAAGATGCTCCTCCATCAAAAAAACAGAACACAACTGTCATCCACAAGTCATAACAAAAAAACCTAAGACGCAACAAATGCCATATCAATCACAGATGATCAAATTGAATCCTCTGTTTTTCACTAATACTAGCCAGTGTTCTTTTTAAACTCTAAGAAGATAATCTCCAGTATCAGTAATAACATGCTATAACCTCCTTCCCTCCCTCACCAAAACACGGTAACTGAAACAAAAAAACAGGAAGATTACATATTAATCAAACATCAAATCAATTACACAATCCAACAAACACCCAATCTTCCATTAAAACAAATTAACACAACCGAAAAACCCAAACTCAAACAAAGCAAAACATGCCAATCATCATAGGAACTGTACAACCAACTTAAATGCAAACTCAAGCAAACCAAAACAAGCCCTAATGACCAGAAGGAAGAGCAACACATTCACTAAACATCACATCAAAAATATAGAGACAAATCTTAGAAACTCAAAACTTATTCCAAATTTTTTCACCAACATGATCAAAACTCATACTTTAATAACAAGAAAATCAACATTACCTCCAAAAAGAATCCCAGAAATCACTCCTCTTCATCACTCTCATCACTGAAGTAACTAGCTTTCTTAACCTTCACCTTCTTTTTCTCCACCTCTCCCCCCTTCAACAACCTCTCCTCCACCCCTCCATCCACCGCCGCAGCCCACTTCTCCTCCTCAAACTCACCCTCTTCTTCCTCCTCCTCCCAATCTCCCCCGCCCCTTCCGCCGCCGCCACCTCCTCCACCACCACCTCCCCTCCCTCTCTTCACCACAGGCCTCTCTCTAATCCCCAATCGATTCCTCGGACACTCATAACTCAAATGTCCATCTTCTCCACACTCATAACACTTACTCTTATCCTTATAAACCCTCTTCTTAATAAACTCCGCCGCTCTACCATTATCTGCCGCAATCGACGCCGACAGAGTTCTCCCATTGAGAATCTTCTTGTCCATCTGTTCAACGGCGGTGACCGCGTCGCTGCGAGATACGAATTGGATGAATGCGACACCGCGCGATTTCCGTGTTGTTCGGTCTTTTAAGACAGTTACACGTGCTACTTTGCCGAAGGTGGAGAAGAGTGTGTGGAGGTCTGAGTTTGTAAGGGAGAAGTCCAAATTGGATACGTACAGGGTTGATTTTGATGGTGCTAAACCGCCGGATCCGCCGTGGGGTTTGGTGGAGGAAGGTGGGTGTTGTGATGATGTGGTGGCAGAGGAGTAGCGGTGGTAAAATATGTCGTCTTCGTCACTGTCACTGTTGTGTTTTTGCTTCTTCCCCATTTTTTTGACTTCCTAGCTGTTGTTAGTTTTTTTTTTTTTGCTTTTGCCTGTTGGTCTCAAGAAATAAATACTTTGCCTGGAGTGGGCTTTTTCTTGGATTGTAAATATGAAATCTATCTACAAACCAAAACTCCAACCGAAGAAAAGTTGTCATTCGTCAATAAACATGGTAAAACACTTGCATTATACTTCCTTCTACAAATAAATAAATAAATAAACGACTTACTGCTTTGTCAAGAGAAATGGGCAACCCATAAAAAATTCCAATCTTAATCCTTTTGCTTTAACAACAGTTTGACACGTTGCTCATCCCAGCGAAGCCCTTTGTTTTTCTTTTGGCTCTTGATAAAGACTCAATCCCTAAAACAGATAGATATTAATAAAAGGAAAAGAAAAAAATCGGTCAGCTATCATGCAATTTTCTCTGACACAGTCAAAATCAAACACTGCTATTATTTCCTACAAGGTTGTCAAAAACGCTTTTTTGACACGACACGGAACATACAATATAAACTTGGATCGTAAACTCGAATCGTAAAATCGTAAAATCGCAAGTAAAATATTTTAACCAAAATCGTAAAATCACAAGTAAAATATTTTAACTAATTTGCAAGATCCAGTCAAGTAATATATAATAATATAAGACAATTAAAATAAAAGTGAAATTTAACTAAATTGCAAGATCCAGTCATGTGGGTTAAAATTGTTTTCGTTTCTTTCCAGGTCACCGGTCTTTATTCAGATTCTAAAGATGAACAAGTCCAAGTGGATTGGATAGCAAGTGGATTGGATAGAAAGATGCTCTTAATTAGTAACATTTTGTTTTACCTGTTGATATAATTATGTAAAGCCGCAAATCACAGACTGCTTAACATCATCGTTCTAATTGTTCAGTAATTTTCAATAGAAGTTTAGTCCTGAAAGCGTGTGACCGTTTTGCATGAAACACATAGCTAAACAACAAAGAAATATAAGCATGAAACAACTGATAAAATGGGACCCTCTGATTGTTTAGGAATATAATCAGTATCTTTGTTCTGTTTCCCAGTTTTTCAAATAGCATATTTGCTGGCTAGGGTCTGCATCATATAATTTCTTGTTCCTCACCTCGCCCAAATAAATTTTATGTGATGAAAGACTGTTGAGAAATGACTGCTAATTGGATCAAATTTCTGATTTTTCTATGCAGTGATGAACTAGGTCATTTTGTTGCTAATAAACATTGCCTAAGAAGCCTTAAGATGGAAGGGTGTTCTAATCTGGGGGGAAAATATGCTTATATGCTTATAGAGAAGACAACCCTAGCTAGTCAAAACACACACACACTGGTTTGATTCTAGGTCAGCAGCAGCAGGAGCTTAACTTGAACACGCAAACTAAAAGCTATTGCTTTTGCTATGCTATGCTATGTTATCCAGTTATCCTAGTGATCATCTTATCAGTGTCAGCTATAAAAAGGGATCCATGCATCCAGCTGCTAAAAGCTTATTTTGGAATCTTTCTACCTTTCTGCTAAATTACATAACCCTGATTAAGAAGGTATATACTAATTAATTAGATAGCCATGTCAGCTGGACTAGTTTCATATGAGATTGTATTTTGTAATTAAATCTTTCATGCAAGATTTCTAAAAACTGTTGTTGAATATATGTGATTGCAGGGATGATCAAGGCTTTTGTAGCATAGAGTGCAGAAATAGGCAGATGGTTTTGGATGAACTGAGAGAACTTGAAGCGTCTAGCAATGAAAGATTAAAATCTTATGCGCACTGCAGTACCACTGCTAAATTACATAACTTTTTCATATTCCTAATTTTCCTCCTTTGTACAAACTTTGTGCTAAACAGATAATTCAATGGAAAGGGATAATGTAATATAGCAGAACGCAAGTTACTAATGGGATTTTTAAATATTATTTGTCATATAAAACAACAGATAGAGACGATTAACAACAACAACACTGTATTTGCCAGAGATGCTGGCGTGATGTTTTACAAATGATAGGAGTCATATGACCATTAACAACAACAACACTGTATACAGCCAGAAAAAAGACATGCCCTCTTCTGCATAATAAAACATGACAGAAAAGATGAGAATCTAACAAGCAAACCTGGTTATATATTTGCGCTGCTGATGAGTGGAGAGTCGAGACTTGAGATTCTACGCTCCTGAATGTGCTGAATGCTGATATTAATTTGTTAGGGCTGACACTTGAGATTTTGAGAAATTGAGATTTGGGGAAACCAGGAAAGGGGAAAGGGGAAAGGGGAAAGGAGAAAAGGGTGGGTGGAGTGTCGGTGTCGGGCGAAATGAAATCAGGAGATGGAGTGGAGTCAGCAGGGAGCAGTCAGAGGACTTTTAATTTTTTTAAGCAAACTCGTGCAATCGGTCCGGTTTTACAGATTTTAACGAGTTGGACCAATTTTGTACAAGTTTAACCAAACTTGATTTGATTTTACTGATTTTCAGGTTTTTAACCTAATTTCACATATTTTATATGTTTTGACTCGTAAAATTATATGATTTTATGAGTTAAAACACGTTTTTAATAACCTTGGGTAGAACTAAGAATTTTAGGGGTATTGTTTTTTATACATAAAAAAATTATAAAAGTGAATTAATTACTTTCACATTTTCAAACCCTAAAAAATTTAATTTACTAACACCCATCTAAACCCCAACACAAAAAAAATTATAAGATACACGATGAATAAGAAATATCTTAAGTTATTGTTTGGTTATGTACTTACATATAATAATAGCTTTTCTTTAAGGTTGTCAAAAACGCTTTGTTGACACGACACAAAACATACAATATAAACTCAACTCATAAACTTGAATCGTAAAATTACAAGTAAAATTTTTTAACTAAAAATCATAAAATTACAAGTAAAATATTTTAACTAAAATCATAAAATCGCAAGTTCTATCTACCAATATTTCCTGATATATTGAATTGCTTCATATTAGAAATTACAATTCATGCATATGCAACAAAAGCAGCTTCAAACGCAGTTTTTCACTCCCAAGAATTTTGCTAACATAACCAATTTTAGAAGTATCACAACTTAAGACAACAACTTTGAAGTTTAAATGCAATAATAGCTATGTGTTCTATGCAAGATTTATAAAATTATGTGTCCCACTTCATCGTGCAAGTTTCATTACAATAATGATGGAAGGGTATATAATAAAATTAAATGTTAAGTAAAGTGCCAAAAAAACATGAAGCTTCACAATTTGAAATCTAGCTATTGCATATACCACAAATATGACACTTAACATGACAAGATTCACAATTTATATTAAGCATAATTTGAATCACAAAGCACTGTATTTTATTTTATATTAAGCATAGATGCATAGATTTAACAAAAAAAAAATGTTATCTTATCAACACAGAAAACTGGTATTTTATTCTATATTAAGCATATTGCTAAACTAATGGGGAAACGAAAGCACCAGCAGCGATGGTTACCCGAACACAACCGACCCTTAAGAATGAGTATGTGCCATAACTCTTCCCATCTGTACAAGTCTTCCCTCTTTTCCACACCTATTCTTAATTCAAGCTCCATTCTCGTTTTCAAATATTATTCCATTCACACCTTTTTTTGGTTTTAATTCACAGTTCAAGAACTATCAAGTGAAATATGGTTATATGTTTATATTCATTCAACATAAGCACTCTTAAAAATAGAGATTGTTAATTCAAAACAATGATAATTTAGTTATAACTTCTCTTTCATTTCCAGCTCTTATGTTTTTTAACTTGATCGATGCATAGTAAAAAAAATTAATTAAGAAAAAAGAACTGAAATAAAATAATAAAATTATAACTTAATATAATTTTTCTAAATACTAATCGAAAAATAGAAGCAGGAAAAAAATATAAAAGCAGAAAAACAGAAACAAAACAAGAAAAAATGATGTAAAGTATAAAGGCTCCACTCCAGTTTCGATAAGAAAAAATTAAAGATAACGCATAGTAATCGACAGAAATTAAACACAAAAAAAACTAAAATAAACATGATATTTTAAAAATATACCTGATAAAATCGATTGGGTAAGAAATCATGAAAATTAAAGTCGATGAAATGAAGAGAAAGGACTGAGCCACTGAGGAGATGAATTTGGAGAGAGCGGAATCGATAGTACTATAGGAGGTCTTTCGATCGGGAGAAAGAGCGTTTCAAAAGGATAGAAGAATGGAAGAAAGAGACTGTTGTGCTGAGTCAGAGGACTGAGGGCATTTTAAAATTTTGCATTTGTTTAAAATTTTGGTTAACTCATGAAAACGTTACGTTTTTAATGTTTTTTCAAGTTGACCTGTTTTTAAACAAGTTTGACCGAGTTTAATTAATTTTATTAGTTTTTGAGTTTTAACTTTAATTTTATATATTTTATGTATTTTGAGTTATAAAATTAAATAATTTTACAGGTTAAAATGTATTTTTAACAACCATGCTTTTCTCCTTTGCGTGGTACTATATAAAAAATTAAAGCGCTAACTAACATATAGCTGGAGAGATACTCGCAGGGGGGGAAAATATCATCCAGTAATTTGTTTTCCTTTTGTAATGGTCAAGAAAATTTTGGGGTAAGCTTGCATTTCTAGTTTTTTTTTTTTTTGGGATTTCTCATTTTATACATTTCAACCACGCTTGAATTTTTGCATTTAGAGGACGTTTTCTCGTATTTTTTTTGGATTCAAATCAAATTAATAACTCAAGAAACCAAATGCAATTAACTCTAAAACTTTTTTTAAGTACGATATAATAGCATTCAAATCTTGCAATTGCTAGCTCAATTTATTTGTTTGAAATGTTATGACCAAAATATGACTCAAATTTCAGACTAGCTATTGAATTTGTTTCCAAAAAAAAAAAATCAAATCAATTGTAAAATTAAATAAAAAATTAAAATATCTTATTTATTTTTGTAATATATATTTATTCATTATGAGTTTAATATCATTTTAATATTTATCTAGATAATAAACTAGTGGTATTCAATTATATTATTATCATCTCAATGAATTATAAAAGAGTTTATAATGATAAAAAAAATTTAATTAATAATCTCGTATTTTTTCGAGTAATATAGATTATCAATCTTCATATATTAAAAAGTTAATTTAAAAAATATTATTATGAAAGTATGATAATTATTATTTTAAAGTATTTTTAAAAAATATACTTATTTTGAAATAACATTAAATTAACTCCTTTTTCTTTATGCCGTCAGCGGTGGTAATAAACAGAAAGATTGATTATCTGTTTCCACTTTTACCTACGCCATTCAAGAAATAAAACCCCAAAAGGTTCAAATCTTCTACATATTTTAAGCAAAGATGCCATCTGGCCTAAATCATCTCTGAATCTACAAGAAAAGTTGGAAAGATTGAGCTTCACCTAGCAAGTACCTGAAATTGTAATTGTTTTTCGCTTTCTAGGTCTTCCTGTAAGTGATTTTCCTTCTTCCTTTTTTTTGCGATGTGTTATACTTCGATGTTATGAGAACTGAGTTTTGCTTCTTTTGTGGTGATTTTCTTAAGTGGGCTAGGATTTAAATGCCTGATATTTGGTTTAATTTCGATTTTCTTATTGTTTGTGCACTGTTTCCTAGAAAATGTTGTCTGGAAACTGTTCAGTGAGATAATCATGGGATTTTATTTTCTCAACTGAAAATGAACTGTAATATGCAATTGAATGCAGGGAAAACATCAACTCTGCTGAAATAAGTAAATTATTTGATAAAGTAGTTGTTAGATGGGATGGAAAAAAATTAAGTGAAGGGAGGGGGAAAGCAATTGGGAAATTGATCTTCGATGGTCAAAGAATATGTTAGAGAACGATTTGCTATTATTGTATAATTTGTATTAGCAGATCCCACTCGAATTCTTTGTTTCTCCACATTGAATAGCACTTGGATTTGTAATTTTTGACAAAACCAGTGATGAGCTGCCATTGGCCTTTGACAAGATGCATGGATTCTCCACGGTCGATGGCTTTGTGGAGATAACTGAAAGCTTGGCTGAGATGATTAAGTACGTGGCAAATGAACCCTCAGTAGGGCTCTTCTATGTTCAGCAGCATGCTCAAAATGCAATTCCGAATGTCATTAGGCTCAAGAATAATGTTGTGGAGAAGTCACGTGCAACAAATCTGCACACTGAAGACTTGGAGGATTGTATCACCATGGTGAAGTCAATGAAAGAATGTGGTTTCCCTGTTGCTGATGAGATGATTAGAGACATCAGGAAATCTTTAGCAACAATGTCAGCTAAACAACCAAGAAGAGGATTAATTAATAGCCCAGTTTCAGGTTTTCAGATGGGAAGAACCAGCTCACGGGGACCAGGCACTTGGGGTCGTAATGGAGATGATGCCGAGAAGGATGGCAAAAGGACGAGCAATTACTTTTCAACTGTATTTAAGACTGCCAAAGAAAAGGCAAGCAATTTCAAGTGGCCACCACTTGATTCCAAAGAATCAACCACAAACCAGGCAGAAAAACTACTGTCTTGTCCTACTTCACAATCGGTCACCAGCACTGGCTCGTCTCTGCCTGATGTGGAAGCTGATGAATTGCCCTTGTCAAGTCCTACTGCTGGTGGACAACAATTAGATGAAGAAGAGGATCAATCTGGTGTGAACTTGCCACGTCATAATATATTGTTGTTAACGGAGAACTTCGATGACTTCAAGGCTGATAAGGAAGCCAAGCTAGAGGAGTGGTTGGGAGGGACTGCTGACAACCTAGATAAACTGCAGGAGGGCAAATGACGCGGGCGGATTTTCCTTTTTTTTTTTTTCCCTTCGTCTTCTTCTAACATGATGTTCGGTGCCATTGCTTCCCAAAAAATCTGTTGCTTTTGCTCTACTGATCTCTGAAATGATCTTATGCAGTAGGTTGATCTTGGTAAAAATTTTCTGATATTTTGTTGGTTTCGCATAGCTTTTGCGTTTCTGGTTCCAGCAACCCATGGCACAAACTAACATTTCCAAAATTGTAAATATTTTGGACATTAGCCCGTAGATACTCTCCAGCTCTCATTTATTCCAAATAGGATCTTGGTCATTGATCGAGCCTAGCAGTCATGACAGCACCCTTGAGATGTTGATGTTCAGCATTGATGTCCAGATTTGGCGCTTCAGTTGTGTGGCTTTACAAGTGTCAGGCCTGAGTCATAAGTTTGCAAATTTCAAGTTTTTAGAACAAATATTTCATGCAAAACTGGAGCTGCTTGTCATTTGGCAAAAGGAGGGGGGTGGGGGAATCTTGAGAGGTTCTTCCCATTTGTTCTATACACTTGAATCAACACTTTTCTCCCATTTTACCTGATCTTGAAAGCAAGACCATGAGAATAACCAGCCAGCTCTACTCGATATAAATAGATTGCTAAACCATCTCTAAATATGCTATTATAAACAAATTAACAGTGGAGGTTGATCATGTCAATGGCTATATTCTTTTTTACTCAACTTAGATTAGATTTCATATCATAGATTTCCCAAGTCGATCCACTAAGCAAAACAATGCTTATATTGTGCTATCTGAAATCATTATCATCCAAAGATTGAAATGGGATACTAAAATCAAAATTATTAAAAATATTATGGTTATCATCCTCTCGAGTTAGGATTAATCAATACATCATTCATCTGATTCAATGCCTAAACAGTTCATTTATTTAATTAAAAAAATTTAAGATAAATAATTGCATGCGTTTTGTTTCCTTCCACTGTTTTTTTTAGAACATGCTATAAGGAAGCTCAATAAATAAATAAAAAAACAATAGTCTTTTCATCGCCATTCATGTTTTTTTTTTCAACTGGAATACATTCAACAGATGTTATGTTGTTATCCATTTTTGGATTTCCCAAAAAAAAATGAGAATATACAAAAAAAATATATAAAAAATATTCGGAAGAAATTCAAAAAATAATAGGAGTAAGAAAAGGATACTGGAATGCCAAAAAAAAAGTCAAAAATTGGTTGAAGAGGTTCAAAAATGCAAAAGGTTGAAATTATGCATTATATTTTTGACTAGTAAGAGCCCTGTTGACAAAAAAAATTTCATTTGAGGAGGAAAGGTCCAAAATCAGATGTTTATGGTCTCAAATAAATTTTATCTAAGGTTTAATTGAATTTATGAAGGATTTAATTGCAAAAAAAATTGATTTTTTTTCAATTTAGGCTTTTATTGGAAGAAATTAAAGTTCTGGGGTTCAATTATAATTTTAAAAAGTTGATTTGGTTAAATCAGGGGCTTAATTGCATAATTATTGAAGTTTGATGGCTAATTAGGGACTTAATTGAAACAATCCGAAACCAAGGACCAAACAAGAAAAGACGGTAAAATAAAGGGATCCGATTACAATTCATCCGGGGGGCTTGATTACAAATTGTCAAAACAGCCAAGGACCGAATCGAAAACATTCATTTTGAAATTTGGAAACGGCGTCGTTTCCTTAAAGAGCACTATTCATTGTCTCCTTCAAAGAAAGTCGTTTCAGCAGTAAAACAGAGATACGTTTTGCAGCAAATTGCTCCAATTATGGGGCACGTTTTATGGCTGCTATCCCGGCGACCATTACCACCGCAGGGCTTTCCTTGGCCTATAAAGCCAGAGAAAGACAGTGAAAAAGAGGGGAGGAACGAGACAACGAGGGGAGAAAACGGAAAAGGCAACGAGACAGAAGAAAAAAAAACAGAGAGAAGAGAGTGCAAAGAAGAGAAAAGAAAGATAGGAGAGCAGAACAGAGGGGAGACAAGACAGAGAAGGGGAAAGAAAACAGGGGAGAGTGGAATAGAAGGAGCCAGAAAAAGGTGACGGGTATGAGAAAGAAGAGAGAAGGAGAGAATCAGACGCAGAGAGAGGAGAAGAGACGGACACGAGGAGAAGACAGAACGGAAAGGAAGCCAGATGCAGGGAGTGGCATCATAGCTTCTTCCCAGAATCCCAGCGACAAGCTCAGGAGGGATTATTTCAAAAGAATCCCAGTGACCTGGTTAGGCCTGCTGGGTCCAGCCCAGCCACATGGGCTGAGCTGGACCCAGCCCAAAAAACTTCCAAAAATCTTTTCAAAAAAATATGATTTTTTCGTATATTTTTTACTGCATTTTAATCGATATTAGTTTGTATTTTTATACTGTAAAGATACAAATCCGGTATTAAAATACCTGGTTTTCATTAAAAAAATAAAAAATGTTTTGTTTTCATGCATACGGCCAAGTCTCTTAAAAATTAAAAAAAATCATATTGTATTTTCATACAACAAAGAAAATTTCAAAAAATATGTATTAGCATGCATTTGGCTTTAATAACTAGTTTATTAAAGTCACGAGAACTAGGCCAATATTTCAAAAAAATTTTAAAAATTATTTTGTTTTCTTTTAATATATAAGGTTGCGACCTTATACGTAAGACGTATTTCGGATATTAAATTATTTTGTTGACGTCAGAACAGTTAGGTTTTACCCGATAAAATAAGAATCTCCTTACCGATAAGGACTTTTCTTAAACAATAGATGGACCAACAATTAGAAAACATGACAAGACATTAGGTTTTATCAGACAATAAAACAATGCAGCCTACCTTAGGTAGGGCGTATTTGGGGTGCTAATATCTTCCCTTTACGCAACCAGTTCTCGTACCCGATCTCTGAAACCAGTTAGGGTTTCTAGTGACTAAAATACTAGGTGGCAACTCCCATTCTAATTTTTCACTAATAAAAGACAAGAATTCCTTGTCTCCCCACATTTGCCGCATTAGATAAAATTTTGAGGGTGGATGTTTTCACAGCGACGCCACACACGTACGACAACAACCAACATTTTTCTTCACTTTATCTCCTCTATTCCTTCCAAAATTTGATCAGACCTCCTAGTAGTCAATCATCAATCGTGGAGAATTAACCTCCCCTGATCATTTTAAACACTTAAAATTAAACAATCACTAGTATATAAATATATGATTTTATTAAATATATGAACGAATACAATCTCTATTTAAAATATTTCTTCAAAAAAATAAGACAATCATCTGATTCTTTCCTTGGATTTGAAGTATGGTACAATCTCTATCTAAAATATTATTTCAAAAGAATAAGATTTGTGTTTTGCAAGAATACGAATTTGAGCATGTATTGCGAAGCGAGATTTAGTGATTTGATACTTTGAAAAGTAGATTTGATTTGTCTTTAAAGTGTTGTTGAGGAACTCTTATGAGGGCTTCATCCAACATAGCTTCATTCTTTGTAGACTCCAAACATAGATGAAGAAAGCTTGTGTTTTTACACGATGATATCCACTAAATTCATTTCAACTTCATAATATTATATTAAGTGCACCGAGTCTAGACATTTGAAACTTTTTTCATAAACTATATATTATTTTTCCAGTATTTAATTTGTGTCAAAGCATGTGAACTCATATTATGTTTATATTATAACTATATACTTGTCAACGCTTTGCCATAAGTCAAATTTAAAAAAAAAAAACAAAAAACTATATGCACGAGTTTTTTCATTGTGTTTTTGTAGTTAAAAAAATTTAGTAAAACTAAAAACATTTATGTGTATATGTAATCAAATAAATTAAGAACTATATGTGTTAATAAATAAATAAAAAATCACAAATGATAACTAAAAATAAAACTGAACAAAATTAAAAGACATGTATAGATCAAGATATTTAATCTTGCAAGAAGGGGCTTTCACCTTATTGTATTTACTAAATTTTTTTATTAAAATAATTTTTGTATTCAATCAAGCGATAATAGAAATAGAGATACAAATTAAAATGATTGAATAAAATAAAAGAAAAAATATTATTCAAAACTGCATATATTAGAAATATTATCTGAAAAGAAATTTTTTTATTTCCAAAAATAAAGTTCATTTATACAAAAGATAAAAAAAAAAATTTTATATGAATAAGAAAAACTCTTTAAAATTTAAATGCATAACAAAAAAAAATCATTTAAAGAAGGCTTTTTAAATAAAATGAAAGAGAGAATGAGTATTAATCTACATATAAATAAAAAAACTGAGAGAAAAAAACAATATATAAAATAGCGTTAATTTTAAAAAAATTAGAAATACTAATTTAGACAAAAATATTTAATCTCACAAGAACAACACATTTACTCTGTTGTGTTTACTAAATTGTTTTATTAAAATAATTTTTTATTCAATCAAACAATTATAGAAATATAGACACAAATTAAATTAATTAAATAAAATAAAATGAGAAAAAAACATTATTCAAGGTTGCACATATTAGAAATATTATCTGAAATAATATTTTTTTTTTATTTTCAAAAGTAAAGTTCATATATACAAAACAATAAAAAAATATAGATGAATCAGAAAAATTCTTTAAAATTTAAATGCATGACCAAAAAAATATGCTTCATCTAAAAAAGGCTCTCTAAAAAAATTAAAGAGAAAATGAGTATTAGTTAGGGCCCGGGCAAATGGAAAAAAACAATTTTGAGAAAAAAACAATATAAAAATAACTTTAATTTAAAAAAATAAAAAAAAGCAAAGGTTACACAATATTGGGCCTAGAAAGCCAAGTTGACCTGCCTGACCCATTTCGTTAGGGCTCGAGCAAATGGGCTCCTTTTTGTATTTGGGGCGGACAACATGTAGTCCACCCCAATTTGTTTTGAAAAAGAAAACCCAACGACGCGTCGTTTTTTACCAAGATTTTGGCTAATGTGGTGGCTGAAAAATCGAGGCTTAAATTTTTTGATCTAAAAATCTGTTTTTCAACTTATTTTTTTAATCAAAAAGACATTAGAAACCTTGGTGAACCTATCTATGATCTCAAAAAAACCACCACAAAAACCGAAACCAACCTCAAATAAAAAATCTACCTGAGCTCAAATTTGTTTTTTCATGAACTTTCAAGGTAAACAAAAACATCTAATACGAACTCTCATTATCAAATCAAACAATTTGATACAAATATTAACCGTTTTGGTGGCTTACAACGACGTTTCTCTTTGCATAGCTGGAATCTAGCGATTTCTCTCTTTCCTCCCTCAACCAATAATAAAAAAATAACAAAAATAAATTTTTATATCATAATCGAATTAGAAAACAATTAAGGTACTGGAATTTCAAATTTTGCGTAATTTTTAAAGTTAGAGAACCAAAATGTATCTTTCATGAAATTTTAAAATGCCACTCATGTTTGTTTTCTTTTTCATTGTAGTCTCTTTTTTTATTTTATAATTGACAAAAAAATTAGAAATAAGTGGCCTTTAATTAAAATCAAATAGCATAAAATAAAACTTTGAAAACCAAAATAAAATTGCAAAAAATACACAATCTCGTCCAAAATATTTTTGTGTGTGGGTGAATAGTTATGCCTTCTACAGTAAAATGACAACTTGATTTAGATTTTTAGTTAATTAATTAATTTGATAGGCTTAGTTTTTTTCAATTTTTTTATTAATATAAATATTCAAGTTAATTTACATATATTTTAATTAATTTTATATACTTTAAAATTAACAATTATATAATTCCTGCAGGTGGGAGTCGAAATCATTGATTGAGGAGGAAATACAAAGCTGAAAAAGTTTTTTTTACATGAACATGGCCTTCGCCGAATAATGTTGTCAGAAAGAATCGAATCTTTGTTATTCTCCTTGTACTGATCCAATCTTTTTAATGATTCGATATTTCATTCACCAAGTGTTGCTTAACAGCTAGTTAATCACCAATAGACAACAGCAAGATACGATGGCCATGCAAAGTCTCTATATAAAGGCAAGATATGGACTTCCATTTCTCCCAACTTCGCCATGGCTGCACCAGAGATTTCTTATTACCTTCCCTTCTTTCTTGGGTTAATCACAGCCGTTCGCTCCTTCGTCAAAACATTCTTTAAATACCGTAGCCAGATCGAAGCCCCGCCGAGTCCACCATCTCTACCTCTTATTGGCCACCTACACCTACTTGGCCCAGTCCTACCAAAACCTAGCCAACCGTTATGGTCCACTCATGCAGATACGTTTAGGGACATACGTGTGTTATTGCTTCTAATGCTGCTGTGGCAAAAGAAATATTCAAGACCCATGGGAGCTAAATTTCATCTCTCTAACTCAATTTGGCTGCTCTGAATATTTTATTTATAGAGGATCGAGGTTTGTGACTGCCCAATATGGTGATTATTGGAGGTTCATGAAAAAACTGTGCATGGCTAGAGTCCTTTCGATCTGTCCCACAACTTGATAAGTTCAGTACTGATATACGAGAGGAGGAGAGGGTGAAGTTATTCGAATCGGTGACGACAATTGTGCTAGAGAAGGGAGGTTGTGTGACTTGAATAGAGCGTTCACACTTCACAGCTTTCACAGACAATATTATCTGTAGGATGGCAATGAGCACAGGTGTTCTGGTAGTGATAATGATGCCGAAAAGATTAAGAAGATGTGTGAGACTAGTACGAGGCTGGCTGGGAAGCTTGTTATAGGGGATATCTTGGGTCCTTTCAAAAAAATTTATTCCTCTAGCAGTGGGAGGAAGCTAGTTGGGGTACTAAAATATTATGATTGTTTGGTGGAAAGGATAATCAAGGAGCATGAAGAGAAGGCAAAGGAAGGTTTTGAAAGGGGGGATAGGAAGGATTTGACGGGCATATTGTTGGAGATATTTAAAGATCCAGCTGCTGAAGTTAGGTTATCAAAAAATGACATCAAGTCTTTCTTGCTTGTAAGTTCTATTTAGCCTTCTAGATATTAATATCTTGCATCATACGAGAAAAATCACGAATAACTATGTTAAGAGGATAACTGAGATTGACACTCCAACTCGAATTCTCACCTCTTGTTTTCAAGAATACCAATGAATTTCTCGTTAATTATTTGCATTGCTAATATCTGCTATTTATGTATCTCAGGACATGTTCTTTGCTGTTACTGACACAACATCAGTGGCCTTGGAATGGGCAATGGCAGAGCTAATCAACAACCCAGAGATCTTCAAGAAGCTTAGAGATGAGATCAGTGCAGTTGTTGGGCCCAACAGGCTAGTCAAAGAATCTGACGTCCCAAATCTCCCTTACCTTAGGGCAATCATCAAGGAAACCTCAAGACTTCACCCTCCAGCACCGCACCCTTGATCATGAGAGAATGTACAGAAGATTGCAGGGTCAACAGTTGTGTTATAAAGGCCAAGACAAGAGTTGTTACTAATGTCTACGCTATCATGAAGGATCCGAATTCATGGGCTAATCCGAATGAATTCATGCCTGAAGGATTCATGGGGAGTTAAGGGGAAAAAATTGGCGAGCACCAGATGGAATTTAAGGCTCAAAATTTTCGTTACCTTCCATTTGGAAATGGAAGAAGGGGATGTCCTGGTGCATCATTTGCAATGCTGGTGACACATGCAACATTAGGGGCTTTGGTTCAGTGCTGTGGTTGGAAAATCAAGGATTGGGAGAAGATTGATTCAAGCCCAGGACCAGGTTTTTCAGCAGAAATGGCTCGCTCACTTGTGTGTAACCCTATTAAACACATGAAATGATTTTAAAAGATACCATTTAATTTCTTACAAGTTAAAGATCAAATTGTTCTTTAGGTCTATTACAAGTCTGTCAGGAGCTCATGGAATTTGGTATGAACTTGCATGCTATCCTTTGAAATTGAATGCATCGAGCCTTTTGCTCCAAGTTCCAATATCATTACATACACTGAATACTTTGATATAGTATACCAAGTCCCAGTGGAACCAAGATGAAACAAGAATCACTAAAACCTCTAGGAACAAGTCGTTCATTGTCTTGAGCATTTACAAGCACAATTGCAATCAGTACTTTTTTTCTTTCTTTTTTCCTTTATTTTTGTTTGCCACCAAGTTGTCCAGCCTCTGTCACAAACAGCAGACTTAAATCATTGTTTTCTTTATTTTTACAAATCATTACATGCCGGTCTTCCACGATCAGCAAGATGCAGTCTCATTTTGGGTTTTGACCTTTGTTAGGTTTGACATCTATGATCATTCATACCTTGTGCTTCCATAATATAGGAGATCGAAACCAGATTCCACCCTGACCAGCGCTAACATCATCACATCTTCTTTCCATCATGGCACCATACAGTTGTGCTGTTTCATAAATCCTCCTCTGTGAGGACCCTTTCTCCACACCACAGTCAACTTGGGGACAAGCTTTGTGGTTGATGGTTCAGGGGCATTACCTCTCCATTATGCTGCCCGAGGAAGGACTGAGGTGATGAAGAATAAGGAGTCAATTATGACATGCAGTTTCATTAGATACAGCAATTTTCAATTCTCATTGTAGACACCATGCATCATTCCTGGAGCTTTTGTGCATGGAACATGTATCTTCAACAGTCAGTAATAGCACGGACAGAGTTCTCCAACCGGCCCTTCTTACTAGTTCAGAAGGAGGAAAAAATTCTGCCACACCAGAGAGAAGCATTCACAATGGAGTGTGAGTTCTCCACTAGACAGGGATAGAAATATCAAATCACCAGATAAAATATTCATACACATTTCATTTGTATCATAAAAAAAGAGAGCAAGTAGCATCGATCAAATAAAATTCAGAAACTTGTCACTAAAATGCATTCAAAATGCTAACCATCAAGAAAATGTGTGCTCATTTGCCATGCACCAAGTGGTGCGATGAAAAACAATATCAGAAACCATATAGTCAATTTGCACACGAAATTATCAACATAACCTTGGCATCAAAGATAGTTTACCATTCTCACCATTCATCAGGAGGGTGCTGTCTGTTCATTCTTCAACATGTCCACTTGAATTTGTCCTAACAAAATTGAACCATTTATTTCAGATTTTTATGACAAGAATAGTTAAGGAAAGCAGCACTAATGAATGATTATGCACAACAGAAAAAAAAAAAAAAGCATCGTTTTATATCCCTATCAATGGAGTTTAAAAAGGTGGATCATTATATATACTTCTATGGTTCTTGAGAACGCACATCATTTCTCTCTATGGAAGCACAAGAAATAAAGTCACCGTGATGTAACTATGAAATGATAGAAGGGCATTTATTAACTTACTAAATTTACATAACAAGAGAAGGAGAGGTTCAGTATCCATGTTGAGAGTAAAAAGAACAGGAACGATTCACTTCCACCTTACATCCAAATGCAGCAAAAATAATAGATTTATTATGAGACTAAAGGCCTTCAATATTTACCTGTACTATTCCTTTCAGGAGGTGCCTGATTTGTTGTCCGAATTTCTTCTAACACCTTAACATTTACCATGTTCAAATTCGGAGGAGGCACATACTTATTGCTGCTGCGCACTATTTTAGCTCTCCTGGGAGATTATAGCAAGAGTTAGCAGTGAAAATTTCCAGTCAAATGGTAGAAGAAAAAATTTAGAAGATCAGGAGAAACAATAATAGCAAAATCATCTTTCATCAACACCAACCTGACCAGTTTTCGCTTCAAAGTGACCTTTTGTAGTTTGGACATCCCTTTCCAAAAAAAGAAGTAAAATGTTATTTCAACTTCCTCGTAACAGACTAACCCAATACTTTGGAGAAAAAAAGAAGGATATAAATAAGGCTCCAATCACTCTCACCTGATTTTAGACCCAAAGAAGTAGCAGGGGTTTTGTGCCCACCTCTCTCAGCTTTAATAGATGCAATGAGTGAATCAGCTGTAGGCCCCAAACCCTTTCTCCCAATCAATTTCACTCCTAGCTTCTCACAGAGATAATTCATCCTCGTTTCATCACCCCCTCTCACCTCTCTCAACTCAAGCGCCTGTTGTTTGGACAATAAAGTGTACACATGAAGTGGTTGTTGCTGATTGAAATGCGACTGAAGCTGCTGAAAAAGTAACTTATTGGAATGCCGTTGATCTGGCTTAGAACCTTCCTGGCTCTTCTTTCGAGGTTCACTAAAGGTCACCCTTAAAATTGCTGTTGACTTCGGGTCAGGATTCTTTCTGCCAAAAATAACAGAAAAACTCCCAAACTCTATATCTGGCTCCCTAAATAAATCTGCAAGAAGGGAAGCACAAGTGTGAGCATTCTTTGATGGGGTCCGATTAACCTTCATCCTTGAGGGTCGAGTGCCAGCATAGTGAATCATGTTTGCAGCTTCTCTTAACCCACTGAGAAAAGCTCCATGCATAGTTGCAGGATATCGCCTATTTGTGGCCTCCCCTGCAAAGAAAAGTCTTCCATCTCCCACACTTTCTGCTAATATATCATAGTCATCTCCTGATGCACCTACCGCAACATTAGAGTAAGAACCAAGGGTAAATGGATCACTGCCCCATCTTGTGCAGACAGTTTGGATAGGCTCTGGGACAGTGATTCCTTGAGGTTCATAAATACCTGCTTGCATTCAAACCGAGTCACATATAAATACTGATTAATCATCTACTCAATATTTAGACTCGCATCTCATCTTAAAACAAGCACAAGTACAGTGTGAAATTCAAATGAACAAGGAAGCAAAGCCAATTTAAATGACCATGCATGGTGATAACTACTCCAAAAGTTTGCAACTAAAACACAAATCTGGTATTCTAGTAATTGCATAAATTTATGAGAAAGAAGATGAGATAGCAACATAAACAATATTTTCAATAAAAGGTTGAATTGATTACCCTTGAGGATTTGAATAACCTTCGTCACTGCATCCGTAGGTGGCATACTCTCAAATTTATGAGCAGCTTCCCCTGCTACCAAAGCAATCAAGATTGGACCACCAGCAACAGTTGCATAGCTATAAAACAAGAAGAACTCCCCTCGAGAACTCGTATCGTCAGTCAAATGTCCAAACGTGTCCAGGTCAGTTTCCCAAAACATGCAAGGAAAAAGCATCGCAACCTTATTCAGCAGTCCATATCCCAACCTTTTTATCCCATCAAGCTTCCTCTGTGGCAACTCAGGAATAAACTCGATTGACCCGCTCTTCAACACTCCAAGAGGAACCGTACACAACACCATATCCCCATCGAAGACTTGGCTGCCCGCAATAACCTGCACCCCATCACTCCCATACCTAATAGTATGCACAGTCTTCTCATACAAAATTGGTACATTCTCAGCTAAAGCCTGAACCAACCTCCCATTCCCTCCAGGCAAAAAACAATGATCCCCTCCCATGTCATACGGGTCATCCTGGTCCCAAAATGCCAATGATAACTTCGACAACAAACCTGCATTGGCATACTCCAAATTAGCACAATGCCAATTAAACAAATTGATCTCCTCCTTATTCACAGCATCCTCATAAACCTGCCTAAACGTTTCCAACGCAGCCCCCAATGACACATCCACTGAGACATCCCCCATCAACTGCCTAAGTCTACTTGCTTTATCCAACAACCTATTAAATGCTGTCTCAACCTTCATATCCATATCCAAATCAACTGGTCTCCCACTCACACTATAAAGTGGACACTTATCCCTCACCTTATGCATCAAAAACCCCAACTGCCTTGCTAAAATCCCCAACGGATTCCCCAACGTCCCCGTCAAAACACTCCCTCCTAAATCCACCGATGCACTCACCCTATTCCCCGCTCCCCCTTCCATTCTCATAGTATAAACTCTCCCACCCGCACGCTTCCTCCCTTCTAAAACTGTAACCTTAAATCCCAACCTCGTTAACTGCCTCGCCGCACTCAACCCCGCCAATCCTGCCCCAACAACAATCACATTCGACTTCGTATACTCATTGGGGAATCTTTCTTTTATCGACTGCGAAACCCCAAAATTAATATAGCCGTGCGAAACTAGATAATCATAAGCAGAATCTAACAACCCATGACAATGTATCGGCACGGAATTAAGAAACATTTCTTTAGTCACCCAAACATTAACATTCTCGCGCCATTTCGCAATTATATGATTCCTAATTAAAATGTAATTAACCTGTTCGATTCCGCCGATATTCGTGACCACACGGGCATCTATTTCTTCGTCAGTTAAGGAATCAGCAGGGAATCCAGCAGAGAGACCAGTTAAGGCTTCGTTTGTTGATTCTTTGTTGATTACTATGATTTCTTCTGAAATATCAGGGCCTAGTTTTTTTTGTTGTTGGTTTTGTGCAGCTTTGGGTGGAAAAAATTGCGGGAAGTGAAAGGAGGTTTGGGTTTTTTGGGGACGGCCACGGCGGCGTTTCTTGGGAATGGGAAATGAGGGGAATGCAGCGTTCGGATTTGGAAGCGCGAATGCGGGTGCGGGTGGGGTTTGTATGGGAGTAGGGGTGCTTTGTGGAGGTAGAGGAGGGTAGGGGACGAATTCGAGAGGAAGAGACGAGAATTCGTCGGGGGTTGGTGATGGTGGATTCATGATTGTTATTTAGTTGGTGGTGGCTGTAGAGGAGGAGAGGGAGGTTAGTGTGGTAATGGAGGTAGTGGTGGTGGTGGTGGTGGTGGTTAAGCTGTTGATAGTTTGGAGGTGTAATAGTTGATTTCTTGAAACGAACTTGAATGCTCTGTAAACGACGTTTCGTTGAGAGTAATTTTTGACGAATAGTTAGTGTGGTGGCAAGCGACGTGTTGTTGGCACGACTCGTGGAACTTTACTGGGCTATGACTTGGTTTCGTTTTCAGCTGGTTAAAAATATTATAAAAATAATAATATTTATAACATAAATAATAATATTTTTAATATTAATACTTTTAATTATAATAACAATAATAATATTTAAAATACAAATAATTATATTTAAAAACCTATAACCCAGCAATCTTGAGTCTTGATGAAGAATTTAATAAAATTAGGTTATTACACAATTTCCATTGAACTTGGATCTTAACACTGGACTTAGACAATCAGGTCCTGCCACCAGACCCAAGACAATCAGGTCCTGACATATGACCCATTACACTTGGGTCTCATACAGGATCTATTAGACTTGGATCCTAGCGTAGGACCCAGGCACATTGGGTCCTGATACATGACCCATTCAACTTGGGTCTTGAAGCGGGACTTAAGCAATTTGGGTCCGTGGCTGAACCACAGGTGGTTGGGGGTTTGGGTCCGCGTCCGGATCCAGGGGGTTAGGTCCAAGTCCGGATCCAAGAGGTTTGGGGGATGGGTTGGGTCTGTGTCCGGATCCAAACGGGTTAGGGATGGGGCTGCGTTCGGACCCAAAGGAGTTGGGGTTTGTGTCCATAAGTGCACCCAAGGTGGTTGAGGGTATGGGTATGTGGCCGCATCCAAGGTGATTGGGTCCGTGTTCGGACCCAAGGTGGTTGAGGGTATGGGTATGTGGCTGCATCCAAGGTGATTGGGTCCGTGTCCGGACCCAAGGTGGTTGAGGCATGGATCCGCGTCCAGACCTCGGACCCAAGGGGGTTTGGGTCCGTCCGTGTCTGGACCCAGGTAAGGTTGAGAGTTGGGTCCGCGTCCGGATCCAATGGGGTTGGGTCGATGTCCGGGCCCAAAGAGTTTGGGCCTGTTGGCACTTAAGGTGGTTGGGTCCAGGTCTGGGTCCTGACAAAGGACCTAAGAAAAGCGGGTCCTAGGTCTGAGTCCTGACAAAGAACCCAAGAAAAGTGAGACCTAACGCAGGACCTATTAACCTTGGGTCCTAATGACAGACCTATGAGCATTGGATCCTGTTGCAGGACCCAAGAGTACTGGGTCTAAACACAAAATCCAAGAGAATTGGATCCTGACGCTAGACCTATGAGCCTTGGGCCTCGACAGGGTCTGTAGCCATGCGCGCGATGTAGACCCAGCGCCCAATAGGGCAGATCCAACACCTAGTGTCCCTACATGGCGCACGGGTGTGACTCAGCGCCCAGGGCAAGCCAGCGCCGCGCGTGCGCGCGGGGCTGACCCAACTCACAGGCAGGGCAGCCCAAGCGCCAAATGTCTGCATCTCAGGCTTGCAGCCCCACTAAAATCGAAACTGACCATTTTCTTTCCAACCATCATATCAATGTCAAATGCATCCCAGTGAAAAGAGCACCAAACATAGGTGGCATGTTAAAAGTTTTAGGAAAGTTACACTCTGATCCTTTAACTTTAAATATTATGTAAATTATACAATTTTGGCACCTCAATTTTTTTCCAATTAAATTTTGATAGAAAAATTTATTTTTTATTATTTTTAGTCCCTGATTGAGAGAGGAGAGAGAAGTCGTTAGGTTTAGGCGGTAAAGAAATAAACGTATTGTTGACACCGATTTAGACTATCAAAATAGTCGATATTTGTGTCAAATAGTTTCATTTAACGAAGGAAATTTATATCAAGTGTTTTTTACCTTAAAGCTCGTGAAAAAACATATACGAGTCTGAGTATATTTTTGGTTTTACATTGATTTTGGTTTTTATAGCAATTTTGTTAGGCTAATGTTAAGTTTGTTACGATTTTTAAGGTATTTTGATTCAAAAATTGATAGAAAACAAGTTTTTAAGTAAAAAAACTTAAGCTTTAATTTTCCAGCTACCAACCTGGGAAAATCATACGACATGCCGATAAAAAAAAAAACAAAGCCCCAAATAGAGCAAAAAAAATAACTCAGTCGTGTGAGCCCGATAAAATAGGGAAGGCGGGTTGGCTTGGCTTATCAGGCCTGACAACATCTATCCTTTGCTTTTTTTTTTGTCTAAATTATTTTTTTTCTAATTATTTTTTTGAATTGATGCTTTTTTTACATGTTTTTCTCAAAATTGTTTTTTTTTTATTTCTATGCTGATTGATATTCATTATCTTTCATTTTGTTTAGAGAGATTTTTTAAATGATGAGTATTTTTTTATTATACATTTAAATTTTGAAGAGTTATTTTTGATTTATTTATATATATATATTTTTTATCTTTTGTATAGATGAATTTTATTTTTTTAAACAAATTTTCTTCTTATGTAATATTTATAACATGTTCAGCTTTGAATAATATTATTTTATTTTATTTTATTCAATCACTTTAATTTGTGTCTCTATTTTTATTATCTTTTAGTTGAATAAAAAAATTATTCTAATAAATAAATTTACCAAACACAATCGGGTAAATATCCAATTTTGTGATATTAAATATCATTATCTACATATATCTCTTAATTTTTCTAGTTTTATTTTTAAATATCATTTATGGTTTTTTTTATTTATAAATACACATAGTTTTCAATTTATTTGATTACATCTATGCATAAATTGTTTTATTCTCATT
>Ga0325410_1000364_pt1 | contig 46220 bp, 18 predicted proteins | sample PopdelMetagenome_16_FD_206182 | JGI IMG/M metagenome (GOLD analysis project Ga0325410, IMG submission 206182) | Populus deltoides microbial communities from Bellville, Georgia, United States - Xylem-PdIQD-R3 | ecosystem: Host-associated > Plants > Phyllosphere > Stem > Wood/Secondary xylem...
TTTTATTCGAGATATATTGGGAATAAGATGTTCCCTGAAGGTTCGTTAAGGAATACAAATGAATTCGATCAATTTTCAATATCAAATTATACTAGGAACTGAGATAAATACATGAAAATATTAAAGAGGCAAAGAGGGAGTGGAGTGGGGAAGTCGCAAATAAGCTGAAAATTCCAACTCTCCTTTAAAACTGGCTAGTGGTTATAGAGAGAATGAAATGAGCTTCTTTTCTTCTTTTCTTGTTTTTCTTCCAAGTCTCTCTATGAAATCAAGTCTTAGGGTGTTATAAGAGATATTAGAAGAGTGTAAACACTTAAACTTAAGATATTAAGGAAGAAAAAGTGAGGAAAATGACGTTTAGGGAGAGAAACTAAAAAAATTGAAGGAAAAAGAAGAAAAAGATGTGGTAGAAAGTAAACAGAAGGGCATTCGAAGTATACAAAACCACCCGATAAAGTGTTCTAGATCCCTCAAGTTATAATGAAGTTAAATGTGTTTTGAACAAAGACCCCTCAAATTTTGATTTAAGGTTCTTAGACGAAAATTGGAGAAAATATGAAATTGATGTTAATTGATTCCATTACGATAAAATATGTCAGGAAGGGCATAAAAGCTCAAAGAATTAAAGAATGAGACTCGGTGCTTCGAGGGCCTAAGGGGTCGACCAAGTTATGAGAAAAAAGGGATTGTCTTATTTTTAACACACTTTAAATTAGGGACTTCTTGAGATAACTAGAAGAAAGATATGAACATGGGTTGTGTTGATTTAACTAATGAGTTTAATTTTTAGGATGTGGGTTATTTTTGGTTGGAACTTTAAATGAAAAATTAGAAGGATACTTATAAGACAAATTGTTAAAGTTTCGGCAAAAAACACATGTCAAGGGAAAAGGAAAGAAATATGTCATCATACTAAATGATTTTATGTTAATTATCAATGTTACATAGAGATATAACATGTGTAAAAGTGTTTATATGGTAAGGAAATTTTCTAGAACCTTGAAATGTAGATACTACTTGATATGTGTGGTACATTTATTGTGTGTTTTTGTGTGAATTCAAAGATGTATCTTATGCAAATGGTGAAGTTGGGTTTAGACAAGTAATAAGAACATTTAGAAAATGCAAATATATGATTGAATCGCGTGACTTCCTTATTATAATGCATAGAACATATGTTAGATAAAGAACTAGGTCAAATGGATATGTCGATAATGGTTTGAAAATCCTATTGATACAAGGGAGATTACTGGAGTGTGACATCAGACAAGACGAGTAAGACCTCTTTAGGCAGTAGGTAGGTGTCAGGCACCTAAATAGCTAATTTTTATTATTAAGTATTCTATATAAGTTTAATGTTGTTTAAATTCTACAATGATTCTAGAGAGATGAGAAATAAATAAAATATCTCATTGGGAAGGACTAATTAGTCTGCCATATGGTGGCGACAACTAGTATCAGTAGGTACTGATACCGGAATTTGTTATGATTGGTCTATCACGCGGTGGTAACTAATGGTATCAATCGTTACTACTATAGGGATTTATTTTGATTAATTTGTCTTGAGATGGAAGCTAATGATATCAGTTGATACTGATATTGGGATTAATTGATTGGTCAGCCATAATAGTGGTGATATATGATACTAGGCATACTAATATCAAGATTTAATATTGTATGCCATATGTAAAAATGGTGTATCAAGGGCTTATTATCAGGGAAGTATTCAGAATAGGATCTTGATTATACATTTGTAAAACAAACTTTTTGATGAGATATAAATATTTATTTATGTTAATATATATTGTGTTTCAAGTACCTCGCATATTAGATAGGAGCAATAAATTACTTAATTGTATTTATAGATTAGGTATCTACTTGGTACACAGATGTTTTTAAGAAAATCTCTTTTTTGTTTGTGTAAAAAATTATGTAAAATAAATGATTATGTAATTCAAAAACTAGATTTATCATGCATGTATTCGTAACCTAGTAATTACTTTTATTATGTGTATTGAAAATCGTAATATATGTTTAAATAGTTTTATTATTGTTATTGATATATATTATGATGATGATGGGTTATGATATTAATTGATAAAATATGATGGGGTGAAGGGGTAAACTTGAGGCTACTTGATGAATTGAGATTGAGATGGTGATCCAAGATGGTTGGATTTGATGTGTATGAAGTGTTGATGTGTCAATTGCAGGATAGAAATTTTAGTGAGACATCTTTTTAAAAGGAAACGCTACCGAAATTTTGTTAGAATTATTTCTAACATAAAAGGATTGCATGAAATTAATCTAGTGGCCAAAGGTTATTGAATAACCAAGAAAAAAATTTGATATTTTTCATGCAAAGTATTGTTATGAAATGTATATCATGGTTGAAAAATTCAGGGTTATTACAATGTAGTTTTGCTTTATAGCAACGTATGTGTTGTAGAAGTTGTTGTGTGGTAGTAAAAGTTTCCAGGCTTTGTTTATTTTGTTATAGCTAAGCATTTTTGTTTGCCACTTATTGGTAGCTAAGCTTTTGATTTTTTTTACTTTTACACTTTTGTTCACATGGTATATCTTTATTTGGTTGTGTTTTACAACAACTAATTTACTTTGGTTATTGCTTTGACTTTATTCTGGGTTGTTTCCCTTCCAAGAACCCTCTTTTCCTTCTCTGTATATTTTTTTTTGTTGTATTTTTTTTTCTTTTTTGTTACTTTTAGTTTGTTATGGTTTTTCTTCTTTTTGGTTTTTGATTTTTTTTCCTGCTGCCTTTTCCTTTTTTATTATTTTTTTTCAATGAACTGTTCCTGTGTATCCAAGCTTTTTTTTAAGTTTTTGTTTTTGGTTTATTGTTATGTTATCTTTATTATTATAATTGATACATTATAATTTAATGTTAAGAACATCTTTGTTTTATTTTGTTGGTAATGTCTCTATTGTCACAAGAGGTTTGATGTTAAAAAGACTTTGTTTCTTTGAGAATATTTTTTGGTGGTTGTTTGGGCTGCCATGAGAAAATTTCTAACATTTGACTGAAAAATATGAATAATTAATTATGATTTGTCAATAGTTAAAGAAAGCATTCAAAGGAATAGGAAAATGACTAGATTAGGGATTCAAATAAGCATATGCTGAACTAATATTATATCAGCCACCATGGTTGTTATAACTCTGATAAGATTAAAAAATACATAAGTTGTTATATAACTTCCTCGTGATGTCCTTCAGAAGTTCTTTGTTCTTAACCTTAAATATATTTGGCTCTTTAATTATGTTGACTCATTAATTACAAACAAAAGACATGTATGTTTAATTTTGATTTCATAGTTGGTTGTGCTTTCATTGTTACAGGGATTTCAACCATAAAAGCTTTATATATATATATATATATATATATATATATTACTTTTGGATTATTGTTGATGCTGCCTATGAGAACTCTACTAACATTTAACTAAAAAATATAAAACATTGTTTTTACTCTGTCAATGGCTAGAGAAAGACTTTTATTTAAGGATTAAGAAGCTAACTATGTTGGGTGTTTAGAATAACATATAATGAAACAATCTCAATTTAGTTAGGTTAATTGTTATAATATTAATCATAATAAATGAATGTTGAGGTACTATTATAATATTTCCATATAGTGTGTGTATGTCGAGGTTTTTCATACCATCATTCATTCTTTCTAGTATCTTAGCTTTGTCTTGTTTTTTAGGGCTGCAATGACCTTTAGAGTTCATTGTTACACAGGGTTTTTTACCATAAAAGCATATTTCTTGATATTATATTTTGGATTGTTGTTGAGGATACTCATAAAAACCCACCAACATTTAACTGAATAAGCATAAAACATTTTTTCTACTCTGTCATTAGCTTTGAAGGATTAGAAAGTTGGCTATGTTAGGTGTTCAACATAACATATAATAAACAATCTCATTTCAGATAGGTTAGTTGATTTAATACCAATAACAATAAATGAATTTTAAGATACTATTACAAGATTTCCTTGTGGTATGCATGTGTCGAGGTTTATCATATAACCATTCATCCTTTTTAGTTTCTTAGCTTTTTCTTGCTTTTGAGGGTTGCAAAGACCTTTGAAGTTTCTTTCAATCTTCAAAATCACAGATGTAGGAAAATTAAACCAATAAATAACATATTACATATCCCATAGTTTTATAATATGGGATTTTTTTTTATACTACAATTGGTTGTTTTGGTTTACAAACATGTATCAAGATTCTATACCTATGTACTTTAGTTATGCATACTACATGTTATCGTAGCTATTTACAAGTGCATAAATTGTTTCTTTGAAACTAATTTGATTCATCATATCAATTTTTTTGGATGCCTCTACAAGATACTTCACTCAATTATTCACTTTTGAGATAAATTATCGTTATTTGTCACTTTTTTTTCCCAACAATCTCATTTTGTTGAAAAGAGCATTGTATATTAGCCATGGATTTGAACTGCTAGCAATCAAGAATTGATTTTGCTCCAAATATTGTAATGTCATGTTAAATTCAATTTCTTACCATTCAATAACTAAAATCTACAAGCTTAGTTCGCAGAACTAATCTATTAGAACAACTCAATACTCGGTTATGTTAGTAACCTTGGTTTCAAGTTTTAATTGTAGCAAAGATTCCCTTTTTTTCTTTGAATGATTGTACTTCTTTTAAGTCATATATGTATCTATATTATATACCATGTAAGACGCATCTCTATTTTGATGTTCCATCAAGCACCATATACCTACATTATTGTCATTTCTTCTTACTAAGCATATGTTATAAGAATCTCCTAAATGTAATTGTATTGTTAGTGTAATAAGTTTTAGTCTTCCATTTATGCTTTAAAAAAAAAAATTTTTTGTGCAAGGTTACAATAATTTGTTTTACAACCCATCACCATTATTTATATTTATTCTTTGAAAAACAAAATTGTCTTTTTTTTTTGTCTACATAGTGCTACTTTACTCATACCCGTTAAATGACTTTTCTAGCTTGTGAAGATTATTAACTTCAACTCCTAGTTCAAGGAGTTGCTTTTTAAAATTTCTTTCTCACATTCACAACAAAACTTATATTGTTTTTTATTATTATTATAGGATCAATAATTTAAAGCCAGTAGATGTGTTTATTCAATAGATGAGTCAATGGCATTTTTATCCTCATTTTTGCACAGAAAATTTGGACACCCTCTCTCCATTTGCATATATTTTTGCTTAAAACTTTTGTATGGGACTTTATGACTTTTCTTTATTCGGTGTCATTTGAACCAAACGATCCCACTTATGCTATTTTACTTTGTATTTTCCTTTACCATTGCAAAATACACTATAAAATCCTACTTTGTCAAGGCATTGAAAGGTAGCCCGCGGAGTAGCACATAGAACTTATCTAGTTTCTAGCTATACATGCTAATCCTTGGGCTACAATATTGACATCTCTCTTAAAATATTTCACACTAAAATCATTGAAACAAGAAATTAAGTGAACTATGTCAACTACGGTAACCACCAAGGATGAGTATGACCCATCTTTGGAGAAGTTGTTTAGTTAGTTCACCAAATTCGAGTCTAATTCCAGCATTACAATAAACCAGCCAACATCCCTTGTTAAATAAATATCGTAGAGAGTAATAGCACATGCTTCTACTAGAATCAACAAAGAATGAGGATGAATATTCTTATAAGATAAAACTTGCCCTTTATGCTCTTTTGCAATAACCCTGGGCAAGATGGCAACTATCATGTGAGAGTGTAGCATTTATATTATTGTGTGGTTCAACATGTTAGGTTTAAAATATTCTGTTACAAATAGAGTATTAGAAGTTAACAAAAATTGCTCTTGTTGTGTTAAAAAAAATATTAGTTAAAGATCATCATGTTTTGAAAAGTTATGCAGGGTCTTTAAGTTTTGGAAGGTTATGTTATTAGAAGTGCAATAGACAATTCCTCTTTTATGTTGAATTCATATTTATAAATTAAAGCATAGGTAACCAAAGACATAGATGGAAGAGAATATTTTTTATGTTAGCAATTAAAATTAACAATTAACATTAACATTAATTGACAAACATACTAAAAAACTAGGGTTAATTTTTTACCTTGGACTTTTTAATTTGCAATTGCATCCTCCTAAGTTGTATGATCATGGTTTTATAGGTTGAGATGTCTTTTGATTTATATTTTCCCTTATATGTAAAATGTTTAGGAATATTTTGGTAATGAATTAAAGACCAATTCTATAAAATAAAAATTTATTGGTGGTTAAAAAGAGAAATTAAAAAAATAAGGACAAAAAATAACAAACAAAACAAAACAAACCCCGTTTTGATATTAGTATAAAAAATATCAATTTGCTCTTATATCTTTTAGTTTATCTATTATTTGGGCTCTGGAATCTTAGCATTTTATATTTTGATCTAAAACTTTATTTTTCTTACGTTTAAGTTCTTGGAAGTTGGAAGAGAAGAGAGAAAGTCATTATAAAATATTAAAGAGAGAGAATATTATAAGTAGTTGATATTCTAGCTATCAAAAAGAGTGATCTCGGGGTCAATGTGTTGGAATTGTTTATGGGAGTTTGATGGAGGTGGTTTTTCACTCTCACGATGTCATAAAGAATAATTAGGACAGATATATTAAAAGAACTAGGTGTACACATTTTTTTTCTATTTTACTCTTCAAACTTTTTTATTTGTAATTTCATCCTTCTAAGATATATGATCATGGTTTTATAGATTGAGATGTCTTTTAATTTTTATTTTCTTATATATAGAAAGTGTTTTGGGAAATTGGAAGAATAAGAACTAAAAACACAAACAAAACAAATTGCATTTTCATATTGGCTTAGAAAATTTTAATGTTCTCCGTACACTTTTTAGTTAATCTATTGTTTGGTCCATGAACTTTTATCATTACACTTTTTGATCTGAAACTTTATTTTTTTACATTTCAATCCTTGAAAGTTCAGAGATGAAAGAAAGAGTCGTCAAAAATATTAGGGAGAGAGAAAGTTATCCGTTGTTAACATTCCAGCCATTAAAATTGGTGATCTTGGTATCAATGGGTTGATTTTTTAGGAGAGTTCAATGGAGGTAGTTTTTTCTTCTTATAATGCTGGAAAAAGCAGATCGATGTTGTTAAAGATTTTTTTAATTCGAATATTTTTTATTCTTTAGAGAGATTAGATTTTGTTTTGTGATTGCAAATAAGTTTTTAAAAGGCTTTTATAGTATTCGTAGATGTTTTCAGGTGAAAAATAAGTTGAAAATGGGCTTTTAAGATCCCAAGATTAATCCTGCGGTGATTGAAAAATATTTTGTTGGCTATCATAGTGGATAGGAGTGAGTATTTTCGGTTCGGTTCGGTTTTTATAAAAAAAAAGTAACCAAACTGAAATTAAAAAGAAAACTAAAACCAAACCAAAACCGGTTCAAACCAACTGGTTTCGGTTCGGTTCAGTTTTTTTGAAAAAAAAACAGGTTTAAACCGGTTTGGTTCGGTTCGGCTTTTTTCGGTTTCAGGGTTATAAAACCCAAACCGAACCGGTCAATTTTTTTAAAATTTTAATCGGTTTAATCGGTTTTTTCATGGTTCGGTTTTTGCAGTTATTTTTTCCGGTTTAATCGGTTTTTAATTTTTTTGCCCACCCCTAATAGTTGACAACCTTTCATCTAGTATAAAAAAATGGAGCGAACAATGTTTCATCAACTTCATCAAAAATCAAAAAAAAAAAATAGACGAGACACGTGGGTCTAGGTTTCCCGGCCCGGGGGGTTGTGCTCTTGGGTAGATGGTAAGGCGTGTGGGACTAGTTTGTCGGACCCAATAGTGCACATGGCCTCTCTTTTTTTAGATTTTGATTATTTTTAAACTTTTGATTAATACTCTTTTTAAGTATTTTTAATTTTCATTAATTTTTTATTTAAATTTAAATTAACCTTTTTTATTGTTTAATTCACCTTTTTTAAATATAGGGTTTTTTATAATTATTTTATATTTTTATAATGTTTCAAAGAGATTATTGTAATTTATTTTTAAATTTATATTTGGTATAAATAAATTATATTTACATGATATTTTTATAAAAATAAAAATAAAAATTATTTTGCATCTATAAAAAGAAAAATCATTTGTTCTTTGTAAGAAAGAATATCCTCTAAGATAAAAAAAAATAATTAAAATTAAAATGTATAAATCTAAAAATAAAAATTAGGATTCTATCTTTGCATATTTATCTATCGTTTTCTTTTTTAAAAATATATTAGCCTTTTTTTTTTAGCATTTAATTAGTATTAACAACTCTTTCTTAGTTTAAATATTCATATGTTTTTTTTTTAATTTATTTTATTAAGTATAAACAATATTTTTATATTTTTAAATTAAAAAATCATGATAAAATAAAATACGAGACATGTTAAGTAATATTTCAGCAGCTCACGTGATGCTTTTGGAATACTGAAACAGGTCACGTTTGGTACTTTTGATAGTCCATTTATGTATTTATGGAACCTCAACCATTTTCCCAGTTCAAACATGCATTGTTAGGGCTGGTTTGGCACTTGAGCATCCTTCAAGCTTTGGCAGAGAAGATGGAAAAAGATTTCGACCATTTTAGTTTCACTTGATTCAGTGGAAATCAAGATGGAGATTTGTTGTAATGAGGCTTGATTTGAACAAAAGTTGGTGGGAAGTTTCATCCACTTTATTCACCCATTAGCAGCTCTCTTGATAGCTCAAGTTCCAAAAGCCCTTGCTGCCTTGCCTAGGTCGGCTTCTTTTGTGCTTCAGGTTCTGGAACCGTAACAAAGGGTATAGCAGTGTGTGAAAAAGCTGCTTGTTATTGCAAGAGTGTTTTTTGGTAATGGGGTTATGAAGAGTGTTATTCACACAAAGGGTATATCGTCAGCTTTGTACTCCTCATCGTGCAGAGCAGACAGTTTATCAAAACAATATGTTGCTCCCTCTCTTTTTATTTCTCTCTCTCTCTCTCTCTCTCTCTCTCTCTCTATTTATGCTCTTCAAAGAGATTTGTCATGGATCCTGCGCGTGTTCCCCACAACAAGCACTCACAGTCCTGAAGCAACCAGCATTACACATGGAACTTGTAAGTAGAGTAATTAAAAAGGCAACTTTGTCTGACATGATTTAGAGCTAGCAAAGGCAAGTTCCCTCCCTCCCAATGATAAACTAGCCACGGTCTCCAGGACCATAATACACATCCAAATAGGAGCATTTTGTTCTACACCAGTTGAGGATTTATGGATGTTACAAGACCATGGCACAAGGGAGCTTCTATCTCACTCGTACAGTTTCTGGAGCTCATCTTTAAATTTGGACTTCAGCTGCTCCCTCTTTATCTTGAGGGCAGCAGTAACCAAGCCAGACTCGGGTGTCCATGGATCTGGCAGCAACTTGATCTTAGCTGGAGTTTCAAACTTGTCCAACCTCGAAGCTTTTGCTACCTGCAGAGATAAAATGCTCTCAGATCTACAGAAAGGATTCTGTTTCTTCCTCTATTTATATTAACAACTGCAAATGCGCTTGCTTGACTTCAAAAAACTATAAACCTTTCATTCCAAATATGTAGACAAATGCAAACAGATTCAGGTGGACTTTAAAGGTCACATAATGAAACGATGAATACGAATTTCCATCCAAGAATTTACATCAGGTTCATCTTGATAGATGAGACAGGCACATCTTGCCAGAAGACCGGAAGACATAAGTGCACGTGCAATTCAAAGCATAGTTTCAAAATCAGAAGCTATGGAAATATTCATTCATGTTTCATCTTGCAAATAAGAACTGATTTCAACAAAAATAAGTGTTGTAAATACAGTAATTCAATTATAGGATTGATTATTGTTCTAAATAGGGCTGTCAGTTATAGGGCTAATTGCAGGGCTGATTTATATGCATTCAATTATAGCTTGATTCTAGAGATTTAGATTAATCCTAGACCTGTATATATACATACTGTACTCACGCATCAAGAATAAGAGAAATATCATTTTCATACTCTAACAATTCTACAATAAGAAAGTTCACTCGTTTGTTTTCAGCAGTTTTAACTAATCAAAAGCATTTCAAATAGCTTTCCCGTAGACAAGCAAAGATAATTCAAATCATCATCACCAAATCAGAAGGTATGGCAATATTCATTCATGTTTCAGCTTGGAAATATGAACCAATTCAGCAATAATAAGAGCTCCCGAATATGAAAGTCTTAACTAATAATAAGTTTTCAAATAGCTCTCCAGTAAGCAAGCAAAATAAACCAACCTTGGAAAGTGATTGTTCAACCTCACTGACAGCATCGGCTTTGTTACAGAGTTCAGAAAAGTTTTGGTGCTGGATCCCAGCTTCCTGGGCCCACTTTTCAAGTATGCGACGTGATGGAACAATTAGGGCAACACAATAGTTGTGGAAGGGATCTGCATGTACCATGATATTATCAACATAGTCACTCGACGTTAATGCTGCCTCCACCTGCAATCAGGGCACAAATCAACATTATTGGCACATCAATGCACATGTAGGTACCTTAGAAATACTATCACAAATTTTCAGATTAAGATTTATAAACACCTTTCCAAGAGAGATATATTCTCCATGTTGAAGTTTGACGATATCCTTCTTCCTATCAATAATTTCAAGGCATCCATCGGGGTGAAACTGCCCAATGTCGCCAGTATAGAACCAATGCATGCCCCTTTCATCAACCTATAGCAGGTCGAGAGAACCAGTTTTCCATGTCTGAGCACACAGCAGAGTAGAAGCAAAAGGAAAATGCACATTCTCACCCATACAGAAAACATATGCATGTGCTCATGCAAGCACACTAAAGCATACCTTGTAGACCTCGTTAGTCTTTTCTTGGTAGTTGAAGTAACCGGCAGTCACGCTGAATCCCCCAACTACAACCTCTCCTCGGGGCATTGGCTTGTCAGCCACTGTATACCCACCTTCTTCCCAAGAAACAAGCTACAATACCAAAACAAAGGAGTTCTTAAAACTAATATTCTAAAATCTTACAAAGTGAGCATCCCTGCCTCTGCAATTATGTTTTTTTTTTCCACAAAATGTGAGATTCAGTTTGACCATAACCTTGAAAAAGTAATTGATGTCATGAATAACAGCTTTTGGTTGATATTGGTTAATGGAAATTCTTTTTGGAGTATAGGCTAGTGCAAGTTAAGATGCAGAAACCTAAATAGATTTTTCAGAAGTCTCTCTAAAAACCAAGTCTGGTTCAGATCATCAAACTAAATAATTTTATCCTTTTGTAGAAATATGCCATACCTTAATGTAGCAACATGGAAGAGGAGGTCCAACACGGCCCACGGATGGGTCGTCCCACTCAGTGAAAGCAGCTCCAGCACATGTTTCTGTCAAGCCATATCCTTGACCAATTATAGCCCTGAAGATGAAAATTGTGCACTGAATATCAACCTAAATTGATAACACTGAGAGTGGAAATAATGTATGTTATAAATACCATTTTACATAAGCAAACCATTTTAAGCACTGAAAGACTGATCTAGCATGGTAGAGAGCTTATTCTTACACGGTTTGCAGACATATGCATGAATGTATGTCATCCCAAACTAGTATTTCATGGATTTTAAAATCCAATAACACCACATGTCAATGTACATGTTTTATGTTCCCAGTTACTGGTAATAAGTATCTAGGTTTTTTATCTCCACTATTTGACCATACAATAGCATATCCAAGAGCACAACAAAGTTACTTCCTGGTGTCCAGGATACAAGATGGTTTCTGCCGAACTCCAGAGGACAGTTCTGTCCTACACATTGCAAAAACAAGAAATGCTTTGTGCTCTCATAGATTAGGTTCTGATGAATAGCACAGTCAAAGATAATATATTGTCTCCTAAAGATGACACTGGAAAAAGTAATGAAAGGAGTACAAAGCAAAAAATTAGAATGAATATAGAAGTTTCTTCCTTTCATTATCTTGGTATTTGTAAATGAGAATGTCATTACCCCATGCAGATGTTGGTGAACCGCTGTGAATCCGCAGATAAAGGGGCTCCACCACATAGGATGAATCGCATACGAACTCCAAGTATAGCACGTATTTGTTTGAAGGCAATGACATCCCACAGCATTCTCTCCAGTCCCGAAGCACCAAACCAGCTTCCTTCTATGGCTGCCATTTGGCGCTTATATCCAATGTTGAAAAGCTTCTTTGCTAACCCTCCCTTCTCCTCAACCTGATGCGAATCAAAAAGGCATTAAAGAAATTATTTACCAAACGATGAGGGCATTCTCAACTTGCACAAATGCATTAATAACCAGTACTGTAGAACTATATAGTGCAGATATTAATGTTGATTCAGTTCACACCTTTTTTAGAACTCCATCCCGGACACGATCTAGTATGGCTGGAACTGCCGGCATGAGAGTAGGATTTAACATAGATGCATCACCCTTGGTTCCTTTCTTAATTTTGTTAGAAGTGTCTGTCAAAGTCAATGCCGAACCGTAGCCAATAGCACAACCTACAGACAACATTATAGACTGGACAACCACAAAATTTAGTATTTATATGTTATATGTTACAAGTAGCATAGGAAAGAAGTATATGTAATTGAGTACCTCAGCTGCCAGTTCAAAAACATGGGCTAGGGGCAAATAAGCCAAATATACATCATTGCTACTCAGTTTTGGAATCACCGTCATAACAGCTGCAGCAGTGGCTACAATGTTGCCATGAGTAATCATGACTCCCTAGGTTGCAAACAGGATGCGGGGTCAGATCAAAAGAACGCATGCAATTGTAGTGAAGAAGTAATAATGAAGTTGGAATTCAGTACTAGTATGAAAAAAGTGAAGGAAAATAAAAATGCAATGCTTGGAGGAATATGAGATACTGGACTCAATATACAAAATTAAGCCTTTGCATTCTTAGGAACAACCTGCACTAGGAGTTTCATTGTTCTCGGTGTCTTGAAATATGAGATACTGGACGCAAGCCTATTTTCTGTGTGGACATATGCAACCACAGAGAGTGATCTTCTGATTCATATTCTTTACAGGAAGGTCTATTGGCAAGATTTACCATGCATTGAGTTCCAATCAGTTATGCAAAATGTGAGAAACTACAGCATCGGACAAACCTTTGGCTGGCCTGTACTGCCACTTGTGTACATAACAACAGCAATTCCATTCTTTGTAGGTAAGCTTGGAGGAACAGGACTGTTCTTCCCCAGTTTCTCAACTTCAGAAAAAGATGAAACCTTCCAATAGCTTGTGCTTGCAGATAAGCCCAAATCATTTGTAGTTTCTCCATCTTCAAAGTAAATGACATTCTTAATAGTTGTTATTTTTGAGCTTATTGCAGCTAGTGTTTTCAACTGCTTGGGATCACAGATCAGGGTAGATACTTGAGTCTGTCCACATTTTCAAAATTCAAGTGAGAGCCATAAGAATCTGGACTTTCATAGAGAAAAAAGTCAATGATTTAAATGCCACAAATTAGTTACATTATAGATAATCTAATCAGGTAAATCAAGTGCACGAAGAGAAGAGAATCCCATACCTCATTGAGTGAATGGATCAAAGCATCCACACCTAGAGAAGCATAAATAGTGACAACAGTAATGTTCTGCCGAAAGCATCCCTGTACTCCAACAAAAACAACGTTCAGTATTGGCTGTACATCCATCATTTATCAGGGATAAAAAGAAAAGGAAACATATAAGCACTGCAAACAAGAGGATACCTGAAAGGCAATCAACCACTCAGCCTGAGTATCAGCAAAAATTGCAGCACGAGCATCCTCATTATGCCCTAATATAATAAGCCCGGATGCAAAGTTACAAACACGATCAAAAACCTGTCCATAGGTTTGCCATTCATAATCACCCAGGTGCAGCTTCTCAAACTTCCTGCCATCACTAGCAGTAACAAATTCCTTACTAATTAGCTTCCTTGTTCCAAGAAATCGTTCTGGCGAATGCTTTCTACAAGACTGCTCAAATACAGCTGCCATGGTTGTTGCCCCTTTCCAAGGGACTTCAACTAGCTCAGCATGCTGGGCATTGCGAACTGCATAACCTGCCTCACCGCCTACCTCTACCGGGACTCCTCTCTGTTTCACCTTTTTCTTTCCCATGAAGATAGTAGAAAGTAATATAGGTATGAGGATAGCAGCAGCAGCAGCACCCACAATGCCATATGTTCCATAGCCTTTCCCAACTGATGAGTAATCATTAGAGTCCAATTTATCTAGAACAGGTGAGCTCGGAAAACTTCCCTCGGAATCAGCCATTTTCAATGCTTCTTATATGATGGTTTAAAGAATCACCTGGGATGGATGACAAGAATTAGAAGCACCATCATCTCCCATCTTTCAAAAATGAGAAACAAACAACAGAGCTACAAGGATTTGTACAAAATATAATACCGTTTAAAATAAAGGAGAGACAGCACAGTGGATCTAAGGATGTTCCTTGGTGTATAAAACTTGCATTAAGGTAAAGAACATGCAGCCATACACTGCAACCTCAAAACCAAGTTCCTTAATGATCAGGAACCAAAGTAAACATTTGTTGTTTCACTGTAACTTAACTAACAGTCATAGGTCACATAATTTTGAAAAAGAATCGCAATTTACTCAAATTTAAGAAAGGAGCTGCAAAAGAAAAACGGATTAAAAAGAAGAAGCAAGCAAGCAAGATGGGATCATAGATCATAGAATAGAATATAAAGAAGGCAGCAAGGATATAAAGCTTGTTAACATCAAAGCACTGCTGAATCCAAAAGCACTACTCAATAAACTCAATAAAAAGAAAGTAAACACCACTACTACTCTGCTGTGTTTCTATAGCTTTTACCTCTTGAAGATTATAGGAACCGAAAGAAAAAGAAAGTAAGCAGTCTTGGAGAGTGTGTGTAAGGAAAGTTTCAGGACCCTGTCTCCCACTCTCACCTTTTTCTCTCTTTACACTCCTCCTCTTCCTCCTCCCCCCAATATATATACTGTTTTTTTCTCTTGCTTTTGCACCACTTCTGATCGTTACTTTAAGTAGTTGAACTGGTAGGACAACAAGTGTATTTTCTCTTTTTAATTTTTTTGAGTTTCAATTTTAAATTCATTGATAAAAATTTGTTCTCAAAATAGTCGAATATATATTCTTAATGTAAAATATATTCTTAAAAAAAATCTAGCTGACCTCAAAACGTAAAATAAAAGAAAGCACTGCTACTAAAAAAATAATACATTGGGAATTGTATGATAATTTAAAATTCCACTTGGCATTCCAGAAGGGAGAGTGGCGTGCTAACCAAGCACAATCCCCGTGCCATGTAGACACGTGTCTCGTGGGTGACGTCACTATTATTATTATTATTTGTATTATTTTATTTTATCATTAGTGGCGGTAACAAAGAAGGAAGAAGAGGAGGGGGGGGTGGGGGGCGCCCACCTCAACTGGAGATTCCGGAGACCGTCTCCGATCAAATCAAGTAATGAGAAAAACACTTGGGGTTTGGAAGGTTCTACCAGTTGATGGGTGATGGCTAAAACAGAAGAGAAAAGAAGATGCCCTGCCATGATAAGCCTAGAGGCAGCCATTTATGACCTTTGGGTCTGAGTTTTCTATAAGGTATAAAAGCACAGGCTGCTATGCAATGTTAATGTAACGCTCCATCTAGATGACTAGCTAGCACTCGGTATTTTGGCAATGTTCACACTGGCCACCTGAGGCAGAATTAAGCAAACCATTAGCTCAGGATCACGACCGAGCACAGGAGTTGCTCAGTTTTCATCACACAATCCATAATAGCCTGAAACTGGTATTCCTGTTTTGCCACCAAAAGAAAGGGGTAAATCTTCAGGATGATCCAGAAATTTGACTTTCAGCTGGACATGCCATCACAAGATTCATAACCACGTCCAGAGGTATTTATGCTTTCGGCAGTTAATGGAAGGATAGCATACGATTTTATTTGCAGTGCTTTGCCCTCAAGCAAAGTCATGTTAGTACAATCAGATACATTGGGCATCATAATCGTCACAGTATGGTTAAACCCAATTTGAGACGAGACATAGGGAGGAGGGTGTTTCATGTAATTGTTGGCTGTGAGACACTATGAATTGCGTTTAACACTTTCTTCCACACGAGTGAGGGCATCTGTGAGCACATCTATTGTCCAGTCCTTCAAATCGTCCTGCAGATAACAAGAGAAAAATCATTGAACACAACAATTAGCATCCGCATGGAAGTACCTTAGAAGGGAAACACGTTTTGTTTGCTATTTTGCAAAATAGATTTGAAAGCTCTTTGAGGATAGTGGAAAGCATTTCCCAATTATCAGATTTCCAAGATTACAACAATTTACTTGACCAGTTGTATCATGAATGCAGAAACCACAATTTTCAGCTTGGTATGCAAGAACAAAGAGAGGATCATCAAAGGTGACAACACAGGTGAATGGCTGAGACTCTGAAACAGAGAAACTTCAAAACAAACCATGTTATAGATAGCAGTCAAAACAATCAACTATCACGGTAGGACATTCACTTCTAGGGTAAGAAGCAATGGCTACATAAATGATGTTCTTTACTGTTTAATGTTAATGGCAACTGTGAGCACAATAATTAGCACCAGATTGCTGGCTTGCTGCTGTTTAAAATCAAGGCATATGCAACTAATAATTCCTAATGCTTTGTGTATGAGGCCAGGCATTTCTTTTTCTTTCTTTTTTTCTTTTAGAGAACCAGACCACACATTTGTTAAAAACATCTGAAAATAACATCATTAGATATTAAGCAAGCCAGGAGCTACATTGTGTCTGTTGAGCATCATGCCCACCACCTCATCAACTTAGATTGAGAGTGACTTGACAAACGAAAAGAATCAAATTTTGAAATAGCATATACTGTTATGCAATGTCAACATGAGTTTCACTGAGAAAGCATTGCCACGATAATATTCATTATCGATAGATTGACTGTTTCCTAACATCAGGAGAAAAATGATGCAATAATTAAGCGAGAATGTACAAAGATGTGCAGCTAGATATCCAAACAAACCAAACTGTGGTAGTCTCCTTCAAAAATTTCATGTGTCCATAACTACAGTTGGCATCATCACATTCACAACCTAGCACGTGCAGTATCCCTCATATATTATCTCAGCAACCCCTAAGCAACATATGTCCCCAATATTTTGGATACCACATATGATTGGTGATGACATACTCTATGGAAATCATAATTTAACAAACTAAAAGGTAAAAACAATTGACAGAATGCAAGTTAATTACAGTAAGATGCATGAAAATAAGCTTTGTAGCATAAGTATGCATCTTCCTACAGTCCTACCACTACATATTGGACATCCTCTTATAAAAGCTGCATTGCTGTTCATAGTATCAAGGACAAAAAAATCAGGCAGATGTAACATCCGTTAGCTAAACAATGGGCGACAGCTCACAATTATACCATAACCACGTCTTAGAGATTCGCTTATTAAGGGGTAAAAGATGTGAACAAATACACTCCCTATCTTTACAGTCATCCCTGTGATGGAAATGCGTTTATCAGACAGACTACATAATGAAGTAGTATCGAAAAGAACAGGATGCCTCACCGTGCGCACCGGTTCTTCAGTTCTTATGCGTGCATTAGGACGAGCAAGCTTGGATTCAAAAGGAGTCCTAGGCCTCACTTCTCTAAACTCCTCCCATTCCTCGCGAGTAAGCATCCTAACTGTGCCTTGACCAACTGGGGCATTCTTAATTTTGCGCTCTATCATTTCTTGCGAGTGTGAATCATCATACTTGAGTTCAATTACCAGACAACAAAATCAATCCATTTAATTCATTAATCAACAAAATCCAAAACCAATTAAAATCGGAATGTCACGACATACCATCATGAGTAGCTTTGCAAAGAGTGCAGTTCCAACAACAGTGAGAATCATGGGCATAGTTGCAGTGTCAAGAAATGACAAGGATTCTGGAACCTGGACAAAAATGTCGTCTTTTTTTTTAGACTTCTTCTTTGACCTCCTTATTTTCTCCAATTCCGTTACTCTTCTCTTCAGTGTTTCCGTGGCACCATCACGGGACACTGTTGTATGCAAGTGTCTCCCACATGACATAACTGCTTTCCCAAACCCTAAACCAATACCACCATACATGACTTTTCAAGACCAATCACGCAATTGATTTGGCCCCAATTGAATCGGAGAGAGAGAGAGAGAGAGAGAGAGAGAGAGAGAAGGATCTTGCATCACTTACAGACCTCCATTGCAGTGAGCTGTAGATTTTCTTAGGGTTTAAATGATCAGGGAAAGAGAGATGTAAGAGGAGGAGAAAGGTCTGAATTTTGTAGTATTTGGTGGGCTGTAAACTTATTTCACTGCCTTGTGAGCCCAACCCATTAACTCAATCATGACTAAGCCAGTTGAGCTAAAATAAATAAATTCTCTTGATATTAGGTAGCTAGCGCTGGAAAATTATAAATTTATTTAATATTAATATTTTTTATATTTTTAAATTATTTTAACATTGATGTTAAAAATAAATTTTTAAAAAAATCAATATATATATATCATTTTCTTTTTACTTTGGTATGTCTTTTAATTTGAAATTTTTTTTAATTTCATTATTTAATATTAAATTAGTCTTAATTGAACCTGAAACTACAATTTTACGGGTTGTAAATCTAAAATATTAACCCAGATTTAAAAGATTTTTTATTCTTAAATTAATCAAGGTTAGTACTATCTTTTTACATCTTTTTTGCAAAGTTAAATTACTTGAATAACTTAAAAAACAAAACAATACTTAACTTGTGTCTAGGGTTTTTTTTTCATAAATTTCACTCTTAAAACTTGATTTTAGGGGGTTAATCACGGTTTTAATGGCAATTTATTCTTTTAATAATATCAATAATAATTATTAAAAACCATTTTATTATTTTCGGTTCCATCCTTCGATATTGATTGGTTGGGAAATAGACTTCATGAGTTATTTTTTTGTATTTTGTATATGAGTATCATGGTCTTAAACAAACATTTATCTTAATGTTGATACTTGAAATTGCGAGCATCTATTATTTTGTCTGCTACCTTTTCCTCTCTTATTATCTTTTTTAATGAATTGTTATTGTATATCTTATTTTTTTATTTTTTGAAGTATTTTTTTGTTCATTGCTACCTGTTTTGGGATTCATTATCAATTATAATTGATATTTTATTATTGGTTTTGAAGAAATTTGATTCTTTGATTATGTCAAGTAAAAAACTACTAGCTAAAAACATCTTTTTTTTAGTTCATTTATTTTGTTGGTTATATCTCTATTGTCACAAGAGTTTGGTGTTAAAAAGACTTTGTTTCTTTAAGATTATTTTTTGATGGTTATTGATATTGCCCGTGAGAATCTTTCTAGCATTTGAATAGAAAATATAAAGAATTGATTATGATTTGTCAACGGTTAAAGAAAAAGTATGAAGAAATATGAAAATGATTATATTATGGATTCAAATAAGAATGTGCTGAACTAATGTCATATCAGCCATCATGGTTATTATAACCATGATAAGATTAAAAAAAAATGCATGTTGTTATATAACTTCCTTGTGGTGTCCTTCGGAATTTCTTTGTTCTTAACCTTAAAGATATTTGCCTCTTTGATTATGTCGGCTCACTAATTACAAGCAAAAGACATGTATATTTAATTTTGATTTCATAGTTGGTTGTGTATTTAGAGGTTTTCAGTCATAAAAGCTTGTTTTTTTAAATTATTTTTGGATTATTGTAGAGGCTGCCCGTAAGAACTCTACCAACATTTAACTAAAAAATATAAAACATTGGTTTTACTTTGTCAATGGCTAAAGAAAGGCTTTTAAGGATTATGAAAGTCACTATGTTGGGTGTTCAGAATAACATGTAATAACAATAGATGAATTTTGAGATACTATTATAAGATTTTCCCGTGGTGTGTATATGTTGAGGTTTGTCATATCTTCATTCATCCTTTTCAGTTTCTTAAGCTTTTGAGGACTGCAACAACCTTCAAAGTTCCATTTAATCGCAGATGTAAGAAAATCAAACCAATAAAGAAACATATTGCATATCTTATAGTATGGGATTTTTTATACTATCATTCATTGTATTGGTTTACAAACATGCACTCAGATTTTGTACATGCATGCTTTAGTTTTGTATATTACATGTTATCGAAGCTATCTACAAGTGCATAAGTTGTTTCTTCGAAACTGAGTTGATTCATCATATCAACTTTCTTGGATGTCTTTTCAAGATATTTCACTCATTTATTCACTTTTTTTATATAGTTGATCGTTATTTGTCATTTTTTTTTTCTAACAGGGTCGTTTTGTTGAAAAAAGCCTTGTATATTAGTCATGGATTTGGACTGCTACAAATCATGAATTGATTTTGCTCTAGATTGTTAAACAATTCAAATCAAATAAAGAAAAAAAACGAACATAAGAAATGAGGAGGCTAGGGTTTCATAGATCACTTTATTCTGAAATTTATCATTTAACCTAAGTACAAAAATATTATATATAGATCAAACTAAAAATACTATTCTACTCTTTATAAATAAAATAAAATAAATATTTCTTAACATCTCCCCTCTAACTCACGATAAATAAAATAAATATTTCTTAACATCTCCTCTCTAACTCATGATGTGGCAATTGCAAGCACGAGAGTTTGCCAACTAGAAAATGAAAACAGGAAATGGAATGCGACTTGGTAAAGAAATCTGCAATCTGCAAAGAAAAAGAAACAAAAGGCAAATTAATGATGTCATGCTTGAGATGATGTCGAGTAAGATGACAATCGATCTCAATATGCTTAGTTCATTTATGAAAAATCGAGTTATGAGCAATCTGAATGAAACTCTAATTGTCCCAACAAATAGGAGTAGGATGAGAAAACGAGACTTTCATATTCGCAAGTAACCAATGTAACCAAACAATCTCTTTGGTAGTAGATGTCATAACACGATATTCTGCTTTGGTTGAAAATTGAGAAATAATAAATTGTTTCTTGCTATTCTAAGAAATAAGAGAATCACCTAAAAAGATACAAAAACCAGTAACAGACTTGTGCTTTGTGAGATCATTGTCATGATCAGCATCAGAGCATGCACACAGCTCTAAGGAAGAGGTGGATGGAAGTAAAAGTCTCTGAAAGACTGTACCCTAAAAATATCATAAAATATAAAGAACAACTGTCCAATGAATAGTAGTAGGAGAAGCAACAAACTGACTAACAACATAAACATTATATGCAATATTTGGATGAGTAATAGTGAGATATACCAATACCTAGTTTGTTAGTAACCTTGGTTTCAAATTTTAATTGTAACAGAGATGACATTAATTCCTTTTTTTTTCAGAATGATTGTACTCCTTTTAAGCCATATATGTATCTATACTATGTACCATGCAAGGCATATCTCTACTTTGGTGTTCCATCAAACACCATATGCCTATATTATTGTCCTTTCTTTTTACTAAGCATGTGTTATAAGAATCTCCTAAATGTCATAGCATTGTTAATCTAGTAAGTTTTAGTCTTTCATTTATGCTTAAAGAAATTAGGTTGTTTGTTGTGCAAGGTTACAAGAATTTTCTTTACAACCCACCACCATCATTTATATTTGTGCTTTGAAAAAAATTATATTTTTTTTCTTTTTGTCTAGATAGTGCATGTACTTCACTCATATTCGTTAAATGATTTTTCTAACTTGAGAAGATTATTAACTTCAACTCCTAGTTCAAGGAGTTGCCTTTTAAACTTTCTCACATTTACACACAAAACTTATATTGTTTTTTTTATTATAGGATGAATGGTTTAAATCCAGTATATGTGTTCATTCAATAGATGAGTCAATGACAGTTTTATCCTCACTTTTGCATAGAAAATTTGGAAACCCTATCTCCATTTGCATACATTTTTGTTTAAAACTTTTGTATGGGACTTTATGAATTTGCTTTATTAGGTGTCATTAGCACCAAACGATCCTACTTATGCTATTTTGCTTTTTATTTTCCTTTACCCTTGCAAAATACACTATGAAATCTTTCTTTTTCACGGCATTGAAAGGTAGCTTGCAGAGTAACACATAAAACCTATCTAGTTTTCTAGCTAGATCTGCTAATTTGTAGGCCACAACATTGCCATCTCTTTTAAAATGTTTCCCTCTAAAATCATTGAAACAAAAAGTCAAGTGAACTATGTCAGCTACAGCAACCACTAAGGATGAGTATGAACCATCTTTAGAGGAGTTTTTTAGTTAGTTCACCAAATACAAGGAGTCTGATTCCAGTATAACATTAAACCAGTTAACATCCCTTATTAATTGAATATCGTAGAGAGTAACACATGCTTTTGATAGAACCAACAAAGAATGAGGATGAATATTCTTATAAGCACTTGATAGAACTTGCCCACGTGTTAGGTTTTAAATACTCTATTACAAGCGGAGTATTGGAAGTTAGCAAAAACTGCTCTTGTTGTGTTAAAAGAAATACTAGTTAAAGATCATCATGCTTTGAAAAGTTATGCTAGGTCTTTGAGTTTGGAAGGTTATGTTATTACAAATGCAATAGTCAATTCCTCTTCTATATTGAATTCATATTGACAAATTAAAGCATAGATAGCCAAGACATATATGGAAGAGAATATTTTTTATATTAGCATTTAAAATTAACAACTAACATTAACATTAATTGACGAATATACTAAAAAACTAGGATGCACATTGGTTAATCTTAGACCCTGGATTTTTTAAATTGCAATTCCATCCTTCTAAGTTACATGATCATAATTTTATAAGTTGAGATTTCTTTTGATTTATACTTTCTCTTACACATAAAATATTTAGGGATATTTTCGTAATGAATTAAAGACCAATTCTATAAAAATAAAAATTGATTGGTAGTTAAAAAGAGAAATTAAAAAAATAAGGACCAAAAATAACAAACAAAACAAAATGGACCTCGTTTTGATATTGGTATGAAAAATTCTTTTTTATTTGTAATTTCGTCCTTCTAAGATATATGATCATGATTTTATAGGTTGGGATGTCTTTTAATTTTTATTTTTTAAAATACACAAAGTGTTTTGGGATATTTTGATGATGAATTGAAGATCAATTGCAAAATAAAAATTTATCGATAGTTAAAAAGAGAAATTGAAAGAATAAGAACTAAAAACACAAACAAAACAGCCCGCATGTTAATATAGGCTTAGAAAATTTTAATTTTCTCCCTGCTCTTTCTAGTTTATCTATTGTTTAATCCATGAAATTTTAACATTTCACTTTGTGATCCAAAACTTTTTTTTTACATTTCAGTCCCTGAAAGTTGAGAAATGAGAGAAAAGGTAGTCAAAAATATTGGGGAAAGAGAAAGTTATCGGTTGTCGACATTCCAGATACTAAAAGGATGATCTTGATATAAGTGGGTTGGGCTTTTTATGAGAGAAAAATAGAGGTAGTTTTTCCTTATAATGCTGGAAAAAGTAGATCAGTGTTGTCAAAGATTTTTTTAATTTTTTAGAGAGATTATATTTTGTTTTGTGATTGCAAATGGATTTTTGAAAGGCTTTTATGATATTTTTAGATGTTTTCAGGTGAAAAATAAGTTGAAAATGGGCTTTTAGGATCTCAAACCGGTGGTTATTGAAAAATATTTTGTTGGCTGTTATAGTGGACAACTTGTCATTCAGTATAAAAAAATAAAGCAAACAATGCTTTGTCAACACCATAAAAAAAAATAGCTCAAACACGTGGGTCTGGTTTCCCAGCCCAGGGGGGCTGTGCTCTTGGACGGATGGTAAAGTGTGTAGGACTAGCTTATTGGACCCAATACTGCATAACCTCTTTTTTATTTTTATTTTAAATTTTGATTATTTAAAAAAAATGTTAATTAAGACCCTCTTTTTAAGTATTTTTAATTTTTATTAATTTTTTATTTAAATTTAAATTAATACTCTCTTGCTTCTTCTTTTTTTAATTGTTCAATTCACCTTTTTAAATATTAGGGTTTTTTATAATTGCTTTATATTTTTATAATGTTTCAATGTAATTTGTATTTTATATAAATAAATTGTATTTACATGATGTATTTTTAAAAATAAAAAATAAAAATTATTTTGTATCTATAAGAATAAATGTCATTTGTTCATTTGTAAGAAAGAATGTCCTCTAAGATAAAATAAAATAAAATGTATAAATCTTAAAATAAAAATTGGGGTTAGATCTTTTGCATTAGTAGCTCTCTTGATAGCTTTGGTTTAAATGATTAAAGCAAACCGAAAACCCTGCGGCCTCGGTCGGCTTCTTTTGTGTTTCAGGTTCTGGAACCGTAACATATATAACAACAAAGGGTACAGCAGTGTGTGTGAAAAAGCTACTTAATTGCGTTTTGTGGAGTATTACTCTCGTCAGCTGTGTACTCCTCATCGTGCAGAGCAGGCAATTTATCAAAACCAATATGTTACTCCCTCTCTTTTTATTTTTCTCTCTCTTGATTTATGCTCTTTAAGAGTTTTGTCATGGATCCTGCGCATGTTCCCAACAACAAGCACTCACAATCCTGAAGCAAGCAGCATTACACATTGAACTTGTAAGTAGAGTCATTACAAAGGCTGTCTGACATGATTTTGAGCTAGCAAAGGCAAGTTCCCTCCCTCCCAATGAAAAACTAGCCACGGTCTCCAGGACCATAATACACATCCAAATAGGAGCATTTTGTTCTCCACCAGTTGAGGATTTATTGAAGTTTCAAGACCATGGCACAAGGGAGCTTCTATCTCACTCACCCAGTTTCTGGAGCTCATCTTTAAATTTGGACTTCAGCTGCTCCCTCTTTATCTTGAGGGAGGCAGTAACCAAGCCAGACTCGGGTGTCCATGGATCTGGCAGCAACTTGATCTTAGCTGGAGTTTCAAACTTGTCCAACCTCAAAGCTTTTGCTACCTGCAGAGATAGAATGCTATCAGATCTACAGCAAGGATTCTGTTTCTTCCACTAAATATATTAACAACTGCAAATGTGCTTGCCTGACATGAAAAAACCTTAAACCTTTCATTCCAAATATGTAGACAAATGCAAACAGATTCAAAAGGTCACATAATGAAACAATGTATAAGAATTTCCATCCAAGAATTTACATCAGGTACATCTTGATAGATGAGGCAAGCACATCTTGCCAGAAGACCGAGAGACATAAATGCACGTGCAATTCAAAGCATAGTCACAAAATCAGAAGCTATGGAAATATTCATTCATGTTTCATCTTGGAAATATGAGTTCAACAACAATAAGAGAGTTCACACGGTTGTGTAAAGCAGTTTTAACTAATCAAAAGCATTTCAAATAGCTTTCCCGTAGACAAGCAAAGATAATTCAAATCATCATCACCAAATCAGAAGGTATGTCAATATTCATTCATGTTTCAGCTTGGAAAATGAACGAATTCAGCAATAATAAGAGCTCCTGTGTATGAAAGTTTTAACAAATCATAAGATTTCAAATAGCTCTCCAGTAAGCAAGCAAAATAAACCAACCTTGGAAAGTGATTGTTCAACCTCACTGACAGCATCGTCTTCCTTACACAGTTCAGAAAAGTTTTGGTGCTGGATGCCAGCTTCCTGGGCCCACTTCTCAAGTATGCGACGTGATGGAACAATTAGGGCAACACAATAGTTGTGGAAGGGATTTGCATGTACCATGATATTATCAACATAGTCACTCAACGTTAATGCTGCCTCCACCTGCAATCAGGGCACAAATCGACATCATTGGCACATCAATGCATATGTATGTACCTTAGAAATACTATCACAAATTTTCAGATTAAGATTTATAAACACCTTTCCAAGAGAGATATATTCTCCATGTTGAAGTTTGACGATATCCTTCTTCCTATCAATAATTTCAAGGCATCCATCAGGGTGAAACTGCCCAATGTCGCCAGTATAGAACCAACGCATGCCCCTTTCATCAACCTATAGCAGGTCGAGAGAACCAGTTTTCCATGTCTGAGCACACAGCAGAGTAAAAGCAAAAGGAAAATGCACATTCTCACCCATACAGAAAACCTACACGTGCACTCATGCAAGCACACTAAAGAATACCTTGTAGACCTCATTAGTCTTTTCTTGGTAGTTGAAGTAACCGGCAGTCACGCTGAATCCCCCAACTACAACCTCACCCCGGGGCATTGGCTTGTCGGCCACTGTATACCCACCTTCTTCCCAAGAAACAAGCTACAATACCAAAACAAAGGAGTTCTTCAAATTAATATTCAAAAATCTTACAAAGTGAGCATCCCTGCCTCTGCAACTATGTTTTTTTTCCACAAAATGTGAGGTTCAGTTTGACCATAACCTTGAAAAAGTAATTAATGTCATGAATAACAGCTTTTGGTTGATTGGTTAATGGAAATTCTTTTTGGAGTATAGGCTAGTGCAAGTTAAGATGCAGCAACCTAAATAGATTTTACAGAATTCTCTCTGAAAACCAAGTCTGGTTCAGATCGTGAAACTAAATAATTTTATCCTTTTGTAGAAAGATGCCATACCTTAATGTAGCAACATGGAAGAGGAGGTCCAACACGGCCCATGGATGGGTCATCCCACTCAGTGTAAGCAGCTCCAGCATATGTTTCTGTCAACCCATATGCTTGACCAATTATAGCCCTGAAGACGATAATTGTGCACTGAATATCAACCTAAATTGATAACACTGAGAGTGGAAATATAGTATGTTATAAATACCATTTACATAAGCAAACCATTTTAAGCACTGAAGGACTGATCTAGCATGGTAGAGGACTTATTCTTACACGGTTTGCAGACATGCATGAATGCATGTCATCCCAAACTAGTATTTCATGGATTTTAAAATTCAATAACACCACATGTCAACGTACATGTTTTATGTTCCCAATTACTGGAAATAAGTATCTAGGTTTTTTATCTCCGCTATCTGACCATACAATAGCAGATCCAAGAGCACAACAAAGTTAATTCCTGGTGTCCAGAATACAAGATGGTTTCTGCTGAACATTGATTAGGTTCTGATGAATAGCACAGCCAACTATAATATATTGTCTCCTAAAGATGACACTGGAAAAAGGAATGAAAGGAGTTACAAAAGAAAAAATCAGAATGAATATAGAAGTTTCTTCCTTTAATTATCTTGGTATTTGTAAATGAGAATGTCATTACCCCATGCAGATGTTGGTGAACCGTTGTAAATCCCCAGATAAAGGGGCTCCGCCACATAGGATGAATTGCATACGAACTCCAAGAATAGCACGTATTTGTTTGAAGGCAATGACATCCCACAGCATTCTCTCCAGCCCCGAAGCACCAAACCAGCTTCCTTCTATGGCTGCCATTTGGCGCTTATATCCAATGTTGAAAAGCTTCTTTGCTAACCCTCCCTTCTCCTCAACCTGATGTGAATCAAAAAGGCATTAAAGAAATTATTTACCTAACAATGAGGGCATTCTCAACTTGCACAAATGCATTAATAACCAGTACTGTAGAACTATATAGTGCAGATATTAATGTTGATTCAGTTCACACCTTTTTTAGAACTCCATCCCGGACACGATCTAGTATGGCTGGAACAGCTATCATGAGAGTAGGATTTAATATAGATGCATCACCCTTGGTTCCTTTCTTAATTTTGTTAGAAGTGTCTGTCAAAGTCAATGCCGAACCGTAGCCAATAGCACAACCTACAGACAACATTACAGACTGTACAACCACAAAATTTTTTATTTATATGTTATATGTTACAAGTAGCACAGGAAAGAAGTATATGTAATCGAGTACCTCAGCTGCCAGTTCAAAAACATGGGCTAGGGGCAAATAAGCCAAATATACATCATTGCTACTCAGTTTTGGAATCCCCATCATAACAGCTGCAGCAGTGGCTACAATGTTTCCATGAGTAATCATGACTCCCTAGGTTGCAACCAGGATGAAGGGTCAGATCAAAAGAAAGCATGCAATTGTAGTGATGAAGTAATAATGAAGTTGGAATTCAGTACTAGTAGGAAAAAAGTAAAGGAAAATAAAAATGCAATGCTCTTTACTACATTCCTACTTGTCTCAATATACAAAATTAAGCCTTTGCATTCTTACGAACAACTTCCACTTGGAGTTTCATTATTTTCTGTGTCTTGAAAAATAAAATACTGGACTCAAGCCTATTTTCTGTTTGTACATATGCAACCAGAGAGTGATCTTCTGATTCATCTTCTTTACAGTAAGGTCCACTGGCAAGATTTAACATGCATTGAGTTCCAATCAGTGATGCAAAATGTGAGAAACTACAGCACCGGACAAACCTTTGGCTGGCCTGTACTGCCACTTGTGTACATAACAACAGCAATTCCATTCTTTGTAGGTAAGCTTGGAGGAACAGGACTGTTCTTCCCCAGTTTCTCAACTTCAGAAAAAGATGAAACCTTCCAATAGCTTGTGCTCGCAGATAACCCCAAATCATTTGTAGTTTCTCCATCTTCAAAGTAAATGACATTCTTAATAGTTGTTATTTTTGAGCTTATTGCAGCTAGCGTTTTCAACTGCTTGGGATCACAGATCAGGGTACATACTTGAGCCTGTCCACATTTTCAAAATTCAAGTGAGAGCCATAAGAATCTGGACTTTCATAGAGAAACAAGTAAATGATTTAAATGCCACAAATTAGTTACATTATAGATAATCTAATCAGGTAAAGCAAGTGCACGAAGAGAATCTCATACCTCATTGAGGGAATGGATCAAAGCATCCACACCTAGAGAAGCATAAATAGTGACAACAGTAATGTTCTGCCGAAAGCATCCCTGTACTCCAACAAAAACAACATTCAGTATTGGCTGTACATCCATCATTTATCAGCGATAAAAAGAAAAGGAAACATATAAGCACTGCAAACAAGAGGATACCTGAAAGGCAATCAACCACTCAGCCCGAGTATCAGCAAAAATTGCAGCACGAGCATCCTCATTATGCCCTAACATAATAAGCCCGGATGCAAAGTTACAAACACGATCAAAAACCTGTCCATAGGTTTGCCATTCATAATCACCCAGGTGCAGCTTCTCAAACTTCCTGCCATCACTAGCAGTAACAAATTCCTTACTAATTAGCTTCCTTGTTCCAAGAAATCGTTCTGGCGAATGCTTTCTACAAGACTGCTCAAATACAGCTGCCATGGTTGTTGCCCCTTTCCAAGGGACTTCAACTAGCTCAGCATGCTGGGCATTGCGAACTGCATAACCTGCCTCACCGCCTACCTCTACCGGGACTCCTCTCTGTTTCACCTTTTTCTTTCCCATGAAGATAGTAGAAAGTAATATAGGTATGAGGATAGCAGCAGCAGCAGCACCCACAATGCCATATGTTCCATAGCCTTTCCCAACTGATGAGTAATCATTAGAGTCCAATTTATCTAGAACAGGTGAGCTCGGAAAACTTCCCTCGGAATCAGCCATTTTCAATGCTTCTTATATGATGGTTTAAAGAATCACCTGGGATGGATGACAAGAATTAGAAGCACCATCATCTCCCATCTTTCAAAAATGAGAAACAAACAACAGAGCTACAAGGATTTGTACAAAATATAATACCGTTTAAAATAAAGGAGAGACAGCACAGTGGATCTAAGGATGTTCCTTGGTGTATAAAACTTGCATTAAGGTAAAGAACATGCAGCCATACACTGCAACCTCAAAACCAAGTTCCTTAATGATCAGGAACCAAAGTAAACATTTGTTGTTTCACTGTAAATTAACTAACAGTCATAGGTCACATAATTTTGAAAAAGAATCGCAATTTACTAACTTTAAGAAAGGAGCTGCAAAAGAAAAACGGATTAAAAAGAAGAAGCAAGCAAGCAAGATGGGATCATAGAACATAGAATAGAATATAAAGAAGGCAACAAGGATATAAAGCTTGTTAACATCAAAGCACTGCTGAACCCAAAAGTACTACTCAATAAACTCAATAAAAAGAAAGCAAACACCACTACTACTCTGCTGTGTTTCTATAGCTTTTACCTCTGGAAGATTATAGGTACCGAAAGAAAAAGAAAGCAAGCAGTCGCCAACCAAGCACAATCCCCGTGCCATATAGAGACGTGTCTCGTGGGGACGTCGCTATTATTATTATTATTGTTATTTATTATTACAAAGGCTACAGTTAAATCACTGTAAATTAAAAGATTTTTAGTGTGGATTGAAATAGGAATATTATTTTTTATTTTTTATGAAAAGTTTCTGTCTTTTTTTTTCCTTTCTCCACTAATGGATGGCATCCACGTTATTAAAGAAACATGTTTATCGTATCAAAGTAATATATGTCTGGCATGTTGCGAGATCCAGATAAACTTGAATTAAGCATATTTGTTAAATCCAAACACCTTAGATCAGGAATGTTACTAAACCTAACTAAACTTGAATCGGGTATGAATATTAAATCCAAACACCTTGAATCTGAGATGTTGTCGGGCTCATCTAAACTTAGTAAAGGAGAAATGTTGCCAAACCCAACTTGTTGACATCCTCTTGTAAAAGCTGCATCGCTGTTCATAGTATCAAGGACAAAAAAATCAGGCAGATGTAACATCCGTTAGCTAAACAATGGGCGACGGCTCACAATTATACCATAACCACGTCTTAGAAATTCGCTTATTAAGGGGTAAAAGATGTGAACAAATGCACTCCCTATCTTTACAGTCATCCCTGTGATGGAAATGCGTTTATCAGCCAGACTACATAATGAAGTACTAACGAAAAGAACAGGATGCCTCACCGTGCGCACCGTTTATTCAGTTCTTATGCGTGCATTAGGACGAGCAAGCTTGGATTCAAAAGGAGTCCTAGGCCTCACTTCTCTAAACTCCTCCCATTCCTCGCGAGTAAGCATCCTAACTGTGCCTTGACCAACTGGGGCATTCTTAATTTTGCGCTCTATCATTTCTTGCGAGTGTGAATCATCATACTTGAGTTCAATTACCAGACAACAAAATCAATCCATTTAATTCATTAATCAACAAAATCCAAAACCAATTAAAATCGGAATGTCACGACATACCATCATGAGTAGCTTTGCAAAGAGTGCAGTTCCAACAACAGTGAGAATCATGGGCATAGTTGCAGTGTCAAGAAATGACAAGGATTCTGGAACCTGGACAAAAATGTCGTCTTTTTTTTAGACTTCTTCTTTGACCTCCTTATTTTCTCCAATTCCGTTATTCTTCTCTTCAGTGTTTCCGTGGCACCATCACGGGAGACTGTTGTATGCAAGTGTCTCCCACATGACATAACTGCTTTCCCAAACCCTAAACCAATACCACCATACATGACTTTCAAGACCAATAACGCAATTGATTCGGCCCCAAATGAATCAGAGAGAGAGAGAGAGAGAGAAGGATCTTGCATCATTTACAGACCTCCATTGCAGTGAGCTGGAGATTTTCTTAGGGTTTAAACGATCAGGGAAAGACAGATGTAAGAGAAGGAGAAAGGTCTGATTTTTGTAGTATTTGGTGGGCTGTATGCTTATTTCACGGCTTTGTGAGCCCAGCCCATTAACTCAATCATGATTAAGCTAGTCATGCTAAAAAACAATTTCTCTTGGTATTAGGTAGCGCGGCGCCCAAATGCTGTTTAGCAAAATTCTAAAAAATAAATTTTTTTAAATTTATATTTTTTTATTATTTTAATATGCTAATGATAAAAATTAATTTAAAAAATTAAAAATAAATGTATTATATATATTATTTTTTTGTTATGGTAAGTTTTTTAATTTGAAATTTTTTTAAAATTTTATTATTTAACATTAAATTATTTGAACTTGAGTCTGTAATTTCACAAGTTGTAAATCTAAAACATTAATTCATGTTTAGAAGATTTATCAGGATTAATTATTGTTGATTAAAATAGTAAATTTATCATTTTATCGCACAAAAACTTTTACATTTGCTCTCCTTCAATTATTGTGGATTAATAATGATCTTATGAGTAATTTGGTCTTTTAATAATATCGATAATAATCGTTAAAAAACCATTATTTTTTTTATTTCATTCTTTGATATTGGATTTGTTGGAAAATAGACTTCATGAGTAATTTTTTTTCTTGTTTTTTATATGGTTATCATGGTCTCAAACAAACATTTATTTTAGTGTTGGTGCTTGAAATTGCAAGCATCAATTTTTTATCATATAATTAAATAAACATTGTTTTAAAAAAAGTTACTAAACCCAGTTGACTCCATGAATCAAGTTGTGGGGTGACCGAAGTCATCCAATATGTCATCGTCTCAATACTTAATAAATTTTTTTTTTTTTATCTTGGTGTTGTTTTATAAGTTAAGTAATGTTTTTATCAGTCATCTGAATTGCCTTTGAATCCATGACATAAACCAATTCACATCAGGTCAACTTTAATCCTGTTTAATTGGAAACTTACGCTATGTAAAAAATCACGTTGAGAGGTTTTAAGATTTACTTGTTTCCCAAGTTTAATGACATTGTCAACGAAGCCCCCACGATTTTAAAATTCTTTTTTACGTTTCAAAAAATTTAATCTAGCCCGCGATGGAACATGGGTTAATGGACTAGTCTCTACATATAATTTGGGTTCGAGTAAACTTTTTTATTTATTTATTACCCCTGTGAAATCATCAATGTTCCAATTCTACCTTTAATAGTTTCAAATATCTAAAAATCACTCTTTTAGTTGTTAAAATGTTTAAATGTTAATTGTTATCATTAAATAGTTTGCTTTTTGAGTTCTTTTGGGTTTTTAAGTGTTTTTATGAAATATAGTAACATAGATGAGAGTTTAATAGGAAAATATCAGCATAAAGTGTTAATAAAAATATAAAGAAATAGAGCTTTTCGTTATTTATTTAGTAGTAAAGGGTAAAGTTGAAACTTTATAAAGTTACAATGGAAACTATTGATATCCTAAAAAATCAAAGTAGCTTAGAGCCAAGACATATGTCTTGGATAATTTGTTAATCTCTTGGTTATGACAATCTGATTCATTCTCTCTAACCAAAGTAGCTGGAGGCAGGTGCTTAATACTTGCAAAAGATTCTCTTTTATGAATTTAGAGACTCTCTGATGATTAAGTAACTTTTCGAGAGAAAATACGATAATAATACATAGAGATACTCTAAAAATAAATATCTTGTGGAGAATGAAGATTTCAAACTTTTTGTTTAAATAATTCATGGTCTAGTTATAATCCATAAGTCTTTTTATGGAGAGGAGTGGCTAAAGTATAATATTGTCCTAATAGTATTAAAGATGGAAATATCTTTGATATATATTAATGAGGAAAAATATCCCTAACATATGTATTAATTGGGATGGAAATATAGTGAGCTTTTAAGAAACTTTTATACACTATCTCTTACATAACATTAATATCGATAGAAAATATGATGGGTCATTAAAGGACTTTTATACTCTTAATAGATGTAGAGAAAGTATGATCCAAAATGTATTTGTGCCCAAAGGAGATGGGTCACTCTCTTAGCTGAGCCCAATGGAGGGTCATTTTCTTAGTTAAGCTCAAGGGAGGTTGAGTTTTATAGGGGTGTTGCGATGTCCCGGTCGCACAAATTAATTACCCTAGCTTCAAACACAACACACAAGATAGTATAGAGCAAGCAAGGAGTCGATCCCACGAGGAAGTTCAAGTCAGATTTTTATGCTAGATGATATGCAATTTTGGGGGGGTTTGGACGTTATCTAGGCTAAAGCAAAAGAAAACAGAAAACTATCAAACAAAATTTAATAAAATCAGAAAATTATCAAGAGAACAAACATTGGTCACAAGCACGCATCCACTTACAGAAATCAGAACTGATCATGGAAACGAAACATCAATTTATATTCTGAATATTTATCTCTTCTTAACATTGGTTAGTTAATGGATCCGCCATATAACTAGCCCTAACCATCAAACAACCACAGTGTCCGCACTAGTAATTTAATTTAATGGCAGCCTTAAGAACTAGATAAGTTGATTAATCAAGAAAACATAATTGTCCGCAGTCTATGTTTGATTTGATTGAATGTTCTCCCTGAGATTAATAATGTAGATCCGCCACAATTATTAAACTCAGTTGTTTCACAAGTTCATATACCACAACTCCGGTTTTGATATCAAACTTAGCAATAGATTGTCCACAATAATAACTTAGAGTCCGCTCTATCAATTAAAATAAACAATCATAGAAAAAATAAGCATAAGAGAACAAACATATTCATCATATAAACTGAAAAGAAAAGGTAAAATAAATCTCACAGTTCTTGAAATCCGAAAGTTTCCGTGTCCTTGCAACCAAGAAAAAGTGTTTAGCCTTGCATGTTTGTTGAACAACTAATCAAAAAGAAGAAAGAATGCATAATTTAGGGTTTCTTAGAGGAAGGGGGCGCTTTTCTCTTCTTGGCTAGCTGCTCTCTTTCTCTTCTCTCATTCTTTTTATATCTTAGGAAACCCTAGGTCTCTATTTTACAAAATAGTCCTCCATTAAGTAGACTGTTTACATTTAAGTACTTCAATAACTATTTTCCTAAAAAAGGAGAAATAGCCTTGCATGAAATCTTCAAGCTTTGACTTAGAGGAGCTAAATTGCTGAAATAAAAACTTGGATATCGGTTTAGATGCTTCGGAACGTAATTTGAACTCGTTTCTTCACGAAACCTGTTTGCTGACAGAATTCAGATGTCATCTTTGAAAAATCATATCTCCCTCATATGACATCTTTTTTGGCTGAAATTTGGAGCGTGTATAGAAATTTGAGTCATGAATCCAAAAAAATTGAGTTTGCATCAATTGGACTTCTGTAGCTACAGATATTTAAGTTGGAATAGCCGAAGGTCAACACTGACAGATTGCGAGATTTGACTTTGAAGGCTGCGATTTCCATGCTCTTCCTTATTTTATTTTCTTGCCTTAGATGTCCAGAAAGGTATGGATGTTAGCTTTTTAATGTCACTAGAATCACTTCATTTCAATCTCCAGAGCTCACGCTCTGCACAAAACATCGACTGAAGGTCAAATCTGCCAATTATCTCAAATTTATTCATTTTTGCATCTTTCATCCAAAAGTGCCTTCAAAACATAAAACAAAGAATATCAAGGCATTTTATATATAAAACATAGGCCAAAAACTAGTTAAATGTGGGTGAAACTATTGAATAATATGGTTGCATCAAGGGGGGTTTTAGGCCCCTAAATTTAGGTTTATTAGTAGCCCCCAAGTCTTTATGATATTTATACACAAAAATTTGTAAAAATACTTGGTACGATGAGTTTATCTTTGTTTTAAATCGGATTAAATATGCCTAAAACAAACTTATTCAGACATGTATAAAAAATGAATTTATAATTATCCTATATTTACCCATTCATCTTTTTCTTGTCCAACCTTTAAATGTGTTTGATGAAAATTATTCAAGATGCCACCTAATAGCTTTCATCTAAGCCATAAAACATCTATAGTTTGTGGATTGCATAACCTTGGAATCATAAAATACGAACATGAAATGTATTATAAACTTAATTTTTTGCAGGTGAGTTTCCTGTGAAGCTCGCAACAATGTTTTATGGATTGGTCCTTCAACATGTTATTTGTCCTTATAATGATTTGAGCTTTGAATGAAACTTTATGAAATGTCATACTTTAGGATAACCATATTGAGACATGAAACATCACAAAAAAAGAAAATGAGTTTAGTCATCTTTTATCGATAGAGAACGAACCATGCTACCAAGCTTTATTGATGAAAGATACACCTTCTTCAACCAATACCACACCCCTCCAAACAAACAAAAATACTCTTTGAATGTTTATTAAAGAGATTCAAAATCTTGATAAATAAGGACTTGAAGTAACAGCACATATATAGATAAAACCAAATCTAAAACTAAGATCAAATGAAACCATAAAGCTAGATTCATAGAGATTTAGATTTTATTTATTCAAAATAGACAAATGAAAAAGATATACAATTAGAGATCTAGATCTAAGATATGGAAAAGGAATACATAAAAGAGAATAATAGAAAAAAAAACAAAAAAGATCCAAAAAAGAATAAGAGGAAGTAAGGAAGATATAGGGGCTAGTCATCAGCAAGAAACAGGCTAGTGGTATCCCCCGATGAATACAGGGAAAAGTTTTATTTTTGGTTTAAGAAGAAGTAAGGTTTTTTCTCGTTAATAATTTTCAATGAAAAATAAAAAATGTGGGTTTTATCTCTATTTTAAATTGAATTGAATGTGCCGAAAACTAATCTATTTAGACATGTACTAGATTAAGGGTCCGTGTCATATCGTGAGTTGGGCTAAAAATTATTTTTAGCGTAAAAAAAAGAATGTTCATGCCCTGCAGGTATGTTTTAAAGAAGTAAAAAAAATCTATTACTAGAATCATAAAACCGACTAGATCAAATAAGATAGTATTATTTATTTAGATGATAAAAAGAATGGGCAACAATACTAAATTGACCAAATTAAAAAAAAAAAGTGATCATAATATCCTGCACAAAAAAAGCATTTGCTAAAAGTAAAAAACATGATGGAGCTTAATTCCTAGCCAACCCACCGCGAAATGATGAAATTAAAAAAAATAGCAACAAAAATAACCCGAGTCAACCTGAGTTAGCATGTCAAACATGCAAACCGAGTTATGAGACTACAAACCAAATAGAAAGAAAAAAAAAATACAAAGCCCAATTCCAAAGAAAAAAAAACCAATGTAGAATAGTGAAATAAAAAAATCAATAAAAAATAATAAAAAAAACACCTACAAATCTGGGTAAGGCCACCAAACCCTACTACCTGGATCATGTGAATAGGATAACCTAGTAGAAGACAAAATGAAAAAAAAAATTATAAAGCTTAATTCTAAAATCAATCAAAATTGAAGGATGAAATTAAAAAAAAATAGCCTCATGAAAGACTCTAGTCAATCCGGGCTAACCTGTTAAATTTGGGCCCAGTCATGAAATCAGGCTAACCCTATAAAAAGGAAACCGAAGAAAATCACGAAGTCCAATTTCTAAAAAAATCAAATGTTGAAGGATGAAAATAAAATAGAAAAACAATAAGAAAAATATCCCTAAAACAACACTAATGTCAACTCGGGTTAACTTTTTAAACTTGTAACCCAGGTTAATTTTTAGACTGGGATCACAGTACATGGAAAAACAACAAAGCTTAATTCCTGACCAACCTGATATCGAATGATGAAATTTTAAAAATTAATTTTATAAAAGGACCCTAAACAAAAAAATAGCAATCAAAAGAACCGGGATTAAATTTGAAAAAAAAAATTAAGAGGACAATTTACAATCTTGGTTCGATGGATGAAATTGAAAAAAAAAATTAATTTTATAAAAAGACCTAAAACAAAAAATAGTGATAAAAAATGATGATCAAATTTGAAAAAAAGAGGACAATTTAAAATTTTGGATTAAAGAGTGAAATAAAAAAATTAAAAAATGATTGCAAAAAAAATAATAAAAAAAAAGAATGAAAACCAAATTTGAAATGACAATAACATTAGAGGACAACTTTGAATTATGAATAGATCAACTTAAATTCCAATGAAAAGAGAGAGAAAAGAGGAAAATAAGAAAGAAAGTGTCGTATGCAACATGTTGTCGATCTTCAAATGACATGTGTTGCCCTAGATGAAAAAATGTCGTGATACTAACACAGCCACAAAAGGTGGTGTTTAGCCATTAAAGGAAGCCACATGTGCCACTAAAGTGTTATGACTTCCTTTACTCGCTGATGTGTGTATTGCACACCTCGACCAATCTTCACATGCTTGTTAATTTTAGTCCCCTGTATTTGTTTTAGTATAAAATTATTGGGTTTCCCGTATATCATACACGCAGTGAAAACTATAAAATAAAATTATTTGAGAGTCTCAAAGATCCCATTAGACAGATCTAGAGTTGTTTAGGGATTTGTTACCTGAAGACCTGATCTTTTCTTTGCTTTAAATAATTCTTTAAAGACTGAGTTGTCACAAACCACAAGTCATCCAGTTGTCCGACCTCCAACAGTAATCCACATGAACCACCCGTGAGAAATCTCTCAAATTCTTATTTAGGAGAGAAGGATTGCTATGCCTAGAATGTTAACTCTAATTTTATGTTTATTTAATATTTTTGTCTAACAGACAACCACAACTATATAAAATAAGAGACATAACTTACTATTTATAGAGAAATATGAAAAACCTTATAAATTAGTAAAATATCAATTTGCTCCCTAAATAATATCCATATATTAATCAGGAGAAATTAACTTAATCAAGTTTTTCGTGTTTTTTTAGGTCTACAAATATAATCCATGTATTAATTATATTCCAGTCTTAATTTCTAAAATATATTTTAATCAATTCATACTTCATTAAATCATCACAGTTTAATTTCTAACTAATGGTTCTTAATGTGTGTGACACATTAGGTTCCTAATATATTGGTCCAAATATAAATTATAATTATAATTAAATAAGTTAAACAATTTAATTTGTTATCAATTAAACAATTGATAAATTTATATTTGAAATTCAGGTGCATTGTCTATCAACGTGTCATGATCCCTCAAATATTAGAAAAGTCATTAGTGGTGTCGCACTTGTGCAGCGTCGCGGCAATCGCCCACCACCCACATCATCAAGTGTGGTAAGTCTATCTATTCTGGCAAATATGGAAAGACAAGGAATTCATGTCTTTTATCAGTGGAAAAAATAGAATTGGAGTCACCACCTAGTATTTTGGTCACTAGGAACCCTAACTGGTCTTAGAGATCAGGTACGGAGATTGATTGCGTAAAGGGAAGATATTAGCACCCCAAATACGCCCTACCTAAGGTAAGCTACATTGTTTTATTGTCTGATAAAAAATCTAAGGTCTTATCATGTCGATCCTTCTATGGTTCAAGAAAAGCCCTCCTTAGTAAGGAGGTTCTTATCTTATGGGGTAAAACTTAACTGTTTTAATGTATATCAAAAAACTATCTTTTTAATATCGGGAATACGTTTTACATATAAATTCATAATCCAAGATATTAAAACAAAACAAAATATATTTTTTTTGGTTTTTTTGAAATATTGGTTAAGTTCTCATGACTTTAATAAACTGGTTATTAAAGCCAAAATGCATGCTAAGATATAATATATATTTTTCTTGAAGTTTTCTTTGTTGTATAAAAATATAATATGATTTTTTTTTTAAGTTTTGAGAGACTTGGCCGTATGCATGAAAACAAATTTTTTTTTTTTGAAAACCGAGTATTTTTAATACCGGATTTGTATCTTTACGATATAAAAATACAGACCGATATTAATCAAAATGGCATAGAAAAATACGCGGGAAAATCACAATTTTCAAAAATATATATATTTTTTAAAAAAAATGAACTGGATTGGGCCTATATTGGCCCAACTACAAGGCCGGACTCAGCCCAGCCGCGTAGAATGGGATAATGTTCCAACATAAAAACGAACTGGGCCGGACCTGACCCAATTGTATGGGCTGGGCTTGTATTGGCCTAGCTACAAGGTTGGACTCAGCCCAACCGCGTGGGCTGATGTTCCAGCCCAAAAGAACAAAAGGGCTGGTTACAGTAAGCAGTCAAATATAATTAGCTAGTTACTGTGCACAACACAGTAACTAGCTAATTAAGTTTCATTTGCTGCAAAACGTGAATTGCTCACGTTTTGCATGCAAATGAAAATGAACAAGTAAAAAAACAGCAGGGGAGGGGAGAAAGTTACCTGGAGCGGGAAAGCACGGTTGCGGTGGGTGAAGGTGGCGGTGACAGAGGCGGCGTTTTCCTTCCTTCTCTCCTATCTCCTATGTTTCTCTTCTTAGCCCCCTCTCCTCTGTTTTTTTCTGTTATCTTCTTTTTTTCTCCTCTGTCTCTTCAGGGCCGTCAGCGGCGGTCAGTTGGTGTGTTGTGGCGGTGGAGAGGAAGCACGGTGGCAGCTGTGGTTGTTCTTCTTCTCTGATATTCTTTTTTCTTCCTATGTCACTTCCTGTTCTTCCCTGCTTCTTTGATGGCTTCCCTTTCTCTCCTCTGTCTTCCCCAAAATGTCCCCCCTTCTGTAATATTTCTCTCTGGTTGTTCCCTGTTTTCACTTCTCTATTCTTTCCCCTCCTTTTTCTTTCATTTCTACCATTTCGGTCCCTTTCTCTTCACCCTTTTCTCTCTAGAAAAATTGTTGTTTCTCTCTTTCGGTCTCTCCTTTCTCTCTAAAAAACTGTCGGTCTCTCTCTCTCGGTCTCCCTTCCTTTTTTTCTCCCCTTCATTGTCTTCTTTCTTCTTCTTTGTTCCTCCTCCCTGTATCATCCTTTCGGGACAGTATTTATAGGGACAGGGGGAGCGAGGTCGACCCTGCCCCGTCCCATCGCTGCCCATGTATGGGGTGCACGTCTCCTGCTCTATCACGGCGCCGGCAGAGGTGGCCAATGGAGGCGTCGCTTGCGGGGTACGGCTGCTCTAGCATCTCATCATGAGCCGGGTGGCGTCTAGTTTTTGCTCTAATAGAGCACGTGGGATGGAGAAGAAGAAACAAGGAAGAAAAAAACAAAACTTCTCTTCCCATGTTGCACATAAGAAGAAACAGTGCCGCCTCAAAACGGCACCGTTTCCTCTCTCTCTCTCTCTTTTTTTTAAATGCATGAAACGGCGTCATTTTGTTTAAAACACGCCGTTTCATTTAAATGAAAACTGGAGCCAAAGCGCCAGATTTCAAGTCAATCCTTCAATTTACGCTCGTTTTGTATTTTGGCCCTTCGTCTTGGATTTCTTCAATTAAGTCCCCGATTGACCATCAATCTTCAATATTTATGTAATTAAGCCCTTGATTTGACCAAATCAATTCTTAAAAATTATAATTTGACTCCAGAACTTTAATTCCTTCCAATTAAAACCCAAATTGACTTAAAAAACATTTTTTCTGCAATCAACCCTCCATAAATTCAATTAAACCTTCCATAAAATTTAATTGAGTCCATCAACATTTGATTTTGTACTTTTCTTCCTCAAATAAAATTTTCTTAATCAATAGGGCTCTCACCGGTCAATGATATACTGTCAAATTTTAATATTTATATTTTCGAACCTCCTCAACCAATTTTGACCATTTTTTTGGGCGTTCTGCCATCCTTTTTTCACTAATATTTTTTTTGATATATTATGTATATTTATTTTTTATATATTTTCTCTTTTCTTGTGCTGGGACCCAAAATGGGTTACAACAGATGCCCCTTCTTTACAATACTTACGGAGCAAAGACTTTACAAAGTAAGTTTTGTAAAGATAAACAAAAGTGAACTTCCAAAACTGATCTTCTCACAACTTGGTTGATCTGAAACTCTGCCTTTACAGCAATCCTTCGTCGATCCCCTCTAACCAGAACCAAAATTTATGTGTGGTTGAGCTAAACTGAGATCCCTTCGCCGATCCCCTTCAACCAGAACCAAAATCTCTTCATGGCTAGGCTAAATTGAGATCCCTTCGCCGATCCCCTTTAACCAGAACCAAAATCTGTGTGGTTGGGCTAAACTGAGATCCCTTCGCCAATCCCCTTTAGCCAGAACCAAAATCCTTTGCAGTTAGGCTAAACTAAGATCCCTTTCGCTGATCCCCTTTAACCAGAACCAAAGTTTGTGTGTGGATAGGCTAAACTGAGATCTTTTTGCCGATCCCCTTTAACCAGAACGAAAATCCTTTGCAGTAAGGCTAAACTGAGATCCCTTTTGCCGATCCCCTTTAACCAGAACCAAAGTTTGTGTGTGGTTAGGCTAAATTGAGATCCCTTCGCCGATCCCCTTTAACCAGAACCAAAATCCTTTATAGTTAGGCTAAACTAAGATCCCTTCGTCGATCTCCTTTAACCAGAACTAAAATCTGTGTGTCGTTAGGCTAAACTGAGATCCCTTCGCCGATCCCCTTTAAACAGAACCAAAATCCTTTGCAGTTAGGATAAACTGAGATCCCTTTCGCCGATCCTCTTTAACCAGAACCAAAATCCTTTATAGTTAGGATAAACTGAGATCCCTTTCGCCGATCCCCTTTAACTAGAACCAAAATACTTTGTAGTTAGGGTAAACTGAGATCCCTTCACCGATCCCCTTTAACCAGAACCAAAGTCTGTGTGTGGTTAGGTTAAACTGAGATCCCTTCGCCGATCTCCTTTAACCAGAACCAAAATTCTTTGTAGTTCGGTCAACCTGGAATCCCATCCGACGACTCCCTTCAACCAAAGATAAAATCTTCATGGTGGTTAACTTAAGATTCCTTCTAGCAATCTTCTTTAACCAAAAAAATATGTTTCTTCTTCAAGATGATTGGATTCAAATTGAAGACTCTTCTTCGTTGATCTTCTTATTTCTTTGAGATTTCTCTAATGTTAGGGTTTATCTCATCTTCCTTCCATTCCAGGGTCAAAACCATGATTCTTTGTTGTTTATCAACTCAATGATTCTTTCTTTGTCCCCAATCTTGCCGGACTACATTGAGGATTTTTCCTGCAACAAATCAAAAATATATGCAATGCTTCAACGTTAGATGACATGCATACATCCTTACCTGATTTGAAATATAGGCCCCCCTCTTCAATGTTCCATCATCACAGGGTGCCTTTGTTATTCAAAGCTTTCTTTATTTTTTCAGTGCATTGGTTCATTCATGTGCTAGCTTTCCACTCAGATGTAAGTGCAGTGCCTATCGTGGGCTGTCCATGACGATTACTACTCTCGTTGATTCTCAAGCTTGACCATGCTTCCAAGTGTGGTGTTGCTCGATTCATCATGAAAGAGTTGAACAAATCATCCATCTCCTAGATTCTCTCAAGAATTGTCCTTTGATTGGTTGTGCGTGTTTTGCCAACACCCCTCAGGAGGTTTTCTAGTGTTTAACATCATTTTAGATTGCCAATCAGTCATGGATTTGCTCCCAATTGAAATAATACTCTTCAAGTATATGTTATCATCAGTCTTCTAGGAAACTATCCAATAGTCCAGACATGCATCTCATAGCTTACAATAAAAGGCTCATGGTTGTATGCTTAGTGTTCTTCTCAATAGATTCTCCTCAGCTCATCTAATCATATTGTGAAGAGAAATGTCTCGGCCTCATCAATAATGTTGCTTTTATCACACATACTCATGCGGTGAAGTGCGCATTTGGGCTTCGAAACAAATTGTCCCACAATCAGTATTCGTGGTGAGTGCCCTTTCCGACATTCATTCAATGCAGTTGTGTGATAACATCTATCGATAACCACATTTCAAAGGATGACAATATAAGATTGTCCTTCAAGTGCAGCATTGTTCCACAGTCAGTCTTAGTGGTGTGCATTTTTTCGCCATTCAATTACATTCATTCGTGTATCCTCATCGATCGAATACCATGTTTCAAAAGATGATGATATGAAAGTGTCCTTCAGGTACATCTTTGTTTCTCAATTGTTGACAGGGTTCACTAGAGCATGGACTATTTTGGAACGACATTGCCCCCAGTATAATCTGAATGTGCTCGTTCATTGATTATCTTTCTTTGAACACTATTGTCTTCAATTCATTGACTCATCATTTAATCATCTTTCATTACCTCATAGCTGATCTGAATACTGCTTGTTTTTCCTTCTCAGGGTCCACTGTATTGCCCCCAGCTGCTCAACTTTTCAAAGAGTGTCGAGGAGCGTCAATGTCATTTCTATCAAGGATTTCGCATACTCAAATGATATTCTTCTATGTTCGATAACCTTCCTTGTTTTGGAATCAACTCTCGCGTTTCAAAGATTATGTCTATTCAAGTCTAATTGTTGAAATGAAATCAGAGAGATGTCAGTTTTGAAAAGATCTTTTGAAAAATCAAGCTTTTTGGTCAAAGACCTAACACACATTATTCAAAATATACAGTCCTTTGATTGTCATGTATTTTGAAAACAGAAATTGACCCGTTGTAAGACTAAAATAGCTTTTTTTTTTTTGTTATTTCTATCTATTTTAGACTTTGATTTTGGGTATATCTTTTGAGGGTCTGTGATGAGGTGATCTTTTTATGAATTTCAAAAAAAAAACAAGATGCTTAAGTCAAAACTCAGGCTTTATCAAGAAAGGTTGTTTCTCTTCTTAGCACTTATTTTATCAGCATGCATAATAACCAATAACTTAATTCATGAAGTCACGACCCTTATGGAAAAGCTCTTCAAGTTTTGAGAGCGCTATTTGTCGGTTCAAATTGTTTTCTCGATTAAAAAGGGCTTTTAAAAGCACGTAATGCAGGCTATGGTTCATGGCTATGAAAGAAAGGAATTTCACAGGCTCAAAAGGTGTTTGAGGGTTTGAAAGACCCAGGATCAACATCAACTATTCATCAATGCCTTTTCTATTGTTGTCTTTGTAGAGGAAACGATATATAACCTTGCTAACCTTAAAGATCAGACTTTTCTTAACATAAGTCATAATACAAATCCACCTTTCCTTAATGAATAACCAACCTCAATCATCTGATAACATCAGAGGCTTTATAATGGATACCAAAAGTCACATTTGTAGCTTTGTCTTTTTCTGGTATTGACTTTTGTTGTGCCTTTCCTTGATTGAAATTTCTTTTGCTCTTCATAGAATTGATAGGCGTTCTCCTTCCTTTATCTTTGACTTGTCTTTAAGTGAAGGCAATTTCAACTTCTTCTTTTTTTCAATCTTTTTTTTTTTTGCTTTCTCATAGCCTTCCTCAAAATTTTCTTATATGCCCCCAGTCTATGTGTTTTCTTTTAGCCCTTTCTCAAAGCTTTCTACTGATTGGACTTTTGTTCTAAGCCTTCCTCTTTATCCATTAATTATATCAATGTCTTTAAAATATCTCTCATTTGCCCCCAGTGTGGGGTGTGATCCTAGTCAGGGTTTTTATGAAATGAATATTCTATCCAGCTCAAAATGGGACTACAAGGGATATAATCTTTAAAAAGTGAAGGGATATCAAAGATGGCCTTTTCTCATTTCAAGCAAGGTCAGTTAGAACCGATAAATTTTGATCTCGTCCAATGTAAAGGTTAGGACTTGTAAGCATTATGATTCACGAGTCCATAACTACTGAAATCCACTACACGTCATTATGCATACTGTTAAAACCTAGTTATATGGTGTGTGGTTCAATTTTGTGTGTGAGCTCAAAATTTGTTCGGTCACCTCTTGTTGTTTATCATGTCATTTCAACAATCATCGAGTCATTTCTGTAATCAAAACACTTTTAATCTTCAGGATTGATTAACCTTTATCGCATGTTGGAGTTTGATCAAAATATTTTGTCAGAATAAAATACTAAACATCTGTTGATTTCAAAACAACAAAGAGAGAAAAACAAGACATGTTTCGTTAAAGGATGAGATGTGATCCCAAAAGAAAATGCAAAATTCCATAACAAAATGATTGACAATTCATTGCCATTCTTGAATCAGCTTTTCTAGCAATATCTGTGTTTTGCCAAGTATTTTCGATCACATGTCATTCTAAAGATGCTCGGGGGACAATAAAGCCAATACCACCCTCTTTCACAGAATCTACTCGTCTCTTGCTCACCCGCTGACACGACCAAAAGATTGATATCTTCTCCCAAGTGCAGGAGTGTCGAAGTAATAAATAACCCGGCAAGACCGGGGTCGAACCACAGGGAGGTTAATTGTATAAATTATAGATAACAACAACAACAACAACAACAACAACAACAACAACAACAACAATAATAATAATAACAACAACAACAACAACAACAACAACAACAACAACAACAACAACAACAACAACAATAATAATAATAATAATAATACTAGTAGTAGTAATACTAATAATAGTAGTAGTAGTAGTAATAGTAGTAATAATAATAATAATAATACCAATAATACTATTAATAATGATAATAATAAAGATTAAGAAGAAAAAGTTGATGAGAACTTGAGATGGAAGATTAACGTAACGATTAAACAATGATAACAACAAATGTCAAGGTTAGAGGACCCACTAATGGTATTTCAAACAAGTATAGTATAAACTCTTATTATTCAATTGGAAACCACACACAAAGGAGGTTCCAATCAGATTATA
>Ga0325410_1000366_pt1 | contig 46181 bp, 30 predicted proteins | sample PopdelMetagenome_16_FD_206182 | JGI IMG/M metagenome (GOLD analysis project Ga0325410, IMG submission 206182) | Populus deltoides microbial communities from Bellville, Georgia, United States - Xylem-PdIQD-R3 | ecosystem: Host-associated > Plants > Phyllosphere > Stem > Wood/Secondary xylem...
GTTAATAATAATAAAAAATTCTGACCTGACTAAACATTGTCTCGAAAAAAATTATTGTATTGACTTAATTACCCTTATAAATCAACGTAATAACTCAACACCCACGTTTCTTTTCGGAGTCGGTTCTTGAGCCGACAAGTATGGTTCTCAAATATCCCTTAAATATTTTATTTTTTATAAAGATCATCTGTGTGGTGCCTAAAATATCCCTAGTCCACAAGTAAAGGAGAAGTGCAAGTTGTTGCTGCCTTGGAAACTCCTCGTCCCCTCCAACCTCTTCAGTTCAACTCACGAAGGAGGTTTTTTTTTTTTTTTTATCTATCTTGACTGTGACTGCTTCCTTTAACAACAGGCAAAGAAAGAGAGATAAGAAGCCCAAAAAGCTTTTTAAATTCTTCTTCTTCTTCTTCTTCTCCTTCTCCTTCTTAGCAATAATAATAATAATTTAAATTAGAAGAAAATAAAACCCCAATTGAATTCCCTCAAGAAAGAAGAGAAGAGGAAAAAAAATCCCTCTTTCCTCCACGCAACCCAAACAAAACCCCCTCCCAAGCTACCTCTCTTTCTGCCGTTTCTTTCTTCTCCGAAATCTTCTCTTCTTGGCAAAACAAAATATTTCATTGCCCTCAATTTCTCCAACGATAATCTCAGCCCGCTACTTGTTTCTGATCTCAGTGCAGTTTCTTTTAGTCGGCGCCCCTGAATCCTCACTCTTTTTTCTTGATTTTTTCTTCCCTTCGGTTATATCGTTATTCTTTTCCGGGTTTCCAGGTAATTTCGTATCTTGTCGTATCTCTGATTAATTATTTTCTTACTTTTACGTGATGATAACATCGCACAACATGATTTCTTTTCTTTTTATTGATTTGAATGCTTTGTTTAATTTGTTAATCAATATGGGCAATTGGGATTAAGCTGTCCAAATTTAGCAAACTATGTTTTGGACTCAATATGGTGATTATATGATCGAATAAAGCTTGCCCACCTCCCTTTTCAGTGAATTAACCAATTAATATTGGTTTTTCCTTTCTGGGTTTTGCTTTCTGTGGTGTTTTCAGTTTAAAAGTTCGTGACTTGTTGTTTACAGATTGAATCGGAGGCTCCGTCAAAACCCAACTCATAGCCTTCACTGTTACATTGTTTGGCTTGATTTCAAGTGGTAAGTGATTCACTATTCTTACTCTCTTGCAAATATTTGATCTTAGATTAGGTTATAATTAATTTATTAAAGGGAGCAGCAGGGATAACAAGAATAGTGCACTTGAATTTAAGTAGTTGTAAAAGCAAAACAATGCCTGTACAGAGAGAGATCATACAGGGAGTAGCAAAGTTCTTGTTTATATTGCGGGATTGGGTAAAAATTGATTGCATTTTAGGACTTTGGTAGATGAACAGGCAGATATTTGATCACAATGTTAAGAATTACATCTGGTTCTATTATTTTTTAAATTTCCTTTTACCCATTAATTAAAAGTGTTTGTTTCAGTGGTTCCTAATAGAGTACCTCCAGAATGATGCTATAATTTGATTATGTTTCGACACATTCTTTGTTGTGTTCATCTTCATACTGATTAATATGGAGCACTGGTAATATTGATGGTTAACAAGTCTGAAAATTTCTTCCATCACCCCCTTTCCTTCCTGAAGATTTTATTTTCATTTTCTGAGTGGCATGTGATGAATGAGAAGTGGAAGATAATGTGGTTCTGTAAATGCTGTAGAAGTGGCATGTGATGAATGAGAAGTGGAAGATACTGTGGTTGTGTAAATGCTGTAGAAGTGGCATAGTTTGTCATGCAACTTCTTTAGTTTCTCAATTTTTGAATGTTAGCTGATTATTGTGGAAACAGGGGATTTTGCAAGCTAAACATAGTTTGCTATAGAAGGCATGACTAGTCTGATCCTTTTTATTTTTATTTTTCAGAGCTTTGCCTTAACCTTTTATGTGGTTTGGGGAATGGACTGGATCCTTTTGCCTATAGTAAGTGTTTGTGAATGATGTTCAGTGGGCAAAAATTTAATGCTCTGAGCATATTCAAGTGGAAATGGCGTGGTGAATCATCTTTGACAACTAGCTTGCTTGACGATGTTCCACCAGAGATTGAATTGTCAGATTATAGAAGGGTACCAAGTCCTGGTAGCGAGAGCCCTTCTGGGCTCCTTAATGGCGAGAGCTTGAATGTGGAACCAATTGCTGATTTGGACCTTTTCTTTGAAAGACTCTACAATTACTATTGTGAGAAAGGGCTTTGGTGTATTATTATAAAGTGGATAGTTGAGCTTTTTAGCCTGGGTTTCACCATTGGTTTCTCGGGATTTTTCTTATTATATGTTGATTGGAATGGTCTTCGTAATGCTAAGTGTGGGATGAATGCTGTAGAATCTGGAATCAAGCCCTGTGATCTTGCTAAAGAAGCTCTCCATCCTCACCCTGTAACCCCTCTAACGCTTTCAAAAGCTATCATTGTTGGTTATTTGGGGTTATTTTCTATATGTTGGATCTTCTGTTTCTTAAGGTTTTTTGCTCAATTGAAGGACATTCTTGGTATCCGGCACTTCTATTATAACAGGTGTGGCTGATCTTATCGGTATAAAATTTTGTCGGTGGCATTCCTTTTACTTCAGTACAAAGGTTTTCTTGTTGTTCAATTTTTTTTAGTATTTCAATAAGAGCAAAACATGTTATCTTTTTGCAGTCTCCATGTCACAGACAATGAAATTCAAACCATGCCATGGGCTACAGTTCTTGAAAAGGTTGTTGAGTTGCAACACTCACAACAACTGTGTGTGGTTAAGGACCTTACTGCTCATGACGTGGTGATGCGATTGATGCGGAAGGAGAACTACTTGATTGGAATGCTCAACAAAGGAGTGCTTGCTTTTCCAATCTCCTCATGGATTCCAGGTGCTGGCCCAACTGTCAGGAATGGTTCAAATGGAATGCAGCATCGCCTAATACTGACAAAACCCCTCGAGTGGACGTTAAATTGGTGCATATTACAGAGCATGTTTGATCGGTATGTTTAATTTCACACGATTACCTGTTTGAATGCTGATTATATTGCATTTTCTCATTAGAATGTACTTTTTCTGCAGAAACTTTTGTGTTAGGAGGGACTTCATTTATAATCCTAATGCATTAAAGAAAAGGCTTATGGTAGTTGGTCTTGCAATGGTTGTCCTTTCACCATTTCTTGTTATATTCATGCTGGTGTATCTCTTCCTAAGGCATGCTGAACAATTTTATAATCATCCAAGCACAGCATCATCTCGAAGGTGGTCAAATTTGTCAAGGTGGACTTTTAGAGAATTCAATGAGGTACAAACTCACCATCTCTCCCCCTCACATTAAGTTCAAGCAAAACTTTTCATAGTTGATATGCCTGCCTTTGAAATGTTGGCAAGGATATCTGTTTGAGCACAATGTTTGAATGTGTTTTGGTAAGAAAGTTTGAATGTGTTCTTGTAATTTTTAATTCTTGCCTCTTATCATTGTAATAAACTAGAAAAGCCTCTTGATATGTTGAACTTATTTTGGTGGTTTTTTAATATTGCTTATAGTCCTAAGAGGATTTGTTTTTCTGACAACCCATTTTCCCATGTGTATGAAATAGAACTTGATTTATTTGATGGGATTTTAATGAACAGAAGCAAGATATTGTTGGGTGTTGTTAATTATTGTACGGATGAGGGCTATGCCTGTCTAAATTAATGTGTTTTTGGCATGTTAGATTGAGAGATTTGCTTCATCACAAGAAAATGTTCTTCTATATGCCATTTTCTCGTGTAAGATGAGAGTTAATTTCCTTACTGTAGCTTTATTTCAATAAAAGAATGAGGGTACTAATAATTTTTTATATTATTTCTCACACATAGATCTGCCTCCTTGAACTCATCTTCTATAATTAAGATGGTGTATATTTATGTTGCAGGTCGACCATTTGTTCAAGCATCGGATCAATAGCAGTGTGATGCATGCTTCAGAATATCTAAAGCAATTCCCCTCACCTATTATTTCAATCATTGCAAAATTCATCTCCTTTGTCTCTGGAGGCTTTGCTGCTATCCTGATCATCATTGCATTTCTGGAGGAATCTTTGCTAGAGGGCCATGTAATATACTCTCACTAATACTTAAAAAGATATTAGATAATACAAAACTGGCAGTGATAATGGATGATAATATGTATTTTTCATAATATTGAATTTTAATTATAATGCAGATATTTGGGCGCAACTTGTTTTGGTATGCTGCTGTTTTTGGAACTATAACAGCTATCAGCCGGGCTGCTGTTACAGATGAGCTCCTGGTCCTTGATCAAGAAGGGGCTATGTCTATGGTTGTCCAACACACACACTACATGCCAAAAAAATGGCGAGGCAAAGAAAATACTGAGAGGGTCCGCATGGAGTTTGAAACCTTATTTCAGGTAATGCAGATGAAGTTCATGCATTTGTATGAAAAAGTGTTGACCAAATATACTTATACCACCCTTGATCACTTATACCACCCTTGATCACTTATACCACCACTGATAAACACCAGAATAAGTGATATTCACTGGGCCAAGAGCACCCCCTCGAGTAAAAGCTTCCATGGCCGGTTGACCAAAATGAGGATCTTGAATTGCATGAGCAATAGGTCTTACATGCAAAGGGTCCTGTACCCATGTTTCAAAATTTCCTTACCAAGCTACATGAAACAGATTTCTAGCAGTCCACAAAAAAATTATTGCCAATTGCCCAAAATGAGAAGCAAAATATTCTGATAAAGACGTTCCTCCATAATATCATCATGACTCTCAAATTCATGTGCGGAGCAATACCAAACCAAATACGACGAGTAGTGGGGTCTTGAGCTAAGCCTCAGAAATCTTAATGCCATAATGCCTTTCAAATTCTCCTTGCCATTATCTTACTGCAATAATTTTTGCTAAGAAGAACACCCATGTTGTGGCAATTCCACCTAGAAGGTAATGAGTTACTCCTACAACACGACCTTGTATAATGCTCAAGGCTCTAGGCTGAGTAGCAAGAGCAACTTTTAATTTATTACGAGCCCAAACGATTGATTCAATAAGTTCTTGCTAATAACCACAATTGCTGAATAGAAACATTAAAATAAAAGCCCATACAAAGTGAGTGCCTAGGAAAAAAAGGCCATATGCAGATAATGAAGAACCATAAGACTGAAAGCCCATACCTGGCATGCCTGTGCCCATAAGAAATAGCGGAGCCATCCATTAATAGTAATAGAACTCTGCGCAAAATTTCCTCCCGTGATATGAGTTACCACCCCTTTGTCACTTATTTTAACTGTTCTATGTGTTTTTTGTGATGCAGTATACTGGAATGATGTTACTTGAGGAGATGGCATCAATTTTCCTCACTCCATTCCTGCTTTTGTTTGTTGTCCCAAAGGTATCCATTTCATCTCTCAATAGACTGTGTATCTGGTTATTTTTATGACATATATTGGCTTATTTCAAGGTGGTGTGCTGTGATATTTTGCAGCATGTGGATGACATCTTACAGTTCATTGCTGATTTCACAGTGGATGTTGAAGGTGTTGGCCATGTTTGCAGGTGTGCACTTGTTCATATGTTTGAAAATTCCGAGTTTATGTTGAGCAATTTGACACCAAACCATTTGTTAGCTTTGTTTCTTTGCATTGAAATCATTCAAATCTTGCCTTCTAATTGATCTTTCACAGTTTTAGTACTTTCAATTTTCAAAAGCATGGAAATAGCAATTATGGCTCTCCCTATAACACGCTTCGTTCCCAGAGAAGTTGCCAGGGGAAGATGGAGAAATCGTTTTTGAGGTATTATTGTAGAATTGTACTTCTAGATTCTTTCCATTTCAATTTAAGCTTTTGAAGCCTTGTGTTACTGTCCTTGTGCTTGCTTTACAAGCACAAAGAGGTCTTCTTAATGTTCCTTAAGGAGAACAAGTCATTTTGGACATATAAATAGTTGTTTTGTATACTTGCCACTGTTATGTTCTATCTTGGAAAATGAAATAAACCATTGCAAGGTGCCTGCTCGTAATTTCGTTTTGTTTTAATTGTTCCCTTCGGTTGCTTCTCATCTTGCATCGTCTATTTTGCAGTTTTCAAAGTAGCTATCCTTCATGGGAACCCAACATTCACGGAAAGCAGTTCCTGTTAAATCTTAGAACTTTTAGGGACCAAAAGTTGCAAGGACAGGGAGTTAGACATGTGTACTCTCCTCGTAGAATGTGGCGAGGGAGCCCCAGTTATAGAGGCCCCGGTGATAGAAATATCCCTTTTTCAAGGGAAATGCCATTTAATACTCCCGGCTTTCAGCTGGGTTCTTTGTGGCTACTTGATATAGATCAGAGGAATCACCCATATCTTCTTGATTGTTATTATACTTCCCGACCTCATACTTCCACGGACAATACAAGAGATGCCACGGCAGTACCATTTGAAGCAGCTGAGCAACAACATTCAAGAGATTATTGGATGCCATCCAACTTGACACAAAATGAAGCACGATATGATGAAGAGTTATGGGGTCACAATTACCAGGATAGATCAGTCTCTCATTTGGGGGCTTCTACGTCTGCCCCATTCTTCCAGGAAAGTGTGCTTCAACATCATGACTCCAGCAACGTTGCACATCCTACTAGGAGCCATTGGTGGGCTAGAAGTGTCCCGCGTGATGCACAGCCCCAAGCAAGTTTCCTCGAGCCTCCTGGTTTCCACCAAGCAAGTTTCCTTGAACCTCCTGATTTTAACCGCTATGCTTCAGAAAATTATCATGATAATTTCTCAGAAAGAAGCTTGGAGGAGCAAGAGCAACACTTGGATTGGAGAAACTCTAACGGATTGTCCCGGACTACTTACTTGGATGATGACATTGACGCAGGAAGGAGTGTGAGTCTTCATTTTGACGACATTTATAGCAGACCGCCTGAAACACCCCCTGCATTTCGAGATCCCCCAACCTTTTGACAATCAATTACCTCTCCATTTGTTTGAGAGGTTCTTGTTTTTAGATTTGTGGAATGCATATGGGTTTCCGAAGATGGACTGTGATTTCTTTTCTGTGTAAAAAGGAAACTATGTATTCTTTGTTGTATATAAGATTCAGTACGAGGTTAGATTCTCAAGTAGGCCCCATCCCATTTTAGAAGGTAGCAGGCCCCAAAGTCACTGCAGCCCTTATGGAACTGTAAAAACATTTCCCATCTATTGATCTATTTCAAATCCTATTCTAATCAACTAGTTCATTTGATCATTTGTTTGCCGTTGATTGAATGAATTTTGTTCTCGAGTTGTCCCAGGTAGTCTGGTCTTAGCTGTACTTCAAAATTGAAAGATTTTAGCCGAAAGGGAAGTTTATTCAACTCAACCCAACAGGGTCTGTCCAAAGATTGTTTTTCTTTTCCTAATGAAAATAAAACCTCCTCAGACATTGATGAGTATATGAATTCTGTGGAGACTATTCGATTCAACTCAGCCAAACCACAGCGTTTTTAATCAATAGCTCCTTTCTACCCCTTTTTTTAAGGCTTGAACTATTGTCAACAGACAAGACTCGGGAAACCAGAAATCTCCCTAGGGTTTTGGGTTTTGCAAGGGTTTAAGCAATTCAACAGACTAGACCAAAACCAAAAAGGAGCAAACTTTAACAGAAATCCCACCATGAAAAGAGCTTTGATCTCACTTCTCTCTCATTTTACTCGCCAAAAAACCAAAACAGTAACCCCTCTTCTGTCCAGAAACTACACATCATCTGACCGCACAAATACACCTTCATCTGCCTCCTCACTTCATTCACCTACCCATGATCTTAACTTGTTGGAACACCTCAAATCTCCTCTAGGAGGAAAGATCTCAACTTGAAGAGGCTTTTGAGTCTTTAGTGACAATTGAGGACATGCTCAAAGCTTTTGAAAACATGGAGGCTTGTTTTGATGAGAGAGAACTTGGTTTGGCTTTACTGAAAGTTGGACTTTAACTTGACCAACAAGGCGAGAACCCTGAAAAGGCTTTATCTTTTGCTACAGAGCTTTGAAAGTTCTCGATAGTGGCGATGATAAGATAAGCTTAATTTTCTTGTTGCTATGACTTTACAATTAGTGGGTTCTGTTATTTGTAGTTTAAAAAGGTTTAATGATAGTTTAGGGTGTTGTTTCAATAGAGCTAATATGATGCTGGGGAGGCTAGAGGAGGAGGGGAATGTTAATGTTGAGGATATTAGGCCGGTGTTGCACACTGTGCTGCTTGAGTTAGCTAATGTGAAGACTGCGACGGGGAGGAGAGAGGAGGCTATATATAATTTTAAGAAGTGTTCAGAGATAAAGGAAATGCTATGGAGAAAGGAAGAAAAGAGTTGGGTGTGGATATGGGGAACTGGCGGCGGCTTACGTTGCAGTTCTGAATTTCAAGGAGGCATTGCCGTTTGGTTTGAAGGTGTTGGAGATACATAAGAGTGGACATGGGAATAATTCCGAGGAGTTTGCACATGATAGGAAGCTTCTTGGGGTCATCTATAATGGGTTGGAGGAACATGTCAAGGCATTGGGGAGCAGAATGCACTGTCACGGAAGGTTTTGATGAATTGGGGTCTTAGTTCTGAATTGCTTCATGGAGAGATTGATGCTGCTAATATGGGGATTGAATTGGGCAAGTATGACGAGTTTATTAATACTTTGAAGGGTGTCGTCCAGCAGACAGAGAAAGATAGCTGGACTCAAGCATTAGTGTTTATCTCTATGGCAAAGGCACCGTGTAATCTAGAGAAGTTTGCAGATGCGAAGAGGTGTCTGGAGATTGCTTGTGGAATTCTTGACAAGAAAGAAACGGCTTCTGCAGCTGAAGTCGCTGGGGCATACTCAGAGATAGCGATGCAATATGAGACTAGGACAGGTTTGAAACGGCAATTTCATTGCTAAAGAGAACCCTGTCTATGCTCGAGAAGCTCCTACAAGAACAGCACGCAGAAGAAAGTTCTTCTGCTATAATCGGGTGGTTACTTTTGTTGACATGTAAGGTGACTTAGGCTATTCCTCACTTGGAGAGTGCTGCTGAAATTTTGAAAGAAAGCTTTGGTCCCAAACATTTTGGAATTGGATATTTCTAGAACAATTTGGGGACTGGATATTTGGAATTGGATAAACCACAGTGAGCTGCACAGATTTTTGCAGTTGCTATCATACAGATTCAATTGACGCATGTCAGAATCTCTCAAAAGCGTTTGGTGCCAGGGGAAGGTAAGGACATATCCTCAGTTCCTGGTTCGTGGTTTCTGGTTTTATTTCAGGCACATGGCTATTGATTCATTAAGCATTTATTTGCTATTCCAAATCTGTTATGCTGATTAAAATGAGTGCTTTGATGCTGTCTTCCTCTTCATTTTATCAAATGAAAATCATATATGTCAGGTGGAGCAGGTGAATATGCAAGAATGCAAGCACAAACTCAATATTTCTTCTTCATCTGGACCTTTGGCTCTCGGCCATCACGCTTGGTACCTTAAAGGGTTTTAACAAGCCAAATTAGAACATATTCTTAACTCAACTTTTACATAAGCGAGCAAATAAATAACTCTTTTAATTTATAAGTAGATAAAAAAAGGCTTTAGCATCATGTGTCATGTTTGAATATCTTCATGCCATTTGTGGGTTAGGCTAGCACAATTTTACTTTTCTTTTTTATAAATGCTCTGGAACAGTTGTTTGTGTTGTTGCTTATCATGGTAATTGATAAGAACATTCCCTTAGTTCCTGGTTCGTGGTTCCTGGTTTTATTGCAGGCCCGTTGCTTTGATTCATTAAAAAAATCATTATTGTGTTGCTATTCCAAATCTGCTATTCTGATTAAAATGAGTACTTTGATGCTGTCTTCCTCTTCATCAAGCCTTTATCAATGGAAAATCATATATGGGTCGAGCATGTGAATATGCATGAATGCATGCACTTACTCAATATTTCTTCATCATCTGGACCTTTGGCTCTCCACCTTTGGCACTTCTCAAAGGGCTTCAATAAGCCAAATTATAACATACTTCATTAACTCAACCTTTACATGAGCGAGCAAATAAATTATTATATATATATAGATAGATAAAAAAAGATATTTTAGCATCATGTTTGGATATCGTCATGCCATTTGAAGGTAAGGTTTATAGTGGTATAATTTTACTTTTTTATGAAGGCTCTGGAACAGTGGATTGTGTTGCTGCTTATCATGGTAATTGAAGTTAATAATTCTGGTGCTATTAAGCATGCCTTGTCTATATGCCCACATTCATTCATCAAGGCAGCAAGCAAATGATATGGAATTTGGTATCTAGGTTGTTTGGTTTTATGTTGCGATCTCAAATTAGAATTTTGTAGTTTCTAAAAAATCTTTCTTGGATTTTGCAGCTATACCCTTGCCATTTAATTCCAGCGGCGAGCAATAGATGCCTGGGAAAGTCATGGACCAAGGCAACATGAGCTCACGACCAATAGATGCCTCACAGTAGCCCCTCTGGAAGAAACTTACAGCTTGACATTCCTCTCAACCAGTATCGAACAAGCATGATGTAGTCTGATAAACATCCAGCGCTGAGTTACATTTCTTTGTTTGGTTAGCTTCTCTCTTTCTATAAGGGTGTTTTTTTCTTCCCACTGAGCTTGTCTCTGTAAGTAGATATGGTAATTTATTGCCATCTGTGGTGCCTTTTCTTTTCATATGTACTTATAGAGTTCAAGTTCTTTAAGCAACTCAAACACAGTTTCGATGTGAAAATTGGTTTTGGGGATGTGTGCTTTTTCTTTGATTGTGTTTGCCTGATAAAGACTGAAATTAGTGTATTTTGTGTCTTTTAACTACTAAATTTTCTTTTCAAAGGAACTTGTACATTCATCTTAATCTGTATTCTGACTTTAGAGTTGTCTGTGAAAAAATCCATGTTCATGGAAAACTTGATAAAGAAGGCTCAATCATGCTTTCCATGTAATGTCACCATTCTTCTCAACTTTTACTTCACATAATATGATTATATTACACGTGCTTGTAAACATTCAGTTTTGGTGACTTTGAAATTCAACCTGTTTCTTCGTAATCAACAGGACCCTAAAAACCATTTTGAGGATGAGAAACTATAACTGTAGACTCGTCATAGGTGTCCCACTGGAGTTTCATCTGGTTATGATTCACTGAATTTGAGTAAGTTTCATCCTAAAAACCATTTTGAGGATAAGAAACATTGGCATTGTTTCTAAATATGTAGTTTGCACTCATGTAAGTTATCATGAGTTAGCTGCTAGTCTCTCTTTAGAATTTTTGTAGTTAAAAAACAGGAGAAATTATTCAGATCTTTCAAATTATGTATTTGCTGCAAATAAATTGTTCCCTTACAAATAATAAAAAATACTGAGATTTTTATTTCAACTGATATCTGGGATGCTCTTAGTGAAACTCTCCAGCTGCTTTTTGGCATCTGGAAACAGATGGCAGACCTTCACTCAAATCCGTATCTTTAAACCATAATGGAACCTGGGCAGAATAATCTCTTCTGCGCATTACCAACACCAGTATAATTACTACAAGACAAAAGAGGTTGGTGATCATTCACAGAGGAGGTCCCTTTTGCGGTTTTCACTCATAGTTGCTCATTATTCCGGTCCCCTTGCCATGACTTGCATAATAGCTTCCCCCTTCCACTCTGCCCCCTCCCCCCGTCTTTGTCTCACACAGTCTCTCTGGATAAAGAGGTGTTAAAACAATCATTTCTATTCATAAAGAAAAAAGAAACTCAAAACAGAAAAAAAGAGGCGTCCACCCTAGTGGTTTAAGCAATGATTCTCGTAAGCATGCTTGCATCTCAGTAGGAGTCCGTGTATACCGTTCATTCTATGCATGATGTCAATCCGAAGCCACCCTAGATTTTTATCAATTCCTCATTTGTAACTATTCAATCATATGAAAAACACCAGCAAACCCTTCGAAAAAAAATGAAATATCAAACAGGACAAAGACAAGATTTCAGACTAAATCTTCTTGCATTATATCTCAAATTCAACCGGACGTACTGCTTTTCTGGATCCTCGGACATGAACAAATGGAAAAACTGACCTAAGTACTCTGTTACTACTTTCCTCGGTATTGCTAATTTCCCTATGATGGATATTTTGATGAATGATTGCTTGAACACTTGAGTAAAGCTGTCGATCCACTGCAGAATCCAGTGAGAAAGATCTCCTCAACGGTTGGATGGAAAACTGATCATCTTTCCCCCTTACATCAATGCATTCATCACCCATAATTGAGACATGGTGTTGCTTCCTTGTTTTCAACTTTCCAAGCTTCTGCTCCATCTTCATTGGCGATCGACTTCTGAGTCTCATCTGAACTTCTCTTGAAGTGTTTCTTTCATGTTGCCTAGGAGGCAACAAAGCTCCATCATCTTCTCCACCCAATTCGATCACCACATAATCTTCATCACTTCCCATAAGACTATCGGTGTATGGCTGCGAGCCTTGAGGTGATGAGCTAGGAGCAATGATGCGGTCAACTGGATATTTAGTACCAGAGCCTGAAATGCTTGTTCTGCAAAGCGGACAATTAGCATTGCTTTGAAACCATATGTCAATGCAATCCAGGTGAAATGCATGGCTACAGTTTGGAAGAACTCTAAGCATGTCTTGTTCTTGGAACTCATTCAAACAGACCACACAGCCACAGCTGCTCCTCTCCCGACCTTCTTCTCTCCTGTACTGAAATGTTGGTATCTCGCGAATTACTGACTCGTCCAGCCCACGATTCCACATGGTTGGAGAGAGGGCTATAAACGAATCTTCGTTACGTCTAGCTCTCCAAACAGTGAACCACCTTAGAAGATTAAATTGGTTCCAGTTGGAGCAACATTTGTTCACAAAGACGTAGTAACCAACTAGCAAGAAAGCTGTGCCCATGATGCTCAACACAGCAATAGCTAATAGAGGGAAAGCATGGTCTGAAGTAGGGGAAGGTTGTTGATAGATAAGATTCTGCTGGTTTCTGAAGGCATGAATGTAGTATTGTCTGTGTGCTGGTGCCATAGGTAAATGGGTTTCAATTCAAAGTGTTGGATTCTACAAGTAGAGAGACAAAAGGGGAGGTTGACTGATGGGTTTAGCTTCTTCCATAAAAAGAATTTCTTCAATCAGAATAAAGAGAAAATAGAGGAGAGAGATGGGAGAAAGCTTAATGGAAAACACTCCTACACAAGGGTTAAAACGTGCGCCACAGATTCACCAGGTAAACCACAATGATATCTCATTGAATGAAGAGGATAAACTTGAGATGAACACAAGCATGTCCATGTTTAAAGTTAAGAGAGAGTGGTAAAGCTGCCATCATACTTCCCACTAGCAGTTTATATTAAAGAAATGAATTTGGACCCAACATGCTATATACTTGCTTCATGATGTTGGACCCCTGCTGTTTTATTTCTCATTTTTCTTGGGAAACAGCATTTCTTTTGTTCCCTTTTCCTCAACTCTCTAAAGTTTTAGGACATACCTTAACAGCAAAGCAAGACTTTTTTTTGCGAAAAAACAGAGTTTATAGATGTCTTTTGCTCCCCTTTTCACTCGGCAAAAGGCCTACAAAATCTTCTAGATAAAGGAGTTGGAACATAGAATTTCTAAATCAAAATTCCCAAATTTGAACAACTGGGCTATTGTTATAGATCATTCATATGGTATGCAATAGGCAATGACGGCGGGCATAGTGTGCAGGAAATTTAGCTTGGAGCATCGGACTCCCAACGGCAGATATCACTAGTAACATAGTCGCAGAGTTAAGGAGCATTTGCTGAGCTTCAGTTTGGCTCGGGACTTGAGTTGTCGTAATATGATCCCTGAATCGTGATTTAAAACCATGCTAATAATGCCTCCATCTCTGCTATCTGTTAGGATACAGAGAAATGAAAAATCAAAATGAGCTTTGTTGTTCCCTTGAATTATACCTCTTGCATAGTTGTCGGCTCGGCTTCGGACTGGCTCAATTTGTACGTCACCAGGTTTATATAAATCAGTCATATTAGTCAAAATAAAAACTTAAAAGTTCAACTAGCTTGATTTGAACTGGATTTGATCGAGCTAACATGTCATTAAATCAAATTAATTCCATTTAATTCGATTTGAAACCTGACCAAAATCAATATTTGAATTGTGAAATTCCCGCTTTACCCCCACCTGGCCGGTTCTAGTTTAATATTTTGATATTTTGATTGTCAATTGTCAAAAAATGGGCCAATTGAAGGAAAAGAAGAAGAAGAAAAAGGATTGAACATGGCTTTGCCTATTTCCAGATTTCAGGACAAGTTTCTTTTGTTCCCTGCCCAGCAACTAGGTCAGGCCCATTTCTATCTTCATCTCTTCTTTTTATGGGCCGTGTCCATGTTCTCTGGGCTTGGACCAGCTCACGATTATCGTTTAATACATCAACACCACTGGAACAGAACACAATTTTGCTAATTAATTCAGCAAAATAATGTGCAAGTTTTGGCCGTAGTTATATATATATATATATTTTTTTTAGTATTTTTTATGTTGAAATGTATTAAAATGATATTTTTTATTTTTTAAAAATTATTTTTAAAATTAACATATCACAAAACATACAATTTTTTATTTTAATTTTTAATAAATTCTTTTTGAATTTTTTAAAAACACAGATAATCTTACATTTCCAAATAAGTTCTCTATCAACAAGTAAATCCCTTCCCTTCCCATCCATTCTCCTCCCTCCCTCATCATTTACAAATACAAGCATTACTTGTTATAACTAACTATCAAAAAAAAAATATTTTAATCTAAAATTTTAAATCGTTGTCTTTAAAATATTATTTATATAAATTTTTAATATATTATTTTAAGTGAAAATCATCTAAATTTAAAACTTGTATAAATTTATACCAACTTATACTTAATTTTATTAATTAAAATGAGATAAGGAAAATTTGAATTTATAACTGTTTAATTGTCAAATCTTTAATACTATAATAAAAAATAATATCAAACAAAATACTTAAAACTTAAAATTATTAAATAAAATTTTAAAATATAATTTATATTATCCTTTTTACAGGTGAAATGGTAGATGATAGAGTGCCCAAAACTAATCCATGAACAAAGTTTGCTAAACTATCTGCAAGAGAACCCGTCTCACAGTAGACATGGTGGAGCATCAGAAAGGGACTCTCTAATAACCCGAAGAATAGAATAGCTGTAAGAAACTTGATGGTTAGTGTCCGAAATCGAGTCAACTACAAACTGAAAGCAATTCAATTTTACCAGCGAGGCTAGCAAGCATCTCCACCATCTTTCAAGCTTCAAAATTCTAGTTGAACAAGTTAAAATATGGCTCAAAGCTGGTTCGAGACTAGGGAAAAAAAGATGTTGCAGTAAAAGACAATTACGGAACCCCAGTACTCAGCCATTTGGGCCTTCATTTCAGGTGAGTTCAATAATATCAGCCATGATCGAGGATTCGATTATATTTCTTTCATGCCAGCTAGGGTTTCTTAATTATACTGGCATTTGTAAAGCCAGATTCCATCGGCAAGCTTTGTAATTGATTCCACACACTCCACTCCAATTTGACTAGCCAGTACTTCTGAAGCAAGTTACATGCATGTTCTTATTAAATGTCTCATTACTAAAATTATTCAGTAAAGTTGTTATTTTTAGAAAAAACAGATATTTCTCTATTCTTTACTATGATTCTTTTCTAGTTTTTTTTTCCTAGTTCATCATAAAAAATACATTTTAGCAAGTGAAAACACTTGTGATGTTTTTGGTCCTTTGAAGATTTTAAAATATAATAAATCTCTCTATCATTTGTTTATGTCTGCGATCACTGTCAGTTAATGATACCACAAGAATAACTACTATGTATCAACATCACCGGTCCAACCAAAACATCTTCTGTTAATATATAGTTTTCTAATCGGTTCTCGTAATTAAGATTTTTAGAAAAAGTTTTCCCTGTTCCTTTTTAGTATAGTTTATCACACAGTTGCTCAGCTTGTTCTTGACAATGCTATAGACATAACACTTCGGTTGTGTTTTCCACTTTTCAGAAAAAAAGATTGTGGGAAATAGAAAACTAAGAACAGTACTTTTATTAACTGAGAATAAAAATTGTTTTTTAAAATTGTTGAGAATGTGTGTTTCTAACTCTTCATTTCTTTAGAAATTGAAAAATACCAAAAAAATTCTCCATTATATTGTTTGCTTGATCATTCCTTCTAATTGAAAATCATTAAGAATAATTTATTCTTTAAATACAATAAGATTAAAGAAAAAAATTGAGAAATTTTCAGAAATTTATAATTCTTTTTTACGATGAAACGATCAACTTAGACACTTTTAATTTTTAATTTAACTATATAAAATAAAGAGCTATATATATATATAACTTGAACCTGTCTTAAAAGTTTTAGCTCGATGCAACATAAATAAGTTAGAAACAAGAGATTAAACAGACTATACTCAAGCTGATTTTTTCTCTCTGGAATTCTCTTTTGTTTTTGCTGCTGCCGACACTATTTAAGAGACAGTCAGCCCTCTTATATCTGAACAAACTCTTTTGTTTCCTTCATCTCATAAGTGGTGTGGTGGTCCCATTCACATGGATCCGGGACCCCCAGCAAGAGTCAACTGGCAGCCCTTTTTTCTTCTGCAATCCATTTTTGTCATCAACTATCGCAATGACGAAAACGCCAATTAAATATATACAGATTTGAAATGGCGTATATAAACATATAATGAAGGTTATTGGGAATATGAAACCAAACTAACACTCACCATTCTTAATTTCCAAGATATATATCATTAAAAACACACACACATTTTGGAATTTTTGTCTGACCTATCATGATTAGCCTGTTCCTGGACCGAGACAGAATCCTTGGTGACATTCCGGTTGTTTTTCTTCAAGTTTCTGGCAAGATTCCTGCCAGAAGTCCATTTCATACTACATTCAAGCTCTATTCACCTAGCTAGCCATTTTACAAGTCACATTTGCTTCGGGGGTTTAAAATCTAATACAACAACTAGTTTTGTCTTAGAGCAGGAATTTTCACATTCCGAGTTATGGAGATCCTCGTCTCAAGCCGCTGTAACCTTCAATCCTTGTCTGAGAAGTATATTTTCCCAGAAGAAATCCGACCAGGGAAGGTAGCTATTGCCTTATGCGAGTCCATTCCAGTAATAGATCTCGGTGATATAGCAGGTCAAAACCGAGCCAATATTGCTCAGGAAATTTTGAAGGCAAGCCAGGAGTTCGGTTTTTTCCAGGTCAGCAATTTATTAAGTAATAATCCTATTCAATTTTATGTAAAATACCATTAAGTAATAATGATGAATGTTATATTCTCACTGTAAAACAGGTGATTAACCATGGAGTTTCTAAGGAATTGATGAATGATACAATGAGTGTCTTCAATGAAGTCTTTGAGATGCCTGCAGAGGATCTGGCAGACATCTACTCTGAAGACCCGGATAGAAGCTGCAGACTTTTCACAAGTAGTAACTCTTATGCAAGTGAAGATGTTCACAACTGGCGTGACTTTTTGAGACACCCTTGCCATCCTGATCTAGATGCATGCATTCAACAATGGCCCGAGAAGCCAACCAGATATCGGTAAAACGTTATGCCTGCTGACTGCTATGTTGTATCACCTGTCAAATTTCAGTCTTCCCAAAACAATTAATGAAGCAGACATAAGTTTAAGTTTAACCTTTCCTAATGCTTATGTCTCCATAATTTCACAGACAGGTTGTTGGGAATTACTCGACTGAAGTGATGAAATTAGCCTCAGGGATATTGGAGCTGATCGCTGAAGGTTTAGGATTAGAGTCTGGGTATTTTGGAGGTAAACTAAGTGAGAATGCATTTTTGTCAGTCAATCGTTACCCTCCATGCCCAGATCCAAGTTTAACCCTGGGATTGCCGAAACATTGTGATCCTAATCTCATAACCATTTTACTCCAAGGTGATGTGTGTGGGCTTCAAGTCTTCAAGGATGGTGAATGGATTGGTGTTGGGCCTGTTCCCAATGCATTTGTGATTAACATTGGGTACCAGCTACAGGTATACTTCTTATATCATTTTCATCGCTACTGTGAAGTTCTTGAAATGTTTGGGTATAATTAAGCTGAAGAATGCTGGCTAATTCCTGTCATAGATTATCAGTAACAACAAGCTAAAAGGTGCCGAACATCGAGCAGTGACAAATTCAAAGGATGCTAGGACAAGTGCTGCCTTCTTTGTCAGTCCTAGTCGTGACAGCATTGTCGAACCTGCCAGGGAACTTATTAAAGACGACAATCGCCCACTCTATAGAGCCTTTGAGTTCACAGAGTTTTTTTCCAACTACATGAATGAGAAAGGCAACGTTGAAGTTGTATTGGAGCCTTTCAAGTTGCAAGCATAACCTGTGATCGATGCAACAAGGAAATCGTACAGATTGGTATGTCAAATACTGTGAATCTCAGTAAACCAATCTCAAGTTTGTATCATGTCAAATGGATCATATTATATGAAGTTTGTGTGTACCTAAAGGTTGTGAGAAAGCAGCATGCGATAATTTCCTGTATGAAATGGGTTGAACTGTGATTCAACATCTGAAATAATGTTAAGCTACTGTCTAATATCTTTGGATTTAGATTTAGTCCTATTGAGTTTGATGTTTGATTTTGATAACATAATGTGATTTAAAATTTTGATAAACATTCATCCAGATGTTTGATCCAGATGTTTTGCGCCGCGATACCAATAAAAGAGGGAAGCTCTAATTTATTTTCTTCTTATCAAAACATAATTTTCCATTAACATATGAATTATTGAGGTTAATACATTTTGATTTCACAGAGCATGGGATAGTGCAAAGCATATTTTATACGGATGAATTTTATTTTTTAAAATAAAATTTTTTATTTTCATATAATATTTCTAATATATACAACTTTATATTATTTTTTTTCAATCAATTTAATTTGTATCTCTATTTCTATTATCATTTGCTTGAATAAAATATTATTTTAGTAAACAAATTTAGCAAATATGACCGGATAAATATCCGGTTTTTCAAGATTAAATATCTTAATTTGTATCTGTTTTTTAATTTTTCAAGTTTTATTTTTAAATATTTTTAATGGTTATTTATTTATTTATTTATTTATTAGTATACATAATTTAATTACATATATTTATCAAAATTAATTATAAAAATATTTTTTTCATGGCAATTGAGCACGAATCACATAACTGATGCTTCCAATACCATATAGTATTTAAGCAAGGGGGAGCCAGGGGAGGCATATAAGGCCCGGGCTCCTGTAAAGATTAAATGAATAAATAAATATTTTTTTATTTGGCTCCTCTGGAACAATTTAAGATTTTAGGGTTAAAAGTAGTAAGACTTAATGTTTGGGAACGTGTTTCAATTTATGTTTTTAAAAAAATTGGTTTTTTTTACTATAATTTAATATGACTTTATATTTTAAATTGTTTTGATGTGCTGATGTCAAGAATAATTTTTAAAAAATAAAAAAAATCATTGACATGCATTTTAACATAAAAAGTTATTTAAAAAACACCTGCAACCACTGCCAAATATTCTCTTTTAAGTTTTCCCCTTCTCTAAAAAATATTTTTCTAATCTTGGCTCCCTTTAAAAAATTTCCCTGCTCCACACCTAGTTTTAAAAGTTTAATTAAAGACAAAATTCTAATTTTACTCCATTAGTGATGTCCAAGTCATTAACCTCTAATTTTCCATTAATGGACATCACTAATGGAATTGAAAAGGCAAACTTATCTCCATTAGTGATGTCCAAGTCATTAACCTCTTGGCACTTTCGTTAACCTCTGAAACATGTGATTGCGGACCAATATTACGGGTATATAACCCTTGCAAGCATATTGACTCTTTTATTATTACTATTATTATTAATTAGAAATTTCAATCAACGTTATTTTTATTATATTTATTAAAGAATAATATAAATAATATTTTATAATTTTATTTAAAAATTTAAATTTTTAAATTGAAATATTTTTCTAATATGATATCAAAGTTTTAATGACCAAACAGCTACGAGTTTTCTCATTCTTTTTTCTAATTAAAATATAATTAATAGAAAATATAGTGTAGATGTGTATAAGTTTTAAATCCAAAGAGTATTTACTCGAGAGAACATGTTAAAGAACAATATAAATTATATATTGATATCTCATCTAAAAACTTTAATTTTTAGGTTGAGAAATTCCTTTACCATTATTATTATAATTAAGGAAATTAACATTAATTATTTTATTAAAAATAGTTGGTGGTTATATTATCTTTACATTGTATTATATATTTATGTAACCATCACCGATCTTTGAAGGAAAAAAAAAAAAAACACTAAGCGCTGTGAACCATCAGTTAATTTGAGAGTGACGAAGAAAAATCAATGGCAAGGCTCAGTCTTCTCTGACCAGCTTGTTTGTGATTCACAACCTAAAATTATTTGTAAAATATGCGCTGAAGTATTTTGTTTATCAAGAACTTGATTATATACGCTTTATCTCTTACATTAAAAAATTCCTTTCAATTAAATAGTTATGTATTATATGTACAATACAAAATCTATTTAAATTCTTAATTTCAGAATTCTACTTAATTGTTTTATTTTTTTTTTATTAATGTGGGTGTCCGGATTAGCTTGCGCATAACTTAACTAATCTCACGGGTTTTAAAATTAACGACCATGTAAATCTTTAATAACTATCATGTAGTTGTTTCGTTCTATCATGTGATAGTCAATTGATAAAATCCTGATGGAGCGGTCATATTGCCTTGAGCAAATTGTTCATGGGACTAAAATCATAAATTTTATAAGTTCAAGGGTTAATTACTTTTGACCAAATATTCAAAGGGCTAGGATCAATAATGACGTGGAACGTCTAGCTGAAGAATTCATGGATCAATTTGATAAATAAAAGTCCAAAAATTAACTTGAGGAGGTAAATATATATCTTTACTTTGCAAATCTTATTAATCTGAAAAGTTGATTTTATTTGGTATTGCTGTCTAACTTTATTTTTAATTTTTTTTAACCGTTTTAATATATTATGAAGCATGTTGATCGTTAAAACGTTATGCCTGCTGACTGCTATGTTGTATCACCTGTCAAATTTCAGTCTTCCCAAAACAATTAATGAAGCAGACATAAGTTTAAGTTTAACCTTTCCTCATGCTTATGTCTCCATAATTTCACAGACAGGTTGTTGGGAATTACTCGACTGAAGTGATGAAATTAGCCTCAGGGATATTGGAGCTGATCGCTGAAGGTTTAGGATTAGAGTCTGGGTATTTTGGAGGTAAACTAAGTGAGAATGCATTTTTGTCAGTCAATCGTTACCCTCCATGCCCAGATCCAAGTTTAACCCTGGGATTGCCGAAACATTGTGATCCTAATCTCATAACCATTTTACTCCAAGGTGATGTGTGTGGGCTTCAAGTCTTCAAGGATGGTGAATGGATTGGTGTTGGGCCTGTTCCCAATGCATTTGTGATTAACATTGGGTACCAGCTACAGGTATACTTCTTATATCATTTTCATCGCTACTGTGAAGTTCTTGAAATGTTTGGGTATAATTAAGCTGAAGAATGCTGGCTAATTCCTGTCATAGATTATCAGTAACAACAAGCTAAAAGGTGCCGAACATCGAGCAGTGACAAATTCAAAGGATGCTAGGACAAGTGCTGCCTTCTTTGTCAGTCCTAGTCGTGACAGCATTGTCGAACCTGCCAGAGAACTTATTAAAGCGGGCAATCGCTCACTATATAGAGCCTTTGAGTTCACAGAGTTTTTTTCCAACTACATGAATGAGAAAGGCAACAGTGAAGTTGTACTGGAGCCTTTCAAGTTGCAAGCATAACCTGTGATTGATGCAACAAGGCAATCGTACAGATTGGTATGTCAAATACTGTGAATCTCAATAAACCAATCTCAAGTTTGTATCATGTCAAATGTATCATAATGTATGAAGTTTGAGTGTACCTAAACGCTGTGAGAAAGCAGAATTAATGCGATAATTTCTTGTATGAAATGGGTTGGACTGTGATTCAACATCTGAAATAATGATAAGCTACTGTCTGATATTTTTGGGTTTGAATTTAGTTCTATTGAGTTTGAATTTTGATTTTGATATCATAACGTGATTTAAAATTTTGATAAACATTCATCCAGGATTGATCCGGATTTTTTTGTGCCCCGAGACCAATAAAAGAGGGAAGCTCTAATTTATCTTCTTGTTATCAAAACACAATTTTCCAATAACATTTGAATTATTCAGGTCAATAGATTTTGATTTCACAGAGCATGGGATGCACACTGCTTCATATCCCCGGAGCATTTAAACATGTGCTGACCCTGTTTGTTTTTACCTCATTACTATTTTGATTGCTTCTATAGAACAAATTCAAATGCTATTTGCAATTGATGTTTTTGATATTATTGTTAAACTCGTTTCAGTCTTGTAGGTTTACTCGGAGCTTGATCTAAACTGAGATTTTAATTGAACCAGATAAGTGATTAATCTGATGAAATTTAGTTGACCTAATTATGTTTTTATTAACTCAATTGTCGCAGCAAAACCTGGTCTAAACCTGACAAGATCGACACCAGATTTTTTTTTTATTAAAAAAAAAAAACAAAATAATATGGTTTTAATAAAAATATTGATATGTGACCTATGGTTTTACCCAATGGACCACGAATCAACCCAATGGTCTACTGAGCCGTTTTCCATGTCAATCCCAATTCGAGCATGAGAACACCAGACAAACACAAGCATACTAGTAGTTCCATACAACTGGTTCATCCTGGGTTTCTTCATGAAAACAGGCACATTATGGTTAAAATTCTAGAGATTTTGGGATGAAGGACGCTAGTAAAGATAAAGCAATTGAGATCTTGGGCAAGTTGGTCAGTTTCCTGGGGAAAAGTATGATTCATATCATTTCTGTAGGCACTATGCCAAATCACATTGCATTTATCATGGATGGGAACGCACCGGAGGTTTGCCTGGAAACATAATTTAGCAGAAGCAGCTGGCTACAAGTTTGGTTTATTGGCTCTCATTTCCTGTGTCAAATATTGCTATGAGTAGGGAGTAAGATGTGCAACATTTTATGCCTTCAGCATTGATAATTTCAAACAACGTCCTGATGGGATTCAACCTTTGATGGATTCATTTCTAGAACACGTTGAAGGATTGATGAAGGAAGACAGCATTGTCAGTCGCTATGGAATTAGAGTCTACTTCCAAGGGAACCTTAAACTCTTGAGTGAACCTGTTAGATTGGCAGCGGAAAATGCCATGCTGGCCACTGCTCATAACTCCAAGCTATTATTGATCGTCTGTATTGCCTGCACTTCCACCAATGTGATTGTACATGCTGTTCAAGAATCTTGCAGAGAAAAATGGGGTGGAATTATTGTACTGAATGAAAGTGCAGAACCTGAGGAAAATGAGAAGAATGACGGAGAGAGCTTCGTAAAAGTTACCGATGTTGACAAGAACATGTACATGGCAATTGCAGCTGAACCTGATATCCTCATCCGTACCTCTGGTGATACTCGATTGAGCTACTTTCTTCTTTGGCAGACTACATGCACTTACTTGTATTTTCCTTCTGCCTTTTGGCCTGAGATTGGTTTCCGACATCTTCTCTGGGCAATCCTCAACTTTCAAAGGCACCATCAATATTTGAACAAGAGAAAGAAACAAATGTATTTTATATAAATCAAGTTGGAGAATCGTTTTATACCTTTTGCAATAAGATGTTATTGTATTAGTTGATAACAACTTCTTGAAAACTTTATCCTTGGGTTTGGGACAAGAATTGTTTTTTGGAGGACTAATGAATATATTGAGATCAAGCTGTAATTATTCAAACATTTCGAAATTGGATCTAAAAATTATCTATTAAGGATTAATTTGCAAGTTTTCTATTACAGAGACCATTACTCATTACGAGGTTTAGATATTTTTTAAAACCATCATTAAAATTAATGAGTTATTTCCAACTTTAAACGAGCTGAACTCCACTTGCATCTTCGTATGATTTAAACACACCTACAACTGGGCTTTTTTGGTCAAATAATGTGTGGGCTTGACCGAATCAGTACGTCTCAAATATATGAATCTGGGGAGTGTTATAAGGGCCGGTTTGGTGATTTCGTATTTAGGACAGCAAAACTGAGCAAATGCCAATTTTTACAAGAAAATCCACCTTTCCGATGATACTTCGATCCTGCCTCTTGGAGCTTTCTTGGTGGCCCGTTATGTGAGATTATAGCAAGCTCCACCATGTTAGTCTTATTAAGCCTATCACCGCCACCCCTCCATGCAAGACAAAAGAGCTTCGATGGTGGTTTTATTAAAAGCAAAACCAGTGACATCTTGTCCGGACCACCAATCCACCGTTAATTAATATATTCCACTGAGAAACGATACTTAAATATTATCAAAACACTGGATTGGCTGCAACTTGATCATTAACCTGCATTTAAACCTTAGTTAATTAGTTAATTAAACATAAAGTCGCCGTCCCATCTAATTTATTTAGCTACCCTAACTTGCAGGTGGCAACAACTGTTACAGTTACTATACACCATTGAATTTGAGATGAATTCCAACAAATTTGATAGGTATATAAAATATACAATCATGAAATCCCTTTCTCCTCCAAGCCCCTGTTCAGATTGTCAGCCTAGATAGACTACCATCGCCACCATGATTAAAATAATCCTTTTTTTCTTATCATTTCTATATTATTTATTACTATCATCACGGGCTAGCAATAGCACAATTTTTTTAATTAACTCTTTTTTAAAATAGTTTTCTTTTGCTTTCAAGTTAACGTTAAGGTTTTTTTTTTTTAAATTAGCTCTTTTTTTTTTATTGATACAATAGCACAATTTGATAAAAATCACGGGTGAAAACTATAATCTTTTAAAAAGTTGAGAAATGTAATATTTAAAATAAATAGTTAAAATGAATTGACAAAAATTCTAAAAAAAAGAGAGAGAAAAAAGAAGAATCAATGAGACCCGTTATTTATTTATTTTTTTTTGCTAGAGATTTATTTCAGCCTATTTTAATCATTAATTTGTTTTAAAATACCGCACTTTCCAATTACAACTTCTTAAAAAATTACAGTTTCACCTTAGACTTTTATTAAACTGTACTTTAAAAAAAATAAAATTGATGAGTGATAGTTTGTCAAAAAAAAAAAAAAAAAGAGTTCCGAAATTCGTTAAAAAGGAAAAACACCCAACCTCTTGTGTCATAGTAATAAGCAAGATGGATGAGTGCCCGTACGCTTTCGGAGAGCTTTTGATGCAAGAATTGTATTATGTCAACGATGCTAAATCACTTGTCATCCTCGGTTGGATTCTCATCAAGTGGGTTAAAACTTAAAACAATGCTTAATTTCTTTTTAATGGTGCTGCTGATCTCGGAATGAACGAGCCGAGTGCTTCAGCCATCCATGTGACAAATTAAATCCAATAACTCATCAGTAATCTCCATGTTGACAAGCAAATCAAGTAGTCATTATCCGTAGAAAGTGCTAAATCCTCATTTTAACTCATTCGGAACTAAATGGTGGCTTTGGGACATGCATCAAAACACAATCAAAAAACGTGCGAGCTAGCTCTTCCTCAAAAGCGTGAAAGAATGCTGAAGCAAAAAAGTATCTCTAGTTAATTGATTTCATGGATCATGGTTACTGTCTTGTGACCAAAGCAATTGATCGATGCGTCACTATGATGCCCAAATCAATGTGCAATCAGAGTACAAATGACCTCATGATCAGCTCATAAAGATGACGCCATAGTGTTAAGCTAAGCCATCTCATGTCATCTCTGAAATCGCATCCTCACACGTCCAATTTTAATAATTTTCCTTCTTTAAGCCCTGAATGCAGTCCATGCCATGGGGATCTTATTTTATGCAATTCCAGCTCCATGAAGGAAACTTAAGCACCCTCCTCGCCAATTTACAACATAAGCATGACGAATCCAGCAAACGCAATCACATGACCTCACTGCAATTAACTTTCCTGATAAATTGTAGCCCAATGAGACATAAGTCAAATTTAACTCCTTTTATTTTATTTTATAGAATTATTGCTTTTTCTATCCCTGAAATACTCAGAAAGCAGAATCTGTTTTATGCTATCTTATTCTATTCTCACCGATTTAGACAATTTATTAAGAAACAATGATAAATTAGCTCTCGGGAAAGGGCAAAAACACCTGAATAAGCTGAGAGACCAATGGATTGAACAAAATCTACTTGACTTGACCCGCAAACCTCATTTATAAATAGGAGATCTTGACACATAGATATGTCAAGAGTGAAAGAAAGAGGAGGGGTCCTCTCCTCTGATCAGCTCAAGCCATCACCAGCTTCATCACCCATATACGTTTCACTGACATAATCTATCTCCATCATAGGCATCTTTTGCAGTTGAATAAGTTCACATCGATGGCTTATTATTAATAATCCTATTATTAATTTGTTCTGGTGAAGCGCATTTTCCACGCCATATAAATGCTAGGAGTTTAAGCCAATTAGCACTTGCAAATTCACTCAACTATCTAGACAACGATGGACCATCCTAATATAGGAAAGGTTAACCAGAAAGGAGAAGAAATCAGATACAGAGGCGTTAGGAGGCGGCCATGGGGGAAATTTGCAGCGGAGATACGTGACTCGACAAGGCATGGAGCAAGGTTATGGCTAGGGACTTTTAACACAGCAGAAGAGGCTGCAAGGGCTTATGATGGAGCTGCATATGCAATGAGGGGTCCTTTAGCAATCCTTAACTTCCCTGGGGAATATCCTAAAACTAAGGTTGATTCTGATATAACTTCATCTTCCATTTCGTCTTCACCATTGTCATCATCGTCATCATCCTCTGCTTCATCTTCCTCAATGTCACAGAACGCAGAAAGAAGTGGGATTGGACGAGGAAAAGAAGTCTTTGAGATTGAGTACTTGGATGATAAGTTATTGGAGGAACTTCTTGATTTCGAGGAAGAAAATAGTAAGAAATCAGAGTGAATCTTGCTTTCGAATCACAAATGAATCTTCGTGTGAAGGGAAAGGACTGCTTTTCCCGCCTCTAGAAATTAAGAAGCTTTTATTTTGTGCCCCCCGACCAGACAAAAATTGGCTGCTCCTATGTAATTTCAGTATCTATTACAAGTAAGATTAATAATCAGAATATGGTAATTCCAATTCCTCTTCTTCTTCTTTTTTTAATCTTTTCTTTGGCAAACATCAAATGCATCCGCAATATGTCGAGGCAGCATCGATTCTACTCCTAAACTATTTTTTATATCAATTCCATCCTTAAACTACATAGATTTCACACAGATGAAATGCTTTAAAAACGGGTCAAGAATTCTTAAGAGTTCGATGGTAAAATTGATATTAAAGATTGTTTGGGGTCTAAGAAGAACAAAACTAGCAAATCTCTTGGCACCACTAAGATGGAGGGCCAGCCACCCAAATTAACGTTATGCATTGAAGTCCAAGAAAATTCGTAGCTAGCTAAAATAATCCTTGATGGAATATGCCACCATCCTCACCATGCTCCCTCATCACTAGCTAGCAGGAGGCTACGATTATAAAATCGAATACGTGGTCCTCTAGCCATCAATGTGTCAAAGCCTAATAAAACTTGACATTACACGATTTTATATATATATATATATATATATATATATATATATATATATATATATATATATATATATATATATATAAAATTCCAACACGTTAGGGCCAGACCCAAACGGCTGAGATCATCGGTGTCCATGCCCTTTGCATAGTCTATTTTGTCCTGATTTTTTCTATAAATTTTCAAACTGTACAACGTTTTTTCCATTCTCAGACAAACATGTCATTCAATCATGCATAAAATATTCTCAAGCTACTTCTATTTAGTAGTCGATATCATGATCAATTAAAACATTGTTTTAGCAGTGAGATTTCTTTATGGATAAATTACATAAAGCTAGAACTAACCGTTATACTTACAAAAGCAATACCAGCGGTGTCTCTCTACATTAAGAAGCAATGGGGTGTGTTTCGATGGAAGGTATGATGATTTTTTTTTTTTAAGATATAATTTTTTTAAAGCACACACTATATCTTTTAAAAATAAAAAAATACATACTTTTCATTGAAAAAAACTATTAATTATACCTCCCATCCAAACACACAAAATGCTCTTCCTTAGATAAGTCAGGGTGAGGTATTTTTACTCCCAACGATACATATAAAAAGAGTTAACTTAGTTATTAAAGGATGCTCCAATTACCCATGGAACTTTGTTTTAAAGATCATGGCACGCCAAGAACAGGCTAATCATTAGAACTATAGCCCTTTGTACACCCATTTATGAAAAAAAAAACAAAAACAAAAGCAAATTACTTAATTATCCATCTAAAACCAACAGTCAGCCAAAAACTCACAAGTGCATGTTCTTATTAGAAGCCTGAGACACTGCAAACCAAAAAAAGCTTAAGAATTGGTTACTGTCAAGTTACATATATAAGCAATAGAAGGTGAAAACATATTGTAATTAAGAGGTGCCCATATATAAAAAAAAATCAAAACACAAGCATTGGACAGCGTAACTATGATGGAAAAATGTAAGCGTAAGCAACATGACCTCACCATGAAACATAAGCATCTAGCCTCCCCTTTGATGTGGTTTTTGCACAGGTGCGGTCCTGTCGTTTAAGAACCGAGTCCACCTTCAACCTTGTCGCCAAACGTAATCACAGGACGTCATTACCAGCAGCAGCAGCAACAACAACAAAGCCAAGCTTCAGTTTCAAATTAGATCATCCTTTGGCGTCATTCCAAGATCATAGCAATTTAGGATTCTTTTTAAACGCTGACAATTTTAATTTAGGGTACGTACTCTAATAAAGTAATGTAACCAAAACCCTAAAGAGAAAGACTCTGGTTTGAAGTGTGGGGACTAAAAACCTGTTAATCATAGCTCAAATGTCTCATCACATTAATGTTCAAGCATGGCATGTCAATTAAACACTTTAAAAATTTTGAGTTGAGAGGGTTTTTGGAATAAAAACCACTGGATTTGTGATAGAATATAATTCACTAGCAAGAAAAGGATGAAGAGCTTTAGTTCTAAACTAGTTATATGCCCCGCGCGATGCCGCGGGTCAATTATTTTTTATATTTCAAAAAACTAGTTAGGTTTTTTACAAAGTTATACGTAAGAGTTTTAGATTTGGTTGCAACGCCTGATCCAAGAGTAATATTTATAATATTAATAATAACATTAAACTTGGATTAACCCTTAGCATAAAAGTGTCTGGACTGCAATACCAGACCCAATAGCATTGGATGTGGATCTGACTGTAAGGTCGTGTCATAAAAGTGTGATAATTAAATAGATTAGTTAAAAAGAAAAAAACAAAGAAAAAAAACCAACAGGAAGAAAAAAAACTAATGAATAAAAAGAAAAAAATATATGAATTAATTGGGTTAACCCGTCATACCTTGAATTCACATCGTGAAGGTTTGATAATTAAAAATGAAAAAACAAATTAATGGGTTAACCCAGAATTAACTGAACTAACTCGTTAAACCAGGTTAACCTGTCAAACCCGGAATCCGTGTCATAAAGGTTTGATAATTAAATAGAAAAAAAATTTAACATCAACAATTGAAATTAAACGAAAAAAATTAATTTAAAAGAAAAAAAGCAAAAAAAAAATTCAGGTTAACTCGTCACACCAAGTTAACCCGTTAAACCCCGGATCCGTGTCATGAATGTCTGACAATTAAATAAAAAAAAGTGAACATTAACAAACTGAACTAAATGAAAAAAATTAATTAAAAAAAAATCAAAAAACAAATCCGGGCTAACTCGTCAAATCATGTTAACCTGTTAAACCCAGGATTTGTGTCATGAAAGTCTGATAATTAAATAAAAAAAATTTAACATTAACAAACTAAATTAAACAAAAAATTTTATGAAAATAAAAATAAATAAAAAAATTGATGGGTCAACTCATAATTAACTGGGTTCTCCCGTGAAACCAGGTTAACCCGTAAAACTCGGGATATATGTCATGAAAATCTAATAACTAAATAGAAAGAAAGTTAACATTAACAACTAAACTAAACTAAAAAAAATTAATTAAAAAGAATAAAAAGCAAAAAATATATATTTTAGGTTAACGTGTCAAATCAGGTTAACCCGTTAAATCCAGAAAATATGTCATGAAAGTCTGATAATTAAATAAAAAAATTTAACATTAATAAAACATTAATAAACTAAATTAAAGAAAAAAATTTGCTAAAAAAAAGTAAAAAATAATTTTCTAAAAACATAAAAATACAGGCAAAAGAAACAACTTAAAAAAAAAAAAAACACTAATCTCTTTTAGCTATTTATAACAGATACAAAACTACATGTACGAATAAGTTATTTTTCATACTAGAAGGGACCAATCAATTCATTTTAACAACTTATAAGGACTAATTTATATTGAACTTTAAAAAAGTAATTAAAGTAAAGTAGCTAATCATAAATAAGTCCTTGTAGTTTGTTCCAACTAATTAATTAGTACATGAAGTATAAAAAATTAATTAAATAATCTCTTGACCAACATTGATCACCCTTAATTTAGTAGTTCTTTTGTTCTGAAAATACAAAAACATACATGAAGTATGTGTGGAGAGTGATTAGACTCGAATCAAAATTTGAAACCTCAAAAACAAAAACATACATGAAGTTGAAAAAACTGCTTAATACAGTGGCCCATCCACATGTAATTCATCATATTAAATCAAACTAACATTTCTACGATCAAATCAGAAATGAAAGAAAGGAAAGAAGTTGGTAGTTAAACAATGTTCTCCTTTAATTTCCTCATTTCAATCCTTTCTTCTTGTTCTTCTTCCGGGCTGTAATGTTATTAAACAGACAAATAAATAATGGGAATATGGTTATTTCCATTTTGGATTCACACAAATGGACAAAATTAAAGAATTGCATTGAAATTTTACGTATTCATCATCAATGGGTCTAAAGCTGCCTGCTGTGATCATGTGTTTCCAGCAGCTCCTCCAACAATTTGTTATCCAGATACTCAAACTCTATAACTTCTTGTCCATTAGTCGAGGAAACTTCATTGCCATAACTCAAAGGATTCTCGGTGGAGAATGAAGATGAAGAAGCAAATGACATGGTAGAGTTTGTTTCCTGATGTTGGTATTCGTTCGGAAAGTTGAGGATGGCTAAATGACCCCGGAAGGCAAAGGCAGCTCGGTCATAGGCCCGGGCCGCCTCCTCTGCTGTGTCAAATGTTCCAAGCCAACGACGTGCTCCATTCCTTGTCGGATCACGTATCTCAGCTGCAAACTTACCCCATGGTCGCCTGCGAATTCCCCTATACGCATTCTCTCTTCTTTTCTCTTGCTTCTTTGTGTTCTTCTCCCCTTGGTATGTTTCCATTTTGTGTTTGAAGTGAAAAGGAGCCCTATTATAAACTATAAACGCCTGGTTTGAGTTCAAACTTGGTGGCTATATATGCATTCAGGTTTATTCTTGTATATATATTGCATGTCTTGAATTCGATGGTCGTGAAGGCTCTTTTTTGACGGTTGTAATTTGTACTTGCCAGGAAGGTTCCCAGGTAGCCTATGCAGATGTTAGAAGTAGATTTGGCCTTGTCCTTTTAATTATGCGTCTCTAAATTGCTTTTCGACCTCTAGCTACCCCATTTTAGTAGCCTTTCATCTCTTATGTTCAATGGACTTGGGCAAAATAAAATCGAATTAGATTCACAATGGTGGATTCCAAGTGTTCCTGCGGTTCAAAAAGTACTTGGTGTTTTTTATTCAACCCACTCGGCCTGCGTTGATCATGATCAGCACTTACACGCACACAGCCTCTATAACGAGAAGTGTTTTGCTCTAGTGTACTGAGGAGGGGAAATAATTGCAGAAAAGGGTCCAATCCCCCCACGATCTTCTTGGCTAGTGGTGTTACTTTACTTGTCCATCCCAATGTGATATACTGTAGTGTGTTTAGCGTTAGATTTTGCTGTTAATTATAGTTTAAAAAAATAGATTTAATAAAACATCATATAAATTATATTTTTTTCATAACTAAAATTTTAAGAGAGAGTTTCTAGTGAAATTCATGCAAAATCCTAATATATATTTATTAATAAAAAATTTTCAAAACTATAATTAAAATAAAACAATTTCAATCGCAATTCAGCAAACTAACAAACAAATTTTTAGTTGGTTCATTGTGTTTGTTTCCCTTTTATATCAATATAAAATTTTATTTTCTTTAGTCTAAATTCAATTGGTCTTGTTGATAGAATAAACAATTTTACTAAGCATAAAACAACAGGAAGAAATTCACTTGCCACGTAGATTATGACTCGTATTTGAGAATAGATTAACAATGGAGATCATGGCATTTCAGGTGGAAGGAGGAGGCTGAGAGGAAGATGGGAACATGGATTTCAAAATAAGCCCAAGAATTTTGATGAATTCAACGGATGGGACCAGGCCACGTGGATCAACTTTGAGGATGTTTCTAGATTATTCCATTTTGGGTCCTGGATAGAATGGCAGGGGTATTGCATGGATATTGACCGGGCTTGACTTCCCTTTTTGGGCTTACTTTAGGCTTTGTTCCCTTATTGTCTCCGGGGCCCAATACTGCAATCGCAATTATATGGGTTTAGGCCTTCTAAATGAGATGGAATGCTTCTAAAAATAAATAAATAAATAAATAACCCATAAATCCAGTTATCTCCACATGATTGTCCCTAAGATTAAGATTTCTAGTTGAAATCACTTACCCTAATTTTTTTTTTTTTGTATTTTCTTAAAACGATGTGTTTCATTTACCCAAAAAGTTTCTCACACTAAATTCATCGCAAATAAACAGAATATTACAAACAAATAAAATATACAATAAGATTTACATGAACTCTTTCCAGGCTTTTATTACTATAAACAAAGAAATGAATGCAAATCTATATAAAACTATCATCAAGCTTGCATGCTACATAATAAAAGCCTGTCATTCCTATTTTTCTGGACATTTTCTCATGTTCTCCAAAAAACTTAATGGCCTCATACAAGTGTTGGGTAGAATTTCTCATGTTCCTATGAACTTAATGACTTCGAAGAGCATTTCTAGTTATGCCTCGCATTTGACAACACATCACTCATGATTTGGGCAGTCTTTCCCTTTACTAGCCATGTCTGCAAAGCACTGAAACTTCCCACTACACCATTGACACTTTCTCCCACAAATTGAATGTTTAATTGTCAACCCCTTATTGCTAGCTAGTACTGTTGAGTTTCTTACATTCCTTGGATTGTCCGTTGTGCAGGTCTCAACTCAACTTGTGATATTTCAACTTAAAAAAGTTATTTTCAATCATAATTTAATTTTTAAAAAAAACCATAAAACCTTGTAAAATATATCTATAGCCCCCAAGCAATCTAAATATTAACATGAAAACCAACAATCAACCCAAAATCAAAATTGTTTTCGAGCTTGTATCTAATATACCAGGCAAGGCAAGATAAAAAAAAAACACTTAAGATGAACTTTTTATATCGAAAAGAACTCATTTACATAAATATTATATTTTCTCGTGGTTGGAAGCAGTGTAAATAAAGATTCTCTCTATTTATCAATTGATATGTCATCACTTCATAGAATTTTAAGAAGTGTTTAACCCTATGTTACAACTGAAATTTTTTAAAATTTTGAATTTTTTTCTTTAAATTATTATTATTTGTGTTTTTAGATGATTTTAATATGTTAATATTAAAAATAAATTTAAAAATTTAAAAATAAAATCACTACAACCATTCCAAACACCCGCTTAATCTTCTTATCCTCGTGATTGCAATGTTTGTGGCCTAAAAAAACTTGCAATGTATGGTATTATTAAAGAAAAAAACTGTGATGTAAAGAGATACTCATTTTTTTATGTATATGATTCTTTCAAAATTCAAATGTCAATTCGCATTCCGTATTTGCTGACTCTAAAAGAAAGAGAAGGAGAGACTAGACGACAAATTAACTTGATGAACACGATGATGCATTAAGCAAATAGGAAAGTGGGCCCTCTACTAGACCTTCGAATCGAAGGTCCATTTTGATTTCCTTGACCACAAACCTCGGACTCTCTGTTTGTAGCAAAAACAATATCTTTATTTTGAGAAACTTCCAAGAAAGATCGGCTCTGCATACCCTACTAACGCTAACATAAATCCCAGAATTTAATGCAATTGAACGAAGGTCAGAAGAGGAGAAAGGAGAAAGAAAAAGACAGCAGAAGATATTTCTCGGCAAGTTCTCAGAATCCCTAATAGGAAACTCCAAAAAGACTCCAGAAATTCTTTGTTTAATCCTCCTGTTTATTGATTACTAGCTAAGATTGCCTTGGGAGTGTGCATGTACTTGGCCATATTGCAGTAGCTTTTACAAATTAACAAAGGGAGGGTGCATGCACTTAGCCATATCGCAGGAGCTCTGAAAAACAAATGACATACCCCAATTAAACCAAACCTGATTTTGTTGTCCCCACAAAAAAAAAAAAAAAAGTGGCATAAAGTATGATTCTTTCAAGGTTAAATATGAGCCGGCTGACAAATTGATAGGTTAAAAAAATATATCTGAACCAAGATTTTCAAAATCATACTCTTTCATGACATTTGACAAGAATAATGTTGCTATATATGGTTCATAATTCTATTGCCTCATCTTTGTTTTTCCCATCCCTTGTCTCCTCTTCCTTGAAAAGCACTATGATCAAGAACTCTATTTTACAAACAAGCTTTGCAAGCTAAGTCGCAGACAGCTGGTCATTTGATAGATTAATTAATGTTTCAATAACTGCCAACGTGACTAATGAGTAATGTTGATATTTTCCTAATCCATTGCTACGGCAATGAATTGACCATGTTGTATAGAGCAAGTGGTTGTAAGGAGTCTGTCGTCACCATGGTGTCGACGTCCTTTTTTAAAGTAATTCTTTGCCGACATATAGTGATGAAACTGGAAAAATTCGTGGCAGAAAGATTGGGGTGTTTTTTATAGGCTAATAAAACTAAATCCGGGAGATTTGGTGGCTCGCGACACCATGTAAGAAAAACACTAAAAGTTAGTATAATGCTTGTTAAAGTGATGGAGAGTGATAAAAAAAATTATTATATATATATTTTTAATTATTCTTGTTTTATTTTGAAGTGTTCCATGTGTGTCACTCAAGTTAACTAGGATTTTAGATGCCTTTGATTACTATTGACTTCTTCAGGTACAAAATTACTAGAGTAGGTCGAATCTGAAATTAAAGCTGAACACTTATTGGTGTTTGGGTTCTAATAGGAGTTACACAACTCCGTTTCAGGCGTTCTTTGCCATTTAGAAACGCTGAGACATAGGCATACAATTCATATGAAGAGCATGGAAATCAGTTTTGCTGTTTTGAAGCACAAAAAACGAGTCGGAAGACAAAGTTTGAATCATACCCGAAATTCCTGCTACCTATACACTGTCTTGGTTTTTGGCCCATACATCAAGTTACAAAGGTCCAAAAATTGCAAGATCAGTTTAATGGGAAAGAAGATTTGATTTTCTATAATTTTTCTAGAAATACAGAAGTCTTAATTTGCACGTTTTATGCTCCAAATTTGGCCCTCAATATTAGGAAGGGAAAGAATCTGAGACAGAGAAGGAAACTGACTTCCTATCCTTTGGAGGATAAAGCCAGAATATATATATCTCTTTAGGCAGCAGCTCACACCATAAATGATTGGAGACAGCACCAAAGGAGAGAAGAATAGAATTGAACAGGGAAAAAAAAAAGGTACCAGCAGACTTCAAGACGTCCAGCTTTTCTCGTGTTATTCTCCAACCTTGAGTGATGTTCATTGTATCAAGTTTGTTTCTCTTTAATTTAGCTATGAAGTAATCTCATATTCTGGGATTTTTTATGTAACCTAGCTATGAATATGTGAACAATTTCTTTGATTGAATTAATTCACTAGTTGTTGAGTGTTTCATTTTATACTTAATGCTTGTGTACATTTGGCCAATGTTTGCATGATTTGGGATTCAATTTGATACTGAGAAGTGATAGTTGTTTCAGCCATTGTTTAAAATACCCTAAGACATCTATAGAACATAGATAGATATCTATGAAACTTGTATATCTTTAAAGGTTTTATGATACTTGATAAATTTTGACAGGTTCGGAGTTTTTCATAGAGATGTATAAAGTTTGCTTGTTGAAATATTTCATTACTATTCGAGAGAGATTAGTGATTTAATTAGTAAACCCTGATTATCAACAATAAAAGTAAATAATTCAATCAAGAAAATTCACATAGAAATAGTTATGACGAGTCAGAAATCTTAGAATCTATTAAAATTGAATTCAATACTACTTAATTAATTGGTTTTTTGTTTTTGTTTTTTTTTTGTTTAGTGAACTATCTCATTTGATTTTCAAACAAATCACAATTTAAGATATTTTAGCAGTTATTAGTAATATTTACAAATTCTCATAAGACGATACTCTACTCATCACTTTATTACGTGTTACAATTCGTGCACTTGCGATTTTGATCAATAGGGAGAATAAATATTCTCTAGGATTAATGGTTTCTTAAGCCTTTTTATATAAGTCTTGTATCAAACTTGTGTCCTTTTGAACTTATATTGTTTAAAGAGATGAGTTCTGACATACCTTTAATCTAGAGAGAGAAAACTTTGTTTATATAGACTTTCATAAGATAAATATTTTAAGAAATATCTAATGTATTTAATAAAAATATCTCATAATATCTAAGTTATAAGATATTTATGGAGGTGTATACATTGTATAAAATATTTGTATAGTTTTTTCAAGCAATCATCAACTAGAAGGATATGGTATATGGTGACATTTATTGATGATTTTTAAAGGTTTGTGTGGGTTTTTTTATGAAAGAAAAATCAAATACATTAAAAAAGTTTAAAAAGTTCAAAGAGTTAGTTGAAGGAGAAGTAGAGAGAAAGATTCAATGTTTAAGTGATAACAATAGGGAAGAATAAAGTTCAGATGAATTTTCTCAGTACTTATGAGAATTTCATATACGTCACCAGTACACTTGTGCAAATACAACACAATAAAATAGAGTGGTTGAGGAGAAAAGTTGACATCTTGTAGAAATCTGCTAGAGCATGTTACATTAAAAGAATGTACCAAGAATATTTTGGGCTGAAACAATGAGAAATGTTGCTTATGTAATCAATAGATTCCATTAAAAGAGGTTAGAGTTCATATCACCTTATAAGAAACTATGGACTACAAAGCTTATGGTTAGTTATTTTTGGGTATTTGTTATGTATTTGTCCCTAGCTATCTATGCAATAAATTTGATGATAAAGTTGTTAAATATATATTTATGGGATATAATAGCCAAAGAAAAGGGTAGAAATATTGTTATTTTATGACAAAAAAGTGCTACACATCACGAGATGTAGTGTTTCATGAAACCATCTCAATGGTCTTTAGATAAAAGGGTGTTTCTATATTCCAAATAGTTTGAAGAAAGGCTACAACAACAGAATGATAAACAATCTATACAGATTCAGTCAAGTTTAGAAAAACCTAAAGAAGTATACAATGATGTTATTAAAGAGTAAGGAGTTGATCAAAATACTTGGCAGACTGGTGTCTATCAACAACAAGTAGATTGACCTTATACAATAAAAGACTCATCTCCACAAATAAATCTGAAAAGATCAACAAGAGTTCATAAGTCAAACTTTAAGTATGCCAAAATAGCCTTAATTAAAGAAGCAAATGAAAAGGAGCCTGAAACATTTGAAAAAACATCATATAACTTTGAATGGTTTAAAACTATGAATGAAGAGGTCAATGTGCTAGAACAAAATCAAACCTGGAATATCATGTTGAAACCAGTAAATATGAAACCGATATCTTGTAAATGGGTTTATAAGATTAGGCGTCAAGAAGATAGATCGATTGAAAGGTATAAAGCTTGTTTGGTGGCTTGCGGGTTCTCATAATCGTTTGGTTTGAACTATGATGAAACATCTAGTCCAGTAGCAAAAATCACAATTGTACCATTTGTACTTACACTTATAGCAAACAAGGACCGAAGATTATGACAGATGAATGTAAATAATGCATTTCTTCATAAAGAGTTGGATCGAGAAGTTTACATGAACCAATCAGTGGGTTTTCAAAGTAAAGATCATCATGAGCATGTGTGTAAATTGAGAAAGGCATTATACATATTAAAACAAACACCAAGAGTTTGGTATGGTAAGATTGTTGAATTCTTTATTCAATGAGGATATTTAGTAGCACTTGCAAATTCCAGCTTGTTTGTAAAAGTCAATGAAGAAAAGGTAGCTATTGTACTATTTTATGTGAATGGTTTGATCATAATTGGTGACGATGAGTCGAAAATTCTCGAAACAAAAGAGAATTTGTCAGTTTGTTTTCAGATGAAAGAATTTAGAGAACTCTTACACAAAAAAAAAATATTTGTTTGCTAATAGAAATATTCAAGAAATTTTTTATGCTTGGTTGCAAGCCAGTTCTAACACAAATGAAACCAAACATCAAGATAAGTGCTCATGAAAGAAGAGATTTAACAGTTTTGCTCGATTCTATTAAAAGCTCTTTTTTAAAATCTTGGTTAAAAAAATTATAATTTATAATTTTTTTAAACTTACCTTTTCCAAATCGTATCCATAAAAGCTATTACAATACCAAACACACACTAATAAGCCAAATCCAACAACAATTCTTGCAATAAATCATTTCTTTTCTAGTTGAATTTATAGATATATCTCAAACAAGTGTATAAATAATTCAGATCAAACAGAAAAATGAGGTTAGAATTTTCAATAATGTGTTTATTATGAGTCTTTAGAGCTAACCTAAATATAAAAAAAATTATATATAGTTTAAATTAAAATTATTATTCTATTTTTAATAAATAAAATTAAATAAATATTATTTAAGAATAAAGATGAAGAGGATTGTATCCCGTATTAACTAGTATTTTTACTTGGAATATCGCCACATACCGGTCTTGCATGCATATTAATTCTTCATAGAGGGGGTTCTTACAAGCGATTTGCAAGTGTGGTGGAAAATTGCCCCCCGTCCCCAGTCTCTTTTTTTAATCAGGACTGTGCAAATCCATGATAAGAAATTGAATTAAAGCCTAAATTTCCCTCTCCTTTCCAAGGAAGTGCTCGAAATATTATCCCACCGCCCCTCATATAGTAATTAATATTGGTGGTGAGCAAATCTAGTAAACAAGATTGATATCCAACTTGAAATAGGATTGCGACCATATGTATTTGTTTACTACAAATTACTTATAGAAATCAATTACTTTATATGCAGTATACACATGCAACTCACTCATTCCTCCGTAGTGGATAAAGATTGAGTTGCCATTTGTCTTTCAACTCGCTTTAAATAATAAATAGTTTAACATAGTCAGCTCTTCTTCCTCCATTTAATTCGCCAATTATGCCAAATAATTGAAGATACATGCATGGACTTTGCTTAAAGTTAAATCGCACCAGAAGACTGAGAATAGTTAATGCTTCGACGGTTGGCAAAAAATCAAGTTGCATACAAGTAGAGATGAAGGGAGGAAAAACGAATGAATCAACCGAACCTCCATTCCAAAGAAAATTATGCAAAATTCTCACATTTCTTCCACGTTATATTTGTGGGACATTTTTTTAAATGATGATTTGTTAAAGTATACGGGTTCATGCACCTCCCTCGAAAAAAAGCTCGCAATATATTCCCCTATGGCCCCATCACCAAACAAGTTGCAAGGAATCGACATTACCTCTCATCAAATGCTATTAATTAGACCGATAGATAGTGAAATGGGACACAGAATCACACCTAACTTTTCTTAACTTTTGGGACCAACAAAAACTTTCCTCTTTTTCTGTGTTAACCAAGGGGATGCATAAATGTATAGCAGATTTTAATTTGTAATTTGCTGGTGTTTGGTGTTCTCTCGTTTGCTATACGAAATTGGGGCACAAAAGATTAACAACTAAGTAGTAATTACACCGATATTTTGTTAATCCGGTTAGTAATTGTTAGACTAATTATGGACACTCTTTGTTTAAAAAAAAAATTAAAGGAGGAGGTTAAAAGCCTTAATAATATTAGTATGGTGGCATGGCTTCGAAAGAACAAGGGCTTAACATTGATATTGGCACCACAAGCAAGTTGTGTATATTATATTTACAAGTTGTTGTCAATAGACAATTGAAAACAAAATTCAAATAATTCTGGTGGTGCTTCAAGAGAGACCGCACCATTATTCTGACGATATATATATATATATATATATATATATATAGAAACAATTCTGCAAATTTAGCCAAGGATTGACGGTTGGTTGCGGTGCCGGCTCCGGACGACCGGCAATCTTGAATCGGATGAGAGTGGTCACCATAGCTCATTTATGCATTTCATGGTCATCAGTGAGGGCTTGAAAAAGAAATGGTGACAGCTGAAAAAAAAATAGATTAATTGTAAGGGAAGTGACTATGTACTATGAATCGTTAGGCACCAAAGATAAGTGAGTGCATGTCTTACAACTTTGTCAATATACAAATGACTAATTGACTAGTCCCAAGATGTGCAATATAAGGACCACTTTATCACCTTCGAGCTCCACGTGACCCTCTATCCCTCTCACGTGATAGGTTTTCCAGCTTTACCTTGTAAAAGGACAGCAACCATCCTATTTTTTTCAGAAGAAAAACAATGACCAATTACCTTGTAAGACCCAGATTTGAGGCGTCACAGCTGCCACAAGCTAACAAAAATGTACAGGTGAAAATGTCCAGGGAGAAAGCTGGACTTGAATGCTAAGCATGGCTTTCAAAACAAATGATTCTTAAGGCATCAGAGTGAAAAATAAATAACATTTAAGGACTTATCTGAAACAAGTTTAGGGTGCCATGGCCCCCTCAGAGCTACATTACATGCCGCCCACGATGGCGACTGTGAGAGCTGCCATGATTATTTTGAAAATATTATTTAACTTTTATTTCTTAAGATCATTACCAGCTTTGGTTTTATATTGCATTATTAATTATGTAGTCACATGCTTAAGGTTTTTAATTAACTCGTGTACTTGGAATAAAAAAATAAACAAATAAATCATTAAATAAAAAAGATAATTAGATAACAATATAGTTATTATACTCGGGATATGATTGAATCAAGTTTTATTTTAATATTAATTTGATAAAACCTAGATAACATGCTAAACTAAATCTATACTCCATCCATCAAGTTAAGATTAAGAATTTTTAAATAAAAATAATAAATTTAATTTACTCATGTGACACGTGAATTTACTCAATAAATTAGCAACTTGAGCTTAACCCATATTATCAGTTGTTGAACATGTCTGACAACTAGATATTCGAGAGGTGTTCATTATTTAATTTTCAACGTAAGAAATGTAGGGTTTTTTTTGTTACACACTAAAAAAAAAAAAAAAAAAAAAGGTTTGGTATGATTATCGAGGCATGATAGAACTCTTGAAGAAAGGAGATTGTCCTTTTTCTGGATGATATTATTTATAATTCATTGATTATTAATACCAGCCCAGCCGTTATTATTATGTTTTAAATATACCAAATCATTTAGCTTTTACTCTTTTTTCGGTGGATCGATGAAATTGATTTATTCATCATAAATCATCAAATTTAATTTGTTCCGAATGATTATTGCATCATTGAGAGAGTTTTGTTCTTTTTTAAAATAAAATTGGGGCTTGACACCCTTGATCCAACTCCCCATTATATCCCTCAACAGTCATGCAGCGCCTACAATTCCATCGGATACACTTCCATCCCACCATTCTTTCACGTCTGCTTCTCTTGGCTGTTTTGTCCTCGTATTCCGCCGCACGCTGAATGTCTTGGAGCATCCTTGTAGCTGGTCCGAGAGGGCTGGTGTTGACTGTTGTAGTCTTCAGTTCCACCGAACACTCGTTGATTTCTAGGTTTCCAGATATTCCAAATGGCTACACCAAATACCATGTCCCATGGCCATCCCTCCTCTAGATACATTCCTGCTAGACAAGTTATTGATGAGCCACACATCATTGAGAGAGAGTTGGGTAAGTTTTGAAAAGCTTTTAAAAGGATTTGATCAAATTATTTTGTAAGTAATTCTTTTTTATCAAATGTAAAATACAGAGGCTGGAAATATGTTTGCTCCATTGGAATTACGAGTAATTAAAGAGAACGACAGGGGTTATATATTTACTTGCGCTGGAAATTAAGGGATACATCGATATAAACGAGAGTTCAGGAGGAAAATATGAACAAGGACGAGACAAAAATCTACCCTCCTTATGAACAACAAACTCTCGGTTCCAAGATTTCTGCATAAAAAGAAGAGAGAAAAAAATATGAAAGAATTAATAACATTTATAGATGGCTCCCCACTTGCTAAATCAAGTAGCAACGAGGGATTAATTTCAACGTTTTATATTATTCTCACGTGAACAGTGTATTGATAAGTTTGATCAGTCTTGTACATGCCCAAATTAAACTCATAAAACATTTTTTGGGTTTTTTTTTGTTTTTTTCTAGATTTCTTTTTCTAGCTAGATTTTAGAATTTTATTTAATTTAGTTATTTTTATGTAAGTTTATATTTGGATGGCCTTGAATATACATCATGTAAAGTATATATTCTTAATAAATGTTATTTTTTATATAAAAATATATAAAAATATTTTTTATATTTTTAAAACTTCCCTTTAATACACATCATGTAAAGTTTCAAAACGATTTAAAAATTAAACATAATTTTTTAAAAAAAATTAACGGAACCGCAAAAAAATAAAGGGATGGTCGCCATCAACCGTGTAGCAACCCTTTCTTTTCGGAGGACTTTCAAAATTCAGGCGTTTCCATGGAGATTTTTTGTCTTCTTGAAGACCGGGAACGGTTTCAAGCAATCCCACGAAAGGGGGCCTGAATCTAGACAACGTTGCTATCAAACAGCTTCATCTGTGTTAAATATTTTACGGATTTGATTTACTTGTCCCCTGTGCCAGTCTTTTCAAATCAAATTTGCCACAAGAAACCATGACTTTTATTTCTTTCATGTGCGCATCATTACATTAAGTGACAACGATTAAAGGTGGAGGTTTGCCTAAAATTACCAGTTGATATTAAACACGCAAGAACTTAATTTCACATGAATCCTCACCGGCCCGTATTAGCTAGGGTGCCAAACTCTCTTAAGCGGTGCGTGGTTTTATTGATTAAAACTAATGTGATTTAAATCTGATTATCCCCGAGTTAATTATGCAGGCTCGGAACTCCATTTTCTTCTCCTTTTTTCACTTTTTTTCTTGGACAGGGGACGAAAGTTGGTTCATGCGGCACCAAAAACCATCAAAAATTGGTTCATGCGGCACCAAAAACCATCAAAAAAGTAGTGTATAATAATTTAGATGCTTTTAACATTCATTGGACAAGACTAAAAAGATCAGATTTCATAGCAAATCTATCACTTAGTCGACATAAATATGTAAAAAACTCAAGATATTATTAGTGGGTCTTGAATTTAATTAAAACCTTTTAAATTAAATAAATACTCTTCTCGTCACGAGTCAATCTCTTGTAACATCGTCATTTCTTTAAGATCAGTGACTTTGTTGAACACTAAAAACACACACAATTTTAATCATTCTTCTCTTTTTCGTGTATTCAAATCACTTAATTACAACTCTAGACCTTTCATAATTCAATAAAGATTCTAATTAGCTAGTTGAATAAGTGTTCTAAACACCAATTATTTTTTGCATCCATGATTTCTATTCAAACTACGATGTAAACTAATATCTAACAATTGTCTTGAATTTTGAACAAACAATCACAGCTGCAGCTTTCAAAACATTACCCAGAACCATTTTCCTTGACTTCTTTTTTATTTTCTTATGCTTGAAATAATACAGAACAGATGAACGAGTTCTGTATTCTGAAAATGAAACAAGACTTTGAACTTCTAACTTGGTATATTCTATTTTGTTATACCGTCCCGTCATGCTAATACTAGAAAACTAATTAAAAGGTATTTGAGATTATGATGCATATTTTTTTAAAAAAATAATTTTTTATTTAAAAATATATTAAAATAAAATTTCTTATTTATTTTTAATATCAACAGATTAAAACTATCATAGATCACTAAATAATTATCAATTTAATATTTTTCATACCAAAAACACATTTAAAATACACTTCAAAACTGTGTCAAATTGAAGCTCAAAATTCACAGAGAAGTTAAAAACATTTAACTGTAAATGCCAAGCTACACTGTCCAAACCTTCCAGTGACAATGAAAAGCTTGCTACTTTGTAATGAAATATTGGTACCACGTGTAAGACATATGCGAACAAGGCAATGGTGACATCGGCAAGGTATAGGCAATTGTGGGACCAATCCCGCCGCCGTACGTCACTAAACACACGTGCCTTAAAAACAAATTCCCAAGCCTTCCTCATAACAAAGAACAAGAACACAACCTCAAACCTAGCACAGCATTGCTTGCTTGTAATTAAATAATACCATAAACCTAAGGGCATCCCCTCTTATCGATATCTTTCTTTGTCATCGACTGGTGCTCATTCAATCATTTCAATTTTTTAATTTTTTTTTTTAATTATTTCTTGTTCAAAATCTTTCCTTCTTTTGGTGGTATATAAATGGTTAGTTAGCTGATCAAGTATTTTCAAGTCGCCACTTAAGAACAAGCATAACCAAACCCACAAGTCATAGACCAAAGGTTAGCTGTCCGCTCAAAAATCCCAGATGGAACCCTCTTTGTTTTACCATAATCAATACCTAAATTCAGATCTCTCCCCTGAATCTTCTTTTGGTTCTTTAGATTCATTTTCATGGGATGATCTTCTTTTTCAGAGCAGTTCCCTTCCTTTTAACACCAGTGACTCAGGGGAGATGGTACTGTTTAATGATTTAGGCGCCGATGGTGCCAAGGAGTCCTCGGAATCTAATTCCTCGAGTGGAATTAAGGAGGAGGAAGTGACTTCAAATGCCAAGGAAGAGGAGCCAAAGAAAGAGAAATCCTACAGAGGGGTTAGGAGGCGGCCATGGGGTAAATATGCTGCAGAGATAAGGGATTCTACAAGAAATGGCGTCCGGGTTTGGCTAGGAACCTTTGATAGTGCAGAGGCGGCTGCTTTGGCTTATGATCAAGCAGCATTTTCCATGCGGGGTTCGATGGCTGTACTAAATTTCTCTGTGGAGATGGTGAGAGAATCACTTGAAGACATGAAGTATAGATGTGAAGATGGGTGTTCGCCTGTGGTGGCACTTAAGAGGAGACACTCCGTGAGAAGAAAATCAACAAGTAGGAAAAGTAAAGTGAATCAAGTAGCTAATACTAGACAACAAAATGTGGTGGTTTTGGAGGATTTGGGAGCTGACTACCTTGAAGAGCTTCTGAATTCATGTGAGAGCTCTAGTTCTTGGTGAAGTCAGGCTGCTTTCATCTCCTTAATTCCTTCATTTGTCAATTACTTTCTTCTTTGCAGACCTTTGATTTTGTTTTCTTTTTCCCTTGTCTTTCCTAAGATGAGGAGAGGGGTAATGTCGTGGCAAGAGTTTCTTTCCTTTCTTGTTGTCCATCCTGATTTCTACACACTCTGTAAAGTTTCTTTTTCATTTATTAGAGGATAAAGTGAGTCTTGTATCATCTACTTAATCTACTCTAGATTTCTAATGCAAGCAAGACCCTCTCTGTAAAGTGGAAATTGATGGAATGTTGAAAAACAAAAACAGCACAGTACAGTTGCTTTATCTTCTGTTCCTCGGTTTAAAGTCCAGCAAGCAAACAAAAAACGAATCCAAAATTAGCATATAAAAAATCCCATTCCTTTTTATGACCCATCTTGTTCCTCTCTAGATTTTAAGCTACGAGTGGATTCAAGCTAGCTGTTTTATCTAAAATGGACG
>Ga0325410_1000368_pt1 | contig 46025 bp, 35 predicted proteins | sample PopdelMetagenome_16_FD_206182 | JGI IMG/M metagenome (GOLD analysis project Ga0325410, IMG submission 206182) | Populus deltoides microbial communities from Bellville, Georgia, United States - Xylem-PdIQD-R3 | ecosystem: Host-associated > Plants > Phyllosphere > Stem > Wood/Secondary xylem...
ATCTAATAGAACTATAAAAGGATTATTCATCTCTTCTTCCATTTTCTTAAAACATAAAATGTCGATTTTTCTTTATAATTTTTTTGACATCTCTACGTGGACAATTAAATCACCAAAATTGTTCTACTTCTTTTCTTTTTCCTCATTTTCAATCTTTTGCAAGCACCCACCAGTTACTAACTTTTTTTTTTTTTTGCCTTCTCTTTGGTTAGATATTTTTTTTTAAAAAAAATTAATAATAAAAAAAAACAAGTGTACTTGGGGCAAGCCCAAACAAACTGCTCGGACTTGGCCATAATAGGATGAACTTATCGTATTACCCTGTCTAGATTGCTTGTCCATTTAGGTGGCTCGAATGGACGAACCCACAACACCTTAGGCATCCTGAAACCCACTATTTTGGTCTCTACCCAGTTCTACAAGCATCACATGCCACAATACATATTATAAGCTCTAAAAGTCAGAATGACATTGCACACTACCTACTGGTGTTATGCTTGGCGCACATTTAATACTCTATTTGTGACGACTGACCTCTTATGCTTACGCATGAATTGTTAGTAAGACACCTACTTTTCTTACCAATGACTATATTACGCCAACCTATCTCCTTAGTAGGCATAAACTCTTCTCATCAATTACTCGAGAGCACTAGAATTTTCACTAATGGCACAACAACCAACTAGCATATGAGTTCTTCATCATTACTCAACTCATCATGAGGTAGGCTAATGTAACTGAGGCGTATAAATACTTTGGGTCACTAAATAAACACAACATCACTCACAACAAAAGTTCATGCAAGAGATCACAGAACTCATGGCTATTTGAGGGTATTCATGGCCATTTATAGTCACTCAAGGCCACTCACAATCTTTTATGGTAACTCGTGGCCTCTTCATTCCACTTATGGTAATTCATGGCCACTTAAGGTCACTAAAGGCAACTCAAGTCCACTCAATACATAAGTTCATTCACAATATAGAACAAAACTTAACAATAATAACTATACGCTCGCCACTCTACTTCTCTTTCTTGGACATCAATTCTTCTCCTACAATAACTAACTTAAGTATAAAAAAGTCTCCTATTTCAATAAGGAACTTGTTTTTGCAGAAAAGCGTAGAAGTAACCTCATTACATCATCATCTAGTGGCCAAACCTAGTCACTCCATTAGCCGGAGATACAGTTGTGGAAATCCCAATTCAATCTGTAGGGACCTGAATAAAAGCTAGTACATTCCTCTTTCATATCACTAAAAGTTTTGTTTATGAATGATGATTTAGAAACTCTAAGACATGAAAGAGTAACCGATATCCCCACTACAAGCACTCCAACTCCTTCAAATATCTATCAAATCACCATTTAAGTGAATGTGTTTAAGGATGTTATTTTATCTATACGACAACAACTTTGCACTTTTCTTTAACAAGTTACACAATACCTAGACCCATTACATGCACCACTAAATGCATATAAATAACTTTTGTTCCTAAAACAATAGAGCAAAACAATGTGAAACAAATAAGCATAAGAATAATCATATTTCAACCCTTTAAATAACTCGCTTTGATCATGAAAACATTCCCACACTACATTTTAGGTGTGAACTCCAAACAAGATCTCCAAATAAAATCTCTATGACTCCAATGAAATCTTCATTCCTCTAATAGAATTCTATGTTGATAATGGAATATTCATGTCTCCAACAAAAAGTCCATGTCTTTAACCTTGTCTACAATCAAAATTCTGAGTCTCCAAGTCTCTAATGAATTTTCCATATCTCTACAATTAAATCTTCATCTTTCTAATGAAATCTCTATATCTTTATGTCTCCAATAAGATCTCCACATATCCATTTAGCATCTTCATACACAATGTTTTACCATAATCATAAAATGTTATCCACCTCTAGTGAAAATGTTCTTTTTCCTAGGAGGAGAAAGAAGTTGCCTTCACACAAAACAAAATGTGTCACTCTTTAATGCATGTATATTCAGGCTCACTAATTTTGTTTTTTCATACACGAAACAAAATTATTCTTTATCTGAGTTAAAATGATGCAAAAGTAATCATGCAAGCAAAACATTATATGTAAACAAAGAGTAAGGGGTCCACAAGTTACACAAGAGAAAAACAACTTCTCAACCATGGTCACTCACGAGTCCATACTCAACCATCAATATATTGCAACCCCTTTTGTTGCAAACCTTATATTAAATAACATAATTTCCAATTAAGATAAAAAAATAAATTAAGAGAAAAAAAATTATAACTAAGGGTGAAATTTTCAGTTATTAACGTAAAACTCATATGAAATAAAAAAATTTAATCAGTATGTGAAACGTATCGACAAAAATAACATGTGGACATTTGGTGATTGATATTTTTATAAATAAAAGCAAAACTCCCCTTCTCTTTTTATATAAGGTCGACTACATCCAAGAGAAAAAAGGCTTGGATTCTTCTTCTTCTTTATTTCTTTCTCCAAATTCTCTCAATTTATATGGAATGAAGATTGAGATTTAAGTGATTTCTACCAAAGAAAACCAAATTAAACTAGAAAAAACTTAAAGATAGAGATTAGGAGTTGAGAATTAAAGAGAGAAAGTTATAAGATTAGAAAAGGGAAAGGAAAATTCTTGTAAAGCATTGCAAGAGACTTATCAAATTGGGTTAATTAGTATTGGTAAGGTGTTCTTTTACAATTACATACACTTTTATCATTGTTTTTGGCTGGGGGATTAAAAATCTTGAAATTAAGAAATTAGAGTTTATGTGATATTGTGCATGATAATGTGAAATTGTTTGATTATTGGTGAAATACGGTTTAGATAACATAATTAATGAGTTAATTGAAGAAATTAAAAACTAGTTATAGAAATTAAAATATTAAAGTGGCCGACCATGATTTGATATTTAGGGGAACTTAGAGATTTAATTAAATTGTGTTGGATTTGGTATTTTAATGATGTTGAGAGTGTTTAAAATTTATTTTGAATGATGTAACATTTGAAAATTTAGAAAGATAGAAGTATGAGAATCAATAAATTATCTGAAGCTTTAGGGTTTTAAATGATGTGGTGATGTTAGAAATTGATTGAGATTTATAATTTGAATAGTTATGTAAATTGTGTCTTGAATGAAAATTTGATAAAATAGAAAAATAAAAAATATATATGTAGGATGTATGATATGTTGTGCTGGTATTAATCGCTATAAATTTTTTTAGGTAAGGCCCCATGCAAGGAAGACTATGCTCAAATCTCATTAAAATTATATAAATCCTTTTATGTAAATGGAAAACCCTTCACACATTTGATGTGTATGTATCGAGTAAATCTCATGTTTGGTGTATTGATTTGGAAGGTCTCCGTATATATGATACTTTCTCCATTATATATATAAGTACCTTATTTTTTATATATATAATTATTTTAAAAGAAGAAATTACATGAAAAAGGTTTAGGGTGTTACAATTGGTATCATAGCTTATGGTTGTGATTCAATAGATTTTATAAATTAAAAGGTATTACCGATGAACAATATGTATTACAGGATGGTTTAAACGAGGAGAGGAACTCAAAAAGATCCATTTTCTAATTAGAAAATAGATCAGTTCATTGATAGGGGTAAAAAGCGGATGAAAGATCTTTTAGGGGACACGACATGCTGAAGTAGTTAGACACGAGCTCTAGAAGTTAGAAGAGTCCTTCATTTAGATTCTTGTGTTAAAGGGTGTACAAGTAAATTATATGATATAATTACTTTTAGATTGTGCACACTCTTGGTGCATGATATTTAGGCAAATGAGAGCTACAAAGATACTATATTGGATTGACTTCTGAATATAATTTGAGACTAGATACTACTCCTAACAATATATGAAAAGTAATGAGTAAGAGTTCATTACTCTTAAGCAAAGGAATATGACAATACTAGAGTATGAGCGACACATTCAAGATCTTTTTATTTTTACTTCTACTTTAGTGCCTACAGAACAACATCATACAATGAGAATGAGGGATGACTTTAGATAAAAGATTAGAAAAGGATGGGTCACTTTTAGGTCAGTAATAGTCTAAAAATTAGTAGAACCTATCAAGTCCTGAGAGGCAATTCTTGAAAAAAAGCAATAAAAGTATTGAAACAATAACAACAGATGATGTAGAAATGGAATAAGCTAGTATCATATTTAGGTAAACCACATCTTCTAAAAAACAAAAGGATGGAGAACAAAAGCAGAGTTAACCATTCAAGAGATAGGGAAACTTATCCTTATGGAGGGGCACTAAGTAGACTGTTTTGACCAAGTATAGAAGAGTCCTCGGGTGGACAGTTCCATCCATGGGCGAGTTAGGCAATGAGTTCAGCAAGGACCACATCCTGTGAAATGTCTCTATTCTCACAATGTAATTTTTATAACCGGGTACATCCCGGTTATTATAGAGTAATAACCGATACTTGCTTTATTTGTAGGAAAAAGAGGGCATCACTAGAAACATATGGAGAATAGGTGTTATGTGTGTAGAGAACATGAATACCTTAAAAGAGACTAAATCGAAACCCAGCTCAAAATCAACATCAATCAGTAAGTATGGATAAATTATGAAGGGAGATAAAAAGACTCGTTCAGTCTGGAGTGAGTGATAGAAGAGGTCAGCCTTAAGTACAGGCTAAAAGGACTTGGTAGAGGGTCTATATTATAAATCAGAGAGATATCAAAACCTCGTTAAATATAGTGACATGTATGATAACATTAAATTCTTAAAATATATATGCTTTACATAATCTAAAAGTCATATATTATTTTGTATCTCATAAATTTTCTTATAAACTAAATATACCAAAATATAAGTTGAATAAAGGGCTAGCAGTTAGTACACCTTTATAAAAAAACTATAAATATTGATGATGTGTATGATAGGTGTATTATATTTTTAGAGGTCATGGTATGAAAATGGACTTGATACCTCTAGAAATATATGATTTTTGATATTATATTAGGGATTGATCGGTTGAGTAAGCATCATGCTAATATAAATGTTTTTACAAAGACAGAGTAACCTTTAAGCTACCGATTGGAAAAAAAAAATGAATTTATGGGTGGGAGATGAGTAGTACCAAATTGCATCATTTTAGTGATGATTGTAAAAAGAATGATGAGGAAGAGATGTGATGCGTAATTAACATATGTTGAAAATCCAAGAAAGGTGACATTAAGCTAACAAATGTACTAGTGGTGAGAGAATTCTCTAATGTCTTTCCAAATGAGTTATTAAGACTATCCCTAAGATGAGAAATAAAAGTCTTAGTAAAAATAATTTCATGAACTATACCCATCTCTTGGTCCTATTATAGAATAACTTTAGTAGATTTGAGGGAGTTGAAATTACAACTGCAAGAATTACTAGATAAATGATTTATCCAACCTAGCAATTCACATTAGGGTTCCTCAATAGTGTTTATAAAAAAGAATGATATGACTTTCCAACTTTGTATTGATAAGAATAAAGTAATGTTGAAAAAAAATCTTCTTTTTCATGGATCAATGATTTGTTTGATCAACTAAGAAAGACATATATATTTTCAAAGATTGATCTGAGATCGGAATGTCACTAGATGAGAATAAGAGAGGAAGCTTTTTACAAGTCTATTTTCAAAACCCTTTTATGGCTATTTTGAATTTCTAGTAATGCCTTTTAGGTTAACAAATATCCTATCAATATTCATGGATTTGATGAATCAAGTCTTTCGATCATTTATGAACAAATGTGTTATAATGTTTATTGATGATATTATGGTCTACTTTAAAAGTCAAGTGAATCATGAACAACATTTGAAAATGGTGTTACAAATTTTAAGAGAAAAAATAAGTATGAATTTTGGCTAGATAAAGTCATGTTTTTTAGGCATGTTGTATATGTAAAAGGTATATATGTGGACCCGAAAAAGGTAGAAGCGATGCTAAGGTGGAAAAAGCCTACGAATGTAACATAAATTCATAATTTTATTAGATTAAAAGGGTTTATTGATGATTCATTAAAGGATTTTCTACCATAGCCACTCTGATGATTTGATTAATAAGGAAATAAGAAATTTTTAAATGGTTAAGATAGTGTGAAAGTAGTTTCCAAGAATTGAAAAAAAGATTAACTTAGCCCTAATATTGATCTTTTCTAAAGGACAAAAAAGTTTTATAGTGTACAATGATACCTATAATAAAAGCCTTAAGCGTGTGTTAATATGGGATGGTGGTTGTATATGCTTCAAAACAACTGAAAAAGCATAAAGTATACTATCTACCGCATTATTTAAAGTTAGCAACAATTATTTTTGCACTAATAATTTAAAAGTTTCAAAAAAATTAAACATAAAAGTTTGACCATAAAAATTAAACATGCGTTAGAGAATATAGGTAAGAGTTAATTACAAATTATAAATGCATCACTAATTACCATATTGAAAAAGGTAAATGTTAGAGTCGATGCCTTGAGCCAAAAAGGTAAGTCTATAATGAGCAGTTTACAAATTCAAAATCAGATGGAGTTTTTAGAATTATACAAGATGTGGGTACAATTATCTCTTGGTTTTGGAGGATTTTTGTTAGCATGAATAACAATGAGGTCACTGCCATACGACAAGATTTTAGAGGCCCAACATAATGATGTGGAAGTAAAAAAGATTAAGTTTATAGTGAAATCATAAGATAAGACACATTTTTGGATTATGGAAAATAGTATCATTACAAGAAGCGAATATATCTTCTAAATAATGATATGTTGAATGGAGAAATATTAAGAGAGGCCCATGAATCATGATTTATAGTTTATTAAAAGATTATTATAGGTTACCTGACATGAGGAAAGAGATAACAAAAAGGGTAGTAAAGTGCACTATTTATCAGCAGGTAAAAACTGATTATCAAAAACTAGTTGAAGAATTACAACCTCTTCTAGTACCAGCATGAAAATGAGAGGACATCACCATAAATTTTATGTTGGGTATTCCAAATATAATATAAGAAACAATGCAATTTGGAAAGTTTTCGATTGACTAAGTCTACTTTGTTTTTACCTATAAAAATGATGGATTTAATGTACATATTGGTTAAGTTATACATCAACAAAGTGGTTAGGTTACATAGAGTTTTGGTGTCCATTGTATCTAAATAGGATCCCTGATTTACATTTAGGTTGTGGTCAAGTATACAACTTTCTTTGGAAAAAAAAGTTAAAAAAGATCACAACGTTCCATCCTTATACTGATGGATAGTTAGATATGACTATTCGGATACTAGAAGACCTCGTAAGATATTTTACTCTTGATTATGGAGGAACCTGGGAAAAAACACCTATCATTAGTGAAATTTGTTTATAGTAACAACTTTTAGGTCGTAATAGGTATGAAAATGTTTAAAGCACTTTATAGGAGAAGGTGTCGAACTCCTTTATGTTAGGATGAAGTGAGAGAATGGAAACTAGAAAGGTTGGAACTAGTACTAATAACCACATATAAGATCCAAATGATTAGAGCAAGAATGAAAAAAGCCAAAATAGATAGAAAAGTTATGTTGAAAATTAAAGATCTTGGAGTTTGAACTGGGCGATCAAGTATTATTAAAGGTTATGTCTTAGAAGAATTTAATTTGATTTAGGAAGAAAAAGAAGTTAACACCAAGATATATCAATCCTTTTAAAATTATAGATATGATTGGACCAATGTTCTATCTGTTAACCTTATTGGTCTAGTTATCAAAGATACATGATGTGTTTCATATATCTTTACTTTGGAATGCAGAAGTAAATCCTTCATAAGTTTTACCACAAGTGCCAAAGGAAATTCAAGAAGATTTAACACTTGATGTTAAGCCAATAAAGTTTATTGACCGGTGAAATTGTAAAATAAAATGATGTTCTTGATAAAGGTAATGTGAGAAAGCTCTCAAGTAAAGTAGAAGACTAATTTTGAGAAGGAATTAATGTAATTCCCAACCAAAAAAGTAAATTAAGAGAATTTTTTCTTTTTCTTCCGGGCACGATATCAATGGTTCATTTCTTTTAATTGATTATTGTCAAATGTTTTTTTTATGGTTCATCTAAAAAAATTTAGACTCGCCTACAACGTAGTGCAAATCACCAATTTAGCATATACTAAAAGGGCTTGGTTTTTTACTATAGCAATGAAGAGTTAAAAGTCAAGTCCATTTTCATTTTGGTACTCAATATTTTTTACTTTTTTTTTTAATTTCAAACTTCATTTGTTTTCTAATTTCATCCTTCATTAGGTTTACTAGGTATTGAATTTCATAATTTTTTTATTTGTTTTCTATGGAGTTATCCTGATCTCATGACTCGGGTTGCGAGTTTTACGGATTAGATGTGTTGACTCGGGTCATTTTTTTAATTATATTTTTTTTGCAACTTCATCATTTAATATTGGATTGATTAAGAATTACGTTTCATAATTTTTTTTTATGAAGTTACCATGGTCTCATAATCCCAGTTGAGAGTTTTATTTGTTAGCCAGGTTGACTCAGGTTTTTTATTGTATTTTTTTAATTATTTTTTTCAATTTCATCCTTCAAAACTAGATTGATTGAGAATTGAACTTTATATTTTCTTTCAATTTTCTTTCTATCGATTTATCCAGATTTCTTGACCCGGGTTTGGCAGGTTAACCTGGGTTGACTCTAGTCATATTTTTGTCATTTTTAGTTATTTGTTTTTTAATTTTATCCTTCAATATTGGAGCGATTGAAAATTAGACTTCATAATTTGTTTTGATTTGCGTTTAATGAGGTTATCCTCGTCTCATTACCTGGGTCACGAATTTGGTCGATTGACTCTGATGGTTTTTTGTATTCTTTTTTAATTGAATTTTTATAATTTCATCATTTAATATTGAATTGATTGAGGATTGAGCTTTAAATTTTTTTTCTATTGGATTATTTTGGTCTTATGATTCATATTTAGCAGGTTAATCCTGTTGTTTTTTAATTAAATTTTATTTTTAATTTTATTATTTGTCATCATGTTGATTAAAAATTGAGTTTAATAATTTTATTATTTTTTTATAGAATTACTGGGTTCTCGTAGCCTGATAATAGATTTAATAGGATACCTAAATTGATTTGAGTGATTAAATATATTGTTTTATTATAATTTTTTTTAAATATTTTTAAATAAAAATATTTTCTTATGACTTGTCCAAATTGTTTTTTAATCTAACAAATCAATAAGATTTTATCGGACTCGGGCATTGATATAATAATACTGTAAGTAACAAAAAGGGTTTTTCTTATACAGCAAAGTGACAGGTCAACTCTGTACTCTGGTTTCTCCTCAGAACTCTCATGTGCTGTTTCCAGAGAAAAGCTTAGAGAGGGACAGAAAGAGGACGGCAGCTCTGCAAGCTAATTCAATCTCCTTTACATGTTGAAGATTTGTTTATTATATTTTGGCTCTCTTTTTACTCTCACCTGTCTTGTCTGACTGACATTTCTCAAGTGCCCCCGAAAGGGTGGTCCATCTTGTCAGAACTCACCCTGGCCTGCCATAATACCAAACAAAGAAGCCGATGTGAGAGCTTTTGCAAGCATTCTCAACACGCAAAGACCAAACAAAGCTATATTAAAAACCAATCAAACAGAAAGCAACCAATCCAAACAAATCTATCTCTCCATGGACTTCCATCTGAAGCAATGGAGAAACCAGCATGAGGAGTCAGGGCAACAACCCTCTGCAAAGATGCCAAAACTCCTCATGGATCCCCATCAACCACAACGACATCTACACTCATCTGGGTCTGCTGCCTTCCCTTTGTTTCTACCTGAGCCCAGCTGCAAAACCAGTAACCTGTCAGCATTTCATGATTCAAACACAGCTGCAAACACCAGACTTCCTAGTAAGTTTACTCTTTGACTTTTCTTGCACCCCCCTCTTCCTCACCTAATTAAAGAAAGTTTCATGGTTTGCTTCAAATGTTATGTACTCAATTTACTCCCTTCATCAATTCTAGTTGATATAAGTTTCTTTTCCTTTTGTGAATGGTGCCTGTTATGCTTGTTAGAGATCATGCGGAATTACTTTAGCCTGGAACAGTGGCAAGAGCTAGAGCTGCAGGCTTTGATCTACAGATTCATGTTAGCCGGTGCAGCTATTCCTGCGGAGCTCCTCCAACCAATCAAGAAAACCCTTCTTCATTCTCACTCTCCTCCATATTTCCTGAATCATCCTCTTCAACTACATTGCTCTTATTATCAGCCATCTTGTAAGCGCTTATAACCAAAACCTCTCTAAAAAAATGCGGAGTTGTTGTGGTTATATAGTTAACTAATTACTGTTTGCCCATATATATCAACGTGGTTTAATATCGTCAGTACGTAGTATTGCAAACAGGGTATTGGGGAAGAGCAGCCATGGATCCGGAGCCAGGTCGGTGCCGGAGAACAGATGGGAAGAAATGGCGGTGCTCCAGAGACGTGGTGGCAGGGCACAAGTATTGCGAGCGCCACTTGCACCGTGGCCGCAACCGTTCAAGAAAGCCTGTGGAAAATCCCACACCTACAATATCCACTAGCATCACTTGCATTGGTATTGGAGGTGCGGGTGGTACCGCATCAGCTGCTGCTTTCAATTGCAGTACCACACCAACCATATCAGAGGTGGTCAATGAGACTCATTTTTCGCATACACTAGAATCCCCTTCCATTCATCTCAATCATAGGTAATCTTGCAGCCAGGCTTTAATTTAATGATTTAATAACCTCATCAAAGATATTCTTGTGGATGATGCTCTGGATTTAAGAAACAAGCTAGTTTAAGCAGAATTTTCAACTAACTAGGAGGAAACATGATGATGGAATCTCGAATAATGTCCTTAATTGATGGGACCGACCCCAGTTTAGAAATTCTTTGAATTATGTCTCAAACTGAAAGAATTGGACAGCAAACTACCTTTTCATTGTTTTGTTTTTGCTTTAATCTTCTTGCTCACCCTTATTGCAGCTCCAAAACTGAAAGCAAGGGCTTAATTGGACCACCACCTCCAAATGAGGTTGGTAACAGGTCTGATGGCCACATTCTGTGGCATTTTTTTGATGACTGGCCACGATCCGTTGATGAATCCGACAATATGAATGCTGGAAGCTCAATGAACTCTTTAACCTGCCTCTCCGTTTCAATGCCTGGAAACTCACCAGCATCAGATGTGTCATTGAAATTGTCCACTGGGAATAATATTGCAGAAGAGGAGCCGGAGCCGGTCCCAGCCCCGATCCCCAGAGGCAATACAAGCAATTGGGCTGCTGCAGGATGGGGCACAAAAATTACAAACCAGGAGGTGACTTCAATGGGGGGACCTCTTGCTGAGGCGCTGAGGTCCTCCACTACCAAACTCATCTCCCACGAATGTTCTGCACCAGTTATCTCGCCCCACTGTTTCTGAAACTTGATCTATTTTAGGTTAGTTTGTGGTGTAGTAACACACACACACACACACACACACACACACACACACACACATCAATACGTGCATTAACTAATAATGTTGGGTTTTCTGGTTGCTACAGACATCCTAGTCAAAATCTTTCAGTGGACGGTGTGTTGTGTTATTTGATTGAAACCATGTCATGATTTGTTTGTTATGTTTAATGTGATGAGTGCCTTGGCTGAAGGTAACCTTCTCATCTGACGGCTCAGACATGCATGAAGTTGAGGCAAATCAGGTGCCTGGTCCTTTAATCCATATATAGGCTTGTAGTTGCAGCCTTCCAGGTTATCTATCTTTTTTCTTTCGTGTTACGCTCTTGCGTAATTATGCTTCATTCTTCAATTTAAATCAGCTCATGTCATCACCCGTTATGGTTTAAATCTCACCATTAATCCGGTATTCAACGACTTAAATTAAATGAAAAATAATTTGTTGCCATTTTATCGTGTAATAAATCGTTTTCATTCAATCTAAATTATTTAAATTTAATAATTTAGATTTAAGGAGCAGAAAATGATGGCCTGGAAACACATGCCTTGTTTCAAGCAACCACCTTTTCTGGCCATGGCTATGGTAACCAGAAGCAATGGCAGTTCAAAACACCATAAAAGAAAAAAATGCTACTTCCCTAGCACATAAAAAAGGTTAAAAAGGCCAAGCTTCTGCATACATGGAAACAAAATGAGACAGGTCAGGCAACATGCATGATAATAAAAATCAAATCTCCAAATTGAATAGCCACCCGGTGACTGCTACCCTCACGAGCGCCATTAATCAGCACAACACTCGCATGAGAAAAACTAATCAGACAATCACATTTTATTATAAATGCGCCATTATTTACAGGAGCATCACAACGTGCCTATACAAGAAGAGGCCTGGTTTGAGCTTGGAGGGGCACGATGACTTGACCAGCAAATACTACACAGATGTCAGACAAAATTTTCTACATGTTCAACATTGTTTGGTCTTCTTTTGATCCACGGATTAACAATTCGCATAATCTCTGCCTTTGCTCGTTTTTCTTGGTTGTGCTTGGATGACAAAATGCTGGCAACGGCACTAGGATTGACTTAAATCATGGTCCTCCATGTACTATGTCGATTGAAGATGCCTGATGCCATTCCTAGATCGAGAAAGGCTTTGTTGAGATCAATATCAGCCCTCAGCAGCTTCATTTTCACTCTCAGCAGGTTCCAATTCATCCTCCACCAGAGCATAGACCACAGCCGTTCTACTTGGTGCATACACCAGGAAGGATCGAGGCCGGTCATCATACCACCCTTCCTGCACACCACATAAATCTTGACAAATATTCTAATATTTACAAGGAATTGCCCAGTGGAAGACGGATGAGGATGAAACTAAATTCAGGTAACAAACTTGAGAGAATTTTCTTACTGAGCTGAAGTACTCAGCATCCTTATCAAGCCTTTTGAAGCCTCCAAACAATGGATCATCAGAATCTAAAACAATCTGCAGGCAAAGAACAAAATGTGTTTTATAAATAGAAGTGGAAAATTTGAGGCAAACTAGCACAGCACGAGGCATCAACTAGATTACAAGTTTTAAAATGCTGGGGATTTACAAGATATCTATAAACAGAACTGAACTGAATTGAAAGCCTACACATTCCTAAACATAGATTAATCAATAGAGCATAGAAAAGGAAGGGCACAATTAGCACTGTTGATTTTGTTTTGTTTTTTTTTTAATTTTCATAACCTTTATTACTTGTGCAAGCATATAGAAAAGGTTACAGTGAATACCTTGTACTTTCCTGGCTTTAAGCAGCCTACTCGGTAATCTGAATAACTGTTGGTCCAATGAAAATTAAAGACAAAAACCAAGTTCCCTCTTTCGAAGACAATAACTCGATCCCCTTCGTTTTTCCGTGATATATATTGGTGCTCAGATGTCATGAACTGCAAAAACAGTTACCATTTAAGCCTTAACATTTTTAATTTATTTTTCACATTTATCTTAAATTTTGCAAGCACGGGGTAGCAAACTCATAGATTTGCTCGTTCGGTATTTCATGCCCTACAATTGAAATAGAAATGAAGGCGAGAATGATCCTTTGTTGGGGATGGGGTTCAACAGTCTAAATTAAGCACCAAAGATAAAGCAATTTCAAGGACAGATATAGTCAGCTAATTTTCAGTGTAAAACTCTAAAATTCCAAACCAAGAGAAGTGAACAGAAAAAAAATTGGGAAATGAAGTACATTTAAAAAGACTTTAAAATGTAGACTTTTAAATACGAGCAATCTGCTTAAACCGTAGCTGTTTCACAAGCAAGATGGAGAAAATTTTTTCTAATCTCAATTAGAGTTAAAATAGCTTGTCAATATATTTTTAAAATAAATAGTCAAGTGTAACAGTTAAAAAGAACAGTACCAGTGTGTTTGAAGACCTAGAAAGAAAAGTTGAATTTTCTTATGAAAAGAGAAAAATATAGCTCAATGTTTGCAAATATGTTGCTATTGGAATGTGGTATGGTGGGGCATGATTTGAAATGATTTCAACTCTCTTACAGGTTAATGAGATACGCTTTGCTTTGCAATATCTTGCAGAGATTTGAAACCATGTGATACAAGTAAATAATTGCAGGCTTCCACCATCTCAGCCCACAGACATGAAATAGAAAAACCGAATCAAGCTAGAATATGGAGACACTGTCTCCTTTACCTTGCTTAATATAAGATGCATTCAAGCAAATAAATAAATATAAGTTCATAATCCATAAATGCAGCTCACCAGCAGCCAAAACTATGCTACATAACAGTATGATAGGAACTTACACCATAGATTTCTTCAAGATGCTGCATTGCCCGATCAAATTCTTGCATTCCATGGTATCTTAGATATTCTGCATCCCCCTGGGCACGCATGAAAAATCAACACATGTCAGATGTGAGTAAATTCCAGAAACCACGGTGGAAGAGCTACTTTGTTTCAACAATTCTTAAAATTCCTCGAGGGTTCATCAGTTTGTTTTTTCAGTGCAAGTAATGGTTATTAAGACCAACACTTTTTCAAGCTCCAATTGAGCCAAGAATAAACTGCAATGGTCAGATTAGGTTTCAAAATCAGGCATAAACTTACTAGATCAAATCTACGCCGGCATTTATCAAAACTGTTATTATTGCCTGGAATAATTTTACCAGTAGGAAGGCGCTGATCGCCCCTTGGGAAATCAATCCACTCTGAGAAGAATAAAAGAAAAGTACACCAACATTATAAAAGCTACCAATTTAATAAAAATTCATTAAATGATGATAGAACCAATAAGAAGACATTAAAGAATAGTAATAACCATGGTAATAAAATTCATAAATATTCTTACCAGGGTGTCCAAACTCATTTCCCATAAAATTCAAATATCCTTCTCCTCCTAAACCCATGGTAATAAGCCGGATCATTTTGTGCAATGCTATTCCACGATCTACAAGAGGAGTTGATGGTCTATCAAGAGCCATGAAGTCGTACATATCCTGAGACAAATGGAGAATTAGAAGACTGATTCCCAGCTTGATAAACCATAGGGTTTTATGATGTGGAGTAGGAAGAAAAACAGAAAAAATATAGTAGAAAATGGTAAATTTTTTAATAACTTGGGAGTTTGTAACTTTTGGGATCACTGCTCTATAGGAAAACATTTATATATAAAGCAAAACAACATGGTGTCTCATCCCAAGAATTTAAGATTTTGTGTTTTTTTCCTCATTCCAAATGTTTAAGATGAAATAACACAAAAAAAAATAGAATGACATGTTTTCCTTTGATAAATACAAATAAAATGACACATTTTGGAGTCCCTAAATAGTAACATCCTAATGGTTCAAGCAGCGTGCCTAGAAAAAAAAATTGTATTGCTGACATGACACCATAATTGAAAGGGATCATGCCTACAATTACTCAACAACTTCAAAAACTTCATCAATTTAATGGTCATATAGAAGATAGATGTAGATCTATTCAAATTTTAAAGGTTTAATGGCGAGCCCTAAACTTATTATCCTGTTCCAGCTTCAATATCCTTCTAGTTTTAGCCATAACAGTGCTGAATTTTCTGTTTCTATTGTTTTCCTCTTGCCACCCTGCATCCATTGATTGGCACATTAACTTTTGGAAGAATTTATATTTTCCTTGGTAATTTTAGTGTTGTTGTTTAGTTTAGGAATCCTCTAGTTATTTGGGTTTTTCAATTTTCATGTAACTTTGAAATGTGATTCACTCTATAAGGATCAGGATTTAGACTTGGAACTAATATAAATAAGGCTGCTTCGGCTAATTTACAGACATCTTTTATTTCCTATAAATATACTGTAGAGGTTTCTCTACAAACCGGCAAATCAATGTTTATAAGTTTGAGCTTCAATTTTCTTATAGTTTTAGCCATTATATCTGCAGTAATTGCTGGTTTCCTCCTCACCCTACTTCAACTCTGAAGAAAGTACTCTGATAAAATAAGATGAATAAAGAAAGCTAATCCCTAGATATATGCACCAGATGCAAGAAGTCTTCTTGCTAGAGTCAAGTTCTCCAAGGGGATTGCGAAGAAAAGTTTGTTTTCCTCACAGATTTTGGTTTTCTTTTTTAGTTTCACAAATCCTTATGCTATTTCGATCTAGTTATGTATATCTGACATTTAATGATAGTAGTCAACTAGGATTTGTGGCAATTTCTATTCCTACAATGGTTATAACTACAATAAATAGGCTATCAGAGGTATTGTAGAAGACAAATCAGTTTAATTAATATTTACAATAGTTAGAATTTCTACAAACCCTGCACCTCATTCTCTTCTTCAAACTTTAAACTTGTTCAAATGTTAACCATTATTTTTCTGTTCTACCTACTGCATCATTTCTCCCACTGGTGTAAACATTCAAGAGAAAAACAATATTCTCTAATAAAAATGTGCATAAATTTTGATTTTGGAATGATATGGGAAAGAACTCATATAACCTTGTCCATCAACCAGAATGCAATGGTCTTGTCACCAACAAGAGCTTGGTCATGACTTTCAGCATATGAAACGCACTTTTCCAGCCACCTTCTGTTAGTGAGAGTGTGTACAATGTCACCCATTCTCCATTCTTCATCCTTCTTCCTACACCCAGTACAAATAGAAAGTGACTGCCAGAAAAGACCTTAAAATAGCATCAAACAAGAAGATGCAGCTTCAAGGCAGTCAAAAAGAGGTTGGAGAGTTTCAGTGGCAACATACTGGAGAAGCTCAATCCATTTATCAGCAATGGCCATGTGGAGGCGATAATCAAATCCCACGCCACCATCTTGGACAGGAATGCAGAATGTTGGCATTCCACTGACCTGCAAAGTAAAAAAGAAAATTATAAACATGAGCAAGCAAAGAGGTCTGGCATTGGATTAACTGTAGCTGTTGATTCCTCTAGGGGGCAAAAACTTACATCTTCACCAATGCTAACAGCCTCAGGGAAGAGACCATGAATCATATCATTAACAACCATCAGATATACGACAGCATCTATGTCAGTTGCATATCCAAAGTACTCATTGTAGTTTCCAGTAAAAGTCATCTGCATCAAGTTGGAAAAAATAACCAAAGAAAATATCTGTCATTCAATCATAAGTCAAACAGAACACCAAACAATTAAGTTCCATCACCCATAGCCCTAATAGAGCTAAAAGGAAACATCAAAATAAGCATAATGAGCCTAGCCATAGTAGTCACATAAGGTTTAAGAATCAAGCATCTATAACTTTTATCCCTCTAATTGAGCACATCCAAGGCTTCATAGAACTTGAGAGATTGTTGCCTGATTAGGCAAACAAAAATAATATACCCTAAAGAACCTAAATGATACCTGCAACCCATGGTGGGTGTACATCATCGAAGTCACACCATCAAATCTGAACCCATCAAACTTGTATTCATCCAGCCACCATCTTGCATTTGAAAGAAGAAACCTCAGTACCTAAACCAATGAGCAAGTATTTAGTCCTCACCAACTATAAGAAAAAGACAAATGAAAAATAAAAATTCCAGACAAATACTGTTGCTGAAGATTCAAACAAGCACATACTTCCCAGCTCCCATAGTTGAAAAGGCGAGAGTCCCACATCCAATGATGTCCCCGTGAACCAGAGTGGAAGTAGTGATTATCAGTTCCATCGAACATATTCAAACCATCCAAAGTATTGTTCGATGCATGGCTGGATTCATTTGATATTAGTTGTCAACCAAAAGAAAGATTATTACTAGGAGATCAAGTAATAATCAGTAATGAATGTTCACTATGATTTATGGAATGAAAGATTGAATAAAAGCATTAAAAAAGTTATTTATCCGATCAAACAGAATAAGTAACACCCAAAATATTAGCAAGCGCACTTAAGAAAAGAGCTGCTATCATACCAAACTTACTGAATGATAGCAGGTTCTGTTCTTGCCCATTGATGACTTGTCTCAAAGACATGGTTTAGTGAAAAATAAATAAAAGCTACGGATTAATGAAGGTTATGATTCATGTATTCCAGCACATAACCCTATATGAATGACTCTTCATCTCAAGATTCCAATTAATCTTCAGAACATATTCTTACTTTAAGATGGCTCAAACTTTTCTAATACATACTAAAATACAAAGATGTAAATAGTGGTTATTCAAGAATGAACATTTGAAAGCCACTACACCCAAATAATAATTTCCATAATTCATGCATTTTTCAAGTTTGTTTCTTCCTCTTTAACTCATAGAAGTCAATTCGCCAAAATCATCAGAATTTAAAGTTTTGAGTCTACACCAGTCATTTCTACATATTGTACTTAATGGAAAGTTACCTGTGAACAATATCCATGAGAACAAGTAGACCTAACTCGTGAGCTCTATCTATCAGAGACTTCAGATCATCAGGGGTTCCACATCGACTACAGGGTGCAAAATAATTTGTGACATGGTACCTTCATATCATCAAAAGGAATTCGTGAGTTTACAGGGAAGCAAAAACTGCCCACTATGCTAATGAACACCAAGCTTTGGGAAAATATACATGTAAAAGAAAAAAGGGGAATAATAGAAGGTGGAGCTTTATCCTAAATAAAGGAAATACCCAAAACTAGCATAATATGAATGCTCTTGAATAGCCATAATCTGAACAGCATTATAACCAAGTTTTTTGATCCGAGGAAGCACATCATCTCTAAAGTTGGCATATGTGTTGATTAATGGCTCCTGCATTTAAGAAGTGGCAAAATTACGAGGGATAGAATGAAGAGGCTGCAAATTAAATAGGAATAAGAAAGAGAAAGATTAAAGAGTCCAAATAAAGGTCATGCCATAATGTATTAAGATCTATAACCTAACCATTCTCATCATGCAGAGATATTTCAACAAAATACATAAATTGTAAAAATTTTGCGTGGTAATTGAAAGAAGGAAATCAGAAGTATGTAGTAAAAACAATCACTATGACAGTGCCCTGAACCATTGCCTTTGATTGGTGTTTGTTCAATCATGCAAGGGCAAGACAATATGGTTTCGGGCATATCGCATTGTCCAGGCTTTGAGGAGGACCAGAACCCTGAACAAGATTGCTGGTACAGACCACTGTTCTTTAAGAAAATGTCATCTTGCACTATTTGGCAGGATTAGTGAAGCATGAGTATAGTGACTGGTCATGCTCCATCATTATAGAGGCATTTGTAGATACTTCTACCATGACAAGTCAAAGAAGCATTCTGCATTAACTCCCAATTTCTTTTTAATAAATATTTGCCGAGAAATAAAACAGCTCTACATGTTTGAACACCATCCAATCAAGAATGATTTTAATCACCAGTACAAGGAAGCAGTGAATAAGAGCTTGTAACATGAGACATAATGGGAGAAGATGCACACCGTACTACTCATTCCGACATGAGCTTCATAAATCCTAAGTGACTTTGGTCTCTTTGGTTGAGGATGTTTGAATATGTACTTTTCCTGCAAAGAAGTAAGCAATAGCATCAAAGTGCAAAGCCACAGACCTCAAACAGAAATTATGAAGAAAATGGAATAGATTTTCAATCATTTAATACAATCTTGAGTGTTTTACATCATGAACCGCAGCTAATGCTTGTTGGTTCTCAAATGAACACAAATTAAAGCCACAACTAATAACACGGATTATTCAAGCATAGTTGTTATGATATTTATGCATTTGGCTTCTACTTCAAAGCTTAAGTTTTTAGATCTGATGCTTGTTCAATATGATGACTGATTTTATTGACCATTGGTGTTGTAGTGAGTAGCTTATAGATTTCACTAAGATCATGAATGACAAGAGGCTCATGACTTGTGAGTTGCTGGACAAAGAAGGAATCCAGGATGGCTTCTTCTTCTAAGGATCATTCTTTTGTAGAATCATCTGAATCTTCAACTTGCTTCTTCTTCCTCTTTTTCATAAATCAAGCAGTACTCTTTATTAGAAAGAAAGAAAAAAAGGAAACAAAGATGGGTGATAAGGCAACACCAAGCCAGACAAAACTAAAGAGCACCACTACCACCATTATAACTCACATGGATGAAAATAAGACATGACAGCAAGCTACAACCTAGAGAGAGCAAGGCCCAGCTAAGACAAACAAACAGGGTAAAGAGCCTAAGATACCAAACAACCAACACAACAAAAGTGCTGGGAGGCCCAAAGTTACAACACAAGAAATTGGAAACATGCTTTCATACGACATAATGGTGCCCAGATCAGGAGAAACCAGGACCAACAGACCCAAGAAAGACTGCAATCAAAAACAAGGAACTCTTCAATACCCTTCATGGCCGGCCACACTTGATCATCATGAAGAGTGAGTTGGAAATCTTTAAAAAGCCAATCTCTTCTCTTAACTATAATAACCAAGGTTTCATCTAAGTTCAAAGTCTCCAAGACTTCATTGATGGGCTCCGACATTCTATTATCCACCACCATCTTTTCATCAGCAGCAAACATTCTTACTGCACTAGACATCAATTGATTTTAACTTTTTAAACTTTATAAGCAACATGGCTAATCTTTGAGAAAATAGCCTCGAGATACAAATATAGATGTTTCTTTTCTTTTTCCTGGCTTCAACCTTATTTCTTCTTCCCTTTCTCAACACAATTAAGGGAATGTGAAAATCATCACTCAAAGAACTTTGACTATTGTATGGTGATGGAAACGAGACATGGGGCAAAGAAATTGGCAAGGGAGAAGTGTGAATCTTGTTATATTCTCATGGTTGAACAAATGAAGGACTGGAAAGCTGCTTGAGATGGGACTTAAGAAGCAGGCATAAAGAGTTGGTCCAAACCAATCCCAAAGGAGAGGTAAAAGCCTTCTATGCCATCTCCAAGACAAACTTCAGAAACACAAAGACCTTGACTGTGCATGCTGCCTAGGGGCCTGTGGCATTTCCCATGTATTTGAATTTCCCCTGTTTATCCATGGAAAGCCCATCTGCAGCACCAATGTACCCCTCTAATGGATTATCTAGGTTGTTTGGAGCAACGAAGTGTTGCCATCTGCAATAGATTCTCCAACATGATATGAGAATCATTTGCATTGGAAGAATTGTTGCTTATCAATGGTTGGCACATCTCATTGGGAGTGTAACACCTCTGGAAAAGGTGAAAAACATGTGCTAATCTTCATATATTTGGACAACAAGACTACCACCATTGTTTATTACAGAAATGGTTTGATTGATGATTTTTCTATCCATGGCAATCATCAAAACTCAAGGCAAACAAAGGAGACTAAAGACTAGAAAACATCTGGGCAGTGAGCATAAAGCAGAGCACCATGAATTCTTAAGAAAATATAATGGGTTAACAAGCACGAGGATCCCTATATTATCCCTATATTATCGATTTTATCTTGATGAGGTCCCTCATTTTTTAGATTTCTTAATTCAACCTTTGTACCATTGTTTTGTCCATAATGTTATTCCTTCCATCACTAACGGTATTGTTTAACCAATAACTTTGAAATAGTTTTTGGAATATACTTATTTATATTAGAAAAATATCATATAAAAATAAGAAATAAATTATTCTTTTTTAAAAAAATGTTAACAGCATAAAATGAAAATATGAGAACCAAATAAATAAAATTGACAAAACTATAACCGACCAATTTATCATTCCTTGATTTATAATTACATTTTTATTAATTAAAATTGTATAACAAAAAAAAATTATGAAATTGAGTGAAAATAAAAAAGAAACAAAAGGCTCAATTAAATAATAAAAATCCTTTCCATTACAACCTTTCATTATCGCACCAGTTTAAAAAATTGTAAGAAATTCAACTAAATCCCAAACAAACTTTTAGTCACCAGCACAACCCTTCTATTATCAAACAACTATCTCTAAAAAAAGTTCATATAGTAAAAAAGTTGGAAACCACGTAACAAAATTGGATTTTTTAATGAAATACATAAGAATTTGGACATGTGGTTTGTAATAGTTTGGTTTTCATGAAAAAAATGCGAGAGAAAATCTAGATATGTCTTTTTTTTAAAACAATTTAGTTTAGATTTTGTTTTCATTTATTTTTTTAATGTGAATTGATTGTCTTATTTTTTATTATTTTAATTTTCTTTTTAATTTCTAAAATGATTAATTATATGCAAGGGCTAATAATCATTGTTAGGACTTCAATATTTATAATTTTAATGTTTGTATGCTTTTAGAATTCATTATCTATTTCTTATTTTTTATGACTTTTTTCAAATATAAAAGAGCATATTCCAAAATTATTCCAAAATTAACAGACAAATAACGCCATAAGTGACAGGTGGTCCAACGGTATTGACAAATCAGTAGTACAATGATTGGATTAAGAAATTTAAAAAAAAATGAGTGTCATTAAAACAAAATTGATAATATAAGACTCTTGAGCTCATTCACCCCAAATATAACGATCTAAACCAATGTCTTTGCTATCCATAGTCAAACCAATCATAAATAAAAACCTAAGCAACCACTAGCAGTTTAGAGTATTTGACCCGTATCATCAGGGGAGTCAAATGTGAGCTGCAAGGATACCTCCCACAGGTCTTATCCTGCAATGGAATGGACCAGAACTTACTATGGCAGGGCCCCTTTAGGAGTATGTGCTATAACAACACTTCTTTTGAGCCATTCCAAAACTTCTTTCTGCGCGTGCACCAGCCTGTTAGACCATTAATAACTGGGTCTGAGGGCTCCGAGTATGTGTAACTAGATGCAACAGTACCAGCACCTAACAATTTCAGGAAAAGGCTACTCTTTGTGGAGTTATTTGGATATTTAAATTGACCGTTGAAAAATTGGCATTGATCAATAAGTTGTTTTGAAACAACCTCACTGGCCCTTGTAGTCTTAGCATGATACACACCTACTGATTCCTTTTTAATCTCAGAAAGGAGATTCCCCAGCCACCCAAACAGATGCGGAAAGCCCATCTGGTCTTTGAAAGTGGATGGATCATGTGTATATGGAACTATTAATTTTAATAATTGAGTTTCCCAGGATTCAACCACCTGACTATATGGTAATTATGATTCAATACTACACCAAGACACAGTCCAGCCTTGTATTTCAGCAAGTATTTTCTGTCCCTCCCTTTCTCTATCAATCTTCGCCTCACAACCATGTAAAAAACCATACTGCCGTCCACAAACCCTCCTCCCCTCGTACCCTCCTCAAACTATCCATCCAAGCATAGCCAATCTTCCTTGCACTCCTCATCCTTTATGCTGAAAAACTCCCCTAAATCTCAAGACCTTTGGAATGCTTTCTTACCCTTGAGGCAGTCTGAAAATACTAATAATGTTTGACTTGTATGGCTCTAACTAACAATTTTAAACTTTGAAACCTGTTTGTTTTTCAATAGTAATATACAGTAAAATTAGAAAGTGAGGACATTATTTGGTGCAACATTTTGAAAACTTAGGGAGTTATTCCTTGATGTTCCAAATTCTCAGTCTCCCAAACAAAGTGCATAGTTAATCGCTTGAGGGGTCACTTGCCTAAAAATCTATAGCTCAGGATTAGGATCAACACTGACAATTCCTTTTCCTGAACTCTCAAAGGCTTGCTTAAATTATTGCTAACATTATTTTTAGATTGACATTTTCTGTTGCCTTAACCTAAGTTCATGATAGTGTATGCAAAATATAGGTCCAAATCATCACAATATATTCAGCAACCATGAGAAACCCAAGCAAGAAGTGTACCTCCTCCGGTGGATCATAATAAATGCCATTGTATGGGATTTCTCCTGGAGCCTGTACTGAGAACTTAATCCAAGCAGGAATAGAATCTTTAATGCCAGAAGGAGTATCCATGCGTATCTACAAACACGCAATCAAAAACAGATTCACCATCTTTGATGTATTTAAATAGCGGAGCAAAGTTTTTAAAACTAAACAAGCTCAGGGCCTTGAATAATACTTATAATCATCTCCTTTTGCAGCTGACTGGAAATGAAAACATCTAGCTTAAATTAAATGCAAGAAACTAATATGAAGCTGAAGCCGATATCATACATTCGGTTTGTTTTTCTTGTGTTATGAATACTGAATAGCATAGTTAAGAAGACAAAATTACACTGCCAAAAGATCCTTTTCTTGTTGTGTAAAAGTGGCTTGATTTCGCATGATATTCACCGGGTGCTGAGCAAGAGGCTCCTGGTATTCTTTTAAAGTTTAAGAAAACAACCAGAAGAGACAAAAAAATCCTAGAAGCTCTCACTTTGTATAAAAATGCACATTTTTAGACTTCAAATGAAAGTCGCAAACTTATTTCTCTTGCTTGCCAAAAGTGACAAGCACAGAAAAAAATTCATGAGCAAGGAGCATCAAGTTTAATGCAAAAACTCTAATTTACACGGTAAGATTTTAGTATTCGATCTTGAGATGTGTTACCTTTACTCGAGAACCATGGGGAATTGGTGGTGAACCATCTGCATTGTTTGGAAGGAACACTTCCCAGACACCAAATTCATTCTGTAAAATAATAAATCAGTTGCTTGGAATTTAAATAGTACAATAGATCTAACAAGGAAAAAAAAAGGAGTTTAAACACAACTATGAAGATATTACAACCTGCAAACACCCATCATTATGGCATATTCTTACTGGCTTCTCTTTCGACCCAGACTCTCAACAATATGTTAATTAAACATATTAGTACTAGTATGTATTATTTGGACATATCCTTGAAGCTTTCAGATTCTACTACAGATTCAAACAGCTGTAAAATGAATAGTTTTCCCAGTTTCCATTTCCAAACAAAGACATATCAAAGCAATATTTACATTTTTCTTTTCTTTTCTATTGCAGAAGAAAGAATGATCAGAAAAGGAAAATGAGAAAGGCAGGAGTTGGAATAGACAGAAAGAATCCATAGTAGAGCAATCCAATATAAAGATTTCCTTTTTTCTTCATCAATAAAATGAGTAATGTATGTGTTTATGTAAACAGAATCTGAAAAAAATGAGCAGATAGTAGAAGACTGTTGCTGTGAAGTGTACAGGAGAAGAAAGGGAGACAAAGCTTCAATGCACTTTACCAATCATTTGAAAAGATAACAGACAATTCCAACAAGTATGAATAATACCATTGGAATTATGCAGAAAATATCCATCATTGGATCAAATGCTACATAAAGCAAAAGCATAGATAACATACCTGGGTCATGACATCTGCATTGGGATTCCAATTGTTAAAATCTCCAATCAATGCTGCCCACTGAAATAAATAGTAACTAGTCAATGTACGAACATATTTGTCAGGAACAAAAAACAATCATCTCATAGCCAGTCAATTTGTTAGCTTGAATCAGTTCGGAGGGACATTGTCTCTGACTAAAATGCTGAACAAAAAAGCAGCCTCTCATGTAAATTTATAGAGGCTTATGCTATTAACAGCATATGCCCTTTGTTTGTGCCTGAATATACATCCAATTGTTCAGTAATACAGGTGCCATGACTAAATAGATCAGATTTGAGAATAGGCAGTCCTGAGATAACTGCCTTCTCTGAGATTTACTATACAAACTAAGGACCACATGACAGAGAATCGAAACAGCACGGACCTTAGCTCCTGGTGCCCATTCCCTGTAGGTTATTCCTGTTTCACTGAGAAACCAGTAGAAATTACAATCAGTGAGAGTGAGATGTGCCAAGGAAACTAAAATTGATTGGCTATAAAGAAAAAATAAACACTAGAATAGCAGACTAATGGTTTTTTTAAGATAAAGCATGATAATAGGTAATGAAACAAATAGAGCAAACAAACAAGCGATGAGCAAGTAAATTAAACAATTGCCATCACAATGAAGTGAGAGAACTCAGTTTATGCATTCAATTCATGGGACCAGTACAACCTTACAATCTTTATAAGAGGCCTGGCTAGGACGTGGGAATTTTTTTCCCATTTATTTGTTCTTGAACCACAACATGCATACAGATCTGCCTCAATCTATCCAAATGCACTATTTCTACATTTGTGAACCTTAACCCTTGGTACAAAATTTTAGTCAGTTTTTTTCCCAGTTCATTTGATGACCCATCTCTCATCTTTGCAGTTTGGGTGCTATGCTTATCCTCGGAACAAGAGTCACTGAACTAAAAGAAAAAAAAATGTAAGTGTCACAACACCAACTGAAAATTCTTGTGAGAACCTCTGATGTTGAAAACAATCAACTCAAGGGCCAAAGTGTCACCACACTAATAGAAACATTTGCAATGCAAAGCAAAATTTCAAGAATTTCTGTTATGATTGCCACTTTTGAGATCATCTCGTCACTAGTTTCATTTTTTGATACAGCTCATTTACTTTGCAAAAGAAAATATAAGTGAAAACACATTGCATTATGTAACAGCAAAAATGGAAGGTGCAATTGGTTATGCCAAAAATACTAGAAAATGAATGGACTTCAACCTGCAGAAATAAAAAAGGTAGAATACCTGCGTATGAAACCCAGCTTTTCATAGCCACGAGAAAACACTTCCAAACCACCTTCATACTTGTCAATTTCTTCACGAATTCTTTTGTACTGTGAATATCTACGATCAGGAAAAGATTAAATTAGCTATAGAATGTTACAAAAACTTTATCAACATCTTCAAATCATACCCTGAAAATATATATATATATATATATATATATATACCTATCAATATATTTCTACACATATACGAACAAGCTAGTCTAAAGATAGCAAACGTCAAAGTATTGTACTATAAAAGAGAGAATACATGGAGCACTTCTTTCCAGGCAGCAGTTGTCATGTTTCTAAACAAAGAAATAATCACACCTCAACCTTACAACTAGACTCGACAATCATATCATATATTAGGTCCTTTCAGGAAAAAATAGCACTAGGGTTCATTGGTATGACTCTAACAGCATTGAAAACAACATAAACTTTTTCATGCAATATCTTGCATGATTTTAGTAAAGAAAAAAAATATGATGTGGGCTAGTGCATAAGTTAATTACACTATCCATATACAGAGAAAATAATGAAAACAATAAATGGATATGGAAAGAAAATACAGTAAAAATTTCTAGGTGATACAGAGGTATCCAAAGTGCTAGCATACCATGGCACAAAATGAATTAGTATCTAATATAAATTGAGAAAAGACAAATCCAAAACAGTCTTCAAAGAATTAAGTAAACACACTTAACAAATTAGTTGAAACTTCATATGATATTACTCTTTGTTTATAAGAATCATCAGGGAAAAAAATGCTGAGGATTGGGGAGGAAAAGATGTAGAAGGATATTCATTTGAAATCTTAGTCAGCTATTTCAAGCTATTGTTTAAATAGATACTTCTATAGTCCTACTTTATCTAAAGGTTGAAATAGAAATATGTCTGAAAAAATGCAAGAAATATCTATTGGAGTTTGATCTTTAACATGAATGCAGACTGAGGATATCATCAAAAACAGACACCTTCAAAAATGTACTTCTAAAAAACAATATTAAGAGGAAAAAAAACAATTTTAAGAAAGCTAATGATAAATGTTGATGCTGAGAATTATCACATATGATCACCAAAACTTTAGTATATAACATGGAGCAATTGCTCATTTATTAGTTTTACTTTAAGCTCTCAACACTTAGTTCAACGTAAAAATATCTTCCACGAGTAAAGATAGAGTAGCTCACCGGTAATCAAGATGTTGACGGAAACCTGTCAAACTTGGATCTATTTCATATATTCTCTGCCCAGAGCCAGGTGGGGGGATAGACCTAGATTTGGCTTCAGTTTTACCAATGATTATTGACTCGCTCAAAGGAGTAGATGTCTCCTGCTTTTCCTTGTCTTCAACAATCTGATTATATTCCATTGTTAGACACTCTACATCATGAGGTACCTAACACGAGAATCAAACTGGTAAAAGGAGGCGCTGATTTAAGTGGGAATTGGATATCAACAGACATTAAATCTATCAACACCATTTTCTGGCAAAGGCATCAAGAAACTAAAGAATAAGCAAGATAGACCAATCAGCCAACCACAGTTTTTCACGCACACTGTAAGAGCACATGACTTTAGTTACACCAAGCATCTTTGTCAAAGGAGCTGTCATCATGAGGATGACAGTCAAGTAGGCCTATAACTTCAACGATATCTAGATTGATCCTGCAATGTGTTTCAAAAAGTGCAAATGCAAATTCTCAAAATGAGAATCTATTACCTACACCTTCCAAAATCTCAGGCCTTACTTATATTTATATTTTCCCAAGATCATCCAAACCTTTATAGTATTGGAAAGATCACAAGATCCTGATGAAGCAAGAACAATAGAAGAGCCTATATAATACCTTTAAATTGTCACAGTTTTTAACATCTGCATGCAAATAACCATGCTTCAGGTTCAAGTTGAGACTAAGTTTAGGCTATCCAAGAGTTCCCAATTTTTTTTTATCCTGTAACTTCCTTTTAAATGTTCAAATAGCAATTTTATCCTCTCTCATTCTCAAGTCACCACTGGTGCCTCACAGATCCTCGTGTTAGTAATGAATTGCATTGTTTGGTTACTTTGAACATTACATGTCCATATACAAGAAGCCACCTCTTGCCATCTAGCAGGGGATAAGAAATTAAAAAAAAAAAAAAAAGAGGATACAGATAAAGAAATTGTTGAACCAAGGAACAGCTTTTCATGTTAACGTAGCCTACGCTTTCTGAGGATGAGAATTTCCTAGAAGCATATAATAAGAATGAGGTAATCGAAATCTAAAGGGTAAAACAAAAAATAGAAAAAGACTTGGGAATATGTACATAGAAACAAGTGGAAAATATCCATAGAAAATTCATCCGTGCCCTTCATTTTGATTAGAATATATAATAGCTCGTACAGCTCAATGGCTCGTGGAGAGATTACTCGTTCAAAATGAGCAAGGGATTAAAGGTCCACCATAAAGGAATGGTATTGGCTCCTACTTTAGGTGGTGGTAATAAAAAAGAAAAAAAAAACTTTAGAAAATAAAAGGTGGGAGTCGACTCCAGTTTTCAATTTGTAGGAGTCTTGAACACAAGGGTTTTGCTCCACATCATTTTGCTTCCTTTTTTTTTTTTTGTGCTTTTCCCTGTAAGGATCTCATTTTCTTTAAAAATCAAATGCTAGAACATGATTTGTTTTCAAATGCAAAACACTCTAAACTGAGAATCAACAGCTTGCGTCATAAAAGTAGTATGCAGCACGTGGACAAGGAAAAGACAAACCAGAGGATCTTCTGAAGCGTTGCCATCGGGGGGGACAAGGACTTTCTCAGGTGTCGGTGTGGTTGTTGTTGTAGCAGTAGAAGTAGTAACAGCTAAATTTGGGGAATCAGAATCGTAAGAAGACTTTCCAGCAAGCATCTTCACTGCAAACAAAATCATTGATCAAGAATCAAAACCATTTATATATATATATTGAAAAATAAAAGGCAAAACCTTTGGCAGAAAAATAGAAGGGAGAGTTACAAGAAGATGGGTCTTTCTTCGAGAAAAAGGAGAGGCCCTTTCGACACAAAGGATCGCCATTGAAACTTGATTGAGACTTGGTGTTGTACACTGAAGGAAGGCAAGGAAAACGTACGCCTGATATAGCGCAGTACACCATTTCTTTCTTTTCTCTTCTCTTTCTACGACTAGAGATCTAGCTATAGCTTAAACTTAAAAGTGTGAGCACCGGATAATAATAATTAAAAGAAAATAAAAAAGGTGAAGAAGATGAAAGCGGAAGCGAGAGTTGCGTGAAATCCGAAATTAGAAAGATTTGTAGTGGTATTATTATTATTGTTATAGGAATCCATCCAGTGGCAGAGTGTCGTACATAATACGTGTGCAATGGAGAATGGGGATGGGGTTCTGTGGGTCCTTTCACTGTATCAGAATCATTCTCCATCGTCCATCTCACTTCTATCACTCTTTTTTTATTCAGCATCCACTCCAGGGCACTCCATGTGGGCCCCTTTTGCCCCTCTATGTTTTTACTATATATGCTACGTGTCAATGGCAAAAGATCAGAAATGAAAGGCCATGGATGTACGTGTGGCTGTTAGTGGGCCATCTCTCCATCCGGGGAAAGTAAGCCTTTTTGCCATATTGATTGGGTCTCTGTTCTCCGATGGATCTTTTTGGTACATTCTTTTTCCTTTCCTTCTTTTAACTTTTCCCGTCTATAAGGATTTTTTTCCTTTTTCGAAAAGTATCACTGTTTTTTTTTTAATTCGTAAAATAGCAAAAAAAAAACTTTAAAAAAATGGTGAAATCACATCATTTATACATGTTGCAATTTAAAAATAAGTATTAGTCACGATTTAGAAATCTAATATTTAAAAAATATATATAGAATAAGATGTATAAATTATATATATATATATATATATATATATATATATATATATAGAGAGAGAGAGAGAGATAAGAGGGGGGGGGGAAATAGATTTTAAAGATACTTCAAAACTCCGATTGCAATATTAACAATACCATTAAAAATATCTTGATGACATGAATTTCAACAACATCAAATAAATGTCACAAATAGTGATCAAACACTTGTTACCAAAGACAATTGAGTCAATCGCAGCCTTTGAACTACAAGTGTGATCTAATTATGTCATTGTTGGTTACCTTTTCTAGTATTATTGGATTTGTCTCGTCAAAACTTTTTTGATAGGACTAGAGATGTTGTAATCGGAGTTTCGATATACCTCAAGTGTTTCTTTCTTTTTTTTTCTTTCACCGCGTCGTAATTTATGCAATATATTTCATAATTTCTTTTAAATATCACGTTTTTGAATCACAACAAGTTTGAATATTTTATTTTCCAATTGAGACATGTATAAATTGTGCTATTTTTCCCATTATTTTTCTAACCGCGTTATTTTGTCAATTGTTTTTAAAAAAACTCATGTCAAAAGCAATAATACCCATCAAAAAGATCTGTTTTGGTACATCTCTAAGATGTTATTACATTAACATTAATAGACATATCAGAAGAGGTCATTGTTTTACTGTTAATTCACCGTACATTCTCTCATGAATTTTTATTTATGAACAGTTTGTTCCCTTAATTTTTTTTTTATCTTCAAGCTACAAGATTTTTTCAATTTGGCTTTGGAAGTTTGTTTTTTTGTTGTCCTAGGTTTTTATGTTCTCTTTAGATTTCATTTTTATATGTGTCCGAGGTGTCATAAATTATTTTGATATTTTATGACAAGTCGATTTTGCATGAAAAAGTTTAAAATCATTGCATATGACAAGATTAAAAAAAAAAAGATCAAATTTGACATTAACAGTACTTAGCAACCTTTTTCCATGTTATATTGTTCCATAGTTACGTATGTTGTTACCTATTTTTAACCCTATAAAAAATCAATAAAATAAAAAATACAAAAAGATATACAAGAGGAAAGCCTCGAAGATTGCTCAAATTGGTGGTGAATGACTAAAATGACAAGTGAAAAGTTAAAGGACCAGAATCTACAAGATTGGTAAAATTAGTAACCCAATTCTGATTGATAAAAGAACTATTCGGCAAAAATATTTGTATTTGGGGTAAAGAAATACAAATTTGGATGAGTAAGGACTTAATGAGGATTTTGGAAGGCTTGGCTAATTTTATTGAGGACTTAATTGCAAGGAAATAATTTTTTTGGAGTTAATTTAAGTGTTAATTGGAAGAAATTGAAGTTTGAAGACTGAAATTGAACTTTGAAATGTTTAATTGGTCATTAATGGTTTAATTGTGAAAAATTAAAGTTTGATAGCCAATTACGGGTTTGACTGAACAAATTCAAAACTAATAACCAAATCGTAAAAGGCGCGAGACTTCAAGAGTTAAAATTGACTAAATCAGGGGGCAAATTGAATAAAATTAAAAGTTTGATAGTCAATTAAGGGTCCAAATACACAAATTAGAAATCAAGTACTAAGATGAAAGTGGCGCTAAACTCTGAGGTTGATGATTAAGTTTGACATGGATTAAATTGAATGAGATTAAGAGTTTACGAGACAATTTTGAGTGCAATTAAAAATAATTGGAAGAATATAAACTGAAATGAAATCTAAAGAAAAAAACTAAATGAAATTAGTATAGCTCTACAAACATATCAATATTCATTGAAATAGTGATTTGACAAATAGCCTCTCACCCAAAACACCTTTAGACTAGGCAAGGGGGTAATGTGATCTTTTTACCATAATACAATTATTTTTAACAATTTATGCAAGGTTAGGTTAATAGTTGTATTTTCTTATAAGATAAAATTATTGATATACCCTTGTAATAAAAGAATGTACAATGCCTTTCAATCAGGGGTGCTATGGCATTTTCAATTTATTTTAAATAGTTAAATTACTTTAAAGCCCTTAAAGACAAGATCAATATAACTCTCTCACAAAAACTTTTTTTTATCCTATTACATTGATTTTATTATTAATTTGAAAGTTATTTAAGGGAATTATTGTAATTTATATATATTAAATATTATTAAAAAACTTATTGACACGTGTGAACAACCCCGCATTTTTTAGGCAGTGCACGCGGGGTTGTCCGACCACCAAACATCGCCTTCCAGGGCAGTATTTTGAAGGTCTATACGCTACTTACATGATGGGATTGCGTGTGTGCCAAACATGTCACGAGTTTGGTACACGCGATTATTTTTTTTCTTCTCTCTTTCCTCCTCAAATTCAGTTCCAACTCCTTTAAAATTTCATACCAGCTCCTTTAATTTTTCCTTTATATTTGGTCCATATATTTTCTATTACTACTTTTTTTTTAATTTTTAATAAGCTATAAAATTACAAATGTTTTTCAATTTCAATCCTTTTTATTTTTTACTTTTTCAAATTTGACCCTCATTTTTTTAATTGATATTTGTTTTGTTTAATATCATTGTTTAGATTGTTCTTTTTTATATAATTTTATCCTCTATAAGTTTTTTTCTATCAGATTCGATCCCTAATCTTTTTATAACTATTTTTTTTTTCTTTGACAAGTTTTTTAAATTAATATTTGTCTTTACGATTTCATCTTTTAAAATTAAATTATTCAGGAATTAAGCTATTTGATGAACTCGAGTCTAGGATTTCATAAATTACTAGTTTTAGATATTAAACCGGATTTAGAAGTTTCGCTCGAGTTTACTTGTTTTTTTTTTAAGCTAATTTTTTTTACTATTTTTTTAGAGTTTTACTTTGTTATTTTTTTATTATATGTCTTCTATGGGATTAGTCTCAGGTTCATGACCAGAGAAGCTACCGATCTCAAAAGTTAATGCATGTTAACTTTTTTTGGGTACTTTTTTTAAATCGATTTATTTTAATTTTATTGTTTAACATTTAATTTAATTAATTGGAAAATTTTCTTCCTACCTTTTTTGTTTCTATTTCTTTTTATTATGTTATCTTAATCATGTGCTCATGGGCATGGAGTTTTTGGGTTAACCATATTGACTCATATTTTTTCCATTGCTATGAGGTTAGTTCTAGATTCATGACTAGAGTTACTAGTTTCAACGGTTAATGTAGGCTAACTTTTTTTTTGTCTTTTTTTAAATTAATTCATTTTAATTTCACCTCTCAACATGTGAACTTCATGATTTTACTCAATTTTCTTTTGAACGCAATCACTTTGGTATCACGACTGAGTCAAAGATTTTGCATCTTAACTTTAGTGGGTCCGAATCAAGTTTTTTGATCTTTTTTAATTATATATATTTTTTAATTTTTATTTTTCAACATTTTATTTTATAGAGATTAAGCTTCATATTGTTTCTTTTCATTTTGCTTTCTATGGAGTTATTAAATTCTTATTTGATTTATTAGAAATTGATTTTTGAACTTTTTTCACGTCTTTTTTATATATATATTTTTTAGTTTCACCCTTTAATATTAAAGTTGTTGATGATCCGGGTGAGCTTAGATCGAGTTCTTTTTATTTTTTTCACTATTATTTTTTTGTTACTTTATTTATTATTATTGTATTTTATAATCATACTATTTAAAATACTAATTAAATCAATGACCCGTATCTCTTTCTTTTTTTTCCCTCTTTTTCTTCGCTGAAAAAAATTTGGTGGGTATGCGGACGTATCTAATATCAAATCTATTTTGAGCATAAAAGTCTAGATCCATAAAACAAGACTAGTACCTTTTGAAGATTTTCTAAGGTATCATCAATGAAAATGCCATTCGTGGGTGACCAAAGTTCTGATCAGAGAATTCTTCCAACAACGGAGAGGTTCGAAGATGAAGCTTCTAGAAAGAAAGAGATTCTGATAGATGTATATTAGTGTTTGTTATTCTCGGCGAAAAAACAGAGAGCCCCAGCAGAAGTGAATCATTTTTTCAACGAAGAATTGAATCTAATGCATATCTCATGAATGGAAAAGTAGAAAAGTTGTTGTAAAAAGGAAAAGAAAGGAAGGGACTAAACTAAACATTTGATTCAGATTCTTAGTTTCTGTAGGAACACATCTGTTGCCGTTTATTAATAACTGCCCTTATGAAAGCCAGGCCAAAAGAATGCTATAGTAATACACACAAGATCGAGAGGGGGAAAAAATCAAAAATAAAAAACAAGGCCAAAAACAGGGGTGACGTTTTGCTTCCCCATCTATGAATAATTACACCTTTGATTTTCTGTATTATTAAAACTGTTCTAGGACTCTAGTAGTGAAGCTGTAGGTTTTATCTCTTCTGGAAGTTGAGGAACTTGATACCATAGGAAAACAGAAAGAAGAAGAGGACAACCCATCCAAGATGGGCGGCAGCCACAGCAGGAAGAAAGTCATATTCAAATCCCAAGTATCCTTTGAGGAATTCCTTTATTGGCACATCTCCAGACTCGCCAGGTACGCGGATTGTATTGGTTTTATCACCCACTTGAGATGTCACGAGGCCGTATAATGTCCAAGCCACTGGAGAACACCAGTAGTACCACCTCCACCAAATAGGTATTTGCTGTAATGAATGAGCAAAATTATTAGTTTTTATTTACACAAGGAAACGAGCAAGGGTTTAGGATGAAAAGCATGCATCATCATTCATCAATTATAAATAACAACATTGCGAATGATTTATTAAATATAATGCAGCTGAGTTTAAGATTACTTACAGGCCTAGGAAGAAGGAAACCAGAGAACAAGTTCCAGAAGGACGTGAAGAAGGACATGCAAATGGCAGCAATTTGTGGGGCAGGGGTCAATGCAACAACCATCATCCCAAACAATGTAAAGTAAACAAAGCACATGAATATGAAGTAGTAGAACCACAAGAACTTTGCAGCCGTCCACTCGAAGCCCATCATGGAGAAAAGGAGAATGCTATAAACAATAGTTTGTACTGCTACATAAATTGCTTCTATGGCCACCTGCAAGAAATTATCCTGTCAGCCTGAAAGCATGTATAACGACATTTGAGTCCTACTGATCATGGTGAATTAAGAGAAGGATGGAGGATGGGGGTAGAAATTGTCCTGTAAATTAAAAGAGGCCTCCCACATATTTTTACCTGCGCAAATGCGTAAGGCAATGGGGAGTACATTCCAGCTGCTCTTTCGCGATAGAAAACTGTTCTCTCAATAGCAATTATAGACTGCACTCCCGCAGCATTGGTTGCACCAAGGAAAAGCACCGCCGCGTACATGGCTCCGAAAACATTCAATAGATCTTGCTGGCTAAATCTGTTAACAAATCAAATTTACCTGTCAGTATGAGTGCAGAATTGAAAGCAAGAAGATAAAATTCAAAAAATGTGCAAGTTCTCAAAATCAGGAACGTTTCCCTCCCTTTTGAACAAAATACAGGCTACTCCTGCCGTATACTGGTATAAAGTAAGCAATAGTATGGGTACAACAATTATTTTTCAAGACAGAATTCAAAGCCTTACGTCTTCTGTCCTTTGTCCCAAAAGATGAGACCGAATATTATTCCAATGGCTAATGTCATGAACAGACGAATGGCATTATAACGAGGGTTTCTCCAGTAAGACCAATGCTGTTTCCAGAAACAAGCTTTGCATTGAGTAAGAAAAGTTTGGGAGTATTGGGTTCGGAAGTAGAGATCCTTGGATCCTGGTGCTGGTGTGCTTAGCTCTTTGATAATTTCCTGATTCCTCCTGAAAACATTTCAACATAGAAAATAAGAAGAAAAAAAACTCTAGGCAATTTATGGCTATCATGATATATCCAGGCTTACTGATAGAGAGAGGAGTTGGCATATTGTTCTGCGAAGTCTACATCCAGTTGTGCCTCCATTGAAGGAGCACTAATTTCGAGCATCCATGTTGCAGGGTTATACGCATCTCTTATCTTGGGAACACCTGGGACAGCCTGTATTTAAATAAAATTATTAGTTAATATCATAATTTCTGTCTATATGGATGCTTTTGATAATCGTTGTGCGGAATGGCGCAAAATGATCCTTATAGCCAACCTCATCTAGTTTGGGATTGAGGCTTGGTTGTTATATCACAATTTATTTCGCTAGAACTTGAAATAACATTCTACAGTATTAAACTGCTTAATTTCAATGCCTGGGAAGTGGGAATGATCAGGAGCTATGCATGGACATGAGGCACGATTAGTAACCCTACTATTTATTCCCTAGAAGAAAGGAAAAATTCTCTTTGATGCTAAAGGAATCATAGATGGAAACAGGACAGGAGAAATTGTCACCTCAAAATATTCTATGAGCTTGTGAGAACGGTGACCAAGAGATCCGGCATAAATGACTTGACCTCCTCTTTTCATCAACAACAGCTGGAACAAGAAAAATATCAAGTTGCATTCAAATTTGACACACACACGAAAAAAAGGGGAAAAATTCAAAATCAAAATCGAAAGGCAACATTCAAAAACTTGAAATTTACCTCATCAAAAGCTTCAAAAATGTCTATGCTAGGCTGATGAATGGTGCACACAACAGTTCTACCTGTGTCCACAGTGTTTCTGACAGTACGCATCACGATAGCAGCAGCTCTAGCATCAAGACCAGAAGTTGGCTCATCCATGAATATGATAGAGGGATTAGCTACCAATTCTACTGCTATGGTCAATCTTTTCCTTTGTTCTGTTGATAGGCCGTCTAAACCTGGAAGTCCAACTAAGGCATCTCTGAGGGGATTTAGCTCAACCAATTCCATAATTTCTTCAACAAACATCTGTGGACCATATAGTGAAGATAATAAGAATAATAAATCGTACAAGGAAATTAAGAGAGGGTAAGATCCCTGAAGAAAAAAGACTTCTCAAAAATCCAGGAATAACTGATTACTGAGAAACATTACATACCTTTCGGGTTTTTGTATCTATATCTTTAGAAAGACGGAGCCAGGCTGAGTACAGAAGAGATTCATAAACAGTAACACGAGGTGAATGAATGTCATTCTGTTCACAATAACCGCTCACACGAGCAAATGTCTCTTGATTCTTTGGATAGCCTGAGATGTTAATACTTCCTTCAATGTAACCACCGGTCTTCCTTCCAGCTAACACATCCATCAAGGTGGTCTTCCCAGCACCACTTACGCCCACAAGTGCAGTCAATATCCCTGGTCTAAAAGCACCACTAACATCTCTGAGCAGTTGAAGACGCTCTTCATCAATTCCTTGACTCTTCATTTCCTGGCATGGAAAAAACAACCTTTGATCTCAATGTCCAACAATAAAAACTAAGTTTTTTTCTCTAGGGGAACATAAGCTGCCTGCAATTCATCTTTAACATGGGAAGAAGTTTCTATTTTATTCTATTGTAAGTTGAAAATCAGTTTAACTCTTCAATGCATTAAAACAAATCAAGAACCTTCATGTGTTCCAGAGTTGAAACTTTTGGCCAGTAGCAGTGAACTTTCAATGTTACCTAAGGGTGAGAAATTTACATTTGAAAATGTTATCTATTAGGCTAATATGTTTTCTAATCAAGAACAATGTACACATGTTTCCTGACATGACACTTTCAGGAGATCCGCAACATCCCTGGTTATACAGATCAAGTGTATCTCGCACAGAAAAAAGAAGTTTCAAGAACAAAAAACTTAGGTGTAAATGCTCAAAAAATGAAATACTTGATAACGACTTACATCAGGCATATCCACATAGTAGCTCACATGGTTGAATGCAAGTGAAAGGGGTTGGAATGGCAGAACCATTCCTCTTTTTGTTGAATTATCCACTGCGCCACCAATTTCTGTAGAATTTCTCGTTGCCATAGGAATACCTGTAATTGATCACAGAATAAAATATAATATCCTACAAGCTCGATTCCACAAAATAAGCATGTTTACAATAGCAACATGTAAATGTCACGACAGTGAATTTCTCCATTTTCCAGACACTTATTCATTCCAGTCGGAGGGCACAGTTGAGGTAGTTGGGGATTTTCTGAACATTGGACTGGGATATGTTAATATCATCACGATGTCAATCTTCTCAACTAATGCTCATGTTCAGACATATTGTATGCTACCTTCTTGAATTAAGTTAGAGCCATAATTAACTTGGTGAAATGTGCTATATCTGCAAAAAGTGAAGGGAGGGGGAACAACAGAAAAGGAAAAGGCTTTGAAAGTGTCAGACCTTCTGCTCTCTGTTGTCCAGATGATGTCTTCTTATTCTTCTTCGCATCGTCATCCACAACGACAGCTTTTGAGTCACCCAAAGCTGAAAGAGAATTTCCACACATTTGTCATATTGAAATTTCATCTCCATCCAATAACCCAGAATGAGCATCAGGCTGAGTGACTTACGGTTCAAGAAAGTCAGTGCTCCAATAAATAAAACGTTGAATAAAAGCGAAAACCCAAAGAGTGCTCCGATACAAATCCAAAACCAATAATCATCAGTAAAGAAGCCTCTAGCCTTCAGAAGCACTTTCCCAACAGTTTCTCCAGCGAAATTAGAGTCCGTATTATTCTGAAATTGAAAAACGTTATAGAACTTTGATGATGATTTATTTTTGGCGCAAAAAGCTTGCAGGCTCCATAACATCCATTTAAATTTGAAATTAAGAGAATATTGTATCTATAATAGAATGAAAATATAAATTAAGACATCTTACCACACTCCATCTTTCGTCAAGGAATTCATTCATGACAATGGCATTCTGTCCATACATCATAGGAGAGGAATAGTAGCCCCAGATCATCCATGGCTCAATGTCGTCTGTAGCCAAAGGGTGAAAAGAATGCTTAACTAAATCATTTCCTTAGAGAGAATCTAAAGGATTCACAGGTTTTGTTGAAAGAAATAGCAAGTTGATTAGATGGTGTTTTGCATTAAATACTAGATGCAATAGTAAAAGGGCTGTCTGCTTACCTTTGGCAACAATGAATCCTCCGAGCACGAAAACCAAAAGCAAGGTGAAGGTCCCTAGTGTGTTTGCAACGACTTGTGTTCTTCCAACAGCAGCAATGAAACGAAAGAGGGCCAGAGCCATCTGATGTATGCAAAAAAATGCAAGGAACTGTCTGAAGAACCTGAAGAAAACAGAGGAGATGTTTGTTGGTAAAAGTTATTGAAGCGATTGTAAATTCACTCAATATATTTATCCTAAGAATTAGTACATGAAAAAATAAAATGAAAATCTAACATCTAACTAAGAGGCCATCCGCAACTACATAAAGGAGAAAAAAAAAAGTTCCCAGCAAGTGCAAATGGAGTTCAAATGAAAAGGAGTTGGGAATTGCAAAACTTCAAACCCTTCTTACCTGCTAGCAGAAGGAGCGAAACCAATTGTGTAATATGTTAGGATAATCCATATCGCTGATTCCATTAACGATAATGGAATCCTGAGTACCCATATTGGTAAGCCGAAAGCCCACGCAGGAAAGAACAAGAAATCCCTCTGTTTATAGAAGACAGGGAGCCTGAAAACTGTCATTGAAAGTTCTGCCATCCCATTAAACATCACATTGACTAGACTGAAAAACAATGCTCCAAAATATTTTTGTCCACCTAGTACAGTCCCCACTTTCATTTCTGTCCGAAAAAACACTGTGAAGGCAATTATTGACATGATTGTTATCTGGGTTGTTTTGAATATATACAAAAAAGAGTTCCGCTTCATCAGCAGCCACTCTCTTGAGAAACATGCCCTGAACAGCTCCCAATTTGAGATGCCATACTTCTCTGTGACCAATGCAGCCGGATGGGCCCTTGATTTATCATAAGGAGTCCTAAGATCTGAAGAAAGTTGTTGGCCGACATGAAAAGAGTTGAAACCTCGCACAAACTCAAGAACTGAAATAAATCTGTAAGGTATATTCTTTCTGAACCAATATTGTTCCTGGTCCTTCTTGGAAGTTACTTCTTGCAAAAAGTCAGCAGCTCCTTTCCTATCAGGGCATCTGAAACCCATGTGTTCAAAGAATTCAAGGACATGCTCGCGTGGACCTTGATAGACAACCTGACCCTCTGAAAGCAGGATAATGTCATCAAAAAGCTCAAATGTCTCTGGTGCTGGCTGTAGGAGAGAAACTATCATAGTTACATCCATGGTATGGACCATTTGCCTCATGAACTTGCAAATCTGGAAAGTAGTGGCACTGTCCAACCCTGTAGATATTTCATCCATTAAAAGAACCTTTGCTGGTCCCACCAACATCTCTCCTGCATTCAGTTTACACGATGCGTCTTAGCAAGCAACATTGTCAAAAGGAAAACTTTATTGAAGAAGAGCAAATAGAGTAAAATGAGTTTTCAGGAGCATAGACATTATAGGTTTCCAAAAGCAGAGTTTACTGTAAAGATAACCGGTACAGCTGGTGTTTGAACAAATTTTGAGAGAACTGACAACAAGCATTATTGATACTAGTAAGTGACAAATGGGATCGCAAGAGGGGATTTTTCTATGTTCAACAGTTAGTTAAATCTACTGAGGAGGGGGGGTGTTACCGGTAGTCACACGCTTCTTCTGCCCTCCAGAAATACCCCTTTTCATGTCATTCCCAACCAAAATATCAGCACAAATATCCAATCCCAGTATCTGCAGTTAAAGATTCTTAAGGAGTCAATCTTGCAACTTGAGTTGTTCAACTAGCAAAATAAAGGTAAGAACAGGATAAAAATGGACCAACTTTAGTGGTTGTTTTTTTTTCAAAAAGCTACCACACCTCTTACTAAAAAGCATGTATTTTTTGCTTTTACAAAATATAGTGTGTGCTTTAAAAGGGTAGTACCTTAAAAAAAAAGCTACCACACCTCCCACCCAAACACACCCAATTATGCAGAAAGCAACCAAACCTTGAGAGTATAATCAGTGACCAAACTATGTTCCTGTCCTGACATTGCTGTGGCTTTCATGAACGCGTCAATTTCTGGATCTGGCTTAATTCCTGCTTCTTTCTCACGCCTAGAGAGTTCCGCCAGCAGTTCATACCTCGTGCCCACACCTAAGCAGCGTCCAGAAAAATCCAATGTCTCTCTGACTGTCATTTCTCCATAATGAAGATCATGCTGACTAATGTAAGCACAACTCCTCTGAGGAACAAACTCTTTCAATTCATGCCCACAATAGGTGATCTTCCCGGATGACTGTTAACAAAGAGAAGATTAAACAAGTTTATACTGAGATTAAATAACTTATCATACAGCCAGTTAGGCAAAGGGCTAATAAACCGAAAATGATTTAGCTTCAAGATTCATGAAACATACTCTTAGCTCCCGGTGGAGTTTGCCTGCAAGCGCCATTAGCATTGTTGTTTTCCCCGAGCTTGGAGGACCCAGAAGTAGGGTCATCCTGAAAATGACCACGTGAGCAATAATAAACGCGAGTACTAGAAAAACCAGACTTCATTTTTCCATCAGATAAACACAAGATGAAAGAAGATGAAGAACAGACATTCGGTATACAAGCATCCACCCCCCCTCTCACACACACCCCTTTTGCCATCATCCTTTTCCTACTAAAAGAGGAATTAGAATATATCAATACGTAGTTTCAGAAAAATACCGGGATGGTTTGACAATTCCACTGATATCTTGAAGAATCTGAACTGTTCTCTTCTTTGATGGAGCAAGCCCAACCAATCCAAGAATACTCTAATGTACACAAGAAATTAGAACAGAAACACAGAATAAGTAATCATCCATATTTCACTTGATCAAAATGGCATACACAAAACAACTATATAGCTCATGTCAATAATCATTAACAAATTTAATCATAATCAATTCAAAATAAGAACAAAGCTTCAAGAAAAAATAAATTCACCACCCTCTTTTTATAATCAGTTAAAAAGAAGAAGAGGAAGAAGAAGAAGCACCTCTACTGCATTCAGCGTGGCATTAAGTAAGGTAGGAAGTGCTCTGCTCCCAACAAAAACTTCACCCTCCACTGATAAGTGCTGAAATCGAACTTCAATCTTTGGAATCTCAATCCCCACCCTATACATGGAGAAATTAATTAAACCTCTTAATCAAACAGAAAAAAGGAAAAGGAAAAGGAAAAATTATATACCTATCAGTCCTGTCTCTAACTCTCCTCAGAAACTTTTCATTGTCTTCTTCAACAACTCTAAGTATGTTTTCCATCAACTGCTTCTTATCTTGCATTCCAAGCCTTGTTACATCAACCTCACTTTGAACCATTCTTCCATTATCAAGTACCTGCCTTAGAACCCCTTTCCTCATCCGATCATAAGTCGGCAATCTCTCGATAGCTGCCCATCGCAGCTCCTCCTCGTCGTCCATCTGCTGCTGCCTCCTCCCGCTATTCTGGCTGAAAACGTCCACCGGTGCAGTCCATGCTTCTCTTATGCTAGCAGACGCCCAGCTCCTGTAACTAAAGCTCCTCCTGCTGCTGCTGCTCATTGATCTTGCCAGATCATCTCCGGCTAAAACTGCCGCCATCTTTGCACGTAGTTATAAAAACAAAACCAGTAGTACTTGTCTGCAATTCTGCCCTGTTGTCTTTATAACTAAGCTTTACTTAATGATTTTAACAGCTACAAGTAGTAAATAAAACTCGATCTGACTGATTCTACAGGTATTTCACCATTCATGGTTGGGGAAAGAAACCTGAAACTCCGCCAAGAGGACCCATGACTCTCTGTCTCTTAACATTGAAAGAAAGCGGCAAATGTCGATGTTAAGAATTAGTGGAAAGACTATTTAAAAGAGGAGAATGGGAAATAACCACCAAGTCAAATGGAGGGCTGGCTGGGTAGTCTCCAGTCAAGTTGCCGGCTTTTATAATTTAAGTTTGAATAGCATGACTCTTTCCCTCCCCATCAAAGTTTGTTATCTTCTCCACAGTACTGTGAAAATTCGAAGGGAAAGCATCTATGCTAGCCGTCTCCCTGTTTTTTAGTTTATTAGCGTTTTATTCTTTACGTTGTCACGCCTTGTTCTAGTAGCCGGTACCTTTGCCATTCAACAGTCCATTTCTTCTCTCATCCGCCAACAACGAGTCAGTCAACGAAGAAATTTCGTCTTCAAAAAACACCCGCGTCATTCCTTTATTATTAATTAATATTATTGGAATCAAGAAAACCAGTTTATATAATATTTTTTTCAGGCGGCATAATTGATCTGCCGAGGTGGATGGAGGCCCTCATCCTCCTTGCACCTGATATTTAATAATCATAATGTTTAGCAGCCTCCAGCCTCTTCCACCGTTAGTGGTCGTTCCGTTAATTGCCTCGCCTTCTAGAAAGTCAAAAGGATGTGGATGAATTCGGCAGAAAAGCGCTGCTTTTTTATTTCCATACCATGCACGGATATCCATGAATTATTTATTAACTAATAAATAATAAATATCATTTATATATTTATGTTTTATGTCTGTATGTATCATGTTGTCTTAAAAAATATATTTATTATATATATATATAATTAGAATCGGTATATTTTAAGTTGAATTTAATAATATTTATACACTATTTATTAGCCATCAAATCCAAAAAAACAATACTCACGTGGAATCCATTCCTGCTTACCGCTGCCGGCCACCATGCGAAAAGAAAAGTAACGCCATAATGTTTGAGTGCCTTTGAATCCCCCCCGTGTAATGTGAATTTCCACTGTAAATGCGCACATTCACCAGCTCAGCGCATTCAAGGAAAGGTCAATTCTAGAATGCCTCGCCACCTCACGAGGACACTCGATGAGAGAAACGATAAAATAGACAGCAGTGATGGCGGAAGCAGGGGTGGTCACGTCGTGTTGCATGGTGGAGGTTGCTCATCGAGTTTTCGGTCCCATTAAGCAGCAAGTAGATGGCAAAATATCATCGCATGAAATTAATAAAGACACACAAAATAACACTGACAGTTTTTCACATGCTTTTTAATAGATATATTTTTTCTACTCGATAAAAAATATGTTAGTGTGAAGTCAAAATATATACATTGATTTTTCAATTGTCTTTGTATCTAATTCTTGAAATACTAGATGAAAATACTTTTATATATTATTATATTATATTATGAATTATTATATTCTTTAATAGAGATTTTTTTAGAAAAGATATTATAACAGTTTGACGGAAAAAACTGTCATATAATGATTTTTATAGACATAAAATCACATAAAAATAGTTTATTAGAAAACACAGAATATCGTAGCATGTTTTATTATATGTATAAAAGAAGTAAAAATAAATTTGATAAATTCAAAATTAGGAAAATTTATAAAAAGAGAGAGAGAAGAAAACAAACTAGGGATGGAGGCCTATGCCTGCTATCGTCGCGGAAAATTAAAAATGTCATAGCATATTTTACTACATGTATAAAAGTAATAAAAACAACTAGTTGATAAATTCAAAATTAGGAAAAACAAAAAAGAATAAAGAATAAACGTGGAAAAGCAACGTAGGAAGCTTCTATTCTTTTCCAACTTTTAGTCAAATGTACTGTTCTTAAATCTGTATTCAAGAAAATACTCCTCTAAATAACTATTCTTAAATCTGTATTCAAGAAAATATAATTTAATTTCTTTATTTTATTTTAAAAAAATATAAAAAATCGAATTTTTTTCATTATCCAGATGAATCTTATAACTAGGTTCTCTATTGCCACGTCATCAGTAGTCTTCTACGATCTACAGTCTGTGATCTTTTAATATAAATGAAAACAGATGTGCTCAGCATAGATTAATTTATTGTGGTTTGCTATGTGTGCGTTGATGTTATTATTATTTTACCAATTGTGTGATGACAAGCCGATTATTTATTAATACTAGTATAATGCCCACGTGTTGTTATAGAGCACTTTTTGAAATATATTTTTATTTAATTATATATAAATTAAAATAGATATTTGTAAAAAATGTAATGATTAAAATTCTAGAGGAAAAATACTTTTTAGTTAAAATTATCTTCTTCTATTCATGTAATTGTTTTTGACAATAACATATATATTTTTATTAGTAGAATGATTTATTAAATACAAATTAATGACAATTCAAAAAATATTTGTCAAGATTCTAGTGAAAAAAAACCACTACACAAGTGAAAAGGAAGTTTTCTCTCATCTCCCGTCTCCCATCTCACTCTCAACGCCAGGTTCTTTAAAGAAAAAAAAGGGACAAGGGCATAACTTTTTTTTTATTATTATTATTGTGGGGTGTCCGGGACAGCTTGTGCGCACCACGACTATTCCTCACGGCCCACTGAACATCCTGCAAGCCCAGTGAGCAGATAAGGTACCGCGGGGGTGATAGACGTGTACATAGAGAATCGAACTCGGGACGAGGACGGAACAAGTTACACGATTGACCACTGAGCTAGACTCTCAAGTACTAACAAGGGCATAACTTGGTAGAATAAATGGTCGCTCGAAGACTTTCTTCTAGGCCAAAATGTCCGGAAACTGCCCAAAAAGATTCAAAAAATGATTCCAGTAACAGATTTGTTGTGCTTATTAACGACGAAGAGCAAGGAATTGATGATCTAATATCAGTGGATATAGCAGATACATTTTAAGACCAAAGATAATTATTTTCAAAGTATTAAATTTTTTTATTATATTTGCTGTCGGGTTAAAGTAATATACTTTCAAGATATATTAAAAATTTAAACTTAT
>Ga0325410_1000371_pt1 | contig 45954 bp, 22 predicted proteins | sample PopdelMetagenome_16_FD_206182 | JGI IMG/M metagenome (GOLD analysis project Ga0325410, IMG submission 206182) | Populus deltoides microbial communities from Bellville, Georgia, United States - Xylem-PdIQD-R3 | ecosystem: Host-associated > Plants > Phyllosphere > Stem > Wood/Secondary xylem...
TAGATTGTGTGTTTTTTTTTTTTTTTATATTATTTTTATATATTATTTTTTTTATATTTTTTTTATATATATATATATATATATATATATATATATATATATATATATATATATATATATGAACAGTACAACCACGAAATGGCATGTCGAAACACTCCGAAACTGAAACATTCCATTCCAATTGAAAAAACAAAACACCTACCGAAACGGAATTGACAACCTTAGTTTTTAAATATATAATAATTTTAGATATCAATTTTAATCCTTTCATCTTAAAATTTATATAAAAAAATAATAATTGAAAAATTATTTTTTTTGCGTTGATTTCTAGAATAATAAACTCAAGGAAATCTCTAATTTGTTTTGCAATTATATATATATTATACAAGATACCAAGCCAGTTAAATGATTATTGTAAATACATCAACTCCTGATTTCCATGTAGAATTAACAAAAACCTAAACCCCATGAAAAAATTACTATAAATATGTCTTGAATTATTATGGATTATAGTAGTGAATTTACTACTTTTCCCTTTTCAACCGAAAAACTTTGTCTATCTCTCAAGGGTAATGCGATCTTTTTGCATGCTCTATTAGTCATTATAAAATTAATCATGAGCTTCATGGTCTTTTTATTTTTTATATATAGTATAATTACTTAAATGCCTTTAAAAAACTATGCTCCTTAGGTTTAGAGGCATTTCTTATATTTTATATTTTATAGCACGATAAAATGATTATATTGTCCTTGAAATCAAAATTTTCTAACGATGCCTCTAAGGGCTAATTCATACTTTCTTTTTATTTTTGTTTTTGTTGTTGTTGTCGTTGTGATCAATTTAGTCTTTTAATAAATATATAAAAAAAAAAGGTTAATGCATTAATTGAACATGCTAGTGAATACACCTCTCTATCGTGTCTAATAGGTATGTGTGGTGGCTTACAACTATCAAAAATAGCTTTCTTTAGTGTTTTTCAATTCATTATAGTATGGCCTATCTCTTTAGGTGGTGCGTGTGATGTGAGTCCATTTAGTAATTTGGCCCTGGTTGGCATTTTTTTTCCTTTTGATTTGATTCTTATTTTTTCATTTGATTATTGTCAATTTCATTATCCTTAAAATTTTCTTAATCTATCAAATTTGGTATTTATTCTTTTAACTGCTATTTATTTTATTTGAGATCATTTTTAAAATTTATTTTTTTTAACGATTTCATCCACCTTTATTTTTTTATAGCTTCTTTCTTTGCTTTGACAAAAAAAATTATGATTTTTTTATTTCATCCTTCAACATTAAATTGAGCTTTTTTTTATTGAGTCTAGATCTAAGATTTAATAGGTTATAAATTTAGAAGATTAACTTAGATTTAGAAGATTTGTTCCGATTTATTTTTTGTTCTTTTTTAAACTCATGTTTTTTTAAGTTTCATCATTCAACATTTGATTTAATTAAATAATGCATTTTTTTTATTTACTGTTTATAGGGTTTTGTTACTAATTTTAAAAATTACTTAGGTTTTCTTGAGTCCTTTTTTTGTCTTTTTTGTTAAATTTAGCTTTTCTTAATTTTTTAATATTTTTTTAGTTAAATTAAGTGAATTGTTTAGATATAAATATCATATCCTCACTGCATGATATTTTATTTGGTATGCTTTTATGATCATTGCATAGGTGATGCATGCGACCTCTTCTTTTTTTCCTTTCCTTTTTAAATTGGCTTATAAAAAACTATTTTTTTTTATTTAACTTTGAAAAATAGACCATTGTTTTGTTCCACATGCCTATCCTGTTTGTTTTATTTTAATTTTTTTATTTGATACAAAAAAAACATCTTGCATCCTTGATTGATGTATAACAAAATAAAAAATAACTTAATAAATAATATGTTATTAAATTTAGTGGAATGCATGACCTAAATTACGGGTATAATAGATTAACTCAGTTTTATTTCTATTTTTTTTAAACTTGTTTTTCATTAAATATTTTTATTTTTAATTTTTATTTTTGTATAGGTCAGGTGGGTAGGGGTCGTGCCCCTAGATGGATTGTTAATTGTTTTTTTTTTTTTACTTAATGCATTTTCAGCCCCCTGAAGATTAAAAAAAATATAGAAAACCTTTGTTAGTTGAATGCCTCTCTTTTTTAATCCCACATGATACATGATGTCATGTTTGTTTTTTATTTTTAGATTTTTTTAAATCTAGTGGAATAGATAATTCAAATCATGGATTTAATAAATTGACTTGGATTTATTTAGATTTTTTAAAATTTTTTTTTTAATTGAGTGTTTTAATTTTGAATTTCATTTTTCGTTATTAGATTGCTTTTGAATTGAACATAATTATTTGATTATTTTTTTATGAGGTTATCGTGGTTTTATAACTTTTATCGCAAATTTAAATAATTGATTCAGGTTGACCCATATTTATTTGATATATTTTTATTTTAATACTTAAAAAATAAATTTTAATATATAACTGTCTTAGTATTAAAAACAGTATCTTCTAATATGTGTCAATTCTTATATTAATGATTGATTTTTTTTCCTTAAAAAAAACGATATCAGTTCTTAAAAAACTGTTTTGTCCGATAGATATTTGTTAGTTTTGATGCTTGTATCATGTTTATTTTCTCATGCTTCCCACTTGAAAGAAAACCCTAAAGACTACAGTTCAAGTGATGCAGTGCATGGGGAAATTAATAAATCAAAGTTTCTTAAATTTGAAAATTGTAGTTAAACAATAAAAATAATTCTGATTTAATAAATTTTAAATATCAATTATGGAATGCCACTAAAGTATATATAACATTGTTTTAAATAATAAATTAATTGACATAACTAATAAAAATCAAATCAAATAAATATTAGAATATTAAATAAATATTATTTTCATCAGACTCATAATTGAGAATATGATATTTTCACTTACCCTAAGTAAAAGGTCTCACAACTATACAAAACTTAGACTGAAAAGCCAGAATAGAAAAAACACCTTAAGGCAAAAATTCCTACCCCTGTGGTCTCTGCCAAACGATGCGTGCCACCTGGCTAGATGACAATATCTTATCCAAAATCTTAGATATAAACATAATATATATTATATCAAACTAGTTTATTATAAATTAAAATCAAAATTAAAAAGAAAAAAATTGAGTGACCTTCGAGTAGGGTATGTAGTATACAACGGATAAGATAATCTCGAGTATGGTTTGAATAGAGATTTACAAAAGTTTTATAAAAAATATTGTTTAAATCATTTTTTTTATATTTTATATCATTTTAATTTGTTGGTATTAAAAATAAATTTTATTAAAAAATAAAAATTATTTTAATATATATATACTTTTTAAAAATTATTTTAATATATTTTTTAAATAAAAAATATTTAAAAAAACAACCACTATTCCTATATTATTCTAAAAAAATCCGTCCATGGAAAGGAAAATCCCACAATAACAACTTCTTTCACGTTACTTCTCTAATGGTCCCACACTTGTCTGAAGAACTTCTCCTTTCTCCACAAAGCAACATTCAAATTGTCCAAAAGCCAAGGTCCAGTTTGCCCCGTCATGGAAACCGGAAAACTGTTCCTGCTTTTTTCTCTTATAATTCTCCATTTCTCATCTTGTACATCCCAAGACACCTTAAAGACCAACCAAACCATTAAAGAAGGTGACCTTCTTATCTCCGAAGGAAATATTTTCGCACTAGGATTTTTCAGTCCTGGCAGTTCAACCAATAGATATCTTGGAATTTGGTACCATAAAAAATACCAGAACAAACTGTGGTGTGGGTTGCGAACAGGAACGATCCAATCATTGGTTCCTCAGGATTTCTCTTTATAAACCAATATGGAAACCTCGTTCTCTATGGTAACGATGACCAAAAGCTTCCTGTGTGGTCTACAAATGATTCAGTGGAAGAAAATGATATCTTTGCAGCTCAACTCTTGGATTCTGGGAATTTGATATTGGTCAGGAAAAGAAGCAGAAACATTGTATGGCAAAGCTTCGATTATCCTACAAGCACCCACCTACCTGGGATGAAATTGGGGCTCGATCGAAAATTAGGAATTGATCGGTTTCTAACATCATGGAGATCAGCTGATGACCCTGGGATTGGAGACTTTTCTCTTATGATCAACACAAATCGCTCACCGCAAATCTTTGTCTATAATGGTACAAAGCCAATTAGTAGATCTCCTCCTTGGCCATGGAGAAGTCAAATGGGCTTATACAAAAGCACTTTTGTAAATGATCCAGATGATATACTGGGTCTACACGGTTCCTGATCATTCTAAAGGTGTTAACATGGCGAGAAAGTGATGGTCAGTGGAAGGATTACTGGAAGGCCCCACTGTTTCAGGGCGACTATTATGGACTGTGTGGTGCTTATAGTACGTGTGAAGTTTGGGTACCTTTTGGTTTAACCGCAAGCCTAAAAATATCTCTCAAAAATTTATTTTCTAATGATTCAATTAATCCTATTTCATTTTATTTTTCAACTAACCCATTTTATCAATGGTTTAAATTATTAATATTTTTATTAATATTATAAAATTTGATCTAGAATTTACAATTTACCAATATTTTTATTATATTTCTCACTATTTAATTAATCATGGTAAAGTTTTCTACCGGAGGATTACAATGTCTTTCTTCAAGGCATGAAGCCATGCCAAATTCATTTTGATAAGGTTGACTTCTCAAATTAATTCTCCCATAGCAATCCAGCACTCACATTGAGTTAACATGTACACCTTCTTCTTCTTTAACTTCATCACCCACCGAAATGACCTTTATATCATCCTTCAAATATTAATTGGTCCATCTTGCTAACGTGTCAAGCTGATTGATCACTAACTAGACATCTGTCGTGGAATGATGATGTCATGCTTACATCATTCTTTAGTTTGGGTCAGTCCATATGGATTGGGTCGGATTGATGGCTGGTTTCTGGTTCAATAGGTGAAGAAGATTAATCCAGCCAATTTACTGTTGAACATGACTGCCAACAACCCACCGAATGGTGGCGGTCTTCTTGTACTAGAATGGTGGTGGGACTTTGTCTCCACCATTCTTAATAGTTATAAGGTTATCTAGAAATTCAGGACAAGGAATAGAAGAATTTAAAACTAAAGTCACAGTAATTGCAAAGCTTCACCTCAGGAACTTATGAAGCTTCTACGCTGTCGCATTCAGGTTGGAGAACATATGTTAATTTATAGAGTTTTTTTAGTTAATAATATAATTTTTTCATGATAATTTCTAATTTTAAAAAATAAAATAAAGAAGGTGACTGTCACGAGGTAAATTTTCGCTCCTTAAATAAACCCGTGCAGCAACCTAGTCGCTCACTAGACTTAGCCTATTCTCACCAATCTCACTCGTGTTTACCTAGTAACTAAGTATTTCCCTCACCCGATAAGTTTCCCCACTTTCCCAAGTTAAAAGACAAGCGGAATACACAAGTAGAATGAGTTAATCAAAGTGTACAACAAGCTTTACAAGAACTCTTTCTCAACCTTTATTAATCTCGTAAACAAAGAGAACTATACACAAATCCTTATGTGTGCTATGCACAAAGATTACATGCTACACCAAGCTTACAACCCTATCTCGTGTTCTACATGTTGCTGCATGCCCCTACATGCTGCCCATTAACCAAGAGATGCAAACACTAGTTATAGACAAACATTTACAAGGTACAACTTCCATTTCTACATTTAAGGAAGTAGTGAGACACTATCTCACCCATGTTCACCCATGAACATAGTGGTCCCATTTTCTACCAAGTGATGTGAAGTTTTCCCCCATGATCCCCCATGATCTTAGTGGGTTGAGAACAACCCCTGGTCAGCCCCCACATTGAGCCTCTATGATCCCATGATCTTGGATATCCATAACTACCACTAACCCATGTTCTGCATGCCCACCTAGCAGTCCCAACTGCCAGTTCTTGCTGCGTCTGTTGCTGGTCTCTCGCATGCCTTGGACAGTCCTTCGTCCAAGTTTCAGATCGTGCCAAGTCGAACCAACGACTTGCACAAGCTGTTGCACGCTGCCGAATTCGCATCTACGTGCAGGCTGCCAATGTCTGCGCTGCTGAATTCTGCGACAGCCCCTGTTCTCGTCAGCCTATCCCCTGACAAGTTTTCCTGCTTGGCCTAGACAGTCCATCGTCCAACCAATGTTCATCAACAATCTGCGCTGCCGATTTTCCTTTGACGAACCTACAGCTGCACAAATCTGCGCTGCCGATTTATCCCACTGTTGACATGGTTGCCAGCACCTTTAGGCTCTATTTTGGACAGCCTACCGAAATGTGCACCTCGTGCACATTTGTCACTATTACAAACCACCCCCACCAAAAGAACCTGACGCCCTCATCAGACAGATTTGAAGTACCCTTGCACCGCATCTGTTCCTCGTCACAATCCATGTTTCTCCCCACAAAACCTCTAGCTTTGACCACATTCAACAGCAATTCAGTCCACCAAATTCTTTGTCAACATGTTTCAAAACCAAGCTGTGACACAATTCTGTTTTGACCAGTTAGTTTTCCACAAATGCCAAACATATCATACTCGCAAGCATGCTTTCATGAAGTTTGGACACTAATCACAAGCATCCTAGGTATCCATCCCTCTTCACAAAATACATTCACACAAAATCCCTTTGAAGAATCACATGAACTCCCATACGAACATCTAATTCTCCAACCATTCAGTGTGCCAACATTGCAAGTATAAAATTTAAATATTGCTTACTTGTCCATTGTACAACAATCAACTCTTCCTGCCGAATTCGTCTCAGCTAATGCAAGGCTGACACTGTCCATCGCTGCCAAATTTCTAAGTAGTGTGCTTTCGTTGACGCATCCTCACGCCTAGAGTTCTAACAAACCATGATCCATCCATCGTCAAAGTTACGAAACTCCTCCAATTCTGCCTTGCCCAAGGCAGTTTGACCACGTCCAAATCCTCATTGACTAGGCTGGCCACTCGCAACTGAAGTTTCGTTTCAGTCATCCATTCTGTCTTCTTTACCCTACACTGTCCCTCGTCAAGGTCTCCTCCGAAGACATCAATTCTGCCTCCCCCAAGGCAGCAAAGCCACACCAAATCTTCCCCAACTTCGTCGCTGAATTTTGCTTCCACCACCCTGAACAATCCTTCGTCAAGATGAACAAAACTACCCAAGTTCTGCCACCAACAAGGCAGCAAGGCCAGACAACATCCTCACCGATACGTTGGCCCATGATGACTAAATTCCATCTCGGTCGTCAAGCACATGCATAAGATTCACATATGCCACATCCCCAACACCATCTTCCACACTGACAGCGTCAAGGTTTCCCCTTCTTGGGCAATAATCCCACACAAAGTAATTCCATCGCAAGAGAAAAGCAGTGTAAATTCAGTTTCAAACCCTTACCGATTTGCCTTCTTGTCTGACCTTCCATTGTCAGCAGCAGGTTTGGGCTCTCCCTTACTGAATTGCTTCCTTTTCTTTTTCGCCCCATCCTTCCCTTTAGGCTTTGATGAAAATACAGAAACTCCAGCAGTCGCTTCGCTGGCCCCTGCTCCCAAGTCTGCCATTCCATCGATGGTTTTGATGGCCGAATCAACACCCATTTTGATCTGATCCCTTTGTCATCACCTTGCGTCGCCCATAGATTAGTTAAGCCACCAAACTTCGCAGGCCTTTGAACACTAACACTGCCCAAAAATGCTAGCAAGTTTTCCCTAAAATGGCTTCAAACAAATCAGCCCTTCGATCTGCCCCACAGAACTATCCATCGTCTGTGCTACGAAACAGCCCGTCGTTTCGTCATGAACGCGAACCGCGCTCTGCTCCAAAGTTTTAGCCAGTCCACCGGCAGCAGCAATGTTTCTCCAAACTGTGGTTGACAGTTGTTTTTATGTTGAGTAGTGAAACAGAGATTCCTTCTCCAAAACAACCTGCATTCCTCTTTAGAAAATCTGACAAATTTCCTGATTTAGCCTTAGAAGTAGAAGATGGATAGTGTTCTGTAAATGAGGTGACAATTACTGAAATTGCTAGTCGCTGAAGTTGTACGATATGAATAATTGCTAATGTTCTCTTTTTAATTCGTTACAAGCATCTCTAATTTTATTATAACAGTAATCTTTTCAGGAAGTTCATACATGCAAATGTTCTCTTCCAAATTTCAATGCAGGCTATGTTAAAGCTGCAGAGATTGAAACAATTAAACTTGCAGTTGAAGGCTAGATGATTTTAACATAGAAGAGCTGTAGCAGAGAGCATATAATTTCATAAATAAGAATGCCTATTTAAAGGCTTACAACCAAACTGAAAAAGCTAAAAATTCTCAACAATAATCAGATATTATTGGCACTACTTCTACTAACTAAAAACAGAACATAAAGGAGCAAAATCTGATATAAAACAATAATCAAAGACTAAGTCCAACTAAACTTGTTTCATACTTCTGAGGCAGTTTCTCATGAATTCTAACAGGCTATAAACTATATAATACGTAATTGTCATAATGTGCTGAAATACAAAGCATACCAAGATACTGAAAAACAAAAGAAAGTAATGAAAGATTAGAGCTGTCTGAATTTGAAGAACAGTTTCAACCTCCCTAAATAGTCATGTTTTCGCTTTGCCTTCCCCTCTCTCCTAGGGACATGAGTTTTAGTTGGTTTTGGAACATCCTTAATTTACTACTGAAGAAATTTTCTTTTCGGTATGCATGAAAGTTCACTGAAAGATACTAGAATAGAATGTAAAGATTGAAACAGAAGTTTTAACTTTGAACTTTGGATCTTGGTGTTGTCAGCATGCAGGCCAACAGGTGGAATCGAAGTCGGGTTGTTCCTTGTCGTATTCTTCTTCCTCAGATATTGTATGAGGATGTTTTGGAGAAGGAATAGCTACTCCAGAACTACTCAACATGAGAACAACAGCTAACATGGAATGTCTTCTCATTGCGTCTTCTTGCATGCACAAAACCGTATCTGGCGAACTACCCCATGGCCATGAAAACACCCAGGAAGACCTAGAACACTTGTTTTGTAAATGATCAAGATGAGATATGTTTGACATCTGTTGTCCCTCCTCTTATACAAAGACAAAACATTAGAGATGAGTTGATTTGTCACTCAAGGAGTTGTATCATCCTAAAGAAGCCTTGAAATGCATTCGAATTGGGTTGTTATGCGTGCAAGAACATGCAACGAACAAGCCATCTGTTTGATATAAGTTTTTTTTGTATCTGCCTTAATTAATTAAGAATACTTTACAACTTAAAGATTGGAGTTTTAAGTTAACTGTTTTGAACTCTAAATTTAGTCTTAGATCCACTCATATAATTTTAAATTTGTATTACAGAGTTGCATGAATATGAATATGATTAAATTAATTTAATTTCATATAGACAGTAGTTTTGTAAAACCCAAACTTTTAGCTCAAATTCAAGCCTAGTTCAGCTCAAACCCAACCTAAATTAACCTAAGTATATAAAGAAAAGTTACAAGAGAATTTTAGTTTTTTCTTTTCTAATTCTTGTGGCCATCGTGACCCTCCCCTCATCAAACCAAATATTTTAGTTTTTGATCTTGAGTTTTTGGTTTAAGAAAGGTGGAAGTAGTAAGTAATTGATTCTCTCTCATATTACTTTCAATTATAGTTTGTTTATGGAATGATTAAAAAAGAGATTAGGGTTTATAAGGATTTGAAATTTATGTTGTTAAAATTGATTTATGATTATTAAGGGTTTAATGTTAGGTGATTGATTAGTATGTTGTTAGAAGTAATGATTTGTGAGTTGATTTGTTTAAATTTATTTTTATGGGTTAAGAAATTCATTTCAACCTTGCTGGAAAATCTGGACATAATGGTCTTGAGGTTGAAGATGATGAAAGTTTATTTTGATCCTTGATTTATGAATAGTATAGTTTAGTCCCTATACTTTGGAAAAATTATAATTTTACCCCTAAATGTATTTTGAGATTCTGAACCAGTGTTATTATGAGGTTAAGGATGATGAATCTCTGTTTGATAATTGATTTGGATTTTCAATTTGGTCCCTCAATTTTGGAAATTTACATTTTTGTCCCTGAACTTTATGAAAATTACATCCCTGGTTCGTTCTAGACAGAATTGAGGATGGTTTATGGGTGAAATTTCAGTATGGTTATGTATTTACAATTTGGTCCTCCAATTTTGGTAAACTTATGTTTTGGTCTCTGTTTTGGAAAATTGTTGTTTTAGTCCCTAAATTTAGGATACTAAACCTGGTTTTATTTTATACATTGGTATCTTTTATTTGTGTTGTTTTGGGTTTTTTTTAGTATATTTCATATATTGTTGTAGGTTCTTCTAACGATCCTCAATAGGATTTTCAGGTCTTTCATTTGACATTTCTTTTAGTTCTATATTTTTCAGGTGAGTGGAATAATCTTTAATATGCATATAATATAAATAAATATGTATATTGATTATATGATGAGTATGACTAGTTAATCTCTTGAATATTTATATATGTTGCTCTATTTTTCAAGTACTCATTTATTCTATTTGATATGATATACATTTCTTTGATGATTCTGTGAATATCTATTATACCTTGATATAGGACTTGTTAGTAACTCCATGTTAACGGAGAGTAATTAGCCTATATGCACATAGCTGGTGAGAGAGACATCAGCCTATGGCGACTGATCATCCCACATCTGGTCACCTTTAGGTGTCATCTGGTCACATTTGAGTGTCATTTGGTCACCTTTAGGTGTCATCTAATCTCTAACATGTATTCCACTACTTTATGATAATATGCTTAATATATATTTATATCAAGATAAATTAACTTGCAAACTATATATATATATATATATATATATATATATATATATATATATATATATATATATATAAAATATTATTTCCTCACTGAGTTGGTTGAACTCACCCCTCATTTTTAATATTATTTAGGTTCTTAGTTTATGTTAACAAGTGTACTTTATTGAGTGTTCCTGGTTCTTTAGTTTGGTCGGTATGCCTTGCTTGTTTTGCGAGGCTTTCCTTTTAGTTTTGATTCGATCTCTTAGACACTCCACTATTTCCCTGATTTAATTAAGTTTGGATTTTGACAATGTAATGAGTACTATAGATTATTGTTTTTGTTTTAATTACTAATGAGAAGTTTTGAACTATCATTTAGTTTCATTAGTTTTAAATAATATAATATTTCTGAAGATTATAAAATGTTGTGTTTTTTTTTAAATAACTTGTTCTTTTGATATGTCTTTTTTAAGACTTAGCATAGGTGAGGTGTCCTTTCGACACCATTCCTGCATTGCCCATCATGGATCTGGGATTCGGGTCGTGACAAGTTCAATTGAAGAAGTAACCAAATAATTACAACAACTTGAATGTAAAGTGAACTCAATAATTTAGGATAAGAAAAGAATACTTACATTTATAGAGTGATTCATACTTTGATTACATCTACGAATTAGAACTCTTGGATAATGGACATCTTTTTGGTATTTTTAGTTTATAGAATTGAAACTGCAAGCCTACTGATTACAAAGAAAATTGCAAGCTTTCTTGATTATCGCCTACAAAGTTATCGCCTATAAAATTATCGCCTACAAGCTATTGCCTACTGGTTTCAAGTTTGAAAGGTCTTGAGAAGTAGATAAAATTGCAATGTTGATGATGATCTTCCCTACAATCTTCCTTGTATAGTGACATCAATTCTTGATTATCTCCCACCTTTCAGCGTTATCCACTAATTGTCTGTTAACTATCCATAATCTTTTATCTTTTAGAGTTATATCCATGATTTCAAGTCTATAATACATGGCTTATTATACTTGCTTGTAGAGTTAATCTTGTGTGTATATTCCTTCTTTTATATGTGGCAAGAACCCTATCTTCTAAGTTTCTTTCAATTAATCCAATTATCAAATCGTTATCATATTTCTCTTTTATCTATTTCCCATCAAAATTTATAGTATAACACCATCCATGTTGGTAATTGTTTACATGTTGAATGCGTAGTGAAACAAATATTCCTTTTGAAAAACAACCTGCATTCATTTTTAAGAAAACTTGTTGTGATTTTCACATACTCTTGGATGTAAAAGAAGTAGACAAAACTATATTCATAATATTTGTCTTCTCTTAACTTTTTTGCATATCATGACTTCTGTGATCATGACATGGTAAAAACTAATATAAGCTGGTTCTAACATGTTTATAGTGGTAATTTTTGCATGAAAAAGAAAGGCATGGCTATTTGCTTCTCTCTTTTTGAAAAATCAATGTCATCAACCAGTCTAGTGCACAACTCATATCTAGTCCTATAAGTAACGTATCTTAAAGTGTTTTTTTCTTTTATGAAATTGATAAATATAAAAGCAAGAGAAAAAAAAGAGAATCTAAAATAGAGAGAGAGAGAGAGAGAGAGAGAGAGAGAGAGAGAGAGAAGTGGAAGAAGAAGAAGAAGAGAAAAGAGAAAAGAGAGAAATATAAAGAGATTTGGAGAAATAAGTGTTTAAGGTAAGAGTTATGCTTTAATGTGTATAATTATGGTATTTAGCTTTGATTTTGGTTTTGTTAAGGTTTAGGGTTTTAAAGTTTGTGTTTTAGTGTTAGATTGATGGATTAATTGAAGTGTTATAGGTAAATTATTATGGGTTTATTGAATTATAAAGGTTTTTGAGGTTTTGGGTTAAAATTTGAGACACTACAAGAATTTTTAGATTTATCGACATAATTTTCTATAAGTATTTTTTCTCACAATTCGTCAGTAAGTTTCCTTGCTGACATGATCATGGATAAAAATCATCTGTCAAAAACTCTCATTGGTGATTTGTGGTTTGTCAGTAATAATTTTACAGATGCATTTACTAATGTACAAAGTGTGCAAAAAAAAAAAAGTTTACCTGCTTCATTTCATCGGTACTTCTATCGTTGAATATAACATATCACCGGTAGAAAAACCATATGTCATTCCATTTGTGATTTTTTTTCAACTGTTAGTATGTCTGTCGGTAAATTTGACATGTAACCATCAAACAAACCATATGCATGTAACCATCAAACAAACCATATGTTATTATGTCGGTGAGTAAACAGTGGCAGTGACATTTGCAATAATTCTTTTTTAACTTTCTGGAATATACTGATAGACTATGTTCATCGGTAGCCCTTTTAGTAATAATTTCAAAATATATATTTTTAAAAAATCTATTAAAAAGAAAAAAATAATTAAAAAGTTAAATTAATATAAAATTCAAATATTTATTACAAATTTAAACATTTATAAGCACAAATACAATTAATCTAGAATAAAGGTGTTGGAGGAGGAGGTCGGTGCAACTCTTAGCCTGGATCGTGGAGCGAATAAGAGGGAGCACAAGTACCACCCATCTGTGATCTTATCTCCAATACCAATTGGTGAAGTTTGGCTATCTCAGCACTGAGTCATTCATAATCAGCAGCAAGACGGGCCATTTGATATTTAACTCACTAGTCTAAAATCACCTCGAACTCTATAGTTTAAGTGCTTAGAACTAATTGCGAGCATCTAATGGTTGAAACACTGCGGTCTATTTGCAAGAACTTGGTTGTAGTGTTAGAGAGACCTTACACCCAATTTCTTTCGGGTCCACCAGACGATCCTACCTCCAACCACAAATCTGGATCGAGATCTGGATGGGTCTAGGGATTGTCACCATATCTCTCTTTTAACTTGGTGTTATATGTATCCTTTAAAAGGAAAGTCATTAAATTAAAAAAAAATACTAAGTTAAGAAAAAAATGGTTGAAAACAATATACCACAAAATATTGAGCTTGGTTATCCACAAGTTGTTGTATCCTTTTTTGGCGGTCATCAATCGCTCCATCAGGCTTGGTTCGCGTCCAAAAATAGTAGCCTCTAAGAAAAAATTATTGTTAATTAAATATATTTATAAAAAACAATAAATAAAAAAATAGATATAATTGAAAAAGAATTTTACCATCCACTCCACAAGCAAAACAAATGGAATGAAGTCGCCGATGTGTGTGGTAACGGAACTGTAAACTTGCTAGTTTTGGTGCTTTGCACTAGAGTGTGGTCATCACATAAAATGATCAGACATCACATGCTGAATATATTCTACTCACCTGGCCTCTAAGATACACGGAGGTCTGAAATCCTTCCAAACCACCACTGAAGACAAACATCTATATTCTAACTGGACTATTAGGACTGAGTGAGACCGTTGATAAAAACATGAACTCCAGCCTCATACACATGACCAATGACAATTGGTAAACCGTGAGTATCACCGGGCAATAAGAATAAGGAGCAACAAATGATCTGAATAGATTGAATTTGTTTATACATAACCCAAGATGTATGTTCATTGATTCCATTGAAAACTAAGAATGCACCCTATTAAAATGTTTTCAGGCTTCATCATTGAAAGGGTACATCATTACTCCGTCCACCGTATCATGTTAATGATGTCATGTCATGTTTTCAGCTAACTAAATTAGCTTTTCAAAGTTGTAATTGAACCCTCAGACTTCAATTTCTTCCCATTAAACCCTAAATTGAACTCAAAAACCAATTTTTCTTGCAATTAAAACCACATAGCTTAGATTTGTTAGACCCAACACATGAAAGATCAAATCCTTCCATATTGTTTTGCGTAGCACTGACAACTCTAATTATTTCTCAAGAACCAAAATCAAGTTCTAAAAAACTCAGAAACAAACAATAACAAAGAAGTCAAATTATATATATATATATATATATATATATATATATGAACAATAATGTCACCAATGGTGTCCTTATTAATAAAATAGAAATTAAGTGTAAATAGAACATAGAAGATGCCCAACAAAATTAAATTATTGATTTAGGTTATATTGATCTTTTGATTACAAGTTTACTAATATCACAAAGATAGAATTATTCAAGAGTTATATAAATACAATATATATATATTGATAAAGAACTAAAGCTAATATCTAATATTGTTATATACCTTAAAGGAAGAAAGGAAAGGAGTTTGAGAGCTTTGATTAAGCATTCAAGACAACAAGATAAGAACAATTTAAACTCAAAGACAAGTTATTTTCAACACAAAAAAACTGATGTGGAGATTTTCATCCAATACATGACCTTATGATAATGGATATAAATTTTGATTCTAGAAGTCATGTTCCCTATTTTCATCTAAGATCGCTAAGGCCTCCAAACTAGCACTAGAAATTACTATTTTGGAAATATCATATTTTCAAGTTGATTTAGATTTTTTATCTATTTATTTTAGAAATATTTTATTAATTTTTAAGCTTTGTTTAGGGTGTTTTTCCTAGTATATAATAGCATACAATCATAATTATTATGGTTGATGATGTCTTTTTCGACGCAATTGTATCTTTTTTTTTGTTTATTATCTTTTTCATGTTGTTTTTGTATGCGTCTCAACCCACTACATATTTCTAAAACCAGAGGACGGTGTCGTTTCCAAAAAATCTGGATTGATTCTTTAACAAAAACAAGTCATGGCCTAGACTTTGAAGGTTGAAAAGAGTATCTCATTAAAGAGATGCCTAATTCCGTCACGTAACTTCTCTGGAGACTTGTCTGAAGGCCATATCCATTCTCCACAAAGCAAAATTTAACACTTTTCCGAAAGCCGAGATCCAGTTTACCCACTCATGGAAGCTGAAAAACTGTTCCTGCTTTTTTCTCTTTTAATGCTCCAATTCTCATCTTGTACATCCCACGACTCCTTAAAGATGAACCAAACCATTAAAGAAGGTGACCTTCTTATCTCCGAAGGAAATATTTTCGCACTAGGATTTTTCAGTCCAGGCAGTTCTAGCAATAGATATCTTGGAATTTGGTACCATAAAATACCAGAACAAACTGTGGTGTGGGTTGCAAACAGGAACGATCCAATCATTGGTTCCTTAGGATTTCTCTTTATAGACCAATATGGAAACCTCGTTCTCTATGGTAACGATGACCAAAAGCTTCCTGTGTGGTCTACAAATGTTTCAGTGGAAGAAAATGATACTTGTGAAGCTCAACTCATGGATTCAGGAAATTTGATATTGGTCAGCAGAAAAACTGTATGGCAAAGCTTCGATTATCCTACGAACATCCTGCTACCTGGAATGAAACTGGGGCTGGATCGAAAATTAGGAATTGATCGGTTCCTAACATCATGGAGATCAGCTGAAGACCCTGGGATTGGTGACTTTTCAGTTAGGATCAACCCAAATGGCTCGCCACAATTCTTTGTCTATAATGGTACAAAGCCAATTATTAGATCTCGCCCTTGGCCATGGAGAAATCAGATGGGCTTATACAAATGCACTTTTGTAAATGATCCAGACGAAAAGTACTGTGTCTGCACAGTTCTTGATGATTCTTATCTGCTAAGATCAATACTGGATCATTCAGGACATGTAAAGGCTTTAACACGGCGAGAAAGTGATGGTCAGTGGAAGGAATACTGGAAGTCCCCTCAGTTTCAGTGGGACTATTATGGACATTGTGGTGCTTATAGTACGTGTGAACTCGCCAATCTAAATGAATTTGGATGTGCCTGTCTACCTGGGTTCGAGCCCAAGTACCCATTGGAATGGTCTGCGAGAGATGGGTCCGGTGGTTGTGTCAGGAAGCGACTACATACGTCTTCGGTGTGCCAGCATGGTGAAGGGTTTGTGAAGGTGGAAAATGTAATTCTTCCGGAAAGTTCAGCTGCAGTTTGGGTGGATATGAGCAAGAGTCTTGCAGACTGCGAAGTGCAATGCAAGAGGAATTGCTCATGTTCTGCATACGCAATCATTGCAATTCCCGGAAAAAATTATGGTTGTTTGACATGGTACAAGGAATTAGTAGACGTTAAATATGATAGGAGTGACAGTCATGATCTGTATGTTCGTGTTGATGCATATGAATTAGGTACCCTTTTTCTGCTCAGTAACTACTTCATAGGATTGTCATTACATATATTGATTTATGAGAGCTTTCCTATGCTTTCACTGCAAGAAAGAAACCATAGATATTGGTACGTTTTAGGTGCCAAAAGGGCTACCCTTTGCCATATGTATTGTCATATTTCCATTGGAAAATGGGGTGGTTTCTCCTATAGAGTTAATCTTTATTCTTTTCACTCTCATGTAGCTGACACTAAAAGGAAGTCAAATGATTCTCGTGAAAAAACGATGCTGGCCGTTTTAGCACCATCAATTGCATTATTGTGGTTTCTCATTGGCCTGTTTGCTTATCTGTGGCTCAAGAAGAGAGCAAAAAAAGGTAATGAACTGCAGGTAAACAGCACTTCTACTGAATTGGAATATTTCAAGCTCAGCACCATAACGGCGGCCACTAACGATTTCGCTCCAGCTAACAAACTCGGGCAAGGAGGTTTTGGCTCTGTTTATAAGGTTTTGGCCACCCTTGTCATTTAGATAAACAGCACTTCTACTAAGATTTGTTTTTATCTAATTTGCATAATTGTAATTTAGAGGCTTAATCTTGTAACATGATTTTAGGGTCTGCTACCTAATGGAATGGAGGTCGCAATAAAAAGGTTATCTAGAAGTTCAGGACAAGGAGCAGAAGAATTTAAAAATGAAGTTATGGTAATTGCAATGCTTCAACACAGGAATCTGGTGAAACTTCTAGGATATTGCACTCAGGATGGAGAACAAATGTTAATCTATGAATACTTGCCTAACAAAAGCTTGGACTCGTTTCTCTTCGGTAAGTCTTTTTAAGTATTTATTGCCCTGATTTACACTAGTTGTCAAATTATACCTGTCTGAAAAATAATTGTTTCAACAGATGAAAGCAGAAGATTGTTATTGGATTGGCGAAAACGCTTTGATATTATTGTTGGAATAGCTCGTGGGATTTTATATCTTCACCAAGACTCCAGGTTGAGAATCATTCACAGGGATTTAAAATGCAGCAACATTCTATTGGATGCAGATATGAACCCAAAAATATCAGATTTTGGAATGGCAAAAATATTTGAAGGCAACCGAACTGAAGACAGGACAACGAGAGTTGTGGGAACATAGTAAGTACCTTTGCCTAAAACAAAGACCGAGTGACAGTAATATCCTTGATTACCAGGAATACTAAAACTACTATTGTTTTTCTGATGCAGTGGCTATATGTCACCAGAATATGTTGTGTTTGGAAACTTTTCCGCAAAATCAGATGTTTTCAGTTTTGGGGTCATGTTGCTAGAGATTGTTAGTGGCAGGAAGAACAATAGATTTTATCAACAGAATCCTCCTTTGACCTTGATTGGATATGTGAGTTATAAGATAGCCTTTGGTGCTCTTGGCTGAATTTCAATGTTCACAATTTTAGATGTTGTCTGCTCTTATTTCTTGTATGTTAATCATTTATATGAACAATACAGGTGTGGGAATTATGGAGAGAAGAAAAAGCATTGGAGATAGTTGATCCATCACTGACGGAGTTGTATGATCCGCGTGAAGCTTTGAAATGCGTGCAGATTGGTCTGCTGTGCGTGCAAGAAGATGCCACGGACAGACCATCTATGTTGGCGGTTGTTTTTATGTTGAGTAACGAAACAGAGATTCCTTCTCCAAAACAACCTGCATTCCTCTTTAGAAAATCTGACAATAATCCTGATATAGCATTAGACGTAGAAGATGGACAGTGTTCTCTAAATGAGGTGACAATTACTGAAATTGCCTGTCGCTGAAGCTGTGCTGTCTGAATAATTGCTAATATGAAGTTCCATTAGATTTGTAATGAAAACAAATATGTTGTACATCACAACAGATCAAGCTCTTCAGCACTAGACGTACCCCCTGCTAAAACTCCCAACCTGATTCTAAACAACTGATCCATTCTGCGTAGTGTCAAGGAAGAAACCTAACAGCATCATCATATGTTATGCTATAGGGGTGGTGTTCGTCAACTATTCTTTTATGGACAGTTACTCTATCTACCTTCTGTTTTGATGCTTGCTTTGTCTTTACCTTTTTCCCTCTGTTCCTGAGCCACAAATAACCAAATATGCTAATGATCAGCCATGTTGAACCCTCAGTTGGATCAATATTTTTTTATTGCTACTTTTATTGCTTTGACAATTTTTTTTTAGATTTTTTTTATTTTATTTTTTATCATTGAATTAAATTTCTTTATTAAATCTAAATCTAGGATTTAATAAGTTATAAGATTGAGAAATTAATTTAAATTTAGAAGATTTGCTTCAGTTCATTTTGTTTTTTATTTTTTGAAGCTCTTAGGTTTTTTTTTTATTTTTCTTTGTTAAATTTAGTTTTTTTAAAAACAAAAAGTTCAGTTTTTTTAGTTAGATTAAATGAATTGCTTAAATATAAATATAATATATTAACTTCATGATATTTTATTTGGTATGCTTTTGAGTTCATTGCTCAGGCAATGCATACATTCTCTTTTTATTTTTTTAATTTAATATAGAAAAGCATTGTTGTGTAACAAAATGAAAAATGTTATTAAATTCAATGGGATGAATGACTAGATTGCGGGTATAACAGGTTAAAAAACAGTTTTGTCCGATAGATATTTGTTAGTTAAAAAACAGTTGTGTCCTAATCTAAAATATGAAATTACACCCTTAACATTTATGTAATTTAGTCCTTGTAAAAATCCTTAATTAAAAAAAATCAATTCAACTAGATGAACAATGATTGAAAAAATTAAATAAAAAAATTGAAAATTACTATCAATTCGACTAGATGAATAAAATTGAAAAAATTAATACAAAAATTGAAAAAATTAAATACAAAAAATAAATAGTTGTTTTATGGATTTAAAACTTATGATGTCCGCCATTGTATCAATTCTTTCCCTTTTAAGATTAGTAACAACAAAGTATTTTTTTTTTTGAATTTTACTATCTCAATTATATGATTTATGATTTTGGAGGACAAATCAATTTCAATTTATCTCATAACATGCACAATAAACTAAGAATAAAGTCATGTATTGTGATATTCACAATATCTTTGCATCACAATATGGCCAATTTCACCAAATTAATATTCTTTCTTAATTGAAAAACCATCATCTTCAATAATATCATTAATCTAGTAAATTTGAGGTATTTAGAGAACACATGTCTTAAATAATCATCCGAAATCTTAGATATCACCATAATATATATTATATCAAATTAGTTTATTATAAATTAAAATCAAACATAAAAAGAAAAAAAAGTTGAGTTGCCTTCTAGCGAATATAGAATACAAAGGACACGATTATATGATGACATGGGAGTGTGGTCTAAATGAAGATTTGCAAAAATTAAAAAAATTAATTTAAAATTAATTTTTTTATATTTTTGTATTACTTTAATAGGTTAATATTAAAAAAAAAATAAAAAAATTATTTTAATACATTTAACTTTTTATTTTTAAAATCATTACCACTATAAACAAAAAAAAAACCATTTTTTTCACGCTGCTTCTCTAATGGTCCCACACTTGTCTGAAGACCATCTCCTTTCTCCACAAAGCAACAATTCACTTGTCCAAAAGCCAAGGTCCAGTTTGCCCCATCATGGAAGCTGAAAAACTGCTCCTGCTTTTTTCTCTTATAATGCTCCATTTCTCATCTTCTACATCCCGAGACTCCTTAAAGACGAACCAAACCAGTAAAGAAGGTGACCTTCTTATCTCCAAAGAAAAATATTTTCGCACTAGGATTTTTCAGTCCTGGCAGTTTTAGCAATAGATATCTTGGAATTTGGTACCATAAAATACCAGAACAAACTGTGGTGTGGGTTGCAAAAACGAACGATCCAATCATTGGTTCCTCTGGATTTCTCTTTACAAACCAATATGGAAACCTCGTTCTCCATGGGAAAGATGACCAAAAGCTTCCAGTGTGGTCTACAAATGTTTCGGTGGAAGAAAATGATACTTGTGCAGCTCAACTCTTGGATTCAGGAAATTTGATTTTGGTCAGGAAAAGAAGCAGGAAAACTGTATGGCAAAGCTTCGATTATCCTACGAACATCCTGCTTCCTGGAATGAAACTGGTGCTGGATCGAAAATTAGGAATTGATCGGTTCCTAACATCATGGAGATCAGCTGAAGACCCTGGGTTCAGGGACTTTTCAGTTAGGATCAACCCAAATGGCTCGCCACAATTCTTTTTCTATAATGGTAAAAAGCCAATTAGTAGATCTCCCCCTTGGCCATGGAGAAGTCAGATGGGCTTATACAAAAGCACTTTTGTAAATGATCCAGACGAAAAGTACTTTGTCTACACAGTTCCTGATGATTCTTATCTGCTAAGAATAATAGTGGATCATCCAGGACTTGTAAAGGCGTTAACATGGCGATAAAGTGATGGTCAGTACTGGAAGGATTACTGGAAGACCCCACTGTTTCAGTGCGACTATTAGGGACTGTGTGGTGCTGATAGTACGTGTGAACTTACCAATCATAATAGATTTGGATGTGCCTGTTTACCTGGGTTCGAGCCCTAGTACCCAAAGGAATGGTCTACGAGAGATGGATCTGGTGGTTGTGTCAGGAAGCGGCTACAGACGTCTTTGTTGTGCCAGCATGGAGAAGGGTTTGTGAAGATAGAGAATTACAGTCTTCCGGACACTTCGTCTGCAGCTTGAATGGACAAGAGCAAGAGTCGTGCAGCCTGTGAACTGGAATGCAAGAGGAATTGTTCATGCTCTGCATACGCAATCATTGGAATTCCTGGAAAAGGGGATGGTTGTTTGTGTTGAAGTTATGGCACCAAAGCTGAAATTAATGTCTCAGTTATATGTTATTTTTTATTAATGTTTATCTATTAGTAACATCATTATTTTAATGTTGTTTAGTGAGTTTTTACTTCGTTAGATATTAAACTTATTTAGGATAAGTTACATAGCTCCATAAATGAAGAAGTTTATGTTAGTTATGTTTCTTAATTGTGTTGTGATTGATTTCATCTATAAATAAAAGCTAAGGGATGGCACTAACCAATATGAAAAACATTATGCTCTTTATTCTTTATTGCAAGTTCTTTGTTTTTTGTTTTTCTGGTTATCATCAACATTCAGTTCTTTATATACCTATTATCAACAATTGGTATCAGAGCATTCTTTGATCTTTGAAGGAATTGTGAGTGAAACACGAGAGATTAGTGAGGTTAAATCAAAGCATTTTTCTTTGAAGGGATAGTGAGTAAAACACGGGAGATTAAGTGATTTTTTTTTAAGAAATGGATTCTATAAATTTTCCAGCAAAAACACAAGTGTTCACAGGGCAGAATTTTGGTGTGTGGGCTGTGAAAATGGAAACTTATCTCAAAGCTTTTGACTTGTGGGAGATATCGGAGAGCGATAAGCAACCAATTCCACTAGGAAACAATCCTACGATTGCACAGATGAAATTTTTTACTGAAGAAAAGGCAAAGCGATTCAAAGCTCTTACCTGTCTTCATAATGCTGTTAGTGAAGACATTTTCACAAGGATCATGGCGTGTAAATCTGCCAAAGAAACATGGGATAAATTAAAAGCAGAATTTCATGGTGATGAGAAGTCAAGGAAGATGCAGATTTTAAATCTTAGAAGAAAGGTTGAAGGTTTAAAGATGAAAGAAAATGAAACCATCAAAGACTTCTCTTCTCAAATTTCAAAACTTGTGAATCAAGTGAGACTTTTGGGAGAAGATTTTCCATATTCAAGAATAGTAGAGAAAGTTATGGTAAGTCTACCAGAAAAATTTAAACATAAAATTTGCTCTTTAGAAGATTCTAAAGATTTCTCTTAAATGAGCCTGCAAGAACTTGTAAATGCATTGCAAGCTGTGGAGCAAAGGCAAGCTTATAGACAAGAAGGATCAAGTGAAGGAGCTCTTGTTGCAGTTTACAAGGAGAAGAGTCGGGCTAAGAATTTTTACAAAAACAATCAAGAAGGAAAAAGAGAAAAAAGGGAAAGGCTGGCAATCCAATAACTGGCAACAGAACAACAACAACAACAACTTCACTAGAAGGAAAGAGAAGAAAGAACATTTTCCTGCTTGCAAATTCTGTCAGAAAACAAATCATCTTGAAGCCTGGTGTTGGCTCAAGAATGCACAATGCCGAAACTGCAAGCAATTTGGTCACATTCAAAGATTCTACAAAAATAAAACAGGAACAGTAAAACAAGCTCAAGTAGCCGATTGTTCAAAAGTTAAGGAAGATCTTTTATTCATAGCTACAATATAGGAGATGTGTAACACAGCAAAGGCAAACGACTCATCATGGCTCAATGATAGTGGGTGCACTAACCATATGACAGCAGATTTGAGCTTATTCAGAGACTTGGATAAAAGCTATCTATCTAGAGTTAGAATTGGCAATGGAGACTATGTGAAGGTTGAAGGAAAAGGAGCAATTTAAGTAGAAACATTGTCAGGTACAAAAACTCTTAAAAATGTTCTTTATGTACCTAAGATCAATCAGAATCTAGTTAGTGTGGGACAATTAATTGAATCTGGTTACTCAATAATCTTTAATGATGGAGTATGTGATATTAACAATAAAAATGGAGTGCTACTGCTTTCTGCAAAAATGATGAACAGAAGTTTTAATGTTGATTGGAGAGAAGTATGTTTAAGTGCTAACACTTATGAGAACAATGAATCTGTTCTTTGGCACAAACGGTTGGGGCACTTCAATTATGCAACTTTAAAGAGAATGGCTGACCTGCAGATGACTCACAGTTTACCAGATATACAGGAACAAAAGAGTATTTGTGAAGCCTGTCAGTTAGGAAAACAAACTAGAGTTGTTTTTCCTGACATTGCATATAGAGCACTGTCAAAACTCCAGCTTGTACACACAGATGTGTGTGGGCCGATGCATAATGAATCATTGAATGGTTCAAAGTATTTTCTTCTATTTGTTGATGATTATAGTAGGTACTGCCGGGTTTACTTTCTGAAATCAAAATCTGATGTGTTTACTGAGTTTGTTAAGTTCAAAGCAGCAGTTGAAGTAGAAACAGGAAACAGATTGAAGATATTGAGACCTGACAATGGAGGAGAGTATACCTCTCCATAATTTGAGGCATACTTGGCAAAAGAAGGGATCAAACACCAACTGACAGTTCCCTACACTCCACAACAGAATGGAGTCAGTGAGAGGAGAAACCGAACATTGATGGAAATGGCAAGATGTTTGCTATATGAGAAGAAAATGCCATTAAAATTCTGGGCAGAAGCAGTAAACACAGCATCTTACCTTCTAAATCATATGACCACAAGAGTGTTAGGAGATGAAACTCCTTATGAAATCTGGTATGGCTTTAAACCCAATGTTGATCATTTAAAAGTTTTTGGCAGCCCTTGCTATGTCTTGCAACCTGAAGTAAAGAGAAGAAAACTTGATCAAAAGGCTGATATGGGAATTCTTATAGGCTATAACACAAAATCTAAGGCTTATAAAATCTATGATATGAAATCTAATAAAGTTGTGATTGCAAGAGATGTAAAAGTTGCAGAGAATGGTACATGGAACTGGGAAGCTGCATCAATTGAAGAGACAAAACAAGAGTATCAAATTAAACTGGATGCTACAGAGGATGATGATATTGTCAATGACAAACCAGTAAGGGAGACAAGGTCTTTAGCTGACATTTACAGCAGGTGCAATGTTGCTGAAGTAGAACCAATAGATTTTGAAGAAGCTATCAACTCACAAGTATGGATAGCTACAATGAAGGAGGAGCTCATGATGATAGAAAAGAATGAAACATGGATGTTGGTTGACAGACCCGTTCACAAGAAGGTAATTAGTGTGAAATGGATTTTCAAAACCAAACTGAATGCAGATGGGAGTATCAACAAGCACAAAGCAAGACTTGTAGTGAAGGGTTATTCACAAGAGCCAGGTATTGACTTCACTGAGACATTTGCTCCAGTATTTAGGCTTGATACAATAAAACTCTTGCTTGCTCTAGCAGCACAAAATGGTGGGCATATTTTTCAGTTTGATGTTAAGTCTGCATTTCTGAATGGTGTTCTAAATGAAGAAATATATGTTGAACAAACTGATGGCTTTGAAAAGGAGATCACATCAAACAAAGTATATTTGCTAAAGAAGGCTTTGTATGGACTTAAACAGGCTCCTAGAGCTTGGTACAGTAGATTGGATGGGTATCTTTTGAGTTTAGGCTTTGAAAGAAGCATGAATGAAGTAACTTTGTATGTGAAAAATGTTGACAAACATACTCTGATCGTATCAGTGTATGTAGATGATTTATTGATTGCAGGAGACAAGAAGCAGCTGGTAGAGGAGTTTAAAACCAACATGAAGGATAAGTTTGAGATGAATGAACTTGGTTTGTTGTCATACTTCTTAGGCATGGAAGTAAGTCAGTCGGAGCAAGGTTATTTCCTATGTCAAAAGAGGTTTACAACGAAGCTACTAAAAAAATTTGCAATGGAAAATTGCAAACCAGTCAGTACACCTATGGTACTGGGACAAAAGCTAATGAAGGAGGATGGAGCTCCCAAAACTGATGGAAAAGCCTACAGAAGTTTAGTTGGCAGCTTGTTGTATTTAACTGCTACACGTCCAGACATTGTTTTTGCTATCAATTACCTCTCTAGGTTCATGCAAAGTCCAAGTCAAATCCATTTTGTTGCAGCCAAGAGAGTTCTGAAATATCTGAAAGGGACCTTAGAGTTTGGCATGCATTTTGTGAAATCAAGTTCTGTTAAACTTGTTGGTTTTTCTGATAGTGATTGGGCTGGAAGTGATGAAGAAATGATGAGCACCTCAGGTTATTGCTTTGCTATTGGAGGAAGCATTTTCTGTTGGAACTCAAAGAAGCAATCAGTGGTTGCACATTCTACTGTAGAGGCAGAATACAAAGCAGCATATGTGGCAGCAAAGCAATTGATATGGCTAAGGAAAATGCTGAATGATCTAGACTTTGATCAACGAAGTCCCACAGAATTGTTTTGTGACAATACATCAGCAATAGCTATTTCAAAGAATTCTGTTTTTCATGACAGGACCAAGCATATGAAGATCAAGTTCCATGCTATCAGGCAATTCCAGCAAGAAGGGGAACTAGAGATGATATACTGCACTTCAAAAGAGCAATTAGTAGACCTGTTCACCAAGCCTTTAGCTAAAGATAGATTTGAAGATCTAAGGGAGATGATAGGAATGTGCAGCTTTGGAACCAAGGAGGAGTGTTGAAGTTATGGCACCAAAGCTGAAATTAATGTCTCAGCCATATATTATCTTTCATTAATGTTTATCTATTAGTAACATCATTATCTTAATGTTATTTAGTGAGTTTTTACCTTTAGATATGAAACTTATTTAGGATAAGTTACATAGCTCCATAAATGAAGAAGTTTATGTTAATTATGTTTCTTAATTGTGTTGTGATTGATTTCATCTATAAATAAAAGCTAAGGGATGGCAGTAACCAATATGAAAAACATTATGCTCTTTATTCTTAATTTATTGCAAGTTCTTTGTTCTTTGTTTTTCTGGTTATCATCAACATTCAGTTCTTTATATACCTATTATCAACAGTTTGACATGGTACAAGGAATTAGTAGACATCAAATATGAAAGGAGTGAAATTTATGATCTATATGTTCGTGTTGATGCATATGAATTAGGTGCCCTTTTTCTGCTCAGTAACAATTTCTTAGAATTTTCATTTCAAATATTGATTTATAAAAGCTTTTCAATGTTTGCCACTGCTCTAGGATGTAGTTAATAAGCTCTGTACTTCATGAAAGAAACCATTGATATTGATACTTGTTAGGTGTCGAAGGGGCCAGCCTTTGCAATTGTATTGTCATGTTTCCATTGGAGAAAGTCAAATGTTAATAAGATCTGTATTGTTGTTTTTCCTCCGGAGTTGAATCTTTATTCTTTTCACTCTCATGCAGCTAATAATACAAGGAAGTCAAATGTTTCTCTTGAAAAAACGATGCTGGCCATTTTAGTACCATCAATTGCATCAAATGTTAACTGCTTATTTGTGGCTCAAGAAGAGGGCAAAACAAGGTACGACAAGACTCTTTAATCTCTATTTGTTATGTCGTCCCAAGTCACATGTTTATTAGGAAGAAGTTCACTCTTTGCTTCATGTCCTTAACGACATGATCACAGACAAAAATCTTCCATCGAAAAAACTCTCGTTAATGATTTGTGATCTATCGGTAATAATTTTACAGATACATTTAATAATGTACAAAGCATGCAAAAAAAAAAACTTTACCTGCTTCATTTCATCAGTATTTCCAACATTGAATATAACATATCACTAACAGAAAAACCACATGTCATTGCATTGATGATTTTTTTCAACTGTCAGTATGTCCATCGGTAAATTTAACTTGTAATTGTCAAACATATTGTATGTTATTTTGTCGGTTAGTAAACAATGACAGTGATATTTGCAGTAATTATTTTTCAACTTTTTGGAATATACCGACAAACTATGTTCGTTTGTAACCCTGTCATTAATAATTAAAAAATATATTTAAAAAAAATCTATTAAGCAGAAACAAAAGGTATTTAAAAAATTAAACTAATATAAAATCAAATATTTATTACAAATTTAAATATTTATAAGTTCAAATACAATTCATCTAGAATAGAAGTGCTGGAGGAGGAGGAGAAGGCAGGTCTTTGCCTAAACTGTGGGGCGAATAAGAGGGAGCACAAGTACCACTCATATGTGATCTCATCTCCAATACGAATTGGTGAAGTTCGGTCATCTCAACACTAAGTAGTCATTCATAATTAGCAACAAGATGGGTCGTCTAATCTTTAATTCGCTGGTCTAAAATCATCTCGAACTCTAGAGTATGAGTGCTTGAAACTGATTACAATATCTAATGGTTTGAAAAATTACGGGCTATTCGCAAGAACTGGGTTGTAGTGTTAGAGAGACTAATCTAACCATTCGTTTTGCATGCGAAACGAATCGAATGGAGCTGCTAGTGTGCGTGATAACAAAACCATGAACTTGCTAGTTCTGGTTCTCTGCACCGGAGTATGATTGTCGCACGTAACGATCAGACATCACATGCTAAATATATTCCGCCCACATGGCCTCTGAGATGTACGTTGGCCTGAAATCCTTCTGAATCACCACCAAAGACAAACATCTATATTCTAACTCAGACTATTATGACTTGGTATGACCGTTGATAAAAACATGAACTCCGACCTCATACACATGCCCAATGACAATTTGTAAACTGTGAGTATTATTAGCCAACAAGAATAAAGAGCAACAAATGATCCAAATGGATTGAATTTGTCTGTACATAACCCAAGATGCATGTTCCTTGATTCCATTGAAAACTAAGGATGCATCATATTAAAATGTTTTCAGGCTTCACCATCGGAAAGGTGCACCATCACTCCATCCACCGCATCATATTAATAATACAATGCCATGTTTTTAGCTAACTAAATTAGCCTTTTAAAATTACAATTCAACCCCCAGATTTCAATTTCTTCCCATTAAAGTTCAAATTGAACTTAAAAACCAATTTTCCTTGCAATCAATCCCTCAATAAATACAATTAAACCTTGAAAAATTTCAATTGAGTTATTAAACATCTAATTTTGAATTTTTCTTTCCAAATTGAATTTTTCTTATTAATAGGGCCTTCACGAGTCAAAATTGAACTATCAATTTTTCAACTTTGGATATTTTGATTCTTCCCAACTAGTTGACAATTTTCTGGACATTCTTCATGTTCTTCCTACTGATGTATATTTTTTTATTTTTTTTATTTTTTTATGTTTATGTGAGGTTCCAAAATAGATAACAACACTGGCTATGCTCAAACTCAATATAGATGTAGAGTGCAGCAAAATACAGTAAATTGAGAAAGCAAGAGATCCTTACGGTATTCAAAAACCTTATAAGATCATCCAGCAAAAAGAGGAATCAACAACATAACACATGAAACATAAAAAAGAAGAAGAAGAAGTTAGAAAGTTGAATCAACAAAGTAAAAACCACATAGCTTGGATTTATCAGACCAAACACATGGAAGATCAAATCCTTCCATATTTTTTTGCGTAACACTGACAACTCTAATTATTTCTCAAGAACCATAATCAAGATCTAAAAAACTCAAAAACAAAAACGATCCAAGTGAAAAAAATAACAAAGAAAACTAAAATTTTATATATGTGTGTGATCACCTAGCCACACTTATGATAATAATAATAACATAAACAATGATAGCGAAGGAGCAATAATGTCATCAATGGTGTTCATATTGATAAGGTAGAAATTAAGTGTAAATAGAATATCGAAGATGACCAATAAAATTAAATTATTGATTTAGATTATGTTGATCCTTTTGATTACAAGTTTACTATTATTACAAAGATAGAATTGTTCAAGGATTATATAGATACAACATATGTTGATAAAGAACTAAAACCAATATCTAGTATTGTTATATACCTTAAGAAAAGAAAGGAAAAGAGGTTGAGAGCTTTGATTAAGCATTCACGATATCAAAACAAGAATAATTTGAACTTGAAAACAAGTTATTTTCAACATAGAGAGACTGATGTAGGAGATTTTCATCCAACACATGACCTTATCATAATGGACATAAATTTTGATTCTAGAGGCAATATTCCTAAAGGTCTTATTTATGAAGTTAAGGCCTCCAAACCAGTACTAGAAATTACTATTTTGAAAATATCATATTTTTCAAGTTAATTTAGATTATTTTTTTATTTACTTTAGAAATATTTTATTAATTTTTAAGCTTTGTTCAGGGTGTTTTTCCTAGTATATAATAATTTAGAAGAGCTTTAATATTTAAATTTAATTAGAAAATTTTTGAGTATAAAAGTTTGAATGATTTTGTCTTTTTCGACGCAATTCCATCTTTCTTTGTGTTTATTGTCTTTTTTATGTTGTTTTTGTATGCGTCTGCAATCACCTACATATTTCTAAAACTAGAGGACGGTGTCGTTTCCAAAAATCCTGGATTGATACTTTAACAAAAACAAGTCATTGTCTAGACTTTGAAGGTTGAAAAGAGTAACTCATTAAAGAGATGCCTAATTCCGTCACGCAACTTCTCTGGAGACTTGTCTGAAGGCCATATCCATTCTCCACAAAGCAAAATTTAAAACTTTTCCAGAAGCCAAGATCCAGTTTACTCCATCATGGAAGCTGAAAAACTGTTCCTGCTTTTTTCTCTTATAATACTCCAATTATCATCTTGTACATCCCAAGACTCCTTAAAGACGAACCACACCGTTAAAGAAGGTGACCTTCTTATCTCCAAAGGAAATAATTTTGCACTAGGATTTTTCTGTCCAGGTAGTTCTAGCAACAGATATCTTGGAATTTGGTACCATAAAATACCAGAACAAACTGTGGTGTGGGTCGCCAACAGGAACGATCCAATCATTGGTTCCTCTGGATTTCTCTTTACAAACCAATATGGAAACCTCGTTCTCTATGGTAACGATGACCAAAAGCTTCCTGTGTGGTCTAAAAATGCTCCAGTGGAAGAAAATGATATCTGTGCAGCTCAACTCTTGGATTCTGGGAATTTGATATTGGTCAGGAAAAGAACAAACTGTGATATCTTGGAATTTGGTACCATAAAATACCAGAACAAACTGTGGTGTGGGTCGCCAACAGGAACGATCCAATCATTGGTTCCTCTGGATTTCTCTTTATAAACCAATATGGAAACCTTGTTCTCTGTGGTAACGATGACCAAAAGCTTCCTGTGTGGTCTACAAATGTTCCAGTGGAAGAAAATGATATATGTGCAGCTCAACTATTGGATTCTGGGAATTTGATATTGGTCAGGAAAAGAAGCAGAGACATTGTATGGCAAAGCTTCGATTATCCTACAAGCACCCACCTACCTGGGATGAAATTGGGGCTCGATCGAAAATTAGGAATTCATCGGTTTCTAACATCATGGAGATCAGCTGATGACCCTGGGATTGGAGACTTTTCTCTTATGATCAAACCAAATGGCTCACCGCAAATCTTTGTCTATAATGGTACAGAGCCAATTAGTAGATCTCCTCCTTGGCCATGGAGAAGTCAAATGGGCTTATACGAAAGCACTTTTGTCAATCATCCAGATGAAATATACTGGGTCTACACAGTTCCTGATGATTCTTATCTGCTAAGAATAATAGTAGATCATTCAGGACTTCTAAAGGTGTTAACATGGCGAGAAAGTGATGGTCAGTGGAAGGATTACTGGAAGGCCCCAGTGTTTCAGTGCGACTATTATGGACTGTGTGGTGCCTATAGTACGTGTGAACTTGCCAATCTAAATGAATTTGGATGTGCCTGTCTACCTGGGTTCGAGCCCAAGTACCCATTGGAATGGTCTACGAGAGATGGGTCCGGTGGTTGTGTCAGGAAGCGGCTACAGACGTCTTCGTTTTGCCAGCATGGAGAAGGGTTTGTGAAGGTGGAAAATGTAGTTCTTCCGGAAAGTTCAGCTGCAGCTTGGGTGGACATGAGCAAGAGTCGTGCAGCCTGTGAAGTGGAATGCAAGAGGAATTGTTCATGCTCTGCATACGCAATCATTGGAATTCCCGGAAAAAATTATGGTTGTTTGAATTGGTACAAGGAATTAGTAGACATTAGATATGATAGGAGTAACAGTTATGATCTGTATGTTCGTGTTGATGCATATGAATTAGGTACCCTTTTTCTGCTCAGTAACTACTTCATAGGATTGTCATCACAAATATTGATTTATAAGAGCTTTCCTATGCTTGTCACTGCTCTTGACTGTAGTTAATAAGCTCTTCCCTGCAGGAAAGAAACCATAGATATTGGTACGTTTTAGGTGACAAAAGGGCTACCCTTTGCCATATGTATTGTCATATTTCCATTGGAAAATGGGGTGGTTTTTCCTATAGAGTTAATCTTTATTCTTTTCATTCTCATGCAGATGATACTAAAAGGAAGTCAAATGATTCTCGTGAAAAAACGATGCAGGCCGTTTTAGCACCATCAATTGCATTATCGTGGTTTCTCATTAGCCTGTTTGCTTATTTGTGGTTCAAGAAGAGAGCCAAAAAAGGTTCTGAACTGCAGGTAAACAGCACTTCTACTGAATTGGAATATTTCAAGCTCAGCACCGTAACGGCGGCCACTAACAATTTCTCTCCAGCTAACAAACTCGGGCAAGGTGGTTTTGGCTCTGTTTATAAGGTAGCGTTTCTTGCATTTAGCTAAAAACTAAATGGCTTCTCAATACTACAGATTTGTTTTTCTCTAATTTTCATAATTGTAATTTAGAGGCTTAATCTTGTAACATGATTTTAGGGTCTGCTAGCTAATGGAAAGGAGGTTGCAATAAAAAGGTTGTCTAGAAGCTCAGGACAAGGAACAGAAGAATTTAAAAATGAAGTTATGGTAATTGCAATGCTTCAACACAGGAATCTGGTGAAACTTCTAGGATATTGCACTCAGGATGGAGAACAAATGTTAATCTATGAATACTTGCCTAACAAAAGCTTGGACTCGTTTCTCTTCGGTAAGTCTTTTTAAGTATTTATTGCCCTGATTTACACTAGTTGTCAAATTATACCTGTCTGAAAAATAATTGTTTCAACAGATGAAAGCAGAAGATTGTTATTGGATTGGCGAAAACGCTTTGATATTATTGTTGGAATAGCTCGTGGGATTTTATATCTTCACCAAGACTCCAGGTTGAGAATCATTCACAGGGATTTAAAATGCAGCAACATTCTATTGGATGCAGAGATGAACCCAAAAATATCAGATTTTGGAATGGCAAAAATATTTGAAGGCAACCAAACTGAAGATAGGACAAGGAGAGTTGTGGGAACATAGTAAGTACCTTTGCCTAAAACAAAGACCGAGTGACAAAGTACTATCATTGATTACCAGGAATACTAAAACTTCAGAATCTTGTTTTTCTGATGCAGTGGCTACATGTCACCAGAATATGCTGTGTTTGGAAACTTTTCTGTAAAATCAGATGTTTTCAGTTTTGGGGTCATGTTGTTAGAGATTGTGAGTGGCAAGAAGAACAATAGATTTTATCAACGGAATCCTCCCTTGACCTTGATTGGATATGTGAGTTACAAGAGAGTTTTTAGTGCTCTTGGTTGAATTTCAATGTTCACAATTTTAGATGTTGTCTGCTCTCATTTCTTGTATGCTAATGATTTATATGAACAACACAGGTGTGGGAATTATGGAGAGAAGACAAAGCATTGGAGATAGTTGATCCATCACTGAAGGAGTTGTATCATCCGCGTGAAGCCTTGAAATGCATACAAATTGGTCTACTGTGCGTGCAAGAAGATGCCACGGACAGACCATCTATGTTGGCAGTTGTTTTTATGTTGAGTAACGAAACAGAGATTCCTTCTCCAGAACAACCTGCATTCCTCTTTAGAAAATCTGACAATAATCCTGATATAGCATTAGACGTAGAAGATGGACAGTGTTCTCTAAATGAGGTGACAATTACTGAAATTGCCTGTCGCTGAAGCTGTACTGTCTGAATGATTGCTAAGATGAAGTTCCATTAGATTTGTAATGAAAACAAATATGTTGTACATCACAACAGATCAAGCTCTTCAGCACTAGACGTACCCCCTGCTAAAACTCCCAACCTGCATTCCTCTTAAGAAAATCTGATAAATTTCCTGATATAGCATTAGACGTTGAAGATGGACTGTGCTCTGTAAATGAGGTGACAATTTCTGAAATCGCTAGTCGCTGAAGCTGTGCTGTCCGAAAAATTGCTAATATGAAGTTCCATTAGATTTGCTAACGATAGTGAATGCCTTTCCGCAAGACAGTCAGAACAAATATTTTAAAGCGGCAGAAAACAATGGGACATATATGTTGTGCATCACAACAGATCAAGCTCTTCATATCCAAAATTCGAGCCCGGGCCATGGCCCAAGGAAGTGCAAAACTCTCTTTCCAGTTTTTTAAGCATTTTATATATAAAAATATTGAAAAATGCATTGAAAAAGAGCAATTATCCGATCCCACAATTTCAATGTCAATTTTCTCCATTTTACTCATTTGTCCATTTTCACCTACAACATGTTTGAAATTAAATTAGTATAGTATATTATTTTAAGCTCCCTAACAAGTCAATAATAATTTTTTAAAAATATATAAAAAATATATTAAACAACTTAGATCTGAGAGCAATTCCAAACTTAATATTCTTGAATTTAGTAGTCAAGCCAGACTTAACCACCAAACCCAAGTCATATCCAATAATATTAAATCTGGCTGGCATAATATTATTGGATTTTACTGATAGCAGGATGTAACACTGTTAAATCTGATTGCCCAACCAGACTAATAGCATTTAGGAATTCATCTCATATCATGGGAGCATGGAACATAAAATTGTCAAATTGATCTGAGTGATATTGTGTGATTGATGAGCATAACGTTTTAAAATTGTCAAATTGATCTGAGCAGATTTGTGTGAATAACACAGAAATAATATAAGATTGAAAAACTAGCATAGGGCGAAATTTATATTTTTTCTTAAGAAACAGCACCTCTGGAAAGGAAATGCTGATGTTTTTGAAAAACCACTAGTCCCAATAGTGTTTTCTTTCAAGCTATTTTATTGAAGGCATATATTATTTTTTTCTAAAATAAAATTTTATTTTAATAGATGTAATTTTTTATTTAACTGTTCGATCGGATTAAAATTTTGATAAAAAAATTCAAAGTTTTTATTTTCTTATAAAGTTTAAATTTTATATCCATCCAAATGTGGAAAGACTTTCAAATAAGTCTAAAAAATTATTATTTGGGATTTGCAGTATTTTTTTAGTTGATTTAAGATTTCTTTTATATTTGGTTTGGAATTTTTTTATTATTTTTTCAGTTTTGTTTAAGATATTTTTTCAAGTATAAAGAGAATTTTTATCTTGTATTTTAGAAGATTACTTGAAGAGAAATATTCAATAATAAAATTATGAATTAGAGTTTTGTATACTACTCATGCAAATTGAAGCAACACAGGAAAGATAACAAACACAAGAATACAAAATAATGCTAAACAAAATCACACAAAAACCCTAATTTATAATTTTATAACTGAATATTTCTTTTTAAATAATCCATCACTCTAAGAGGTTTACAATTCCTTCAATAAACCTAAAAACTTACCTAAACCAATAATAAAACCTGAAAATAAAGAAAAAATAATAAAAATCATAAGAAAACTAGGAAGAACATCTTCATTAAACCTGAAAAAATAATAAAAAAGTTTTAATCTAAATAAAAAAAAATCATAAATTAACTAGAAAATATAGAAAATCTTGAATAGTAATTTTTGGACCCTTCTAAACTCTAATGAGTATGAACTTTTTACCCTTAAGAAAACAAAGCATTTGTAATCTTTTACCTTGATCCTGAATAGTAATCTCTTTTGTTAGTCTCTGTTTGTTAGAAAGAACTCTTCATCGAGTTCAAATTGTTTTTATCTTGATCATGTGCATGTCAAATTAAAACTCTTCAATCCATTTGCATTCTTTGTTTTAAATATATAATAATTTTAGATATCAATTTTAATCCTTTCATCTTGATGCAACCATATTATTCGATAGTTTCACCCACATTTAACTAGTGTTTTGCCTATGTTTTATATATAAAATGCCTTGATATTCTTTGTTTGATGTTTTGAAGGCACTTTTGGATGAAAGATGCAAAAAGGAGTAAATTGGAGGTAATTGGCAGATTTGACCTTCAGTCGATGTTTTGTGCAGAGCGTGAGCTCTAGAGGTCGAAATGAAGTGATTCCAATGGAATTAAAAAGACAACATCCATACCTTTCTGGACATCTAAAGCAAGAAAATAAAATAAGGAAGATCATAGAAATCGCAGCTTTCAAAGTCAAATCTCGCAATCTGCCAGTGTTGACCTTCGTCCATTCCGACTTGAATATCTGGAGCTACAGAAGTTCAATGAAAACTCAATTTTTTGGATTGCTGACTAACAGTCCTATAAACTATCAAAATTTCAGCCAAAAACGATATCATATGAGGGAGATATGAGTTTCCAAAGATGACAGCTGAATTCTGCCAACAAACAGGTTTCGTGAAGGAACATGTCCAAATTACGTTTCGAAGCATCTAAACCGGCGTCCAAGTTTTTATTTTAACAATTTAGCTCCTCTAATTCAAAGCTTGAAGATTTAATGCAAGGCTATTTCTCTTTTTTAGGAAAATAGTTATTGAAGTACTTAAATGTAAACTGTCAACTTAAGGGAGGACTATTTTGTAAAATAGGGACTAGGGTTTCTTAGCATATAAAAAGAAAGAGAGAAGGGAAGGAGAGAGGAGGGAGGCAGAAGCCAGCAGAGAATAAACATAAATTCTCTCCTCTACAAACCCTAAAATCATGCTCTCTTCAATCTTTAGAAGTAGTTGTTCAATAGTTATGCAAGGCTAAGCTCTTTTCTTGGTTGCAAGGACGCAAAAACCTTCGGATTTCAAGAACCGTGAGATTTATTCTTCCTTTTATTTTCAGTTTATGTTATGAATGAGTATGATTGTTTTCCTATGCATATTTCCTATGATTGTTGTTGATGATTGCTAGAGCGGACTCTAAGTTATTGTTGTAAACAATCTATTGCTAAGTTTAATATCAAAACCGGAGTTGTGATATATGAACTTGTGAAGCAACTAAGCTTGATAATTATGGCGGAACTACGTTATTGAACTTAGGGAGAACATTTGAACAAAGTGACACAAGCTGCGGACAGCTTGTATGTTAATCTTGATGAAATTATCTAGTTCTTAAAGCTGCCATTAAATTAAATCATTAGTGCAGACACTTTGATTGTTTGTTGGTTAGGATTAGTTATACGGCGGATCCGTTAATTAATCAACGTAAGAAAAGATAAAATTTCAGAACATAAACTGCAATTTTCGTTTCAAGGATCAGTTCTAATTTTCGTTGGTGTAGTGTGCTTGCGACCAATGTTTGTTTTCTTGATTAATTTCGGTTTCAATTGATTTTGTTTGCTAGTTTAATTTCTTCCATAGTTTAGATCATCACAAATCAAAACCCCCCAATTGCATAACATATAGCATAAAAATCTAAACTAAATCTTCCTCGTGGGATCGATCCCTTACTTGCTCTATACTATCTTATGTGTTTTAAGCTAGGGTAATTAATTTGTGCGACCGCGACATCGCAACACATCTTAAAATTTATATAAGAAAACAATAATTGAAAAATTATTTTTTTGCATTGATTTCTAGAATAATAAACTCAAGGGAATCTCTAATTTTTTTTGGTATATATATATATATATATATATATATATATATATATATATATATATATATATATATATATATTATACAAGATACCAAGCCATATATTATACAAGATACCAAGCCAGTGAAATGATTATTGTAAATACATCTACTTTTGATTTCCATGTAGAATTAACAAAAATCTAAATCCCATGGAAAAATTACTATAGATATGTCTTGAATTATTATGGATTATAGTAGTGAATTTACTACTTTCCCTTTTCAACCGAAAAACTTTGCCTATCTCTCAAGGGCAATCTTTTTGGATGCTCTATTGGTCATTATAAAATTAATCATGAGCTTCATGATCTTTTCATTTTTTTTTATATAGTATAATTACTTAAATGCTTTTAAAAAACTATGCTCCTCAAGTTTAGAGGCATTTCTTATATTTTATATTTTATAGCACGATAAAATGATTATATTGTCCTTAAAATCAAAATTTTCTAACTATGCCTCTAAGGGCTAATTCATACTTTCCTTTTTTTTTTTTTGTTGTTGTCGTCGTCGTTGTTGTTATTATTATTATGTGATCAATTTAGTCTTTTAATAAATATAAAGAAAAAAAAGAAAAAATGGTTAATGCATTCATTGAACATGCTAGTGAATACGCCTCTCTGTCGTGTTTAAACGGTATGTGCGACGGCTTACAACTATCAAAAATAGCTTTCTTCGGTGTTTTTCAATTCATTATAGTGTGGCCTGCCTCTCTAGGTGGTGCGTGTGATATAAGTCCATTTAGTAATTTGGCCCTAGTTGGCTTTTTTTTTTCTTTTGATTTGATCCTTATTTTTTCATTTGATTATTTTCAATTTCATTATCCTTAAAATTTTCTTAATCTATCAAATTTGATATCCATTCTTTTGACTACTATTTATTTTATTTAAGATCATTTTTAAATTTTATTTTTTTAACGATTTCATTCACCTTTATTTTTATAGCTACTTTCTTTGCTTTGACAAAAAAAATTTACGATTTTTTTTATTTCATCCTTCAAAATTAAATTAAGCTTTTTTTTATTGAGCCTAGATCTAAGATTTAATAGGTTATGAATTTAGAAGATTAACTTAGATTTAGAAGATTTGTTCCGATTCATTTTTTGTTCTTTTTTAAACTCATGTTTTTTTAAGTTTCATCCTTCAATATTTGATTTAATTAAATAATTCATTTTTTTTATTTACTGTTTATAGGGTTTTGTTACTGATTTTAAAAATTACTTAGGTTTTCTCGAGTCCTTTTTTGTCACTTTTTGTTAAATTTAGCTTTTTTTTATTATTTTTTTATTTTTTAGTTAAATTAAGTGAATTGTTTAGATATAAATATCATATCCTCACTGTATTATATTTTATTTGGTATGCTTTTATGGTAGGTGATGCATACGACCTCTTTTTTTTTTTTTCCTTTTTAAATTGGCTTATAAAAGACCATTTTTTCTTATTTAACTTTAAAAAGAGACCATTGTTTTGTTACACGTGCCTGCCTATCCTGTTTGTTGTATTTTAATTTTTTTTATTTGATACAAAAACACATCTTACATTCTTGATTGATGTATAACAAAATAAAAAATAACTTAATAAATAATATATTATTAAATTTAGTGGAATGTATGACCGAGTATAACAAATTAACTCAGTTTCATTCCTATCTTTTTTTTTTAACTTGTTTTTCATTAAATATTTTTATTTTTGTACAGGTCAGGTGGGTGGTCATGCCCCTAGATGCATTTTCAGCCCCCCCCGAAAGATTAAAAAAAAATAGAAAAAACCTTTGTTAGTTCCTTTTTTTTTAATCTCACATGCATGTCATGTTTGTTCTTTTTTTTTAGATTTTTTTAAATCTAGTGGAATAAATAATTCAAATCATGGATTTAATAAATTGTCTCGGGTTTATTTAGATTTTTTTAAAAAAAAATTAATTGAGTATTTTAATTTTGAATTTTATTCTTCATTATTAGATTGCTTTTGGAATTGAACATAATTATTTGTTTGTTTTTTATGAGATTATCATAGTTTTATAATTTTGATCGTAAATTTAAATGATTGATTCAGGTTGACCCATATCTATTTAATATATTTTTATTTTAATACTTAAAAAATAAATTTTAATGTATAACTGTCTTAGTATTAAAAACAGTATCTTCTAATGTGTGTCAAATCTTATATTAATTGATTTTTTTCCTTAAAAAAAACTATATCAGTACTTAAAAAACTGTTTTTGTCCGATAGATATTTTCTCATGCTGCCCACTTGAAAGAAAACCCTAAAGACTAAAGTTCAAGCGATGCAGTGCATAGGGAAATTAATAAACCAAAGTTTCTTAAATTTGAAAATTTATTTAAAAAATTAAAAAAAATCTGATTTAATAAATTTTGAATATCAATTGTGGAATGCCACTAAAGTATAAAATTGTTTTGAATAATAAATTAAGTTGACATAACTAATAAAAATCAAATCAAATAAATATTAGAATATTAAATGAATATTATTTTCATCAGACTCGTAATTGAGAATATGATATTTTCACTTACCCTAAGTAAAAGGTCTCACAACTATACAGAACTTGGACTGAAAAGTTATAATAGAAAAAACACCTTAAGGCATGTGGTCTCGGCCAAACGATGCGTGCCACCTGGCTAGATGACAATATCTTATCCAAAACGCACGAATGCTTGCAATGAATTAAAATACTTTCTCAGGAATTAGCATTTAAGCACAATGTGTCCTAATCTAAAATATGAAATTGCACCCTTAAAATTTATGCAATTTAGTCCTTGTAAAACTCTTTATTTTGAAAAAAAAATCAATTCAACTAGATGAATGATGATTGAAAAAACTAAATAAAAAAACTGAAACCATTTTAAGATTAGTTTATTTTTTGGATTTAAAACTTTTTATTTTTTGAATTTTACAATCTCAATCATATGATTTCTGATTTTGTAGGACACAATTTCTCTACTAAATATATGTTGTGAATAACAAAAGTGTCAACATCAATATCAAAAATTTGAGGTATGTTAAAGAACTCATATAATTAAAATTAAAAAAAAAATTGAGCGGCCTTCGAGTAGGTTAAAATTAAAAAGAAAAAACAGTGTGGTTTAAATAGAGATTTGCAAAATTTTTATAAAAAATGTTTCAAATTAAATTTTTTTTATATTTTTAAATCATTTTAATTTGCTAATTTTAAAAATAAATTTTATTAAAAAATAAAAAAAATATTTTAATATATATATTCTTTTAAAAAAAATATTTTAATAAAAAATATTTTTAAGAAGTAATAGTGAAATTAAGAGATTTGAAAAAAAAGGATGAGTTGGTAATTTTGGACCGCAGGAATCTGGTCTTCCAATGATTGTTATGGTTGGAATTTAGTACCTAGTTATAGTATGTTGTAAGTTCTTTGATTTGATAAGTCATTTGCCCAAATCAAAGTTGTGAATTAAAAATTATGACAGTCGGATGTAAGTCACTTGAATTTGTAATTTATAAGTTTATAAAATACTCTTTAATTTTATTTTTTTTATTAAAAAGTGCAATTCTCCCTGAATATTTTAAGACCTAAAGTTTGTTGTTTCTATTTAATATGTTACTAGGAAATTTTAGTGTGCTTTTAATATATTTTTTAGTATTTTTAAATTTATGAAAAAAATACTTTTTATTAGTGAAATTTAGTAGTTAATAACTAAAATTTATTTTGAAGATTGATGAATAACTTTTATAATTAAGTTTTAAACATTTTAATATACTACTATCAATTTCTTTTCATGTAGAATTTGAATTAGTGAAAAGTATTTCATAAAGAACTTGATTTGTATATGAATTAATTTATTTACTAAACAAATTATTTAAAAAAAATAGTTGCACTTAATAATTTTTGACACCTCCACTTTAATTATACTTATAATATTGTTTTAGTTGAAATAAAAATATTTATTATCCTTTTCTAATAGATTTTATAATGTTCTTAAATTTGAACTATAATAGTCATATGTTTTACATAATTATTTTTGGTATTTAATTATTAAAAATAGATATTTTAAAAGTAAAATAGGGGGTTGTAATAACATGGTTCTAGCATTGGGTGATTTGGTATTTAATTATTAAAAATAGATATTTTATAAGTAAAATAAGGGGTTGTAATAACACGGTTCTAGTATTGGGTGATTTTTCATGGAAATTTTAAGGTCATTGAAGCAAGTGATATATTTAATTTTTTTTATTAAATTATGAATTAGAAACAAGCTCATGTATTGCATTGGATATCAATGAGCATATAATTTATAATGATTATTATTGTTAGGTTGTTAAGAGTGCTTGGTTGTCTCTAGGACAAATATATATTGGATTTGTGTAACATGCAAGTAATATTTCATCACTTTGATTAGTTATTTTAAGTTAGAAAATATATACTTATGTACAAAATGAGTTTTTCAAATAATTATTGTTTTGTAAATTAGGTGGATCATGCATGTAAATGATTTTGTAAATAATGTTAAGTGTTTTATAAAAATATGTTTATGATTGCAAAAGTTCTTTGAATATACTTTAAGCTATATTTATTTGTGTTGCAATGTCATGATCACATAAATTAATTACCCTAACTTAAACAAATAAGATAATATAGAGCAAGTAAGAGGTCGATCCCACGAGAAAGATTTAGTTCGGGTTTTTATGCTAAATGATTCAAAGTTGAGGGGTTGAAATTATCTAAGCTAGGTAAGGTAAACAAAATAAAGTACTCAAACTAAGTTAAATAAACCGAAACTTATTAAGAGAAAAACATTTCAAGTAAATGTTCAACGACAAAAATTAAAACTAATTATTGAAACGATTCGTCAATTTATATTCTGAATATTTATCTTTTCTTAATATTAATCAGTTAACTGACATGCAGTATAACTCATCTAACCATTAAAGAAACCATTGCGTCCGCACTAGCAATTTAATTCAACGGTAGCCTTAAGAACTAGATAGGTTGATAAATCTAGACAACATATCTGTCTACAGTCTATGTTCAATTTAATTGATTGTTTTCCCTAAAATTAATAGCATAGATCTTTCATAATTATTAAACTTAGCCGCTTCACAAGTTAAATATCACAACTCTGATTTTGATAGAAAATTTAGCAATAGATTGGTAAGAATAAAAACTTAGTCGTTCTAATCAATCAAACTAAACAGTCATAAAAAAATAAGCATAGAAAAACATCCATACTCATCATATAAACTGAAAAGAAAAGATAAAATAGATCTCATAGCTTTTTTGAAATTTTAAGGCTTCTGTATCTTTTCAACCAAGAAAAATAACTTAGTCTCGTATGACTATAAAAAAACTAAGGAAAAGAAAGGATGAAAACAAAATGTCAAGTGTAGGAAAAAAAGATGAGAGTTTCTTCTTCTTTTGTTATCGCCTCCCTCTCTTCCTCTCTCTCTTTCTTTTTATATGATAGGAAACCATAATCCTCACATTCCTACTAGTCCGTTTGTATCCTAAAAATATAAAAGTCATTTCCAAAATAGACAATCTATATTTAAGTAACACAATAATTACTTTCTTATAAAGAAGGAAAAATAGTCTTATATAAAATCTTCAAGTTTTGACTTTGGATTTAGTGAAGTTAATTTGCCTAAATAAAAACCATTTTCATATGAAAAAATAATTGTCCTGTCGGTTTGGATGTTTGAGACTTATTTCTTCACAAAACCTGTCTGTTAACAGAATTTATAGGTTGTCTTAGAAATATCATATTTCTCATATGAGATTTTTTTTAGCTGAAATTCCATAGGTTGATAGGTCTTTGAGTCAGAAATCCAACAAAATTGAGTTTGCATCAAATAGACTTCTCTAACTCAAGATATTCAAGTCGGAATGACCTAAGGTCAAAACTGGCAAAATGCAAAACTTGTTTCTGAAGGCTATGATTTCAATGTTTTTTTTTTCTTGCTATATATGTATAAAAAGGTATGGATGTTAGCTTTTTAATTCCATATGAATCACTTTATTTCAACCATACAGCTCAAAATCTATGTAAAATATCGATCAAATGTCAATATATCAATATTCAACACTAGCTAGAACATGGTCTGAATTTTATCACCAAATTACTTATTTTCGAATCTTACATCTAAAGTACATTCAAAATATAAAATAATTAATATCAAGCATTTTATATATAAAATATGGGTAAAATACAAGGTAAATATGGGTAAAATTATCAATCAATATAGTAGCATTAATTTATAAGTTTTGACATGTTTGATCTAGTTAAGTATGAATTGTTATCGGTGTGTGGCACTCACCTTTTATTTAATTTTGGAAAAGGGTTAGAATGTCATTTAGTTGTTTTGGAAGTTTATAGCTAATTTCTAGACTTTAATATTTAAATAATTAAATCAATTTATTATCTTTGATTTAGACTTACATTTGTTTTTATTTGACTTTAAAGTTAGATTTATATTATTAAAGTCTTAATTAACTTATGATTCAATGTATTTTCTTTTAATTGAATATTATTTTGAATGTAATTTTTATTTTTGAAGTTAAAATTTCTTTCGTGCACATAAAATAATTTCATGAGTCTTGGCTCGAGGCGTGATATTAAGTCTCTTTATATTTATTATGGGAAAAAGTTCTTCATAACCAAATTTGGTAAAGATTAGAATTCTTTATTTTAACCATGTCCTTGCGTTTTCTTTTTTCTGATTTTTTTAAAAAAACCTAGTACCTTTAAATAAAATTAAAAAACTAGCACAGGCCGAGTACAAGTAGTGTTTTATGATGTAGGAGACTATTGTTTTTTTAGAATCCAACTTTATTTTAATGGGAATTCCTTTTAATTCAACTATTGAATTAGGTTATTTTAATGGGAATTCCTTTTGTGCTTTATTTATTATAAAGTTAAAGTTTTGTATCAATCCAAATATGAAGAGACTTTCAAATAAGTCTAAGAAATTATTGTTTGGGATTTGCAATATTTACTTAGTTGATTTAAAAAAACATTCTACTTAGTTTGAAACTCTTTTATTATTTTTTTTAGTTTTTTTTAGGGTGTTTTTTCTAGTATAAGTAAGATTTTTATCTTGTATTTTAAGAGATTATTTGAAGATAAATATTTAATAATAAAATTATAAATTGAAGTTTTTTATACTACTGATGCAGATGAAAGTACCACGAGAAAGATAAAAACAAAAAAATACAAAATAATTCTAAAACAAATCACATAGAAATTCTAATTTATAATTTTATAATTGAATATTTTTTTTCCAATAATCTATCACTTTAAGAGGTTTGCAATTCCTTCAATAAACCTAAAAACTTAACTAAACTAACTATAAATTCAGAAAATAAATGAAAAGTAATAAAAGTCATAAGAAAACTAGGAAAAACATCCTAAATAAAAATAAAAAAATAATAAAAAAGTTTTAATCAAAATAAAAAAAAATCATAAATTAACTAGAAAATATAAAAAATCTTAAATAGCAATTTTTTGGCCTCTTTTGAACTCAGATGGGTATGGTCTTTTTACCCTCAAGAAAATAAAGCTTTTGAAATCTTTTACCAAAGTTATAGCATGAGCTAACCATGAAATTGAAAATTGTACTCATTAATATAAAGTTGTATATTGAAAAAAAAATCCTTCTTCATTAGTCTCATTTTATTAGAAAAAACTCGTCAATAAATTCAAATTACTATTATTTAATTCTTTGCATGTCAAATTAAAACTCTTCATTTTAAGTATATATCAATTTTAGACATTAATTTTAGTTTTTTCATCTTAGAATATATATATATATATATATATATATATATTGACAACTTATGTTTTTGCTTCGATTTCTAGAATAATAAACTCAAGGTAATCTCTGATTTTTTTAATTTTATATATATACACACACACAAGGAAAGCCCAAAAGTCTTCATATCCAAAATTTGAGCATGTGTGGACCTTGGCCACGAAAGTGCAAAACTCTCTTTCCAGTCTTTTAAGCATTTTATATATAAAAAAAATTGAAAAATGCATTGAAAAGACCAATTATCCGATCCCACAATTTCAATGTCAATTTTCTCCCTTTTACCCGTTTTTCCATTTTCGCTTACAACATGTTTGAAATCAAATATTATAATGTTCTAAAAAATATATATCATACATCAACTCCTTATTTCCATGTAGAATTAACAAAAACTTAAAAATTATATATGTTTGAATTTACTATTTTGCCTTTCTCAATCTAAAAACTTTGCCTATCTTTTAAGGATAACACGGTATTTTCACGTATTTAATTGATTATTATAAAAATAATCATGGCTTCTTGGGCTTTTACTTTTTATACAATATAATTACTTAAATGGTTGTGCAGTAATATCTCTTAAGGGTAACTATTTAAATATTAAAAAATAATATCTTTAAAATTAATAAATTAAAGTTTTTTATATTTAAAAATTATAGTTAAGAAATTAAAAAAAAATCTGATTTAATAAATTTTGAATATCAATTGTGGAATGCCACTAAAGTATAAAATTGTTTTAAATAATAAATTAAGTTGACATAACTAATAAAAATCAAATCAAA